>Ga0326511_10000248_pt1 | contig 45596 bp, 36 predicted proteins | sample 0_2496_0518_D_FD_203701 | JGI IMG/M metagenome (GOLD analysis project Ga0326511, IMG submission 203701) | Bovine rumen microbial communities from UC Davis, California, United States - 0_2496_0518 | ecosystem: Host-associated > Mammals > Digestive system > Stomach > Rumen | place: USA... | reverse complement strand
CCTGCTGTATCGTTCCCGACAGGCGCTCGTGCCGGTCTTTCTTTATACGCAGTTTCCCTATAGCGGCATGCTGCTCGTTAAACACCAGGTCGACATCCTCCACGACGGCACGCTTGAGGTCGAGGGTGAGCTCTTTTTTCTTCTTTTTCTGCTCCTCCTTCGGTTTCTTCTCAGGCGTTTTCTTGTCCTTCTTGAAGGCATCAATCACAAACTGGTAGTTAGCAGCCGTGTCACGACGCTCCTGATACAGTTTGGCATGCAGTCCCTTGACTGAGATCTCCTCTATCTGCACCTCACTGTTCAGCAGTGCCAGCATGTCGATCTCGACAGCAAACCGTTCGAGTTTGAGCATCGGACGGTGCTGTAAGTCCTCCACCTGCAGGTTATACAGTCGCACGTCATCCGAGAAGAAGCCGATGCGGATACTGTCTATCGACACCTTCGTCTGCAGCTTCTCCTGCAGCATGTCGGTGGCATAACTTAAGAACTTGTCCTGGACGGATGAGGTGTTGAGCAAGCCTACCGCACCAACCACCAGAATGACGAAGACAACGACGATAATCGCCACAATCTTGAGGGGGCGGAGAATCAGTTTCAGTAAATTCATGTATAGTATAATTTAGGTTTTCTGTATATTTAGGTTTTCTGTTGGCAAAGATACTACTTAGTGAGGAGAAAACCAAAAGATTTTGGAGTTTTCTCAAAATAATCCCCTATCTTTGCATCATGAAACGGATACTGCTTGCATTTCTCCTCGCTCATGCAGCATTCCTCACCTGCCCTGCCCAGAACGACCTGTTAGAGGCAAAACGGGCAGTGAGGAGCGACGGCTATGCCTTCTGGGTGTATACGCCACAGGACTACCGGCAGTATGAGCGGACCACCCCGCTGATACTCTTCCTCCACGGTGCCAGTCTGAGGGGCAACGACCTCGACCGGGTGCTGCGCTATGGACCGCTGGACGCTGTGCGGAAAGGTCTGCAGATTCCCGCCATCATCGTCGCACCCCAGAACCCGAAAGGACATTGGGACACCCGCAAGCTCTATGATATCCTGGAATGGATGCAGCAGCATTACACCTATAACCCGCAGCGTGTCTATGTGCTGGGCATGAGTCTCGGCGGCTATGGCACCCTCGACTTCGCAGGAGCCTACCCCGACAAGATCGCCGCTGCCATCGCCCTGTGTGGGGGCTCTACCCTCAAGAACTACAGCGGGCTGGGGAAACTGCCCCTCTGGATTATCCATGGCACTGCCGACAAGGCGGTGAAGGTGGAGGAGTCAAAGAAAGTCGTGGAGGCGATGAAGCGACAGCATGCTGACGGACGGCTGCGTTATGACTGGCTAAAGGGTGCCTCGCATGGGGACCTCGCCCGTTATTTCTACCTCACCGACACCTATGACTGGCTGTTCCAGCATACCCTCATAGAACCCTACCGGCCCGTAGACACAAACGTCATTATCACCCCTGACGAGAAAGCAGCCGCCTACCAGCAAATCAGGAAGCGGAGCAGTGAACTGCGCATCCGCTGAATGGTAAAAAAACGCTAACAATCGTGTTAAGTTGCAAAATATCAAGGTTTTTTACGAGATATTTTGTATCTTTGCCGTGTTGTAGCAATCATAACGCCTATGATATACCGATTATTACTGACGCTCACACTGCTGATGCTGACAGGAACATGCAGTTTCGCACAGCAGAAAGGAAAGGCAACTTTCTATGCCAAGCGGATGAATGGGCACAAGACTGCCAGTGGTGAGCGTCTCTATAATGACAGCCTGGTGTGTGCGCATAAGACACATCAGTTTGGCACCTTGCTGAAAGTTAAGAATCCTGCCAATGGCAAGGAGGTGGTGGTGAAGGTGATTGACCGAGGACCCTATGCGAGGGGACGTGTCATTGACCTTTCTATCCGTGCCGCCCGAGAGCTTGGCATCCTCTCACAAGGAGTCGCCATGGTGGAGGTTTCTGTTTACCGGAAGCCTACGGAGGTTCCTTATTTACCAGAAGATTATGACCTTCCTGAAATAGAGATAGAGACCACTACTGGTGAATCAATCATTCCGCAATGGCAAGACTCCGTTGTGGTAGGAACTCCTAAAAAGAAATAATGAGAAGAGATTATATCGTCATTGTCAGTCTGATTCTCTTTGCAGGATGCACAGGAAAGAGAACACCTGTCGCAGAGACCGCCGATTCGACAGCACAAGAGGTCCCCATAGCACAACTATTCTATCCTGACACTGCCTATGCCTCTGTGAAGAGCGTGGAGTGTACCGTGGATCATGGGGACTCTCTTCCTGCCGACCTCAAAGACTTAGACGACCGTTACGAGAAGGCAAATGGTATTTTTGTCTTCCGTAAGAACCTGCATCGCAACGCTGACTTTGGTGGAAAGATAAAAGGGACTCCCGATACCATCATCACTGCTTGGGAGTTTGAGACAGCCTATGACACCACCCATACCCGTTTCGGAACATGGGGAGGCGGCTCCGGATGGACAGGGCAACCACTCTATATGCACTGGACGGATGACCAGATGGCACTGTTCAGGAAATCGTCCAAAGGACTCACACCCGACTTCGGCAACGAGGAGATCTTTGTGGGATCGCTTTGTGGTAAGGGCTATTTCATCAACTACCAGTCGGGGAAAGCATCACGTGAGCCTCTCGACTTAGGAAATGTGGTGAAAGGGACTCCCTCCATGGACCCTGAATACTATAACCTGTATGTCGGACAGGGAGTACCACGGCAGGCAGGACCTTTTGGTTGTCAGGTCTTTGACTTGTTGAAACACGAACGCACCTTCTTCTTCGGTCCTGACCCGAAGGCATGGCGAGGATGGAACGCCTTCGACTCGAATGCCATCGTGGCAGGAGGCTACCTCTTCTGGTGTGGTGAGAACGGCAGCGTCTATAAGTATGAGCGTAGTCAGGGCTCCCTACGGTGTGTCAGTGTGATGCGCTATCGGGTCAACGGGATAGCTCCCGGTATCGAGTCGAGCCTGTGTGTCTACCGCAACTACGGTGCTTTCTCTGACAACAGGGGAAATATCATCTGCATCAACCTGAACACGATGCGCCCTGTATGGTATCACAACAACCACGACGACTCGGACGGCACGATGGTTTGTCGGGAGGAGAATGGTATTCCATACCTGTATACCGCCTGTGAGGTCGACAAGCAGGGAGATATGGGCATCAGTCATTTCATCAAACTCAACGGACTGGACGGCTCACTGGTATGGGAGACCAAGATCCCCTGCCGGCGTATCAACCTGCCTGGGAAAACCCTTGATGGTGGCATGTATGCCAGTCCGCTCATCGGAGGGGGTGATTGTAAAGACATGATTTTCGCTAACCTCTGTCGAAATGGTGCCTCCCATTCCGCAGGTGAGCTGACTGCTTTCAGCACGAAAGACGGGAAAGTGCTCTATACCGTCCCCTATGGACAGTTCGCATGGTCATCGCCAGTCCCTTTCTATAATGAGAAAAACGAGCTCTTCATCTTTGCCGGCGATGCCTCTGGCATCATCCGCATCATCCGCGGAAAGACGGGTGAGGTAGTTTGTAAGAAAGTGGTAGGCTATAATTTTGAATCTTCTCCGATAGCTGTCGGCAATACTGCCGTGGTGGGCTGTCGCGGTAATAAAATATTTAAATTCGTCATCCAATGAAGAAAATACTCTTGATATTTCTCTTTTCTCATTTCTCATTCCTTATTTGCTCAGCACAGTACGACTTGCTGTCAGCAAAGAAAGGGGTCATCAAAGGCAACTATAATTTCTGGGTATATACCCCTGAGGAATATTACTACACCCAAGAGTCCACCCCTCTTATCTTCTTCCTTCATGGAGCCAGTCTCTGCGGGCGTGACCTCAACCGGGTGCTGCGCTATGGCTCTATCGATGCGGCAAAGATGGGACTGATGATTCCTGCCCTGATCGTCGCCCCGCAGAACCCTGGAGGATGGTGGGACCCTCATAAGCTCAATGAGATTCTGGAATGGATGAAGCAGAACTATGAGTTCGACCATACGAGGGTCTATGTGCTGGGCATGAGCCTTGGCGGCTATGGCACCCTCGACTTCGCAGGGACATACCCTGACAAGATAGCTGCCGCCGTCGCCCTTTGTGGAGGCAGTACCTTAAAAGACTATCGGGGACTGGGTGAGCTGCCCCTGTGGATTGTCCATGGCACCGCTGACCGTGCCGTCTCTGTACGGGAGTCACAGAAAGTAGTGACGGGCATGAAGACACTGGGTATCACCAGTCGTCTGCGCTACGACTGGCTGCCTGGTGCCTCCCATGGAGCCTTGGCTCGTTATTTCTATACCAGCAAGACGTACGAGTGGCTGTTCCAGCATACGCTGAGGGACCCCTGGCGACCCGTCAACACCACGATAGATATCAACAAGGCTGACCTCTCGAATGCCTACCGGGAGTTCCAGCATCGTACGGACCAGTTGGAGCGGGAATTGGATAACGAGCGATAAATTTCCAAAGCTATTTATCTGAATATCAATTATTATTATTACCTTTGCACCCCGAAAAAAGATATGAAAAGAATTGGATTGCTGATTATATGGGGATTGTGGTTGTATGGAAACATACAGGCTCAGTCTGTCATGCATGTGGTCATCCTTGGTGATTCCAATACTTTCATCGGGGGTGACCAATGTGATAAACCTCAAGGATGGAATAAATGGTTTAAAGAGCTCGCAAAACCGCTGTCATGCCGTAGCTATGCCCGGAGCGGAGCGACGTGGACGCATACGTCAAACACCGTCTATGACATCGAGGAGAATACGGGAGTGCTTAGTGACAATAATGTCATCTATAACCAAGTGAACCGCCTGTTGAAAGAGACTGGTGAGGAGAAAACACAACCTACTCCTGACCTTATCCTCATCATGGCAGGCACTAACGACTTGTGGTTTGCCAGCAAGCGACCAGAACCCTTGGCAAAGTATATCCGCCAGAATTGTGAGACACTGGGGACAGCCTTCCCGAAGGCTCGTATCATTCTGATTACTCCCCCACCCTTTACGCGGGTGCCGATGGCAACACAACATCAGGCTGCTGCTGAAATAGAGCAATGTGCCCAGGCGATGCACCTGTCTGTCATCCGCCTGGACCGGGCGAAACCCCTCCTTCCCGCAAAGAAACTCATCAAAAGGGGTTATTCCAAGGATGGCGTGCATATCACAGAGAAAGGGGCAAAAGTATTAGGTCATTATATCTACGAACAAGTGCAGAAACTGCTGCAACAATAAGATAACAATATGGTTTTCTCGGATTTATTCTTCCTCTTCGTCTTCCTTCCTTCTTTCCTGCTCTGTTATCTGTTGGCTACGTGGGTCGACAGGCAGTGGCTATCGGAAGAGGGTCAACATAGCAATAAGGCAAAGAACCTGATATTGGTCTGCTTCTCCCTCATCTTCTATGCATGGGGAGAACCTGTCTACGTCTTCCTGATGCTCTTCTGCGTCTTTGTGAACTATCTGGTAGGATTAGGAATTGCGGGGTCGGAACAGTATCGGAAAGTGATACTGGTCATCGGACTGATTCTCAATATCGCCATCATCGGGACATTCAAATACCTGGGATTCTTTGCACAATGCCTGTGTGACATGGGTATTGAGGTGGCTAAACCGAATATCGCCTTGCCGATAGGTATCAGCTTCTATACCTTCCAGTCCATCTCCTATCTGGTGGATGTCTATCGCAGAGAGTCACCGGTACAACGCCGTTTTCCTGACTTGCTGTTGTATATCTCCATGTTCCCACAGCTGATCGCAGGACCTATTGTACGCTATGGTACAGTAGCGGACGAGATACATAACCGGCATGTGAATGCCGCCGATTTCTCCGATGGTCTCTACCGGTTCCTTATCGGACTGGGCAAGAAGGTGATTATCGCCAACCAGTTGTCTGAGATTTCTGACCAGTTCCTCGTGAACGGTCTTTCTTCGTTGACCATGGCTGGAGCATGGATAGGCATCGTAGCCTTCACCCTGCAGATTTATTTTGACTTCTCAGGTTATTCTGATATGGCAATAGGACTGGGACGTTGCATGGGATTCCATTTCAACGAGAACTTCCGTCATCCGTATTGCTGTAACTCCATCACTGATTTCTGGCGCAGATGGCATATCTCTCTCGGTAGCTTTTTCCGCGACTATGTCTATATCCCCTTAGGCGGCAACCGCAGTCATCAGGCTGTGAACATCCTCGTGGTATGGTTCCTCACAGGTATGTGGCACGGAGCCAGCTGGAACTTCATTATCTGGGGTGTCTATTTCGGTATCATCGTCATGTTGGAGAAATACACGCTGCTGAAGGTACACGACCGCATCCCTGCTGTCTTCCTGCATATCTACAGCATGCTGCTGGTCATTGCAGGATGGGGCATTTTCTATTTCGACAACTTCGACCAGATGATCGTGTTCTTCCATGCTTTCTTCGGCAATGTCCCCTCACTCTACGACTTCGTCGACGAGAGTGCGTTACTCGACAATTTCTGGTTATGGGTGGCAGCCCTCTTCTTCTGTCTCCCTGTACGCAGCACCGTTGCCGAATGGACAGAGCGTTTGTTAGGGGATAACTGGTTCGGGACAACGGCAGTCTATGCCACCCGCATCATCCTGTCTGTAGGAATTCTGATACTCAGCACTGCCCTATTGGTGGGTGCGACAAATAATGCGTTTATCTATACAAGGTTTTAGGAGAATTGAAGGATTGAAAAATTGAAGTTTAGGATATGAGAAAAATATTATTATACATCTTGGTCGTTTTACCAATAGCGGCATTCGCAGTACAGGCTCGTTTAACCCGCTCAGGTATTATCATCGTGGGACAAGGCGATAGTCTGAGAGCCTTTGAGCCCTTCCGCGGACAACTGGATGGCGGATTGGGTTATGCGGAGGCAGTAAACAAATATAAGCATACCTTCGGCGATGCCGTTAATGTGTATTGTATGATCATCCCGACAGCAGTGGCTATCTATTGTCCTGACGAGGCGAAGGAATGGACGAAAGACCAGCAGGCTACTGTCCGGAATATCTATTCGCATCTTGACAACACAGTGAAGGTCATCGACCTCTTCGATACGATGACGCTGCATGCCAACGAGGATATCTACTCGCGTACCGACCACCACTGGGCTCCTCTGGGTGCTTATTATGCCGCACAGCAGTTTGCAGGTATTGCCGGACTACCCTTTGCAGACCTCTCGACGTACGAGCGGCATGTCATCCACGACTATGTGGGAACCATGTACCGCTTCTCTCATGACGCAGCAGTCAAGAATGCTCCTGAGGATTTTGTGTATTATGTACCGACAGGCGTCGACTATACGACAACATATATTCGCTATCAATTAGGCAGAAACCGTAAGGTGGTAGGCGAGAAAGCCCCTGAGGAGGGTAATTTCTTCTATTCCTACGAGGATGGCAATAGTGCCGCCTATATGACCTTCATGCATGGTGACCTTAACACCACAAAGGTAAAAACCTCTACACGGAATGGTCGCCGCCTGCTCATTCTGAAAGACAGCTATGGTAATGCCATCCCTGCCTATCTCTTTCATTCTTTCGAGGAGATTCATGTGGTTGACTGTCGCTATTTCACGAAGAATATCGTACACTACGTACATAAGAACGACATCACGGATATCCTTTTTGCCAACAATGCAGGGCATGCCTATGCGGCAGCCACCCACCAGTCGTATAACCGCTATCTGGAACAGTAAGAACTCTCATGAAACACTACATCTATATTGCTGTCATCGCCGTTATATTTATCGGATTTGCCGTAGTCTTCGACACCTTCCCACGCAGTACGGTGTCCGAACTGGAGAAACGTGAGCTTGCTACTTTCCCCAAGTTCTCATGGGAGCGTCTTGCCGACGGCTCCTTTACAAGTGATATCTCTACCTGGTTCAGTGACAGCGAACCCTACCGTGACTTGTTCATGACACTGAGCATGCAGGTCAAGGACCTTATTGCCATAGCCCCCACAGACGATAATATCCGTTTCCACGCTGGTGACATGGCTCTTGAGAAAGGGGATGGTGAACTTTCCGCTGACGGGACTCCGTCAGAGGGGGGGACGGCACCTACGGACAGCATGACCATCGACGAGTATGAGAACCATATCAACGCTGACGAGAATGCGAAAATTGCCAATGCGGGTATCATCATTGTCGGCAAGGGTGACAAGGTGCGTGCCTTGATGGCATATGGAGGAGGACCTAAAGGTTGTGTGGGTTATGCCCAGGCAGCTAATAAGTACAAAGAGGTGTTCGGCGACAAAGTGAACATCTATTGTATGGTCATCCCGACCGCCGTGGAGTTCTATTGCCCTGACAAAGTGAAGAAACGCACCAATCAGCAGTTACCTACCATCCGTAATGTGGTGGCACACTTAAACCCAGGGGTAAAACCTGTCGATGTGTATACCACGCTGGGAAAACATGCTAACGAGGATATCTACCTGCGTACCGACCATCACTGGTCACCACTCGGTGGCTATTATGCCGCTGAGGAGTTTGCCCGTGTCGCTGGAGTTCCCTTCAAAGACCTCTCTCATTACGAGCGCCGTGTGGTACATGGTTATGTGGGCAGTATGTATGGCTATTCGAAAGATATATCCGTGAAGAATGCCCCCGAGGACTTTGTCTATTACGTTCCCAAAGGTGTGGAATACACGACCACCTATACCAACTACACCATCAACAAGAACTATCAAGTGACTGGAGAGGGGAAACCCTTTACCGCTCCTTTCTTTTTCAAGTATAAGGACGGACACGGTGGTGCCTACTGCACCATGATGGGTGGCGATACCAAACTGACACAGGTGCGTACCTCTACACATAACGGCCGTCGTGTAATTATCCTAAAAGACAGTTTTGGCAATATGCTGCCTGGCTATCTGTTCTTCTCCTTCGAGGAGGTGCATGTCATCGACTCTCGCTATTTCACGAAAGACATCATTGCCTATGTGGAAGAGAACAAGATTACCGATATCCTCTTTGCTAATAACATCTTCAAAGCTTACAGCAGTCACACCTACGGGTCTTACCTTCGTTTCCTCCATCAGCAATGGCACCGCCCAGGTGCCTCTGTGCCGACAAAGGCAAAGGGTGACAGCACGTTAAAGCATAAAGAACAGCCTAAGAAATCTGAACCGGTAGAGAATCAGGTAACTCCACCAGCTGCAGAGAAAACCGAAACTCCACAAACTCAAGAGCAACTATGAATGTACAGATAGAAGATAGTTGGAAGACATATCTCTGCGGAGAGTTCGAGAAACCGTATTTCAGTCAGCTGACAAGTTCGGTGCGACAGGAGTATGGCAGTACGACCTGCTATCCGCCAGGAAAGCTGATATTCAACGCTTTTAACCTCTGTCCCTTCGACAAAGTAAAAGTGGTGATCATCGGACAAGACCCGTATCATGAGCCGGGACAGGCACATGGACTGAGTTTCTCGGTACAGGACGGGGTACAGTTTCCACCCTCCTTGCAGAATATCTTCAAGGAGATACAGAACGACCTGGGTACCCCTATTCCAACCTCTGGTAATCTTACTCGCTGGGCAGAACAGGGAGTGCTGTTGCTTAACGCCACCCTGACCGTCCGTGCCCATCAGGCAAACAGCCATTCCATGCTGGGATGGCAGAAATTCACCGATGCCGCCATACAGGCACTGGCAGCCCATCGTGAGCATCTGGTATATATGCTGTGGGGTGGCTATGCCCGCTCGAAAGCATATATGATTGACAAGCAGAGAAACCTCGTCCTGGAGTCTGTCCATCCTTCTCCGCTGAGTGCTAATCGTGGAGGATGGTTCGGACAACATCAGTTCTCCCGTTGTAATACCTATCTAGAACAAAACGGCATCACACCTATCCAATGGTAATACCACCTATCATCGACATCAATGGTATCTTGATCTCCTCTGAGATACTGACCGAGTACTTCTGTTGCGACTATGAGAAGTGCAAGGGTATCTGTTGCGTCGAAGGCGATGCCGGTGCTCCTGTCACCATGGACGAGATAGCAGGTATCGAGGATGCGTTGGACACCGTATGGGGTGACCTCTCCGCATCGGCACAGAGTGTGATTGACAAACAGGGTGTTGCCTATACTGACAAGGATGGCGATTTGGTGACGAGTATCGTACGGGGGAAGGATTGTGTGTTCACCTGTTATGACGGCGACAACTGTCTATGTGCCTTGGAAAAAGCCTACCGCAATGGTAAGACACAATTCTGCAAACCCATCAGCTGTGCGCTTTACCCTATCCGTGAGAAGAAATTCTCGGGCGGTCTGATAGGACTGAACTACAACCGCTGGGCTGTCTGTAAGGATGCCGTCGAAAAAGGGAAGGCATTACACCTTCCCGTCTACAAGTTTCTGAAAGAACCCCTGATTCGACGTTTCGGTCAGGAGTGGTACGACGAGTTATGCAAGGTGGCTACCCTTTTCGATACTGAGAAGGACTGACACCTATATGCTCTTTGAAGTATTTCCCTAAGAACGACTGGTTGGGGAACTGCAACTCCTCCGCTATTTCCTTGATACTCTTCGTGGAGTTTTTAAGCAGTACACGGATCTCCAGGATGACATAATTGTCAATCCATTCATTAGGAGTGCGCTTGCTGACTTGCTTGACAATCTCCGAAAGGTATTTGGGAGTGATACAGAGTTGTTCCGCATACCAGCTGACACGCCGCTCCTGCCGGAAATGCTGTTCCAGCAGCCGGATGAAATTAGCGAAGATAACATCCGCGCGGGTCTGGGATTTCGATTCCTGTTGCTCCACACGCCAGATGACATTACTCATATCATAGAACATCGCAAGTAACAAAGCCTTCACCAGATTGGTACGGTAGTGATGCCCCCGGTCGCTCATCTTCTCACGGATAGTCTGGTAGTAGTTACTGTACACCTGTATCTCCCGGGGGGTCAGTGACACCACTGGGTTGTTCATCGAGAACAACAGGAGTGACGACACATTCTTCACATTCTGGATAAACCCATGATAAAACTCTGTCGACACCATGATACACAGGCACTCGAAATCCGGTGATGCCATATAGTTATCAACAATATGCCGTTCCGAGATAAAAAGCAGGTCACCCGGTTTGACGGTCTGCTCACGAGTGTCTATCGAATACTGTGCCTTGCCATGTTTGCACAATGCCATCAGGATAAAGCTCATGCTGGTAGGCTCCCGTGGAATAGGAGCATCAGCTATACGGTCTGTCAGTACCAGACCTTCCTCCAGATATTCTGCGTTACCCCAGTTCTTTGCCTCTTCAAGGGTTGTGTTCTTGATATTGTTTTTTTTCTTTACCATGTCTTTACGGGCAGTGTCTGTCCTGCCTTCAGTTTAAGCGTCTTACGCTGATTATTATATAATAAGGTGACGGTACCAGCCTTCTTTGCTTTGATCTGAGCGTCACGCACCTTACCGCCTTTCCATTCAAAACTAACCTCATAGCCACCACGGGCACAGAGCCCGCTGACCTTACCGTTGCTCCACTCCTTGGGGAGAGCAGGTAATAACTCAATGACTGTTGAGCGGTCCGTGAGTCGACTCTGCATCAGCATCTCACAGACACCAGCAGTACCACCGAAGTTACCATCAATCTGGAAAGGCGGGTGAGCATCCATCAGGTTAGCATAGGTTCCACCGGCATGACGGGTACCGGGACGCTGGTCGTCCTGTGCGTCTGTGAAAGTGAGTAGCTTACGGTATATCTGATATGCCTTCTCACCATTATGCAGGCGTGCCCATAGGTTGATACGCCAGCCCGTCGACCAGCCTGTCGTCTCATCACCTTTCTGGATAAGGGTCTGCTCAGCAGCTTTCTGCAGTTCCGGTTGTGTGAGGTGATGACCGGGGTATAGTCCAATGAGGTGACTCTGATGACGGTGCTTAGGGTCCCAGTCACGCCAGTCGTAATACCATTCGTTCAGGTCACCATCCTTGCCAATCGTGTAAGGGTGCAGTTTTGCCAGTACTTTTTTATAGGCACCGACGGGCTCGTTGCAGAGGATACCGGCAACACATACGTTCTGCAGTAACTCGCGGATGATGGCGAGGTCGGCAGTACCTCCATAGCATGTCACACCATGATAGCCCTTGTCGGTGACATATTCATTCTCTGGTGAGGTACTGGGAGCCGTGATGAGCTCACCGGGGTGCTTGGGATTGTCGATGAGCCATCCCAGACAGAAATCGGCAGCCCCTTTCATCAGTGGGTAGGCAACCGTCTTGAGATACTGCTTGTCTTGGGTGAAGAGGTAACGCTCCCATAGTGTCTGTACGAGCCAGGCTCCTCCCATGTTCCAGCATGCCCACATAGGACTCTCACGCTTCTCACCCACAGGATTGGTCATTGCCCATAGGTCGGAGTTATGGCTGGCACACCAGCCTTTGTTGACACCATAATAGTTGCGTGCTGTATGCCGTCCGTTGTCTGCCAAGGCGCGGATGAAGTCGTCCAGTGGCGCTGCCATCTCTGCGAGGTTGGCGACAAAGGCCGGCCAGTAGTTTTCCTCCAGGTTGATGTTCACCGTATAGTTGCCACGCCATGGCGACCACAGGTAGGGGGTCCAGAGACCTTGCAGGTTGGCGGGAACACCAGGGGTACGGGAACTGGAGATCAGCAGGTAACGACCATATTGGAAATAGAGGGTTTCGAGATAACGGGGACTAAGACCTTCCCTCAGCAGGCGGTCTGTAGTAACGGTAGGGAATTTCTCTCCTAAGTCGAGTTTCACTCTCTGGTAGTATTTCTCATAATCCTTGACATGGCGCTCAAGGAACTGTGCGAAGCTATAGTTCTGGGTATGCCAGATCGCATCGGTGGCTCTTTCCAGATAGGGTGCTCCCTCCCTCACAGGGTGTTTGTCAAAACCGTTGAAGCTGGTTTCGTTGACGATATAGATGACTGCTTCCTTGGCACCACGGATGGTGAGGGAGGAGTCTGCGGCAACCACCTGCCCATCGGTCTTCACCTGCAGGATGGTGCAGAAATGAATACTCTCCTGAGGGTCTCCTGTCGCATGTCCTGTCTGTGTCAACTGGTTTCCTGCTGCCTTGACAGCATGAGGTACCTGTGCGGTCATGACAATCTTGCAGTTGATGTCATCCTCTCCTCGAAGGCGGATGGCGATGAGCTTGTCAGGATGCGAGGCGAAATATTCTCTAGTGAGGCTCTTCCCTCCACGCATATAGCGCTCATTGACCAGCGCATCGTCAAGTTGCAGTATCCTGGCATAGTTACTCACAGCCCCTTTGTTCTCATCAATAAGGTAGATATTCCCGAGCGGTTGGTAGAACTGTGAGTTAGGTCCTTCTACATGCAGTTGAAGGGAGTCAGCCAGTTGGTAGTCCTCGTTGAACAGTGCCTCTCTGATTTTAGGAATCCACTGATGGGCATCCTTATCGAGATTCCTGTCAACAGGTTTTCCTGTCCATAGTGTGATGTCGTTCAGTTGTATCAGGCAGGTGTCTGTCCCACCATACAGCAATGCTCCCATCTTACCGTTACCAATAGGTAGGGACTCCTCAAAATACTGTGCTGGCTTGTCGTACCACAGATACATGGATGGTTGTTGCGCTGACAGGGGCAGTAAAACACCCATGATCAGTCCTGTCAAAATAGTCCTTTTCATTATCAGCGAAAGATTAGTCATCGGCAAGAGAGAAGTCTAACTGACGTTTCTCGATATTGGCTCTGGCAACCTTGATACGGATAGAATCACCCAACTGGTATTTATGGTGATGACGGCGACCGACCAGACAGTAGTTCTTCTCATCGAACTCATAGTAGTCATCGTCGAGGTCACGCATAGGTACCATACCCTCACAGTGATTCTCGTCTATCTCGCAGTAGATGCCATACGACTGGATACCACTGATATGGGCATCGTAGGACTCTCCCACCTTGTCTGCCATGAATTCCACCATCTTATATTTAATAGAGTCACGCTCTGCCTGCTGTGCTACCAGTTCCATGTCGGAGCAATGCTCACAAAGCTCCTCGTATTTCTCCTGATTAGCGCTGCGAGCCCCATCCTGGTATTTCGTCAGCAGACGGTGTACCATTGTGTCGGGATAACGGCGGATGGGGGAGGTGAAATGGGTATAGTAGTCGAAGGCGAGTCCATAGTGCCCGATGTTATGGGTCGAGTACTTCGCCTTCATCATGGCACGCAGTGCCACCGTCTCGATGAGTTTCTGTTCTTTCTTTCCCTGGCAGCCGTCCATCAGACTGTTCAGGCTCTTGGAGATGGCACCCTTGGTTCCTCCCGTCTTCAGCTTATAGCCGAACTTAACGACAAACTCACGCAGTGTCTCCAGCTTCGTGGGGTCTGGTTGGTCATGGATTCGGTAGGGCAGCGTCTTCGCCTTAGTACCCTTCTTCACCTTACCCACACTTTCTGCCACAAACTTATTGGCAAGCAGCATGAACTCCTCGATGAGTTGGGTGGCATCTGTCGATTTCTTGAAATAGGCACGGATGGGTTTGCCGTCCTTGTCAATATCAAAGTGCAGCTCCTCGCGGTCGAACTTCACGGCACCTCCCTTGAAACGCTTCTCACGCAGTTTCTTGGCAAGACGGTCGAGGACTTTCAGGTTCTCAGAATACTCTGGGGGATCCTGGTTTTCTGATTTTCCCATCAGGATATCCTGCACCTCCTCATAAGCATAGCGGCGGTTACTCTTGATGACAGTATGGGCGATATGTCCTTTCTTGATATTCGCCTCTTCGTCAAGGGTCACGATGACGGAGTAGGTCAGCTTCTCCTCGTCAGGACGCAAAGAGCAAATGAAGTTACACAAGCGTTCTGGCAGCATGGGAATGGTACGGTCGACGAGATAGATACTCGTGGCACGCTTGACAGCTTCTTTGTCGATGATACTGCCCTCCTTGACATAATGTGACACATCAGCGATATGCACACCGACCTCCCAGAGTCCCTTGCCGGCAGGACGAATACTCAGGGCATCATCAAAGTCCTTGGCATCCTTCGGGTCTATCGTACAAGTAAAGACATCACGGAAGTCTTCCCTGCGCTTAATCTCCTGCTCAGTGATGCCCGCATCTATCTTCTCTGCGGCATCCTCGACGGCCTTCGGATATTTGTATGGCAGTCCGTACTGGGCGAGGATGGCATGCATCTCCACATTATTGTCACCTTCCTTACCAAGCACGTCAATCACCTCACCCACGATGTTCTTCGACTCTTTCGAGGGCCATTGCGTGATCTTGACGACAGCTTTGTCGCCTGTCTTGCCACCTTTCAGCTTCTTCTTGGGAATCAAGATATCATGCACGAAGATATTCCCTTCGGTAACGAGGAAGGCAAAGTCTTTCTCCACCTTCAGCTTACCCACTGCCTGGTCCATCTTATGTGACAGGACCTCCACCACCATCGCCTCTTTGATATGGTTCTGCCGGCGCGCCATCATTGCCACTCTCACACGGTCGCCATTAAGGGCGAACATCGAGTTACGCTCCGAGACGAAGATGGGCTTGCCTCCATCATCCGGCTGGAAGGAGTTCTTACCGTTCGCCTTACGGATAAAGGTACCCTCCTGCACCTGCGTCTTCAGGTTCAGGCGATACGAGTTATCGGATGTCTTGGTGAGATAGTCGTCCCATGTCATCTCGTCCATCGTGTCAATGGCAAGCATCTTGGCTGGATGCGTGTCGAGTTTCAGGGCACGGAATATCTGTTTGAAAGAATATACCTCATTGGGATGTTCCTGAAAAAAGGTCTGCAGCATCTCTACGACCTGCTTTTTCGTCAGTCTTTTACCACCTTTCTTTTTACTCATAGCATTTCGTTTTTAGTTTCTTTGTGGCAAAGATACAAAATTATTGAGAATATTTTGTACCTTTGTGCCCAAATTTACATTAATTATGAAGATACTCATCACAGGAGCCAGTGGCTTTATCGGGTCTTTCATCGTAGAGGAAGCACTCAGGAGGGGCTTTGAGACATGGGCAGCCGTCCGTAAGTCCAGTTCTAAGGCTTACCTGCAGGACGAGCGTATCCATTTCATCGAACTGGACTTCTCGTCACAGGATTTGTTGGAGGCACAGCTGAAAGGACATGCCTTCGACTATGTGGTACATGCCGCAGGAGCTACGAAGTGTCTGCATCAAGAGGATTTCTTCCGTATCAACACAGAGGGTACCCAGAATTTCGTCCAGGCACTGCTTCATCTCCAGATGCCTTTGAAGCGTTTCGTCTATATCAGTAGTCTGAGTATCATGGGTGCCATCCGTGAGCAGCAGCCTTATGAGGAGATTCGTGAGGGTGATGAGCCGAAGCCTAATACTGCTTATGGGAAAAGTAAACTGGAGGCAGAGAAGTGGTTGGAGTCACAACCGATACCTTATGTGATACTAAGACCTACTGGTGTTTACGGTCCTCGTGAGCGTGACTATTTCCTGCAGATACAGAGTATCAAGAACCACATGGACTTCGCGGTGGGTTTCCAACGCCAGGACATCACCTTTGTCTATGTCACTGACGTGGTACAGGCTATTTTCCTCGCTCTGGAAAAAGGTGAGACCGGACGGAAATATTTCCTCTCTGATGGCGAGGTCTATCAGTCAGCAACCTTTAGTGACCTGGTACACGAGGAACTGGGACGCCCCTGGTGGATTCGTGTAACGGCACCTATCTGGCTGTTGCGTATCATCACCTGTGTGGGTGACTGGTGGGGCAGGAAGACGGGAAAGATGTCGGCACTGAACAACGACAAGTTCAATATCCTCCGCCAGCGCAACTGGCGTTGTGACATCCAACCTGCTTGTGACGAACTGGGATATGAGCCGAGAGTTAAACTCGCCGAGGGTGTGCGTCGCAGCATCCAATGGTATAAAGAGAACCACTGGTTATGAGAAGTCTATGGGCTGTCGAGAAGGCGATCTTCACTTATATCGCCTTCACCATCCTGCTGATGGTTTGTTTCTGGGACAAACAGGTGAATCCCACTCAGATGCTGGTGATGCGCCTGGAGACGGTACTTCTCATCATAGCGATGTGGATGCTTTACTGCTGGAAACCATGCAAACTGACCCGTCTCTTACGGGTAGCGACTTTGATGCTTACCCTGTCATGGTTCTATCCCGATACCTATGAGGTGAACCGTGTCCTGCCGAATCTTGACCATATCTTCGCAGGCTTGGAGCAGCAGCTCTTTGGGTGTCAGCCATCATTGCTATTCTCACAGGTATGTCCCTGGGGGTGGTTCTCTGAACTGATGTGTATGGGGTATGTCAGCTATTTCCCATTGATGATCACCATTCTCCTCTACTATTTCTTCCGCCGCTACAAGGAGTTCGGAATGGCGACTTATATCCTGATCACCTCTTTCTATATCTATTACACCATCTTTGTCATCCTGCCTGTCACCGGACCGCAGTTCTATTATTTAGCGGCAGGTACGGAAAAGATAGCGGCAGGCATCTTCCCTAACGTGACCGACTGGTTCCTGACACATAGCGAGCGGATGGCAGCACCAGGATGGAGTGACGGTTTCTTCCATCACCTATTGGATACCGCCCATCATGCGGGTGAGCGTCCTACAGCGGCTTTCCCAAGCAGTCATGTGGGAGTGACGACAGTCATCATGCTCCTTGCCGCACATACTCGCAGCAAAGGGCTCTTCTTCTCGATGCTTCCCTTTTATATCATCATGTGTTTTGCTACTGTTTATATCTATGCCCACTATGCCATCGATGCCATTGCGGGACTCCTGACGGGCATCGTTATCTACTGGGTACTTCGCGTAAGGGCAAAAAAAATGGAACTCCGCTGAGTTCCTAAAAATCTTTGTTAACCTTAAATCTAATACTATGAAAAACACATGGCAAAGGTATGAACATTCTGATAATCTGCAAGTTCTGAGATTAATTTTTTCTTGTGTCCGCACACTTTCTTGACATAAATCAACCCTAAAGAGCGAATTTCGCCCAAAAAATTTGGTTGGTTGCAAATAAATTCCTATCTTTGCAGTCGATAACAATACACGATAGCAAATAGGGATTTCGACAATAACAGCGTCGGAATTCTTTATTTTTTTGAATATTTAAAAATTAAATAAGTATGGCTTACATGTCACAAGAAGGCTACGATAAGCTGGTAGCCGAACTACAGCGATTGGAGAGCGTGGAGCGCCCAAAGGCTTCCGCAGCCATCGCAGAGGCTCGCGATAAAGGCGACCTGAGTGAGAATAGTGAGTATGATGCTGCAAAAGAGGCTCAGGCTCACTTAGAAGACAAGATCAACCAGTTGAAGGTGACCATCTCGGAGGCGAAGATTGTGGACACCTCTCGTCTGAGCACTGACTCTGTGCAAATCTTGACAAAGGTGGAGATGACCAACCTCACCACCAAGTCTAAGATGTCGTATACCATCGTCAGTGAGAACGAGGCTGACCTTCGCGCTGGAAAGATCTCCATTAAGACTCCTATTGCACAGGGACTGCTGGGTAAGAAGGTGGGTGACGAGGTAGAGATTAAGATTCCTCGCGGCACCATCAAGCTCCGCATTGACAACATTTCCATCGCCTAACACTCATCATCCCGAAAAACATCATTATTATGGATATTTTCTCAAAAATCGCAGCTGGTGAGATTCCCAGTTACAAATGTGCGGAGAACGACGAGTTCTATGCTTTTCTGGACATCAACCCATTGGTGAAGGGACACACACTGGTGATTCCACGTCGTGAGGTAGACTATTTCTTTGATATGGACGATGACGAGCTTGCTCGCTATCAGCAGTTTGCCAAGCGTGTCGCTATCGCCATCAAGAAGGCGTTTCCCTGCCGTAAGGTGGCACAGGTCGTTCTGGGCTTGGAAGTGGCTCATGCTCATATCCACCTGATTCCCATGCAGAGTGAGGCTGATGCCGACTTCCGCAAGGAGAAACTGAAACTCTCAGAAGAAGAATTCAAGGAGATAGCAGCAAAAATACAAAAGGCGTTTGAGTAATTCAAACGCCTTTTGTATCACACGTACTCGTCTCCATATTTTATCTGCACCTCATTGACATATTTGCGGACAAGTGCCGACGAGTCACCTTTCTTGCATATCAGCAACACGTTATCATTCTCGGCAACGATATATCCGTCAAGTCCGTTGATTACTCCCAGCCTGCCTTTCGGCAACTTGATAACGTTATTATGACAGTCTTCCAGCATCACCTCTGAGTCGACGACCACATTATCACCCTGTCCTCTGCTCATATACTCATAAAGGGCATGCCATGTCCCAAGGTCTGCCCATCCGAAGTCACAGTTCATGACACACACATTCTCTCCATGCTCCAGCACACCCTGGTCAATAGAGAGATTGGGATAGGAGGGATAGTTCTCGTTGACAAATGCCATCTCCTCCTCGATGGTGATATTCGTACGGTAATTGTCGAAGCGGTTCAGAACCTCTGGGAACAACTGACGGAAACACTGGTTCAGGTAACGGGCATTAGCAAGGATGATACCTGTGTTCCAAAGGAACTCCCCACTGTCCATAAACATCTGGGCGAAGTCACGCTCCGGTTTCTCCACAAACGACTTCACAGTACTTATCTTTGCTACCTTGGCACGCTCCGGGGGGATGAGCTCACCCTTTTGGATATAGCCGTAACCGGGTTCCGGACGCGAGGGCTGCACACCCAGCGTCAACAAGTCGTCATGATGGGAAACAAAATAGAATGCATCGTCCAGATTCTGGTAGAACGCTTCTTCGTTCAGTACCAACTGGTCACTGGGGGTGATGATGACGTTCGCTTGCACGTCTCTGCGACACACGCGCATCGTCGCCCAGGCAACACTGGGTGCCGTACCGCGATTGACAGGCTCAATCATCAGATTCTCCTCGCTCAGCGCAGGCAACTGGTCTCTGACGATAGGCGCATACTCTTTGTTCGTACAGATAAAAATATTCTGCTTGGGCAGAATCTTGGCAAACCGGTCGAAAATCTGTTGAAGCTGTGTACGACCGACACCAAAGAAGTCGATAAATTGCTTAGGTTTCTCATCTCTGCTGCAGGGCCATAGGCGTTTACCCTTTCCACCAGCGAGGATAATACAATAGTTCTCCTTGATAATTTCCATAAGATTAGATTTATTGCACGAAGATACAAAAAATCATCGTAACTTCCAAGGAAAAGATAAAAAATTAGGGCAAAATAATTTTTTTTCAGAAATCAATTGCCTATTCTCAATTTTTATTAGTAACTTTGCACCCGCATTTTGAGCCCAGATGGCGGAATCGGTAGACGCGCTGGTCTCAAACACCAGTGGGGCAACCCATCCCGGTTCGAGCCCGGGTCTGGGTACTAGGTTCAAAAGCAATCCCCTGTAAGCCAATAGCTTACAGGGGGATTTTTAATTTTCAAAGACAGTCTCAAATCTCAGTAACGATTTTTATTACTGAGATTCTGAGACCGAGACTATTCGGGCTAAGACAACTGAGATTTGAGATTTTTCCACAACGAAAATAATAACAATACTTGTCTATCCCCTAAGGGATAGCTTCTAATAGGGTAAAGGAATATCTCCCATACACCACGACAGATATTGGAGTGAGGTATGGGAGATATTAGAGTGAGGAAAAGGAGATATCAGAGTAAAAAGGGATGGGATTTTTGCATCAGATTCCCGCAAAAGCGGCATCCTCAGCCTCAGCAATGATTTCCTCGCGGGTCTTCTCCCGTGGTGTGGCACTGATATCGTCGAGGGAGAACTCGTCGGCAGCTGCCAGTTCTGACTTGGGACCCTTCGTGTCCGTCTTCTGTGACACCACTATTTCCGGTGCCGCATCCGAGAATTCCTCCGGAACGCTGACAGGTTCCTCCTCCATCTTAGTACGTTCACCCTTTGCGGCAAAGACGGCATCGATGAACTGCGGCTCCCGGCGCAGGCGCTGGAGTGTCTCTTTGCAAGCCTGCTGCTGGCTCTCTTTCTTCGAATAGCCCTTCCCAGAACAACCTTCGACACCCTCCAGAAGGATCTGATAGATGAAGACAGGACTGTTATGGTCATCAACAGACTGCTCTAACTGCCGGAACTCAATATTGACACGATTTTTCTGGCTCCATTCCAGGAGCTTGGATTTGAAATTGACTTCCTTATAGGCAACCTTGTCAATATTGAGCAACTGCTTTAAGATGCGCTTCTCCATGAATTTCATACAAGCGCCATAGCCACGGTCAAGATAGATGGCACCTACCAGAGCCTCAAAGGCATTACCACCAAGATAGCTATTATGTGAGGTACTCTGACTGGCAACGGTAACCATATCGGTAATACCCATCTCTTTTGCCAGTTTCCCCAGCGTCTCCCGCTTTACCAGTTTGGAACGTGCATCGGTCAGGAATCCCTCGCGCTTGCCAGTGAAATGACGGAAGACGATGTCACCTGCCACAGCGTCGAGGATGGCGTCACCCAGGAACTCAAGCCGCTCGTTATTCAGCGGGCGACCTTTCTCACTGCGTTTGCGAAGACTCTTATGCAGCAGTGCCTGTTTGTAAAGCTCTATGTTACGGGGATAGAAACCGAGGACCCGGTATAAAGAAGAATAAAGCTCCTTCTCCTTGCGGAAAGGGAGCCTTATTCGGTCTATAAAGTTGGAGTTATTCCACATACTTCTTAAATACTACACAGGCATTATGACCACCAAAACCGAAGGTGTTGGAAAGTCCTGCGCGAACCTCACGCTTCTGTGCCTTGTTGAATGTGAAATTCAAGTTGTAGTCAATCTCCTCGTCTTTGTCATCCTCCTCGTGGTTGATCGTGGGAGGAATGATATCATTCTTCACAGCAAGCAGGGTAGCCATTGCCTCTACAGCACCGGCAGCACCCAGCAGGTGACCCGTCATGGACTTGGTGGACGAGATATTCAGCTTGTATGCAGCCTCACCAAAGACCTCCTTGATAGCCTTTGCCTCAGAGATATCACCGACATGGGTGGAAGTGCCATGAACATTGATGTAGTCAATATCCTCCGGCTTCAATCCAGCGTCCTCCAGGGCATTCTGCATCACGAGCTTGGCACCCAGACCCTCAGGGTGAGAAGCGGTGATGTGATGGGCATCGGCACTCATACCAGCACCTACCATCTCACCATAGATCTTCGCACCACGAGCTTTGGCATGCTCCAGCTCCTCGAGAATCAAGCAGCCGGCACCCTCACCCATGATGAAGCCGTCACGGCTGGCACTGAACGGACGACTAGCCTTCTCGGGCTCGTCGTTGCGTGTTGACAGGGCATGCATGGCATTGAAACCACCCACACCAGTCTCGCAGATAGCAGCCTCGGCACCACCAGCCACAATGACATTAGCCTTGCCCAAGCGAATCAGGTTGAAGGCGTCAGCCAGTGCGTTCGATGAAGAAGCACATGCGGAAGAGGTGATATAGTTAGGACCATGGAAACCATACATGATAGAGATCTGACCTGCGGCGATGTCGGCGATCATCTTAGGAATGAAGAAGGGGTTGAACTTAGGTCCATCCTCACGATGCACACCATAATAGCTGACCTCTTCCTCAAAAGTCTTAATACCACCGATACCGACACCAAAGACAACACCGATGCGGTCTTTGTTCTCTGTCTCCAGATCCATTGCACAATCCTCAACAGCCTGTTTGGCAGCGATGATGGCAAGCTGGGTATAACGGTCCATCTTACGGGCTTCCTTACGGTCGATATAATCGTTGATGTTCAAGTTCTTTACCTCACAGGCAAACTGTGTCTTGAACTTAGATGCGTCGAAAAGGGTAATGGGGGCAGCGCCACTCTTACCTGCCAACATAGCCTCCCAAGTCTCCTCAGGATTATTGCCGAGCGGGGTAACGGCACCCAGTCCTGTAACTACTACTCTTTTTAATTCCATAAAGCAAAACTTAAAAATTGAAGAATTGAAAAATTGAAGAATTGAAAAGCAAATCCAGGAGCGATATCCTAAATTTCAATTCTTCAATCCTTCAATCCTTCAATCCTCAACGAATTTATTTCGCGTTCTCCTCGATGTATGCGATAGCATCACCAACGGTACCAATCTTCTCAGCCTTGTCGTCGGGGATAGAAATACCAAACTCCTTCTCGAACTCCATGATGAGCTCTACGGTATCCAGTGAGTCAGCACCCAGGTCGTTAGTGAAACTTGCCTCTGGCTTTACTTCTGCTTCGTCAACACCAAGTTTGTCTACGATAATAGCCTTTACTTTGCTTTCAATTTCTGACATAATCTTTTACGTTAAAATGTTAATAAAATGATTCCTATTTAGATGTGTGCGACCACAAAAACGTGGCTTAGCGGGTGCAAAGTAACGAATTTTTATGGAAATACGCAAACAAATTTAGCAAAAATACATTTACTTTTGCACAAACTACCCTAACCTGTGCAATATTAAGAGGCTTAAAAGGGCTGTTTTGCCAACTCTACACGTCAAAATGCTCTCTTCGGAGGGGATAGTTGTTGCGTAAGTCCTCAAATTTCGAAGGGTTAGTCTTCAGTGCCTCGCTATCAGTCATAGGGTCATAGAGCTCAAGGGGGTTACCCGTATAGGGGAAGTCGGCGGGCAGCTTAGGAGGTGTCACCTTGCCGGGGTGCGGTAAACCGAAATGCCGGCAAAGGGCATCAATCACCATATTGTCAGCATTCGCCTTGCCGTCAGCGGAATATCCTGCGATATGGGGTGTGCCGATAAAGACCCGTTGCAGCAGTTCCTCGTCCAGTCGTGGCTCTCCCTCCCACACGTCGATGACGGCATCACGCACCCTGCCCTGCTGGAGGGCAGTGAGCAGGGCGGAATTATCCACCACCTCACCCCTGCTGGTATTGATGAGAAAGGGGACTTTGGACAGGCGGTAGAAGAACGGCTCGTCGGCAAGGTGCCAGGTGGCATGAACACCATCACGGGTCAAAGGCACATGGAACGTGATGACATCAGCCTCTTGCTCGATGACCGACAAGGGGACGAAGCCAGCATGCCCCAGTGGCGGGTCGCAGACGAGGACATGCATTCCCAGCCGCTCTGCGACGGCCTTGACTCTCGATCCTACATGTCCACAGCCCACGATACCTATCGTCGCGTCTCGAAGGACAAGACCTTTTTCCTGCTGCAACAACAATAGTGATGACTCCACATACTGTGCGACGGAGTCGGCATTACACCCCGGACAACTGGTCCATGCGATACCGGCACGCTCCATATAGGCGGTGTCGATATGGTCGAAACCGATGGTTGCCGTGGCGACAAACCGCACCTTGCTGTCTCTCAGCAACGACTCGTCACAACGGGTACGGGTGCGGACTATCAGGGCATCGGCATCCCGCACGTCAGCAGCACTGATAGAGGCGCCACGAAGGGGAACCACCTCGTCGGCAAGCTGCCATAGCTTTTCCTGGATATAAGGAATCTTATCGTCAACGATTATCTTCATACGGAGTGCAAAAATACAGAAAAACCAGTAAAGAGCCAAAATAAACTTAAAATAATGAACGATGAACTATGAACTATGAACTATTTTTCGTATCTTTGCACCATCACAACATTAAACAAAGGAAATGTCATTTACAGAAAAAGCGAATGCAATCTTCTCCCAGGTAATTCGGGACTATCATCTGAAAGACGATGTGGACACTCCCATCTCTAATCCTTATGAGCGGGAGAGTATAGAGTATAACCTCTATTCAAAATGCTGGATAGACACCGTGCAGTGGCACCTGGAGGACATCATCCGTGACCCGCATATCGACCCGGCTGATGCCCTGGCGCTGAAACGCCGTATAGACCATAGTAACCAAGACCGCACAGACTTGGTGGAGGAGATTGACAGTTATTTCCGTCAGCTGTACCAAGACGTGAAACCGCTACCCGATGCAAGGCTGAACACTGAGAGTCCCGCATGGGCAGTGGACCGCCTGTCTATCCTTGCCCTGAAGATATGGCACATGCAGGAGCAGGTAGACCGTAAGGATGCTGATGCGGCACATATCGACAAGTGTCAGGCAAAGCTGGACATCCTGAAGGAGCAGCAGATTGACTTGAGCAAGTCCATCGACCAGTTGCTGGAGGACATAGAGGCTGGACGGAAATACATGAAGGTATATCGTCAGATGAAGATGTATAACGACCCGGCAACCAATCCTGTCTTATATAATAATAAGGTGAAGTGAAGAAAGACCACATCCTCATCATCCGTTTCTCTGCCCTGGGAGATGTCGCCATGACCGTTCCCGTAGTCTATTCCCTGGCTCGTCAGTATCCTGACGTGAGGGTGACCGTGCTGAGCCGCAGCTTCGCACGTCCTTTCTTTGAGGACCTCGCCCCTAACGTCGGCTTTATGGAGGCTGACCTGAAGCGGGAGTACCATGGCATCAAGGGACTGAACGCCCTCTACCGCCGGCTTGCCGCCAAGCAGTTCACGCATATTGCCGACCTGCATAACGTGCTGCGCTCGGAATTCCTGCGCATGCGCTTCAACATCGGCAGTTACAAGGTGGCACATATCGACAAGCACCGCAAGGGTCGCCACCGGCTGACAGCTTCCAATAACAAGCAACTCATCCAGCAGCCCACCGCCTTCCAGAACTATGCTGACGTGCTGGAGCGTCTGGGTTTCCCCATAGAGCTGGACTTCCACTCCATCTTCCCGGAGGGTGGTGGTGACCTGAGTCTGCTGCCAGACAACCCTCAGCTCTCCACGCTCAGCGCTCCACTCAACATCGGTATCGCTCCCTTTGCGAAACACGAGGGGAAGATATACCCGCTGCAGCTGATGGAACAGGTGATCGCCCAGTTGACGAAGAAGCATCCGGAGGCAAGACTGTTCCTTTTCGGCAAGGGCGAACGTGAGGACGAGGTCTTCCCCCAGTGGTGTGCGAAATACCCGCAGTGTGTCCATGTGGCACCCTGTCTGAAATCCATCAGGCAGGAGCTTATCCTGATGAGCCATCTGAAGGTGATGCTCTCGATGGATTCGGCAAATATGCACCTTGCCTCCCTTGTCGCCACCCCCGTGGTGAGCATCTGGGGAGCCACCCATCCGTTCGCCGGTTTCATGGGCTGGAACCAGGGTTCTGAGAATGCCATCCAGATACCCCTCGACTGCCGCCCATGCAGCATCTACGGACAGAAGGCATGCCGTCGTGGCGACTATGCCTGTATGCATCGTATTGCTCCCGAGGTCATCGTGGAGCATATCGAACAGATATTATAAAACTTATGTATAACTTAAAAATGTGACGATTATGGAAAAGTTTGTTTGTGACGTATGCGGTTATGTCTATGACCCCGAAGTTGGTGATCCCGACAATGGTATCGAGCCAGGAACAGCCTTCGAGGATATCCCCGAGGATTGGATATGCCCCGTTTGCGGTGTCGGCAAAGACGAGTTCTCCGCAGAGTAACGTAATCAAGAGACGAACAAAAGCCCCAGCCCCACAAGGTTGGGGCTTTTGCTTTGCAGTCTCAACATAGCGGGATTTGTCAAGAAAAGTTGTCGAAAAACGTGTATGGGTTTTTGTGCATTCTAGGATTTCAGGCGGCACCTCCGAAGGGTAAAACGGGGTATTTCGGAGTTAGGACGTACCTTCGGAGGGGTTAGTCGGCACCTTCCACCCCCGAAGGTGCCGACTTCCTGCCTCGAAGGTGCCGCCTAATTCAGTGGAAAATAGCACTAAAAATGGCGTTTTCCAGTCGGTTTTAGGGGCTTTTCAAGGGGTAATTTGTGTCCTCAGAAAGTTAATCGGCTGACGTACAGCGCATTACAATAACCGCCGTATTTTCGCGTATTTGAGACCAACTTAAGACTTGGTGGATTTCACGCAAATCTACAGCGATGTTTTGTTAAGAAGTTTCATATCAGAATCCCCTTAGACGGCATTGACCGTCAAACGGAGGGTATCGCCATCGATGACGAGGTCACTGCTGAAGTTGCGCAGGATGGTTGCGGCAATCGAGTTCTCGCCAGCATCAAGGACATCAGGACGGATGGCTTGCGGACACTTGACGGAGAACTGCAAGCTGTTGTCCTGCTCCGTATAGGCAAGTGCGACACGCATAGGAGGTGTCGTGCCAAGGACAGCCATCGACTCGTCGACGACATGCAGCACAGCGTCTATCTGCTGTCGGGACAGGTTATAGTGCTGACAGAACTGCTCCATCTGTGCCGTCATGGCATACCAGTCGAAATGCTCGTTCTCGATATCGAATACCGTCTCGTGAATCTGCTGGATGAACTGACGGGTACGCTCCCGCTGCGGATGGTCGAAGAGCTGCTCGGGGGTGCCGTCCTCATAGACGATGCCGTCGGCGAAGAACAGCACACGGCTGCTCACCTGACGGGCAAAGCGCATCTCGTGAGTGACGACAATCATCGTCATCCCCTCACGTGCCAGTTTGGTCATCACACCCAGCACCTCGCTTACCATCGTCGGGTCGAGGGCAGAGGTCGGCTCGTCGAAGAGCAGAATCTCCGGTTCCATCGCCAGTGCACGAGCTATCGCCACACGCTGTTTCTGTCCGCCAGACAGTTGGTCGGGCATGGCATCAGCACGTTCAGCCAGTCCTACCATCTGTAACAACTCCTGGGCTTTCTGCTCAGCCTCCGCACGCCCCTTGCCAAGCAGCTGCATGGGTGCGAGACAGATATTGTCGAGTACCGACATGCCGTTGAACAGGTTAAACGACTGGAACACCATTCCCATCCTGCGGCGCAGCATGGGCACATCGGCATCAGGAGCCAGGATGTCCTGTCCGTTGATGAGTATTCTGCCGCTGGAGGGATGCTCCAGCAGGTTCAGACACCGCAGGAACGTGCTCTTTCCCGTACCAGAAGGTCCGATGACGGAGATGACCTCGCCACGATGGATGTCGAGGTTGATGTCACGCAGCACGTCGAGGCTTCCGAAACTCTTCTTCATGTGTTCGACACGGATGACGGGACCGTCATCCTGCAGTACGGCAGTTGCGGCATCAGCCTTGGCAGGAAGTTTCTGCCGGACGGTATACCAGACACAACCGCCGATGACAATCAGGGCAGCCAGTGCCCACAGCCACTCGTATCCCTCGTCCTCCGGGGCAGCCGTCTGTGACGGTGCCGTGAGGATACCCATCTCTCCCTTTCTGGTGAGGAGCAGGATGTGTGACGCAAGATAGCCATCAGAGAAGAGCACCTGCTTCTGGCGTTCCTCCGTCATACTGATACAGCCCATCGCCATGTCCACCTTATCCGTCTGTACGGCAGGTATCTGCGAAGCGAAGTCCATCGACAGGAACTCCAGTCGCCAGTTGCGGCGATTAGCCCATTCCGTCAGGAAATCCACCTCCAGGCCCGAAGGCTTTCCTGAGCTGATAAAGCTGAATGGAGGCATGGCAGGATAGATGGCGACACGCAGGGTACGCCCGGTGCCCCGCTGCTCGGGTAATGCCATTTCCGTAGGCTTGTCGGCGTCTCTCCAACGACCGTAGATCTTCTGGTACGTACCGTCCTTGCGGATTTCCGCCAGGAAACTGTTGAAGTCCTGCTGCAACTGCGTGTTACCCTGTTTGAAGCAAGCCCCGATTGCTTGGTCCGGCAGTCCAGCACTCACCGTGTCCACCTTGGCAGCCAACACCTTATTGAAAGATACTGACAGGTTCTCGTCACCTAACACATCCACCTTGCCTGACTCCAGGGCAGCCAGCAGATCGGTCATATTGGCAAGACGCACGATGTCGGCATTGGGAGCCAATTTAGTAACGGCAATATCCTGAATACTGCCTATCACCACACCGACCTTCTTACCTGCCATTGCCTTGAAAACGGCAGGAGCCGATGCGTTGCCGGCATCCTTATACGCTTGGGTGTCCTCACCCATCACTGCCGATGTCAGATAACCGGCACCTCCTATCAGTGCCAGCAGCGCAGCCATCACAGCTGCCTTGACCCGCTCTCGTCTGACAAGTGCCGTCAGCAGCAGACCGATGAGCCAAGCCATCAGGAAATAGATAAGGGCTGTCACGATGAGGGGGAAGAATGCGTCGAAGGTACGTGAGCGTATCAGGTCGGAGGCTCGTGTGATATCAGCGACGGCGATATAACCCACGACACTCGTACCCTTCAGCAGGCTGACAATCTCGCCCTGATAGACAGGCTTCACGGCTCTGATGACCTGTGGCATCACGATGCGGAAGAAGGTCTGCCGCTGTGTATATCCCAAGGCGAGACCTGCCTCGGTCTGTCCTTTGTCAATACCCTGGATGGTGGTGCGGAGCATCTCACTGATATACGCTGCCGTGTTCATGGCGAACGTGACGATAGCCACCATGAGACCCGTGGCATCCACCGGTGCCATCACCACATAATACATCAGCATGAGCAATACCAGCACTGGGGTGCCGCGCATCAGGTCGATATATACCTTAGCGAATTCACACAACCACTTCCGGCGGTTCATGCGCATCCAGCAGACCACCCCGCCGAGCGCTGTTCCGAGCAGTGCGGCAAAGAAGGTGATGAGGAGTGTCACCTGCAGACCGTCCAATATCATCTGGTAGCGTTTCTCGGCTATCAGGTTGTTATTGAAACTCTCCACGATGCTGTTCGTCATGTTTGTACAACCGGTCAATACCATACAGCAACCCAGCAGCAATAGCATGGCTGGTATTCCTGATTTAGTCTGTCTCATCATTTCGTTTTGTTTTAATATGGCTGCAAAGATACGATTTATCGAATGAAATCCCAAATAAAATTTGGTTTTCTTCTCACTTAATCGTACCTTTGCACACGAAAAATAAACGTTTATTGAAAGATGTCATTAAAATGTGGTATTGTAGGACTGCCCAATGTAGGCAAGTCCACACTGTTTAACTGTCTGTCGAGTGCCAAGGCACAGGCAGCCAACTTTCCTTTCTGTACGATAGAGCCTAACGTGGGAGTGATCACCGTTCCCGACGAGCGACTCACCAAGCTGGCGGAGATCGTACACCCGGGACGTATCGTCCCTGCGACCTGTGAGATTGTAGATATTGCCGGACTCGTAAAGGGTGCCTCAAAGGGTGAGGGCTTGGGTAACAAGTTCCTGGGGAATATCCGCGAGACGGATGCCATCATCCATGTGCTGCGCTGTTTCGAGGATGATAACATCACCCATGTGGACGGTACCATCGACCCTATCCGCGACAAGGAGATCATTGATACGGAGTTGCAGCTGAAAGACCTGGAGACCATCGAGTCACGTCTTGCCAAGACCGAGAAGGCAGCTGCCGCCGGCAATAAGGAGGCAAAGGTGGAGGTGACGGTGCTGAAAGCCTATAAGGAGGTGCTCGACCAAGGTAAGAATGCCCGCATCGTCGAGTTCGACTCGAAAGAGGAGCAGGACTGTGCCCGCAACCTCTTCCTGCTGACCGCCAAGCCGGTGCTGTATGTCTGCAATGTCAGCGAGGCTGATGCCAAGGACGGTAATGACTTCACCAAGCGTGTGGAGGCATTGGCGAAGGAGGAGGGTGCCGAGGCAATGATCATCGCCGCCAAGACAGAGGAGGACATTGCCGAACTCGACAGCTATGAGGACAAGCAGATGTTCCTGGAGGAGCTGGGCTTGGAGGAGAGTGGTGTCAACCGCCTCATCAAGAAGGCTTACTCGCTGTTGAACCTGGAGACATTCATCACCGCCGGTGAGATGGAGGTGAAGGCATGGACCTACCACAAGGGATGGAAGGCTCCGCAGTGTGCCGGTGTCATCCACACTGACTTCGAGAAGGGCTTCATCCGTGCCGAGGTCATCAAGTACGACGACTATATCCAATATGGTTCCGAGGCTGCTGTCCGTGAGGCAGGTAAGATGGGCATCGAGGGCAAGGACTATGTCGTGCAGGATGGGGACATCATGCATTTCAGGTTTAATGTTTAATGTCGAAATTCGAGATAACGAGATTCGAAATAACGAAATAACAAGATAACGACCATGACGGAACTTCTCTTCATCCACTGGAACCCTGATCTGGTGTTTTTCCACCTCGGACCATTCGCCGTGCGCTGGTATGGGCTGTGCTGGCTCTTGGGGTTTGCTGCCGCCTACCTGCTGGTGCGCAGACTCTACCGGGAACAGCATATCAAGGAGGAGCTGTTTGAGCCCCTCTTCCTCTACTGTTTCCTCGGCATCCTGATAGGTGCCCGGCTGGGACACTGCATCTTCTATGAGCCCGACTATTTCCTGACCTCAGGGAAGGGCATCATCGAGATGTTCCTGCCTATCCGCTTCATGGCTGAAGGCGGTTTTAAGTTTGTTGGCTATGAGGGACTGGCAAGTCATGGCGGTACCCTCGGTCTGATCATCGCCCTGTGGCTCTATGTCAAAAAGACGAAGCTCAGCCTGTGGCGGGTGTTGGACAATATCGCCATTGCCACCGGCTCGATGGCTTGCTTCATCCGACTGGGCAACCTGATGAACTCCGAGATTATCGGCAAGGTGACGGAAGTGCCCTGGGCGTTCATCTTCGAACGTGTCGACAACTTCCCACGGCACCCCGGACAACTGTACGAGGCGATAGCCTACGGCATCCTCTTCTTCCTGATGTGGTGGCTGCATAAGAAAATGCCCGAGAGGATCGGGACTGGCTGGTATTTCGGCTTCTGCCTGACCTATATCTTCACCTTCCGCTTCTTCATCGAATACACCAAGGAGATACAGGAGGCGTTCGAGGCATCACTGCCCATCGATATGGGACAGATCCTCTCCATCCCCTTCATCATCATCGGACTATACTGTATGCTCCGGAAAAAGAAATAGTCTATGAAAACCAAACTACTGCTAACCTGTCTCATCTTATTATTTCTTTCCTCTTCCCTGAAGGCGGCTGAGCCTTATACCAAGGAGGAGCAGAAGGTGATGCAACGCTATTACGAGTTGTTCAACCAGCCCGGCAAGCAGCGGGAGTTCTATGAGATCAACCAGCAGGTGAGGGACATTATGCAGAGAAGGAACGGGCGGCAGGGCTATCTGGTGTTCCGTGTCAATGAGGTGACCTACGAGATCAACATGCACCGCACCAGTAAGGCACTGAAGATGGCGAAGGAGATCTTGGAGGAGATGAAGGAGAATAACGACGGGCACTTCGACATGATATACAGTACGATAGCGACGATCTATGAGGACAGGGGCAACTACAGGATGGCACGCTACTATAACGACAAGGCTATCAGTCTGGTGGCTCCCAAAGACACTATCGGCATGATAGGGGCTCTGCTGGGGAAGGCTAACCTGGAGACTTCCGTCCATCCTGACGAGGCGATAGCACTGGTTGACCGCTGCCAACCGCTCTGCAAGGACTTCCCCAGTCATTACAGTTACGGACAGACCATGAAGGCACTCGCCTACTTCTTCAAGAACGACCGGAGATCGTTCTTCCAGTTGCAGGAAGAATACAACACCTATAAAACAGCCAACCAACTGCAGGACGACCAGAACGACGGTATCTTCCAGACCATCAATGCTGTCTTCACCGGTGATTACGACGAGGCAATCCGCCTGATACATGACAAATCGCTATACTCAGAGAACATGGGGCATTTCGACATGCTCGTCCAACTCTATCAACTGAAGGGTGACAAGGATATGGCAATCAAGCAACTGCAACGCAAGGTCAATGCCGTCGACTCGCTGAATGCCAACTTCATCCATGAGAACATGAACGAGATGAATGCCGAGATGGAGGTGTATAAGGCACAACAGCAGGTCATCAAATCAAGACTGTACTGGCTGATAGCAGTCGTCGTACTGCTGATCTCCATCATCACCCTGCTCTTCTGGCGCTATTTCACACGCCGCCGCTACCAGAAGAAAATCCTCCAGCAGAACGAGCAACTGGAGATTGCCCTGAGCGAGGCGAAGGAGTCGGACCGCATGAAGACCTTGTTCATTGAGCATGTCAGCCATGAGATACGCACACCTTTGAATGTCATCACGGGTTATGCACAGGTTATCACGAATCCAGACTATGACTTGGACGAGGAGGAGCGTAACAAGATGCTCAATGGCATCAGACAGAACACTACTGCTATTACTGATGTCGTCAACGACTTACTGGAAATGGCACAGGACGAGAGCAAGGAACGTTACCGCAGGGATGACACCATCGCCGTCAATACCCTTTGCCACCAGATGATGGAGGAGGCGGAGGCGAAAAACAAAGGACGCCTGAAACTGAGGTTCTGCTCCAAGGTGCCTGACGTTTTCACCTTCCAGAGCAACCAGAGTGGTATCAGCATCATCCTCCGCCAAGTCCTCAGTAATGCCCTTAAATTCACGAAAGAGGGACAAGTGGAGCTCTTCGTCCATGAGAGTCCCGACCATGGATGTATCCGCTTTATCGTTACCGACACGGGAGTAGGAATCCCCAAGGACCAGCAGGAGAAAGTGTTTGAGCGTTTCTATAAGATAGACTCCTTCCAACAAGGTTTCGGCATCGGTCTGTCCCTGAGCCGTAAGATAGCTACCCAGTTGGGTGGTTCGCTTGCCATCGACAAGAATTACGAGAATGGTGCCCGCATGGTTCTGACTTTGCCCATTTCATCGGGAATTGAGCAGTAAATACGGAACTGTTTACAAAAGTTAAACTTTTGGCTGCTGCCGTGGTATGAAACAATTGGGATAGTTTTTTGTAACAAAGAAAGACAAATAATCGGACAGAAATGATTATCTTTGCAGCATCATTCCTGTGATTTGAGACAATATTTATTTAACCAATAACAACAATGGCAACAAATGTAATGACACAGGAGACGAAGGGCTTTTATAAGCTTTCGTGGCTCCAAAGAATCGGATTCGGATCAGGTGACCTCGCCCAGAATCTGATTTTTCAAACAGTAGCATGCTACCTGATGATTTACCTTACTACAGTTCTGAAAATCAATCCTGCTTTTGTCAGTGGACTGATTCTCACAGTTCGACTCATTGACTGTTTCTGGAGTCCTGTGGTGGGGCGCTATATTGACAATCATAATCCAAAATTAGGAAAATATCGTACTTATCTTCTTTACGGTGGTATTCCTCTTACACTTGCCGCCTGCCTGTTGATGCTTCCTCAAGCAGCATCGTGGTCTATGACTATGAAGATGATCTATGCCACAGCCAGTTATACCATACTGAGCATGATTTATTCTGTAGTCAATATACCATACGGTTCCATCATGGCAAGTATGACCCGTGACAACGATGAAGTACTCATTCTTACTTCTACACGAATGGTATGTGCCAATATTGGTCAAATTATTGTTCAAGCAGGTTTTCCTATCGGACTCGCCATGTGCATTCATACGGCAATCGACTGGAATCAGGCAATATTTATGGCTATTGGAACTATTCCTGCTTTCATTATTCTGCCTTCTCTGCCAGTATTGAAGAAGTGGTTGGGTAAGAAGGGGCTTTATTATACGCTCCTCTCTATCGGTCTTGTTGGATTTGCCATCTTGTTTACCATTGGTAAATTCTTTGACGTAGGAAGTTATAATACTCTTGTTCAGATAGCAAAGGTTATGACGGGTGTTGGACTTCTTGTTGGTTCTCTGATGTGGGCGTTGGTTCCTGAAGTCATCACTGAGGCTGAGTATCGTACAGGAAATAGACCTGCTGCCACAGTAAATGCACTTGCTGGTGTTGCCTTTAAGGCTGGTTTCTCAATTGCTGGCTGGATTACACCATTGGTAATGGGATGGATCGGCTTTAACTTTGCCACAGAAAAGTCTGCTTTGGCTACTGATCCTATGGCATGGTTTACGGTAACGTGCATTTTTGCAGTCGTTGGATTTTTCCTCTTGATGCTATGCTTTATGGGTAGTAAGGAGAATATCACCACCACACCAGAAAAACCAGTTTCGTTCGGTGAAATGTGGCAAGAGTTCAAGGCAAGCAAGTGTCTTCAGTTGGTGCTTAGCATCTTTGTTGTGGTATTTTTGGCATCATTCATTAGTGGACCAGTAAATGCCTATTATCCGAAACTGGAAAATTATTCTGAGATTGCACAGAATGCTATCCTATGGTTTACTTGTATTATTCCTGCCATTCTTCTTATCGTTGTAGGTTATCTTATTTATAAGTATCCTCTAACAGATGAGAAACTTGATGAAATCAATCGTGAAATTGAGGCTCGCCATCAGGAAGAGCAATAACCGCTGAGGTTCTCGAATAAACAATTAGAGGCTGCTCCATATCGGGCAGCCTCTAATTATTATTTATGGGGTAACAGATAGCTCAAAGGGTGGAGAGGGAAGCCCCTTCTCGGAAGTCAGGTGGGCTTGGACGGGATTGTCTTTCCATGCATAGCGTACCTTGGTTGGATTGGAAACGGGTGATTCCAACGACACCTGATTACCACGTGCCACCGCCTTGACGTTAATGAACTTGCGGTCACCGCCAGCCACTTCAAAGGTTGCCTGCTCACCCTCACGGAGAGGTTGGTCAAAGGTCACCACGACCTTACCGTCAACCACCTTGGCACGGATGGGCTGTGGAGAGACGGCTGCATCCTTATGGAAAACAAGATGGTCGAAGCAAAGACCCACACGCTCGGCAACCTCTTTCTTACGTAAGGGGTGAATATCGACGGTTTCACCGAGGTCTATGGCAACAGCAAGGGCTGCATGAGGATCCTCCTTTGCCACCAGTCGCTGTGCCTCACGAAGTCTTGCCCAGTTGCTGTTGACAGGCATCGGCTGCTCCGTTATCGGCTGGGGCATACCCGTCTGCTGCCGTCCGTCATAATTTGCCAATTGAACGATACAGAAGGGCAGTTGGGGATCTTTCCAAACGGCACGCCAGTTGCTCATCATCTTACGCAGCAGATCCGCATAGGGCGCAGGGTTGCCCACATTCGACTCTCCCTGATACCAGACCACCCCACGGATAGCATAAGGTGCCAAAGGATAGACCACCGCATTATATAAGGTGCTGGGCAGATTCTGAAGCGACACATCACCACTGGGACATGACGGCATGGAGACACCGGCATGGTGCAACCAGTCCTCACTCAACGGAATCACATCCTTGGGCATGGGGTTCTGACTGAAACGGTCGTCACCAAAGGCTATCATATATGGTTTCTCGGGAATAAAATGAGCAATGCCGTATTTATTGACGAAACGGATGGTGATGACATTATCACCTTCACGGAGCAGTCCTGCCGGGATATCATAACGGCGGGGAGGATATTGATAATAGGTGCGTCCGATTTCCTTACCGTTCAGGTAGGTAAAGTCTGCATCAAAAAGGGTTCCCAGCAACAGGCGGGCAGGTTTGCCGGCATGCTCCTTATCTACTTGCACATGCTGGCGGAGCCAGATACTTCCGACAATCCCTCTTCCGTCTTTTTTTGCCCATTCCATCGAATATTGATGGACGGTTTTCCAAGCAGAGTCATCGTAGTCAAGAGCAGAGAAATGCTGTTGTATACCTGGGTCACTCTCGTTCAACAGCTCATACCACCGCTGGTCAGCCAGCTGATTCGCCTTCGTCTGTGCCTGGACATAGTCATCTTTCTGGAAGAGACGCGTCTTTCCTACCAGCAAGGGATAGTCTTGCTGCAAGGTATCGGCGGAGATCCATGCCTCAATAGGTGTACCGCCCCAGCTGTTGACGATAATACCCTGCGGCACCCCATGCTGTTCCTGCATCCGCTTTCCCAAGAAAGTGCCCAGGGCAGAAAATTGCCAGGCATTCTCCTTGGTCAATGGTTTCCAGTTGATGGAAGTGGGACGGATATCGTCCTGTACCCCATGTGTGTTCGTCTCGTTCTGTATCCGGAACAGGCGGACCTGGTCATTTGCCAACTGGTCTATCTCTTTCGTATACTGAGGATAGACACGCTCTATCGTGACATCCACATTCGACTGCCCGGAGCAAAGCCATACGTCACCTACCAACACATTGGTTAATACCACATCGCCCACCATTAACGTGTAGGGACCTCCAGCCTTCATGGCAGGTAAGTCGATACGGAACTTCCCGTTGGAATCGGCAATAACAACTGTTTTGAATTTATTGATCCGCACACTGACCTTCTCTCCTGCGTCAGCCTTCCCCCAGACAGGAACAGGTTTCCCCCGCTGGATGACCATACCAGACTGGAAGAATTGAGGCAGAGATACTTTTGCACTTGATGCCAAAGCCCCTAAAAGGAGACACGCCACCAATGATAATCCATACATCTTTTTCATAAACACATTATTTAATAGTTTGATGCAAAAATATAAAATATTTATGATGAAAAGGTTAAAAAATGATTTTTTCTGCATACATGAAACAAATGAGATACCTTTATGTAACAAATTCAGATACTACTTTTGGGAATTATTGCTTAATTTTGCAGCAGAAACTAAAAAGACCTATCTTATAAATGAGTTATTTGAAGAAACAGGAAGTTGCTTTAGGCGAAAAACTCGGATACTCTTTGGGAGATGTAGCCGCTAATCTGGTTTTCCAGATGATGATGGTCTTCCAATTGAAGTTCTATACCGATGTTTTTGGTCTGGAGGGCACTATTGCCGGTTCTGTTTTTCTGATAGCATGCATTTTGGGGGCATTTATTGACCCTTTCATCGGGATTCTTAGTGACAGGACAAACACTAAATGGGGAAAGTATCGTCCTTGGATCTTGTGGACGGCATTGCCTTTCTCGGTATTCTATGTTCTCGCATACCATAACCCCGGAATAGAAGATAAAGGACTGGTTGCCGTCTATGCGACAGTATCCTATATTCTTTTAATAATAATGTACGCATGTAGCAGCATCCCCTACTCCTCCTTAGGCGGAGTCATGACGAGTAATATCAAAGAGCGTACAAGTATCAATGCCATTCGCTTCATCGCTGTCAGCATCGCCCAGTTTGTGGTACAGGGACTCACACTTCCCTTGGTCAACAAATTCGGAGGTGAGGAAGGGAATATACAGCAAGGCTGGACGATGACCATTGCCCTGTTTGCTGTTGTTGCCTTTATCTTCCTGCTGATTACCTTCTTCTCTACCAAGGAGCGCATCCAACCGCCTCCCACACAAGAAAGCTCGTTGAAAAGGGACTTTCTTGACACCGTATCCGATATACCCTGGCGTTCCTTGTTTGTACTGGTATTGTTTATCTTTATCACTATCTCCATGTGGGGAGCCTCTATGAACTACTATTTCCAATATAATATCGACCAGAAATCGATGTTTGACTTCTTAGGAATGGTCGGGTTAGCAGATGCTCACCATGAGAAAGAAGGTTTTTGGTTTACCTTTCTGCAAAGCTTTAACCTGATAGCATATAAACCCTCAGATGCCTATTCCATCGGATTCTCCCTATTCAACATGTTGGGAGCAGTAATACAGATGCTGGGCATCATCTTCTTGTCCGAGTTTCTTGCAAACCGATATGGTAAGAAACAGACATTCATCGTCTGTCTTTCTCTTACAGCCTTATTCACCGCCATGTTTTATCTGCCATCACCTGTGGACATCAGTTTCATCTTTGGGCTCTGTTTCTTCAAGTCTTTGGCATATGCTCCCACTGTACCTCTGATGTGGTCGATGATGGGCGATGTGGCTGACCATGTGGAGTATACCAGTCATCGCAGAGCGACAGGTCTATGCTTCTCCAGCATTTCCTTTGCCCTCAAAATGGGGTTGGGACTAGGTGGAGCCCTGGCTGGGACGATTCTCTCGTGCTTTGGCTATGTGTCAGGTCTGAATGGAGTACAAACCGAGACGGCAAAAGAAGGAATCCGTCTCGTCAGCTCCATTGTTCCTGCCATTCTCTTTTGTGTCGGGGTAATAGCTTTGCTGTTTTATCCGATATCAAAAACTTACAATGAGAATATGCAGGTGGAATTATCTGCCCGCCGGCGTAAGTTAGATGTTAAATAGTTTTTATCAGCAGACATAGAAAATTGATTATTATGAAGATTTTTAGGTTAGTAGTTGTATTGTTTTCAGTGATTTCAGCTGAAGTAGTATTTGCTCAATCTGCGCTGCGAAGCGCGGATGGGCAAAACTGCCTCAACACTGCTGAGAACACGTTATGGAATGCTTATCGTGACTATTGGTATACGGGTGTCAGCGTCAACCAGTGGGAGGTGGAGGGTGAGCAAGCTGCCGACTGGGCAGTCATCACCAAGAACTTTAACTGGGTGGTTGCTGAGAACTGCATGAAATGTGAGGTGATTCACCCGAAAGAAGGTGTCTACGACTTCACCTTGGCAGACCAGTTTGTCAATAAAGCAAAGGCTGCTGGCATGAAAGTGATGGGACATTGTCTGATATGGCACTCCCAATGCGCTCCCTGGTTCCACTATGACGAAAAGGGAAACCTGGTGTCTGCAGAGGTATTGAAGAAACGTATGCGTGAACATATCTATACGGTAGTCAGTCATTTCAAGGGCCGTATTGACGCATGGGATGTCGTCAATGAGGCATTTGAGGATGACGGTACACCCAGAAAGAGCCTATTCTATCAGATTCTGGGAACCGACTATATCCCTCTTGCCTTCCAATATGCCCATGAGGCAGACCCCTCGATACAGTTGTTCTATAATGACTTCTCGATGAACAAAGCACAGAAGGTGGAGGGTGTCGTTAACTTCTTCCGCCCACTGATACAGCAGGGGCTCCCTGTCACTGCTATCGGCATGCAAGGACATATCATCTTGGAGGATAATGTGGACAATGCGGTTGTCAAACAGTATGAGCACTCCATCCAGACGATTGCCGCTGCCGGTGTGCCTACCTTCTTCTCGGAGCTTGACCTCTCCGTACTTCCTAACCCCTATGGGTTCTCTGGTGCGAATGTCAGCGACAAGTTTGCATACCGCCCAGAGATGGATCCATATAAGAATGGACTGACGAAGGAGAAAGAGAAAGAAATAGAACAGTTCTGGGTCAACTTCTATCAAATGCTGCTGCGGCACCATCAGGATATCCTCCGGGTGAACTTCTGGTGCTTGAACGACGGCAACTCCTGGCGTAACGACTTCCCCATTCCTGGGCGTACCGACTATGCCACGCTCTTTGACCGCCAGAACAAGGCGAAACCCTTTGTGCAGAAATTAATCGATTTAGTAAAATAATATTTAAACAACTACTGACTATGGCAAAATTACCGCGTTATTTATTCCCGAGTGATTACATGGCTGACCCTTCAGCCAACGTGTTTAACGGTAAATTGTATATTTACCCCTCCCACGACCGTGAGGCAGGTCATGCCTTCGACGACGATGGCGGTCACTTCCAGATGAAGGACTACCACGTTCTCTCTTTCAATGATGTGGAGAACGATGAGGCTACCGACCATGGCGTGATTCTCGATGTCAAGGATGTGGCATGGGCTGAGAAACAGATGTGGGATAACGATGTCGTAGAGAAAAACGGCAAGTACTACCTGATATTCTCTGCCAAGGACTATAATGGCGTGTTCCACCTCGGTGTTGCCGTTGCTGACAAGCCCGAAGGTCCTTTCGTCGCTCAAGAGCAGCCTATCCGTGGCTCTTTCTCTATTGACCCTTGCGTGTTCAAAGACGATGACGGTGAGATATACTGCTACTTCGGAGGACTCTGGGGAGGTCAGCTGCAGTGGTATCAGGCTCCAGCGAAGTTGCAGAAGGAAGGTATCGACCTGGGACCTGCTGCCGATAAGAAGACACAGCTCTATGCACCTGCTGATGTCCCCGCATTACCCAGCTTTGTCGTTCGCATGAGCGACGACGTGATGCAGTTTGCTGAGGCTCCCCACTCTGTCGTTATCCTCGACAAAAATGGTGAGCCCTTGAAAGCAGGTGACCCACATCGTTTCTTCGAGGCATCATGGATGCACAAATATAACGGCAAATACTATTTCTCCTACTCTACAGGTGACAGTCATTTCCTCTGCTATGCCATCGGTGATACTCCTTACGGACCATTCACCTATCAGGGTGTCATCCTTGATCCGGTGGTTGGATGGACTACCCACCACAGTATTGTAGAGTACAAAGGACAGTGGTATCTGTTCTATCATGACTGTGTACCTTCTAACGACGTGACCCACTTGCGCAGTCTGAAGGTGCAGCGCCTTTACTATAATGAGGATGGAACCATCCAGAAAGTTGTCAATGAATAATAATTACAACCATATAGCCGACTTTTATCAATGTCATTGCGATGAAATCGTCGATTTCATCGCAATGCGAATACAGGACAGGGACGAGGCTCAGGACATGGTCCAGGACCTCTTCCTGCGCCTGCTTTCTTATCATCACATTATTGACAATTCATTATCCAGCCTAGTTTATACCATGGCACGAAACATGGTGACAGACTATTTCCGCCGTCGCCATTCCCATGAGGAATACGAGCATTATATTCGCCATTCCAACAACGCTGACACGTCGATGGAATCGGTATTTTCTGCACGTCAGCTCATGGAAAGGATGGAGTTCTCCCTCGCACGTCTCCCTGAAGAATGCAGGGAGGTATACAGACTTCATATCTATGGCGGCATGAAGGTGGGCGAAATCTCGCAAACCTTAGGAGAAGACTATAAACATGTTGAGTATCAACTAGGACTTGCCCGCAAAACGGTACGCCAGCACTTAAAGGCTTGTGTGTGACTATTTAAATGTGATAGCGTCTTAAGAGCTCTGCGAAAAGGGGATTGAGCGAGAGAATCTGTTCATTACCTGTCAGCAGCAGCTGCTTGCGGGCTCGTGTCATAGCAACATTGAGCTTGCGGTCAATCACCTTACCTTTCTCTTCGAAACAGTTGGCAGTAAGGAAGTCGAGCTGGTAAGGTTTCTGGACGGTGAAGCTATAGATGATAATATCACGCTGACTGCCCTGATACCGTTCTACCGTATCAATGGAGATGTCCATAAGGGCAGGGATTCCCAGCTGCTCTATCTCCCTGCGAATCATCGCTATCTGGTTGCGGTAGGGTACGATGACCCCCACAGTTTTTAAGGCATCAAAATGACCAGCGCCCACCTGCCGGTAGATGCGGCGCAGAAGGTCGGCGACGAGAACTGCCTCACCGGGGGAGTTGAGGCTAGGAGAACTAGGAGTCCTAGTATTACTAGGAGAACTAGTATCACTAGGGAAGAAAAGGACGCGGTGCTGTTTAAGCAAATCGTCAATGGCATCCTGAGAGGGTTCATGGTAGTCGAGTTGCTCTTCCTCCTGATGGGGTAAGGGTACTGGTTGCAGGTGTTCCTCGGCATAGAACATCTCGTTAGGAAACTGGGCGATATCAGGGTGCATACGACCTTGGCGCTGAAGAATTGCCGTGAAGGCGGTGCGTCCTGCCTCCCGCTCGACATGCAGCAGACGCTCGAAAAGAGACTGACGACAGGCAGAGAGTGCAGGGATATCGTCTGGCTGCTGCACCACGGCAGGCAGTTGCTTATGGTCACCGATAAGGATAAAACGGTCTATCTGCGGTGACGCAAGCAGTCCTATCACATTCGGCTCCAAGATTTGCGATGCCTCATCGACGATGCATAGAGAGAAATGTTTCAGTTGGAAGATATAAGGTCGTGACTGCATGGTGGAAGTCGTGCTGACGACAACCTTGGTATCGATGATTCGTTGGCGTAAGACATCCATCTTAGGACATTCCTTCACGACACTGGTCAGCAGATGTTTGACAAAGCGAGGGTCGCAAGAAGTCTCGCTGCCTAACCGCAGATAGTCGACACCCGCCTCCTCTAACATATCGCAGATTTCATCCACGGCACGGTTGGTATAGGAGAGCAGCAGTGTTGAGAGCTGGGTGTTGAGCGTTGAGAGAAGCTCTTCCTCTACCAGATAGCGGAGAGCATGGGAAGTCTTGCCAGTACCCGGAGGTCCTTGCAGGAGGAAATAGTCACGAGCCCGTTTCGCCTTGAGCAGGACATCATCATAATGAGGATGATAGGAACGGGAGAGCTGAAGACGCTCGTCACACCGGGGTTCCCGTTCTCCTAACAATAACGCGCGACGCTCCGGGGCTGCCGTGCACAAGGCATGCAGCGAACGGATGGCAGCATTCGTCCCCATATCCGTAAAGGAGGGTTCGATGGCATAAGTCGTGTCAGCGAAGACCTCGGGATTCTGTTGTCCGTCATTCAGCCTCACTGTCACCTCATGGTCAGTCAACCGTTCAATCACACCTTTATATAATATAGCATGGCAGATGACAGGTTCCCCGTCATAAGCATAGAGACACACCATGTCATTACGACGGAAGTTAGGCATGAAATCATCACCTAAATCAGGTATGGAGAGTGTCAGGCGGTCGTAGCCACTATAGTCAGACGACTGCTCCTTATGCAGGATACGCAGTCCATAGAAGATACTGCCCGTCACACGCTTTTCTGTCAACGGCATATTCCATAGGTTAGCGACGGCCCCCCCCTGCCCCTCTTGCGTTCCCACTTTCTGTGCCAGTTGCTCCCGGTAGACGAAGGTCATCATACGCTCCAGATAATCCTGTGCTGTCCCTGTGAGTCCTTTCAGCGAGTCAAGACCCAACTGGGGCAGTATGCTGTTGAATCCTTTCTTTGCCACCTGTATCTCCTGTGCCACAATCTGGTTACGCAACCGGATCGCCTCATGGAACAGTTGCTGGTAGTAGTTGACCACCAGCAGCCCCTGTCGTGCCGGGTAGCGGGAATAGAGCAGCCGGATATCCACCTTGTCGGCGGACAGGTGGAAGTTATAGCGCAGAATACCATAGTACAGTAATAACTGCACGTAATGGGCTTCCGCATAGAGATGCGAGGCTTGAGAAACACTGGCGGCATGTTCCAGATTCCAGTTCTTCCCCGACTTCTGCTCCACCAGCAGATGCTTGTCACTCGTCATCAGGTCGACACGCCCCTGCAGTCCCAGATGCTCACAGACGAAGGAAGGCTCTAAAAGAGTTGAAAAACTGGAGGATGGAAGATTAGAAGGGCTGAAGAGTTGTGTCACCGCCTCCTTGATGTTCTCCACCTGGCGAAGGGCATCCTCTTTGAACAGCTGCGGGTTGAAATCCGCACAAGTACAGAACTGGAGTGCCTGTTCCTGGAAGGAGTTGCGGATCGTGTCATGTGGATGATAATCCTGTTGGTTGATGATATCGTCCAAGGCAGCCCCGGCGAAGTTACCCAAGAGGATAGGCTGTGTGTTCGCAGAGGGTCTGAAACGACGAAGCGTATAGGATATCGGAGTATGCCCACCATTGGTGAAACAAGCGGCAAGCGATGAGATATCCATCAGGAAGTCTGGTTCCACCACGACGAGCTTGGGCTGTATCGTCTGCCCCTCCCTGTGACAGTCGAGCAGGTTCAGCTGCATACCCTCTGTCAGTAATGGGCGCAATGTCTCATCATCGGTCTGGATACATACACTGCCGTCATCGGTCGTCGCATAGATATATTTATCGTCCCAATACGACACCACACAACGGACATACCGCTGATTGGTTTGCAGGGTGAGACTGGTGGGACGGCCGTTGGTGGGAATACGAGTCACCAGCTCGTGGGGGATATCCTCGTGAAAGACGGCAGAGATGAACAGAGCAAGGGCACGGACATCGTAACGGAGGTCCTGACGGGTGAGCAGTCCGTCTTTCCTGTTGGAATGGCGGCGCATGGTCTGGATAGCAATCCTGTCAGCGACCCCTATACCCGCCTGTTTGCACAAGAAGTCCGTCTGTGCCATCAGGTTACCGAACCCCTGACCACTGCCTTTCAATGCCTCCGCACAGGCAAGCACTAGTGTCTCATGCATATATCTCAGCATGTCGACAGAGGGTTCTGCCTGCACCATCTCCACACAGCGTTCAAAGAGTTCCGAAACTTTCATGCCTACAAAGTTAGGCAAAAACGAGAGAAATGCCAAATTTATTTGAGCATTTCCGAGTGCCAAGGCGGCACCTTCTTCCCACGAAGGCAGCACCTTCCTGTTTGTTCCATGGGGTGGAATACTGAATTGGAATATCTTTGCAACCCACATGCAGTATTTTGGTAAACACAGAGATACGGAGACACAGAGAAATAATAAAAACTCTGTGCCTCTGTAGCTCTGTGTTGAATGAATATTAAGGCAAAAACGTCATTCGTTGTCACCCTTGTCACCTCGTTGCCACACGTAACACGCTGATTCTCAAGTAGTGTTGCAAGGTGGCAACGGTTGCAAGGGTAAAAAACTTTATGTATGTGCGTGCGCGCGTGCGAGGAATTCTGATATTCCTATCAAACAATACGAGTATCTTATTTGAAAATACGAGTATCATAATTTTTATTCCGAGCATCGGAATAAAAAATACGACTGGCAGATTTTTCATTCCGCCAGTCGTATTTTCAGATAACATGGTCGTATTTGACCATAAGATATTCAAAAAAACTAGTTAATCCCCAAGGGGCATGGAGCCCGTACCTTCGACCCTCGGAGGCGGCACCTTCGACCCCTGGAGGCGGCACCTCTATGTTGCAAACCAAATAATTGGTCTGCTTTTTAGCATTGTTTAGTTGTTTTACTATCTATTTTTACTATAATTCACTAATATAGCATCAAAAGAGTCTTTCCCAGACACGTT
>Ga0326511_10000247_pt1 | contig 45699 bp, 46 predicted proteins | sample 0_2496_0518_D_FD_203701 | JGI IMG/M metagenome (GOLD analysis project Ga0326511, IMG submission 203701) | Bovine rumen microbial communities from UC Davis, California, United States - 0_2496_0518 | ecosystem: Host-associated > Mammals > Digestive system > Stomach > Rumen | place: USA... | reverse complement strand
ACGAGGGACGCGAAGGCAGAGCGCAGCCACGCGGTCCGCGCGGTGCCGCCGAGATCGTACATGATGCGGTCCTCGTTGGTCACGGCAATTTCAGAGTAATACCGGAACTGCGCGCCGTCGGCGATGCCGTTCACCTTCTGGCCATTGAACTCGGTCAGGCCGGGCAGCCACACCGTGTCCAGCGTGGTGTCGTAGCCGCCACCGCCGCCTTGGCTTGTCGCGACAATGGTGTTGCGGGCGGTCTTGTTGTACACCGGCTGGATGCATTCGCGGAACTCCTGGTCGAAACCTCCCAGGAGCCCCACGGACTGCGCGGACGCGGACGGCGCCACGTCGAAGGGGTTCTGCGGCTCGAACCAGGGCGAGCCGGTGGCGTTGAGCCACTGTCGCATGTTGCTCTCCTTCCAGCTGTTGCACCCATTCTGCACGCGCTCGTTGTGGTTCTTCTCATAGACGGGTTCCGGGTAGTCCGCGATGGCGTCGCCGACCGTGTAGTCCGTGCCCGCCTCCAGCTGGGAGTAGGTCGCGGTGGCGATGTCCAGCGAGTAGTACGCATAGCCAGGCTGGAAGACCTCGTGCGCGGTGCGCCCGTAGGAGTTCTCCGCCGCGTCGAACTGCGCGGTGGCGTAGGTGTTGGAGCCTGTCGGACAGGGCAGGTACTCCGGCATGAGGATGATGTTGTGGATGCGCTCCTGGTCGCGGTGGAACATCCGGATGTCCTCGTTGTCGCCCTTGTAGTCGAGGTCGATTACGCGGAACTGCGTCTCCGAGTAGAGCGGGAGCGGCTTGAATGACAGCACCGCGCCTAGGCTCAGCCCCGGGAAAAGCTCCGCCGTGCCATTCCGGATCATCATCATGAGCGTGCGAAGCGAGGTCGATTCGGTGGTGAAGCGCGGAGCGTTGTCATCGCAGTTCCACTGTCCGCCGGTGGTGCAGGTGAACAGCGCGAAATAGTACCCTGAGACAACTCCCGCGTCCCAGACGAACGGCGTGTCGCGGTACTGGTGGCGCGTCGTGCTTTCGGCCAGCGTCACGCCGTCCGTCTCGTTCTCCGGGAAGCCGCCGGTCTTCATGACCAGGCGCGTCTTCGCCCAGTAGGCGTAGGCGGTCAGGTCGTCCTTGAGGTTGTCCGCCGGGTCGCTCCAGCAGATCGAGACCTGCGTTCCGGAGACGGTCACGCCGACATTGTAGGCTGGCCCGACCAGGAACGAGCCGACCGCCGCCATGACGGAGGCATGCAAAGCCTGCGTCTGGTCGCGGTAGAGTTTCGCCTCGTTTGCCGCCACGCGAGCCGAACCCTCCCATCCACGGGAAAAGCCGTCTTCGCCCTTGTTCAGAATTACCGTTCCTTTCGCCATTTCGGAAATCTCCCTATTCGTTGGATGCCTTGTCGCTGTCGGCGACCGTGCCGATGGTCAGCCATTCGAATTGCGCGCCTGCTGGCAAGGTGGGCATGTCAATGCCGCTAGCTGACTTCGAATTGAAATCGATAGCCACAAAGTATTCGGTCTGCTTGAGATTGGATGGCACGAATGCCTGGTTGCTTCGCAGAAATTGAGTGTTTTCGGTCGGCCCCCTGTCCAAAGATGACGTGAATTTCTGGAGGCTCCCGTCTTCCCCGAGAACCGGCGTAAGGTCGAATTGGCAAGTCGGCTGGACAAATGCCAGATAGCCATTGTCCGAATAGCGCTTTCTGGGACTGGCGGCGAACCGCACCTTCGCCGCAAAGAAGTAATAATTGCTGGTATTCACCTGGTAAACGCCAACGTCGGCAAGTCCCCATTGCACCAGCAAGCCATTGCTGTATTCGCGGTAATGCGCCCCAGTCTCCGCGTCATACCCCCTGGCCACGATCGCGCTCGCGCTCAGATCTTCGTCCCAGCTCTCGGCAAGAGTGTTCAGACGGTCGATGCCCGCCGCCACGTCTTCGGAAAGCTTGTTCGTGCTGATCCAATCGCCGCTTGCGTCGTTCCATGCGGAGCCGTTCTTCGAGCCGCCCTTGTAGAAAAGCCCATTGGTCACCGTGCAGGAAGTGAAACGGCAATCGGTCGCAAGCCCATAGAATGCATACGCTTCGCTGCTGGAAAGGTCATTCATGAAAGCAATTTCAGCGCAATGCACGGCAAGACTATTCTCACCCTTGATTGCAGGAGAACTCCCCTTCCCGACAAAACTGACAGTGCCATTGCGTATCTCGACAGTTGCCTGACAGGCAACAAAATGGAACAGGCCATCAGCAAGTGCAAGTCCCATGGTCAAGGTGTTGCCGTTCAAGTCAATGACAACCTTGCCGTCACGGAAATCCTGGAACAGCAGCGGCATGTTGAAGCTTCGTGGCGTGTTCGCCGCAAACTGGAAGGTCAAAGTATGCCCGCCGAGGTTCTTGTCCTGTCCCGAAATCAAGGCATTGACGGCTTCTGCATTGGCCGCCGAAGCCCCAATTGCCACCGTAGTGTCCTCCCCCATCCCCGAAGCCCCGCCGCCGGAAGGAGACATTGCGCTTTTGAGTGCCTGAAGCGCGGTGGCAACCGTCTTTGGGCCGCCAAGCGCAAGGTAGGTGGCATTGTCCAGCGGGATATGCGACGCGTTGATTTTCGTGAGCGGCTTCGTCACGCCAAAGGGCGTTTCGAACTCCACCTGCTCGTTGGTGCAATTTGCATCCCACTCCACGTCTTCCGCTCCCAGAAGACGGTGCTGCACGCCGATGTCGATGTTGCTGTCAGACATTAGAAGTAAACTCCCTTGCGAGGCGCACGGCTGCTGCCCCTGGTGACAATGCTGCGCCCGCCCACGCGGGACTGGTAAAGACGTTCATAGAAACTGGCGTCGTTCGCGCTGGAAAGGTCTGCATCCGTGTTCAGTGCCCTTGCACACACGCCATAGACCAATGCGAGGTAATCCGTCACTTCCTCCGGCTCGCCGCAACGGGCATATTGCAGACTGCCCAAATGCTGGAAGAACTCGGCGTAGAAAGGCACGCCATAGTCATATGCACATGCCATGCCATAGAGCTGAGTAACAATGCCGTATGGCCAAGGCGCTTTAGTCGGGCTGACCGAGTAAACCGACTGTCCGACCGTCGGAATGGCCAGCAGCGTGCCGTCGTCGTCAAGGTCTTCACATACCATTCCGATATGCGTGTCCTTGGAAGGAAACCAGTCCTCGGCCTCATGTTCGTTGCCCAACCGCACCTCGTCGCCCAGGTCGTTCCAGGCACGCAGGACGCCCACGGCTTCAGGAGGAAGCCGAAACCGGCCGGTTTCATCTAGACGAATGGCCATCTCGCCTTTGGCATGGGCAGTCCGGGTGAAGTAGTCACGCGTGACCGTCGCCAGGAAGCGAGACAGCTCCTCGTCGGAGAAAGCCGCGCCGTCTAGGTCATTCAGGTGATGGCGAACCAGTCGGATGATCTCAGCACGTTCCATCAGAAGTACATTCCACTCCTCACTCTAGGACGGGCATAGAGCGACCCGCGCTTTGCGGCACGCTGCGCGACAAGCCCATTCCATCGGTCAAGATGATTGGATGCCTTGTCGCTTCCGGCATAGGTATATGCCAGAAACAGCGCATACTCTCGTAACGCGTCAATGTCCCGAATTTCCAGCACGCCCGAAACGGGGAACCGCTGGTAGTGAAGCGTCCCGACGGGCATGTAGTCATCCGGAGTAGGAAATACTCGGAAAAGCCCCCAAGTGTCCATGTCGAAGACCGCCACCTGGGGAAAAGGGGCACGCTGGTTGCGCCAGTCCCGTCCGCGAGCTAGGAAGCTGGATTCGACCAGCTGGATGTCCCGTCCGTCGGTGCCCTTCAGACACTCCGGACGGATGAAGTCCCCCGGCGAATGGATGAAGCCGCCGCCGTAGGGGACCACTACCTCGCACGAACCGTGCAGGCAGCCGGTGGAGAGGCAGTATTCGCGCTGCCCCTCGTCGATCATGGCGTCCAGCTGACCGTCTGAGAACATCGTCCCCAGACTGTCCCGGAAGTCGTTGCGGATTTCCGTCCTCAGTTGTTCGAAGGAGCCGGACGCCATTGCCGTGTCAGCCGTTGGTCAGGAACTGCTTGATCGGCACCGTGTCCACCAGCACCAGGATTTCCCCGGCGGTGATGGCGGCACCGGCGACGACAAGCTGCAAGGTGACTTCCCCGTCGGGGAAATACGCCGCACAGTCGGTGACGCCGCTGGCGACCAGGTTGTTGATGGCCAGCTTCGCCTTGGCGACGGCGGTATGCAGGGCAACCGCATTCGCGTCGCCGCACTTGGCGGCAATCTGGATGGTCGCCGCGCCGCCGCTGGTGACGGCCTTCAGCGCGACAATGCGCACTTGGGTGACCGCAACGCCCTTGGGCAGGACGGCGAACGCATGGGAGCCCACGCCGTCAATGCCCAATTCCATGATGGGCAGACGATAGGCGTCGGTATGAATGTAGTTGGCGTCGGAATTGACGCCGTTCACACGGGAAACTTTGGAAGTGACATCTACGTCAGCCATTGTTGTTCCTCCTTACAGATTGACAAAGGTCGGCACCTGCGCCACGTTCATGTCGCAGTCGTTGAAACTGAGCTTGTTGCAGCCACGGATTTCATCGGCGGTCACACCCATCTCGCGACCGTAATCGTGCATTTCCTCCTTGTAGTCGAGGGTCTGCGCGTACGCAAGGATGGCTGCATCCGCACCAAGCAGCAGGTTGCGTGCGACATTGACGGTGCCCGCCGCATTGCTCTGGGTGACGACGAAATTTGCCTCCTTGATGATGATGTGGTTCCACACGCCGATGGCGCCGGTGGCAATCGGATCGTTCTCCAGGGAGCCCTTGCCGGTCATGCTGGCCAGCGCACGCTTCTCCCAGCGGGGGTCGCGGCGCAGGTCGATGGCGACATTCGGATGAATGACAAGGAGGTAATATTCCTCGTTGTTCTGGCAGCGGATGGGCTTCATCGGATACTTGCCTGCGGTCTTGGCGAGGCTCTGGAGCTCGTCCAGCAGGTAGGTGTTGATGATGTCCGTGCTGTTCATCGCGGTGGTCAGGGCTTCTCCGGTGGTGTCGGCGGGAGCAACCCGCACAGTGGAGAAAGTGCTGTCCGCATAATCCGGACGGAAGCAGCGACCAGTGCCCTTGACAGTCTGAACAGTCATGCGGTTGGCTCCAGTGACGCGGGTCGCGCCGTCGATGTTGAAGCCGCTCAGAGCGTCGATCAGGTCAGTTTCGGTGCGATGCCGGAACCATTCCGCAAGCTGGCTCTTGAACTCCTCGCGGAAATTCCAGATAGTGCGGAGGTCCGTCATCTTGCCCTTCTTCTTGAAAGCCTGGGCCAGCTGGTCGATGCGGAGATCCATGTAGAACTCCTCCAGCGTCTTCTCGTTGCCGGTGACGGACGCGTTCTGTCCCTCGATGCCCTCGCCCTCGTACTGCGGGATGAAGTGCCAGCGGCCAACGTCGCCAGCACCACGCCCCTTGAAAACACTGTCGTCAATCACAATCGGCTTGCCGCTGCCGCGTCTGCCGATCATGTGGGCGAAGAAGTTCGTCAAGATGTACTGCTTGAAGATGTTGTAGCTGTGCTGAAGCGGAGTCAGCTTGCTACCGGTGTCTCGAATGAAGTTTGCCATTGGTTAGTTCCTCATTTAAAGAGGGTTTCGACAAAACCATCCGGCTCGGTCTGGGGTGGCGCAGCTCCTGAAGCGGAGTTCACCATGTCCAGTCCCTCACTGCCGAAAGGCTTGTCTCGCCCGGTTTCCTTTAAAACCTCCTGGCGAACCTTCTCTCTATACGCCGCAGGGTCTTTCACCATCTCCATGCACTCCGACATGTTGGTGGCGAATTTGTAGGCTCCTGCCGGAGACTTGTCTGGCGCGGCGTCCCACGCCTGGCGTATCGCCGGATTGAAGTCCTTGTTCTGCGGGTCGATCAGGCTCCCCAGTTCACGATAGACCTTCTGGGCGAAGTCGGGATGGTCCTTCGCGGCGCGTTCCGCCGCTGCCAGCCAGTCTTCCTTCGCGTCGTCGGCCTGGGCGGAAGCCGATTCATCGATTTGCCGGAGACGTTCGTCTGATTCGGCAATCTGCTTTTCAAGCTCCTGCTTCCTGTCCTTGTCCTTGTCGGAGAACCAGTCGTCCGGGTCATCTTCCCGTTTCTGGAAGTCGGACAGCTCCTTCTGGAGTTCCGCACGCTTGGAGCATTCCTCGTGAAGGCGCGTCTGCGTGTCGTGGAGGCGCTTGTTGGCGCGCTCCAGCAAGCCATTGAGCCTCTCGATCTCAGCCTGGACCGAATCCGATTGTTGATCGGGGGCCGACTGCTCCTGCTCCTGCTTCTGCTCCTGTGGCTGGGCTTGCGCCTCGTCGGGCTGCGGAGAATGGCCTTCGCCGTCCGTCAGCATTTCGACAAAACTGCCCGCCTCTTCAGGCTCCTGCTGGATCTTGTCCTGGTCTTCCATCTTCTGCTTCTCCTGTTGTCCGTACACCTGAATCCGTCACCATGACGGGAGGCTGCGGGTAAATTCATTCGGCTTGGGCCGCTTGCGCGTCCAAGGCCATCTGCTGTTCCTGTTGTGCCATGTCCAAAGCCTGCTGCTGCGCCGCCATGTCCTGCTGCTGCTGCGCCATCATTTGCGTGCGGCGCAGGATGTCCTCCTTGTTCGGGATGTCCGACAGCGAAAGCAGTATTTCGGCGGCAATCTCCGGCGCAATCACGCCAGTCTTCAGCACCTCGCTGAAGATCACCAGCTGCCGGTCCCGAATGCTGTCGAAAGGCGGCACTTTCTTGAGAACCACGTCGTACTCCAGCGTGTCCTCGATCTGGTGCAGAATGCGGACTTGCTTGCCGGTCTTGGAATCAATCTCCGGCTGGTTGAATGCGTAGCTTTCGACCATGCCGTTGGGCTGCGTCACCCGAAGCACCCGATAGTCCGTGTAGTATGCGCCCATCAGACGCAGCACGATGTAGGCCACACGCCGCTTGCAGAACTGGATGTTCTCCATCTTCGGAGTGTGCAGGGTATTGCCCTGGGCAATGCGGGCGGACTGCATGACGCCGCTGCGCTCGTTCACGCCGCCGAAGCCCAAGGTCGAATCGTTCACGCCGGTCTCCCGCTGGAGCATCTGGAGCATGAGTCCCATGTGGTTGGAAATGTAGCCCATGTCCTCGGTGTTGTAGTCCACCTTGACCTTGGCGAGTCCGCCGTCATTCAGCACCGCCAGTCCGTCGGGTCGCTGCATTTCCTGCCGCAAGTCCTCCGGATCCTGCACCGCGCTGCCCTCGGCTATGACCTGGCGCGTCCCGAACTTGTGGATCAGCTTGCTGTTCAGCTTGTTGATCTCGTCCTGGATGCCGATCATGTTCTTGACCATGCCGACCGGATGCCCCTTGCGGTCCGTCGAGCAGACCAGCGGCACCAGCGGTATCATGTCCACTTTCAAGGGGTTCTTGTTCGCGGCGTCGTTGAGCGCGCTGCCCTCCAGGATGATGTCGTCGCTGAAGATGCAGCGGTGAACCTCCTTGTCGAAGACATCCCGGAGAACCTTCTTCCCCGTCTTCTCGTCGGTGACGGAGACTTCCTTGCGAACCGGCTTGGTGTACCAGCATTCGCAGATCTTGATGCGCTGGTTGCGGTAGTCGTAGTAGCGGTAGAGCCCTCGGTCGCTTCCGTTCATCTGCGCTTCGTGCTCCTGCCCCTCGAAAGCGTTCGAATCGAAGCGGCTGTCGATGACATCCTCGCTGCCAGGGAAAAGGATCTTCGCCACGTCGCGATCCACCCACTTCACGCGGATGATGTAGCGGGCGTCGCTCGCGTCCGGCTTGATGGAGAAGGGATCCAGATAGACCTGTTCCCACGGAACGTAGTCGATGATGATTTGATCCTTGCCACGGGTGTCCGGCTTCACGTCAAGCTTGATCCAGCCACGTCCGCCGACAAGGGCGTCGCTGAATGCCTTGGAAAGATAGTAGTCGAATTGCGCCCGGTCGAAGACCTGCTTGAGCAAGGCGGTCAGAAGCGTCGCCATGTTGTCGTCGCTTTCCTCGCGACCAACCACCTGGATGTCCACGCGCTGCTGAACCTCCAGCGCACGCACCATGTCGATTGTCGCGCCGACCAGATTGATCACCACCGGAGGCTGGCCGCGAAGCGCAAGCGTGTGCTTCTCCTCCTCGGACCACTGGTCGCCGTCATAGTAGCGGTAATGCTCCTCATTCTCTCGGCGCCAACGGTCCTCGAAGCGCTCGGCCGCGTCCAACATGCGGCGAAATCTGTGCTGGCTGTCGATTTCCATGGCTTGAAAAAATCTTTGTCCCTCTATATGTACAGGAAATGGAACTCCCAGAGTTCCATTTCCGCCCCTAAAGCACCTTCCAATTGAGCTCTTTTCGAACTTTTTTGCGGTATCTGTAATCTAATTCAGAAGCACTTATGACTTTTTTTGAAAAAATTTCGCCGTCGCCGAAGAAAGTCACGTTGAGCGCGTCCGCCAAATTGGGCGACTTGAGCCCGCGCTTCTTCATGTCGTCCTTGCTTTCGGCAATCACCTTGCCGCTGGTGATCTTGTAGGTCGGCTCGCCTACCTCCTTCGCAAGCTGGCGCATTCCGGCATTGTCCGGGCTGCCGACAAAGACCGGAGCCTTCGTCCGGAAGAACTGGCGGCAGCGCCACCAGAGCCAGTCGCGCAGCGTCCGGCATGGAGCCTCGCCATCCTCCGGCGCACGCTCGCTCGCCATCACCTTCACTGCCGGATAGCCAATCCGTCCACGCCAGACGGAATGCATGAGCATGTCGTAGAGCCCTGCGCCAACGCCGATTGCATCCACATGGATGTAGTCGCACTTCCATTCGTTGAACAGCAGCCGCACGCGGTCGAAGCTTTCCACCAGGTCGAAGCCGTGCCAGCTCGTCGCGTAGAGTATCCGTTCGCCCTCGCGAACCACCACGCCCGTATCGTCGTCCCCCATCCACGCCGGATCCACGCCCAGCCGACGGGGATACCGGACGCTCCCAGGCGCGCGCTGCGTCCACGCCTTCTCGATGTATTCGCCAGGGACGATAAAGTCGTTGCCCAGGTTGGCGAACTGCCCAAGCACGCGAATGCGATAGACATTGCTCGTTATGCCGTACTGGTCGCGCATGTCCTGGATCCACCGCGCGGTCTGCCGCCCGTGGCAGCGGATCATCCGTAACTCGCCCATCGGATCCACATACGGATAGGCATACTCCCGCTCCGCAAGGCTGTCCTCGCTGGAGAACTGAAGGCAATGCCAGAACGTCTTCCCGTGGAAGACCTGGTGCATGTAGCCACTCGTCTTCGTCGGGTTCCCCGCCATGAAGCCGCAGTTGCCAGGGTCGCCCATGGCGCCAGACGCAACCTCGAAGATGCCGTCGCGGACACCGGAGCCCTCGTCGATGAAGAACATGCAGTCGTGGAAGCCTTGCAGCGCGTCGTTGTTGTCAGGACGAGCCGTGCGCAGGACCGCCCGCGAAATCAGAGGGTCCTCCTTGCTCCGCAGCTCGTCGGAAAGACACTCGTAGCGGTCCGCAAGCCACGGCCATTTCCGGCGGCAAGTGTCCGCAACCTCTTTCCACACCGTCACACCAAGCTGGTCTCCGCCTGCCCCAGTTATCGGTGCGACCTTGCCACGGGTGTCAAGCCACCAGTTTACCAGCCACCCCATCAGGCGCGTCTTCCCAATGCCGTGACCGCTGGCGACCGCCACGAACGGATGACATTCGAACGACCGCAGGATCTCAGCCTGCTGGTGCGTCGGAACGTCGCCCATCATTTCGATGACATAGTTCAGAGGACTGCGGCGCCAGCGACAAAGCCAGAAGCGAAGCTCCTTCCGGACCTGCTCGACTTCGGCAGGGGTCATGGATTCAGCACGTTCTTCTTCAGCCATCCCAGAACTTCCTTCGCAACCGCCTCGCGCCCAGCCTCCGTCAGACCGCCGCCGTCGCCTATCCCCGGCAACGAGTTCCGGACCAGCCACTGCCAGCAGACCTCAGTCCATCCCTCCCACGCCAATTCCACGAAAGCTTCCTTCTCCGCATGGTCGCGGCAATGATGGCATAGCTGCAACGCCACATCCCGCTCATGCTCCGCCTTGAAGAGCATTCCCTTCACCCGCGAAAGCTCCTCAGTGATGTCCTCCATCTGGTCAAGGCCCCGAAGACTGTCGCGCAAGCTCACTGTCCCTGCATCGGTCCCGTCATTTTTCTGAGCCAGCTTTAGACCTATCGCGCTGATGATCTTCCCCTGCTGGTCCTCCGGAAGCTTCGCGAACCAGTCCGGATTGCTCACGATGAAGTCGTTCACCGTCTCGATTACCGTCCGGCCAGCCTGCACCTGCGCCGTCACCACCTTCTGCTGCTGGCGCTCGGACAGCTTCCCTGTCACTACGACCGGACGGTTCTCCAGGCGGTCCTCAATCGCGCGGGTTATCCAGCTGCTCACGCTTCCACCATTCGCGACCTCCTGGAGACGCTGGTACAGCTTCTCCGGAATGCGAAGCGAAATTGTCCTGCTCTTGACGGCCATGTATTACAAAACGAAAAATCGATTTCGGGGGGAATGGGGCAGAACGTAGGGGAGGGGCTGGGCGTCAGGTCTCGCCCCCCTGGCCTCGCGCCCGCGAACCATGCCCATGCCCTTTGCGAAAAATTTCGCGCGTGAATTTGATGCTCTTGTGGACATTCACGCTTGCAGTGAGAAACTACACGCACGAATTGAGTATGTCTTGTGGATTGTCTTGAGAATTGCCGCTGAAGTCCAGCGGCGGCTCCAGCCCAACTGCGGCCTCGTCTCCAATCCAGCGGAACTCGCGCAGGTCGAGGTCGAGGTCGAGGATGGACGCGCAGAACGGGCAGACCACGCGCCCATGATTATCTCTCAGCGGCTGGTGGGAAACTCTGGATTGCGCCAGGTTGCACTTTGGATAACCTCGGTCGAGGCGTGCCAGCCGATACTCCACATCTTGCGCAGCCTGCTCGGCGGATATGCCCAGCGCCTGGCTGAGCATGTCGAGGGCGATAGCATATCTGAGCCAGAGTCGAGGCCGGGGCACATGCGTGCCACAGCGCCTGGGCACATCGTATCCTGCTGCCTCCATCATACGCCGCTGTGCGAGCATCCTCTGCGCCATGATGGTCTTGGGCTCTCTATGCATGATTGTTGCCTCCCCCCCATGGTGTGATGGTGATGGACTGCGCGAGGATTGGTCTGCGGCGGATTGCCGCGAGTGCCCGCGTGACTGTGTGCCGGGTGCATTGGCACGCGCTGGCGAGGCGCTCTATGTCTCCTGATCCGCGCATGATTGGGGAGGCGATTAGGGCGACGAGATAGATCCTCTGCTGCGCTGCGGTGAGGGATAGCAGCTGCTGGGAGTATTGGATGAGTCGGTGGTCCACGGGGATAAATATAACGCCATCCGCGTGGGGGGATATACAGCCTTATATGAAAATCTTTCCTCGCGTGTGCGCGCGCGCGCGCGTGGGAGAGAGAAATTACCTGAGTAACCGCCAGTGACGCATTGGGGGGACCTGGGTAGTGATAAGGGCGGCTTTAGAGCCCTTGTCACGACCCCCAAGTGTCACCAGGTTACACGGTAGATATATATATCTTTAGATATATAGTTTTTTTGTATCTGTGCAACCGCCTTGATTTGTAACGAGTTATGCACTTGTGAAAGTCATAAGTGTTTGCGCGTCAATGCATCCGGCAAAACGCATCAACTAGTTATGCATAAAAAGTCACGCGATTAGCGCGAGTATGGCATGTCTATTTGGACTTGCTTAGGCAGCTTCCAGGCCGCGCCTGTGTATGCGTCGATGATCATGCCCTCGACGAAGAGAGGCAGTAGCGCGATGTTGATCCAGAAGCAGCCGTCTATTGTCGCGGAAACAGTCTGTGAGGCAGTCGCATTGTTGCCGTCTTTGACTTCTACGAGATACTCTGCGGCCGTGGCGTTTTTGCCGGAAGTCAGCTCCGCCACGTCCGGCGTCTTGCCAGTCTTGACGACCTGTTTGCGGGCGTCAAGGATTGTGTAGTCTAAGCCTGATGGTTTGGAATCGATCTGGACTTTGTAAATGTTGGTGGAGAACATTGACGCGCAGGATGAGAGGAGCATGGTTGCGGCCAATGCGATTGCGGTGAGAGTTTTCATTGGATTTACACCTTTGCTTTTTTGATGACAGTAAGGACCTGAGTTAAAACACCTTCTGGTAGAGAAAGATCTAACATATCCATAACAATTTTCGCTCGTAATGTTTCTGAACGATCTCCAATTGTTTGTGTTACGGTGCTATTGTTTGCCGCAATTGCTTGCGTGCCATTGGCTTCTACTTGTGTGTTGCCCTTGCTTAGCGTTGCAATCATTGGAACTAGCAACTCTGGATATAGCCGCAAGCACCGTTCTAAGCCTAGACCTTTAAAATTCCCTTTGTTTCGCAACTCGTTGATGTGCTGCTGGGAACATCCTGCAATGCGCCCTAATTTTTGTTGCGTCATTCCATCTCGCGAGAGCATTTCGGCAAGGCGGTCGGCCATTAATTTGTAAAGTTGATCTGTTTTGTCCATACAGAAATATACAGTTTTATAAAGATTTTTCAAAAAAAATTGAAAATTTTTGTGTTTTTTACTTGAAATTACTGAAATATCGGTTAAATTAACCAATGTGACGATAAACATACCCCAACCAACGAGGCAAAACGACATGAACACTACAATCGCATGGAACGCTACGCAACTGCTTGATTTGCGAGAGTTGCAACGCAAACTCGGTAACCAATCTGCCTCTAGCGCAATCCGATTTGCAGTTAGCTACTGCAACCAAAATTTTTTACACACGCCTACTGAAATATCAGTAAAATCATCCTCTCACCTCGACCTCCCGACGCCGAGCGAGGTCTCGGAGGCTCTGCGGATGCACAACGGCCATCCGTGGCTGCCGCCCGGCTGCTCGATGTCGGACCGGATCATGCGCTGCTGGGACAGACTGAGCGCCGAGCAGCGTGACTGCTACCGCTCGATGTGCGGCTGGAGCGAGGAGGATGCGACAGCCGCACTGGATTTCGCCAAGCAAACCTACTAATCCCCCCAAAAACACAACCAACCACCCACCAACCCGAGGAGAAAAACAATGTTTTACATCACCCCGCAGCATCTTGGATATACCGCCACTGAAATCGACGCCCAAATTGCGGCGAAAAAACTCACCGAACTCGGCTACCCGACGGAGGTTGGAGACTACGGCAACGGCGACGACATCAACGACATTCCGGACGACATCTGGAATCAGGCGTTGGCCGCAGTAGAGGAGGAGTACAAAATCAGGCGCTACCAGATTGAGTATGGCAAATGCAGGTGCACCTACTCGGCTGAGCGGCTCCGGCAGTTCGCGAAACGCGAGGGGTACGAAATCCCCGACAACGCCTACGACTATCTATCGATGGCGATTAAGCTGTTCTGCTGGAACCATTTCATGTGGAGTGCTAACGCACACCTCAATTCCTATGACGCCGCCACGCGCGGGCGGGAGCTCCAGGAATGGCAGTATCAGCCCCAGGGGTGCCGTGGCGGCTGGATCTACGCGCGAACCGTTGAGGAGGCATGAGAGCATGGCTACCATCATCGTCACGGCAATCGGCGCGATGATCTGGCTGGGGCTGGGCGCCATGGGCGCGACGCTGCTAGGCTGGATGCTGTTCGACACTGAGCGCGACATCCAGGAGATCCGCCGCAACAAGTAACCAATAACCAAGCCCGCCCGTCAAGGGCGGGCGCAACAAACTCGAGGAGAAGGCAAAAATGATGATTGACGATTACAAGCTCCACGCGTCGCGCTGGCTGACCACAGGACAGGCCGCGATCGCGTCCGAGACTGACCGTCGGGAACTGCTCATTAGGTTGTATAATGTGGAGCGTGCGCTATGTCTGCTCCGCCGCGAGTATATGGCGAGTTGGGGCGTCGGCGTGAGAGACCTGCCCATCGACCGCGACGGCTGCGACAGCATTACGACTGGCGACCTGCTGGAGGACATCCGCGAGACGCGCAATCGCGTGATCGACACCATGGCCGGATACTCCAATGCGCTCTATGACGACGAGAGACCCATGCACACCCGTGTGCTCAAGCCTTTGGCCGAGGCTGAGTGCCGCATGAAATGTGCGCACAACGCCATGGTGGATGTGGAGCGCAAGCGGGAGCGGGAGGCGCTCTGGAGGCGCCGCAATCCCGAACTGCCGTTTGCGACCGCATGATTTCGACGCCGGACGCTCTCCAAACAACAACCAGGAGCAGCCATGTATCCATCCAAACACTACCTCGTGATCATCAGCGCAGACTATGGATTGGCCGTGCGCAGCCCGTGGGACCTGTTGCCCGACGAGGCGTACGCCATCCGCCAGCGCCTGTCGGGCGTGGCGTGGCCGAGATTGCAGGATGCCCTGTCCAGAGCCGACGAGGGCGCGATCTCCGTGTGCCACTGCCTCCACCGGCTCCTCAACATCATGAACTACAACCTGTGCATCGACTGGCTACACGACGAGGTGCGATGATGATCGAGATCTATCATACCGTGCGATACTGGATTGGCGACGCAGGGATCATCATGCTGATCTGGCTGCTCGCCTACACCGCATACCTACTCCTAACCCACCGCAACGACAGATGAGCACATACCTAGATTGCATACTCCGGATCGCGGACACGATTCCGGGCTACAGCGCGGAGCAGCTTCGCGCCGAGCTGGCGGGGCCCAAGCCCCAGCCGAGCGCGGACCGCGCGATGAGCGTCGCCGAGGCGGCGCAACGCCTCACGATCTCCCTTTCAACTGCCCGCAAATGGATTGCCAGCGGGCGGCTGCCCTCCCGCCACATCGGCAGCCGGGTAGTAGTTATGCAATCCGCCATAGAGGAGCTGTTGAATGGATAATCCAATCAAAATCACCGAGTTGCAACTGCAAAACATCAAGCGCGTCCGCGCGGTGGACATCACCCCGGCGGCGGGGCTTACCGTAATCGGCGGCGGGAATGCGCAGGGTAAAACCAGCGTGCTGGACGCGATCGCCTATGCGCTGGGCGGCGAGAAATACCGCCCCTCCGAGCCGCAGAACCAAGACGGCGTGGCGCCCGCGAAGTTGGAAATTACTCTGTCCAATGGGCTTGTCGTCACGAGGAGCGGCAAAAACCTTGACCTCAAGGTGACTGACCCGACCGGGAGGAAGGCGGGGCAGACCCTGCTCAACTCGTTCATTTCGCAATTTGCCTTGGATTTGCCCAAATTCCTGAACGCAAACAACAAAGAGAAGGCAAAAACGCTCCTGCAGACGCTTGGCATCGAAGACCAGCTCACCGCGCTGGACAATGAGGAGCACAAGCGCGCCGACGAGCGGCTGCTTTCCGGGCGCGAGGCAGAGCGCAAGCGCCACTATGCCGACGAGCTGTTGGAGTATCCGGACGCGCCGGACGCGCCTCTCTCCGGCGCGGAAATGGCCAAAAAGCTCCAGGATGCACTGGCCGAAAACGCGAAACACCAGGCGCAGCGCGACAACCTGGCGAAGCTCCAGGAGCGCATCACTCGCGCCAACGCCGAGGTGGTGGACCTCAACCAGCGGCTCAAGGCCGCGCAGGAGGAGCTGGCGGGCTACAAGGCTGAGCTGGAGGAGGCCAAGGCCGCGCCCATCGGAGCCGACATCGACACCAGCGCGATCTCCGCCGAGCTGGAGAGCATCGACACCACCAACGCCCAGGTGCGCACCAACCAGGACAAGGCACGCGCCAACGACGAAGCGGAACAGGCCGAGGCCGAATACAAGGCGGCCTGCCGCGCAGTGGAGGACGTGCGTGCGCGTCGCATGAAGCTCCTCCAGTCTGTCGATATGCCCCTGCCCGGTCTGTCGGTCGAGCAAGGCGAGCTGGTGTATAAGGGCGCCAAGTGGGACTGCATGAGCAGCATGGAGCGCGTAATGGTGGGCGTCAGCATCGTCCGCCAGCTTCAGCCCAAGTGCGGCTTCGTGCTGCTGGACCAACTGGAAGTGTTCGACCGCAAACAGCTTGCGGTTTTGCGCGACTGGCTTCAGGAGCGCAACATGCAGGCCATTGCCACACGCGTGGCGGATGACGACACCTGCGACATCATCATCGAGGACGGCATGGTCCGGGGGCAGGAGGACAACACCCCTCCCAGCCCGGTAGTGCGCGCCGACAATTCCGTTCCGGAGGACGATCTGGAACAGTTCTAACCCCCAAGGAGACAACAACATGCTTAAGATTGAGAAAGGCAAGCAATGGCGGCCGCCGAAGGTCGTCATCTATGGTCCGGAAGGCGTAGGCAAGACCACCCTTGCGGCCAAGTTCCCTCGCCCGCTCTTCGTGGACTTCGAGGGCGGCTCCAGCCGCCTGGACGTGGACCGCATCCAGCGTCCCGGCAGCCTGGCCGAGCTGAAGGTGGTCATCGACGATCTCCGCCGCGACCACGGCGACTATCGCACGCTGGTGCTGGACACCGCCGACTGGATGGAGCAGCTGGTGGTCGAGCAGGTCTGCGCCGATCGCAAAGTCAAGGACCTGGGCGAAATCGCCTACGGCCAGGGCTACAACATCGTCGCCGGAGTGTTCGCTGATCTGCTGGACAGCCTGACGCGGCTCCAGACGGCTACGCAGATGGGCGTGGTGTTTTGTGCCCATGCCTTGCAGCGCAAGGTGGACAACCCCGAACAAATGTCCCAATACGACCACTGGGAACTTAAGCTGAGTAAGAAGGCCAGCCCCCTCCTGAAGGAGTGGTGCGATTTCTTGCTCTTTTATAAGTTTGAGACTAACCTGATCAAAGAAGGCGACAAGGTTCGCGCGGTGGGACAGAACCGGATTATCTGCTCTGGGCATACCGCATGGTATGACGCCAAGAGCCGCGAGGCCACGCTCAAGCCGACCATCAAGGCGAACGACGCGGGCATCGAGCATCTGCTGGCCAACATCTGGCAGGAGATCGACCCGCGCAACGAGACTAAGGCCGAGCCGAAGCCGGAACCCAAGCCGCAGCCGAAGGCCGAGCCTGTGCCCGACCAGCCCGTGCTGGAGGGCAAGCAGGAGCCGAAGGCCGAAGCGCAGCCGAAGGAGTACACGCCGAAGCAATCCAAGCTGTGCGACCTGATGATTGCCAGCGGCGTCAAGCAATCCGAGCTGGACCGCATGGTTGCCAAAATGGGCATCCTGTCCGCGGGGACCCCGCTCAAGGCATACAATGACGCAACGTGCGACAAGCTCATCGCGAACTGGGACAAAGTCCTGCGCAACATCAACAAACTGAGAGGATAACGCAAAATGACAGACGAAGAACGCAAGATACTGGACGAGCAGGCCGACGAAGTGATGAAAGATTTCTACGACTTCGACGAGGCGCTGCCGGATCCGGGCGATGGCGGCGGCCAGCCGCTCCTCCCTGCAGGCAACTACCATTTCCAGGTGGTCAAGATGCTTCGCGGCCGCCAGGAGAAGGGCAAGTGCGCGGGCGCCAAGTCGGTCGAGCTGACCATCAAGGTCAGCGACGATGAGCAGAACTCCGCGACCTGGAAGGAACTGCTCATCCTGCACAGGAATACCATCTTCAAGGTCCGCCAATTCTTCCTGTCCATCGGGCAGGAGGTGGTCGAGGGCAAGCCCTTCCAGCCCGACTGGAACGCGGTCCAGGGCGCGACCGGCGAAGCCGAGGTGGAAATCAACGAGTACACCAGTACCAAGGACAACCAGCAGCACCAGAACAACCGCGTGAAGCGTTGGCTAGAACCATCCGAAAATTTCGAAACTTTCTAAACTTCATCTCAGCCGTGGTGACAAACGGCTAGGCCGACGGCAGATTGGCTTTGGCGATTTTCCGGTCTGTCGTCGGCTCTCCTCGGGACCTTCGCATTCTTTTTTTTGCTTTTTAGGATGCGCAAGGCGGGTGCGCCGGGCAACGCCCATATTTGTCACACCCCCGGCACTTTTTCAGGATAATCATGCAACTCAGACCTTATCAGAACGAAGCGGTTACGGCGATACTCACCGACTGGAAGGCCGTCCGCAAGACCCTTTTGGTCCTGCCCACCGGAACGGGCAAGACGATCGTTTTCTCTGCGCTCACGGCGCAGATTGTCCAGGAGGGCGGACGCGTCCTCATCCTGGCGCACCGTGCGGAACTGCTTCAGCAGGCCGCCGACAAGCTCAAGGCCACGACTGGGCTGGGCTGTGCGGTCGAGAAGGCGGAGCAGACCGCCGAGGACAGCTGGTTCAACGTCACCGTCGGCAGTATCCAGAGCTTCAACGACCGGCGGCTGGAGCGCATCCATCCGAGCGACTACACGCACATCATCATCGACGAGGCGCACCACGTGCTCTCCGACAGCTACCAGCGCGTCATGGCGCATTTCCCGGACGCCAAGGTCCTTGGCGTGACCGCCACCGCCGACCGTGGCGACAAGCGCAACCTGGGGCAATTTTTCGAGACGGTTGCCTTCGAGATGTCGCTGCCCCGCGCCGTCCGCGAGGGCTGGTTGGTGCCCATCAAGGCCGAGACACTGCCGGTGGAATTGCGCATATCCCATTCCGGCGGCGGCGACTACACCGCAGCGGAGTGCGGTAGTGCGCTGGAACCCTATCTGGACAGCATAGCCGACGCTATTAGGGAAGTTGCCTCCACGCGCAAGACGGTGTGCTTCCTCCCCCTCATCGCCACCTCGCGCCGCTTCTGCGCCATGCTCAACTCTCGCGGCATCGAGGCCAAGGAGGTCAATGGCGAAAGCGAGGATCGAGCCGAGGTCCTGGACTGGTTCCACCGGGCAGGCCCCGGCTGCGTGTTGTGCAACTCCATGTTGCTCACCGAGGGCTGGGACGAGCCATCCGCCGACTGCATCTGCGTATTGCGCCCGACCAAGGTCCGCGCCCTCTACGCCCAGATGGTCGGGCGTGGCACGCGCCTCAGCCCCGGCAAGCAAGACCTGCTGCTGCTGGACTTCCTGTGGATGACCGAACGGCACGACTTGTGCCGACCGGCGCACCTCGTCTGCAAAAATCCCGACCTGGTGGAACGCATGGCCGAAATCATGGCCGAGGAGACGCAAGGCGAGCCGCGCGACTTGCTGGAATGCGCCGAGGCCGCCGACAATACGGCGCAGCAGGAGCGAGAGGAGACACTGCGCCGAGAACTGGAGGAGCAGCGGCATCGCAAGCGGGCGCTCGTGGACCCGCTCCAGTTTGAAATGTCTATCACTCCCGACGGAGGCCGTGGCCATATCGTCCGCTACGAGCCGGACGAGAACGACTTGTCGGCACTGGCACCGCCGAGCGACAAGCAGCTTGCGGCGCTGGAGAAGGCAGGTATTTTCCCGGACGACATCCGCACGCAAGGCGAGGCGTCACGCATTCTGGACATCATCTCCAAGCGGCGCAGCGAGAACCTCACCACGCCGAAGCAAATCCGCTTCCTCGAAGGCCGGGGCTTCAACGCCGTCGGCACGTGGAACTTCGACCAGGCGCGCAAGCTCATCGACCGCATTGCGGGTAACGGCTGGCGCGTCCCCACTTCCATAGATCCCTACACCTACACCCCGAAATGAGCGCACAAACCAAATACGAACAGGCGCTTCGCGACCTCCCGCCTCCTGGCCAAGGCTGCCATACAGCCCTGATGGGCGTAGCCACGCTGGGCGCAATGTGTGGCTACGACGAACAGCGCATAACCCTCGACATCAAGATGAACCTCAAGCCCGGCAACCGCAAGGTTCCGCCGGACGAAATCGCCAAGACGGTCCGCAAGGCGCTGGCGCAGACCGCGCCAGTGCAGCAGCATGACGGCGGCCAGACCTTCTACGACTACGACGACCTTTTGCCCGACACGCAGACGCGCGTGGTGGATCCCCGCTTCGTCGGCGCAGTCGCCCTGCCGACATCCGGCAAGACCGCCGAGGAGCAGACCATCGACTACCTCAAGGCGCTCTTCCACTCTGACGAGCAGTTCTCGTATTGCTTCCGAGGCGTTCCGCGCGAAGACGGGCACTACTCGCCCGGCGGCAAGGGCTTTGCCGAGAACGTCGGCAAGACGGTCCAGAAGCTCCGGCGGCAGAGCCTGGGCGCCGTGCTGGGCGACTACGAGCAGGAAGTCGGCGGCTGGATCCGCATCAACCCGGTCAAGGACGCCGAGGGACGCGACAGCTCCGTCTCTGCATACCGCCACGCGCTCGTGGAGAGCGACAGCCTGCCGACGGAGAAGCAATGGGCGCTCATCCAGGAGCTGCGCCTCCCCTGCGCGGCTGTTGTGTCGTCCGGCGGCAAGTCCATCCATGCCATCGTGCGCATCGACGCGCAGGACCTGCCCGAATACCGCCAGCGGGTCAATAAGTTGCTGGACATCTGCAAGAAGAACGGTCTCAACCCCGACACGCAGACCGTCAATCCATCCAGATACTCCCGTTTCCCCGGCCTCAAGCGCGGCGATCAGGAGCAGACGCTCCTGGCCGTCAATATCGGGGAGCCGACCTGGGAGGCGTGGCTGGACTACATCGCGGCGCAGACTGACGACCTTCCGGAGATCCAGGACTTCGACGGCACTGCCTCTCGTCCAGCACTGTCGCCGGAAATCATCCGAGGCGTCCTGCGCCGACGGCACAAACTTCTTCTGGCGGGGCCATCCAAGGCGGGAAAATCCTTCCTTCTCCTCGAACTGGCTCTGGCCCTGGCCAGAGGGACCGAATGGATCGGCTGGCAATGTGAGCAAGGTCGAGTGCTGTACGTCAATCTGGAGCTGGATGCCGCCAGCTGCATGAACCGCATCTACGACCTCCTCGATGGCGGCACGCTTCCTCATGGCGTGCTGGACGTGTGGCACCTGCGCGGCCACGCCCTGCCGCTATCCGAACTCGCGCCGCGCCTCATCCGCCGCGCCAAGGAGAAGGAATACTGCTGCATCATCGTGGACCCCATCTACAAGGTGATCACGGGCGACGAGAACTCCGCAGCCGAAATGGCCAAATTCTGCAATTTCTTCGACCTGATCGCCGACCGGCTGGGGTGCAGCATGGTCTATTGCCACCACCATTCCAAGGGCGAACAGGGCCAGAAGCGCGCGCAGGACCGCGCGTCCGGATCCGGTGTCTTCGCGCGCGACCCCGACGCCATGTTGGACATGATCGAGCTCCAGGTCTCCGACGCGCGTCGGGCGCAGCTGGCCAACCGCCTGATCTGCGACGCCATCGGCAAGGCGCTTGACCAGGAGGAACCGACCTGGCGCGGACTTGTCCCGCAGGACGACATGGTGGTTGGCTCCAAGCTCGCTGAGTGGGCGACTTCCGTTCTGGGCTCCCAGGCGCAGGAATTGGCCGACCACGCCAGATTGCAGGCCGACTGCGCAACCGCCTGGCGCGTGGAGGGCATCCTCCGTGAGTTCCCCGGCTTCCAGCCCCGCCGGATGTGGTATCTTTGGCCGCGCCACGTCATTGACGCCGACCTCCTGGCCGACGCGCTGGCCGCCGGAGAGGAGCCCCCCCGCAAGCCCAAGGCCGAAAAGGGCAGGAAGGCGAAGGACGAGGGCGACACGGCCAACGCCGAGACGCGACTTGCCTACGACGCGCTCAAGGAAAAGGGGCAAGTGACCTTGGAGGCAATGATGGAAGAATTGGAAATTGGGAACAAAAGCACCATGAAAGCACGTATTGCCCGTGCCGGTTTGCACATGAAGCAAGGAGTTGTCTATGATGATTAAGTTTACGGAGCAATTCGACATCCCGAGCGCGACAGCGCAGCAGCGCGGTCACGGCGCTCACGGCAAGACCTGGGAGAGCCCCGGCCTCAAGGCCGCCCGCGCGGCATGGCAGGCGCTCTTCGAGCGGCACAGGCCGGAGAAGCCGCTGGAAGGGGCGATAACAATTCAATTCATTCTGTGGTATCACCGAAAGGGGCTTGCTCCTAATGCCGTCAGGCCGCGTGTTGTCCGGCCTGACGTGGACAACCTGGCGAAAGTCATCTTGGACGCTTTCATGGCGGCTTGGATCATCCGCGACGACGCTAAAATTTTCGATCTTCACGCCGTGAAGCTTGAACACGCAGGACCATCGGAGGTCCATTTCATCATCGAGAACTGGGAGGAACCAAATAAATGACGAAATTTGAAGAGCTTGTGTACGCCATGCGCTACGCGCAGCGGCAGTACTTCAAATCACGCGAGAACCGCTTCCTCGCCGAAAGCAAGCGGTATGAGGCAGAAGTTGACAAATACCTCATGGAGAAACTGAACGAACAGAAGCAACCCAAATTGTTCCAACTGTAAGACAATGGAAAAGAAAATCATCAAGCAGACCGCCCCCTGCAAATTCTCCGACGAGGAGAAGCTGGCGCTGGCCAACGAAATGTCGCAGGCCACCGGCAAGAAGGCCTCCCTGGAAGCCACGCTGAAGGAGATCTCCAGCCAATACAAGGCCGAGATCGTCCAGCAGGACAACATCATCCAGCAGGCCGCGCAGAAGATTCGCGACGGCTACGAATACCGCGAGGTGGACTGCGAGGTCGCCTTCAACGTGCCGGAGCGTGGCAAGAAGACCATCACGCGCCTGGACACGATGGAGACCAGCGTCCAAATCATGACCATGCAGGAGAAGAGCGATCTCTTCTGCAACGTAGAAGACGCCCGGGAGGAAGAATAGCGACCCATTTGGGAGTGGCGAGGCTTTGGGCAGCCGTCAGAAAGCATCATGCGACGCACCAGGTAACCAGCCGCTCCCATTAACTGAGGAGAAAAAACAGATGACCAGGGAAGAGCTTGAGAAGGAAATCAACTTCCGCACCATCGACGCACCGTGCTGCGGGAACTGCAAGTTTTTTCGGCGGGAATGGGAAGATACAAATTGCGAACATCCGCAAAATATCTGGCACTTTCCAGAACCGGATTTTTCCGATGATGAAAACAAACTATCTTACATCAACGAACACGATGTTTGCGACCGCTTTGAGCGGAAGGTGGAGAACAATGACAACTGACGACAAACCGAAATTCACGCCGGGGCCGTGGAGGGTCGAGCGGAGAGAGTTTGACTTCGACGGGAATTGTGACATTAGTGTCAGCACAGACGAACTGCTAATTGCTGACATCTACAGTGATGATGTCCCTGGGATGGCCAACGCCGCGCTTATCGCCGCGGCTCCAGAGATGTACGCCTACCTGGAGCGGCATCTGCGCACCCTCAATCCGGAGGGCGGGTCCGCCCAGATGATCCGCCGCATCCTGGCCAAAGCGCGGGGAGAGGATGCCAAATGACGAAGCTCTTTCCAACCATCTTGATTGTACTGGATCTATGCGCAAGTGCCGTCTATGCGCTGCACCAGGACTGGCGGCACGCCGTCTATTGGCTGTCGGCGGCCATCCTCACCACCACCGTCACCTATTGATGATGAGCACAAGGGCGTACAGGCAAATGCACAAGGACAAGATCAACGCCTACCAGCGTGCCTACTACCAGGCGCACAGGGACAAGCTGCGTGCCTACAACCGAAACCGCTACCGTATCGGCAAGTTGGGCTTGCCACCTGTCGAGCCTGCGCCCGACTTGCCATCGCCACCAAAGCCAAGGGAGAAATATCGGCTGACCACCGGCGGCACCTACCAGGGCAGACCGCCGAGGACATATAATGTCCCAGGTTCGCTGGAGGTCATCGAGATTCGCGACGGCACTACCCACGGCGGCATGACCGACGACGAATACCGCGAACTGTGCAAGGAGCTGGACGAGGCAATTGCCCGCCGCAAGGTCATCCTTCGGAGGAAAAAGTCTTGAGAAAATTCTTGTAATGGCTGGAAATATTCTACATTGACATTAAAGTATCCACAGTTACCCAATTCGAGGGTAAATCCGCATTCCTGACTAGGTATTTTTCACGTGCCAAGCGTGAAATGCCTATTAGGAAAATCGTAAAAATTGTGGAAATCCTTGGGTATTTTAATGCTATATTGGCATTTGGTATCCAAAGCTAACCACCAACAACCTAAAGAGGCAAAAAAAAGATGACACTCTACCGACAAGGCACAATCTGGTACTACGACTTCACCGTGGACGGCAAGCGCCACGCGGGAAGCACAGGCGAGACCAGCAAGGCGAAGGCGCAGGCCGTCCAGGAGCGCCTCCGCGTCCAGTTCCGCGGCGGCGCGAACATCAAGCAGATCTGGCAGCAGACAAAGGCGTCGCTCCTGGGGCGAGGCGAAAGCATCCCGATGGAGTTCGAGCCGCTCTGGAAGCATTTCCTGGCGCACAGCATGTCCCAGGCGTGCTCCCGGCGACAGTTGGGCTACCGCCACCACATCAAGAAGTTCGTTGAATGGCTGGAGAAGAGCAAGGGCAAGCTTACAGTAGGAGAAGTTACTCCGTCAATTGCGACGGAGTACATGACAGTTGTTCGCAACGAGCCAGGAGCCCCTGCGTCCAAGAACGAACATCTGATGGCGCTCAAGATGCTCTTCGCTTCCTTCGACGAGGACACGGGCGTGGTCGAGAACCCCTTCGCCAACATCAAGCGGCTTCCCAACCGAAGCATATCCCGCGAGGTCTTCACCCAGGACGAGCTGAAGCTGATTGGCGAGAAGGCCGAGGGCGACATGCTGGACCTCTGCCTGACCGCGCTCTACACCGGCCTTCGCCGGGGGGACATCTGCAATCTCCGATGGGCATCTGTGTCGCCTGATTGCCAGTGGATCAACCTTACCATGGGCAAGACGGGCCTGCCCGTGAGCATTCCCGTCATGCCGCGACTGAGGGAACACCTGCTGTCGCGCACGCGCACGGGCGAGTATGTCTATCCCAATCTGCACGAACTCTACCAGAACCACGCGTCCGAGCTGTCGCAGCAGGTCAAGCGCTTCCTGGTCGAGATTGGCATCAGCGGCACCCGCCGCGCGGTTGACGGCTACGCCAGGGAAATGTCGATGAAGGACATCCACAGCTTCCGCCACACTTTCGTCTATCTCGCCGCCTGCAACAACATTCCGCTCCCCGTCGTGCAGTCGATCGTCGGTCACGCGTCGCCCGCCATGACGAAGATCTACATGGACCACGCAAGCCAGGCCGACAAGCAGCGGTATCTGTCCGCCATGCCGGACCTCTTCTCCGGCGACAAGACCGCCGCGCGTGTGCCGGTCCAGAACATCATAGCGATGGTCGAGAGCGACGCGCCGAAAAACGAAATCCTAAGCGCACTATATACATTGGTATAAAAGAAAGGCCCGCCTGGCGAATGTCTTTTCCCAGTCCCCAACGACTGAAGCGCCAGACGGGCCTTGAATTCATCTCCGGGTCACCTGCTTCTTTTGCAGGAGCTCCATCTTCACATGCTTGCGTGCCGTCGAGAATATCTTGCGGATGAGGTCGATGTCGTATTTGCCGGGGTGTCGCACGTTGAGCCGCCCCTGCTTCACCTGCCGCAGCATCTCCTCGTGCGCCAGCTGTCCCGCACGGATGGCGTAGGCATCGTAGTTGGCCACCTCGTAGCGCTTGCCGTCCATCTGGAAGTATGGCGACGGCAGGCTTGGCCAGTATGGCGTTTCCGCCTCAGCGTTGTAGTTCCACATGAGCTGTTCGACTGGATCCATGCCCTTTGCGTCGCGCCGTGCCACCGGCATGAGCAGCCGCCAGGCGACGGAGCCAACGCCAACCTGGTCGTCGGGCAGGTCCTTGGGCACCGGCCTTCCGAAGTAGTCCAGCTTCGGCACCTGCCGGTAGAGACCGGCTCGGCTGAGCGTCTGCTGGAAGGTGTTGAGCAGCCAGTTCTTGCTTCCGGCCTTGTAGTCCGGAGCGTGATCGTGGAAGGCGTTCACCGTCTGGCGGTAGGCGTTCGGAACCCACGACGCGCCGAAGTTCGCAAGCCAGTCTTCCGACTTGCGTTCCGGGTCGTTTAGGAGCGTCACCAGCTGATCGATGGAATCCAGATATGACTTCTCGGTGATGACCTTTCCTGCGCCGGTCATCATGGCCCGCAGCGCGGCGGTCATCCTGCGCCCGTCCTTGGCTTCCCGGTAGGCATTGTAGCCATCGGCGAAAGATGCCAGCCCCGTCGCCAGCGGCTCGATGCGCCGATAGGAATACCATTTGCCGCCGATGCGGACGGACAGCGGCGGGAGATGGACACGCTTGAAAGCGCCTTCGCCGCCGGTCGCCAGGTTGTTGCCGGTGATCCACGGTTCGTCGTCGTCGCCATGTCCCGCGCAGAGCAGCATGATGCCACCCCAGCAGATGATTTGCTCGGCCACGTGGGCGATGTACTCGTTGTCCGCCTTGCGCTGGCCACGGGCCAGCTGCACTGTCTCCCATGCCAGGTTGAGAGCCCCCAGTGGCCCCTTGCGGATACCTTGCCGAAGCAAGTTTGCGGGAGTGCGAATGAACGGGAACAGATACCGCATTCCGGGAACCTGGCTGCGCATGTGTATCATCCAGTTCACCGCTGCGCCAGGATCATTGTTGAAAGTCAAGTCCAATGCCCTTTCGCGTCCGAACTCGTTTGCGGTGGAATTTTCGTCCTCCAGCTGATGTTGGATGTATTCATTCAGCTCTTTGCCGGACAGGCCATGCGACACGGCCTCGCGGTAGGCCATGGCGGTTGCCTCCACCGGGCGGATGAGACATTTGACGAGCTGGTCAGCCGCTCGGAGGTAGCGTCCAGGCATCCGGATAAGGCGGCCTTTCGTTCCTTCGATGGCAGGGCCCCGCAAGTCATTCTCGTTGAACTTGCCATTCTCCGTCAGCACTTCGCGGTTGAATGCGACCTTGGCCGCCTGCCACGCCTGCTTCCAGTTGAGCGCCGACCACATGTGCCGCATTTCCCCGAAGGTCGCTCCGGACGGGTTCTTCGCCAGCAGGTTCACAGACGCCTCCACGAAGCGCTTGACGCCAAGTTCGTAGAGCATGTTTCCGACGTTGCCGATAGTGTTCGCGACATGCGTGGTCGGTGCCGACAGAATGGAGCTCACCCACCACTCATAAGCCTTGTCCTCCCATGGAGCGATGGATGCGGTATAGTCGCGCAGCAGCCGGTCCAGCTTCTCTGGATCCTCGGCGTATTCCTCCGGGATCATGCCGGGATCGATGCCGACCTTGTCGCGCAGCCGCTTGATGACATCCAGCTTGGGATACTTGGCCTGCGCCTTGGCCACCCATGCGGAAATCGCCGCCTGGATGGATTCGATGTCCTCGATGTCGATGTTCATCAGCCGCCGCGCGGCCAGCGCGCGGCCAGCCTGCTTGCCCGCCTCGATGTAGGCGTCCGCCACCTTTGTCTTCTTGTCCAGCGGCAAATCCCTGAACTCCTGCGTATTGAGGATGATCTGCCCGACCATGTGCCCGATGTCGCTGTTGAACTGGTAGTCTCCGGCAATGATCGCCGAGAGGATCGACCGCACGCCACCGAAGCGCTCGATGTGCGTCGCAGCCTGGGTCTTGAGCTGCGCCCGCGTCTTGGCGCGGTAGAACTTGTCCTTCATTCCTTCGAACCAGCTTTGGGTTTCGCCCTCCTCGCGGATGGGATTGACCTGCTCGTGCGGGCGGTAATAGGAGAACTCGACCTTCTTGCGAAGCTCGTCCGACGTGCCCTTGGACATGGCGAAGGCCACTATTGGATTGCCGTCCTCGCCCGTGAACCTCACGAGCTGTCCGACGCTGGCCTGAGAATTGGTCACGTTCACGCCGGAGACTTTCCCCCTGAAGCCTTTCTGCTTCAGGTCCTTTCCGGTCATCTCCAGCATTTTTCGGATGCCGTTGAAGAGGTTTCCCGTAATCATCGGATACTGGTTCTGCTCGATCAGCTCTTCCCCGGAGAAAATTTCTTCCATCTGGTGCCGCACGCTTTCGGTAACGTAGCTTCTTCTATTTGCCTTGACGTCGTCCGACGCGTTATTGATGCGGGCCACTGGAATGGCGGTCATTCGCCCGGTCGCGTCCATGAACACCACCTGGACGGCGCTCAGAATGTTGCCGGCATCCTCTACGTTGATCTCGCGCTGGAAGGCACCAGGCACTTGCAGCCTTATGGCGTAGTAATATCCATAGGTGCTATTGTATCCCTGACCGGTATAGGTCTCCACACTCACAGGAGCATTCGCGAAGCAAGTCTGGCACACCTGTTCGAGAATCTTCAGCTTGTTTTTCAGCGAGGCGATCCGCTTGTTCCTGTCATACACCTCATTGGGAAGAAGGCCACCAGACGCGTTTTCGTAGCGGCTTATGCCTTTTTCGATTTCCGAGCGCAGGTCATGCAGCGCTTTGTCCGGCTTGTATTTCTCTCGCATGGCGACGGCATCCTTTGCCGTCTTCGTCCGCACATGCTCGTCCACCTGGACATTGCTCGCGTATGCCGGTTGCTCCAGCAGCAGCGGAGAATGGCTGTCGCCCTCGGCAATCTGAACATTGCTAAGGGTAGTCGCCTGCCAATCGTCATGATTTTCGATCACCAGCTCGTTCTTGTGCTGCGCATTCAGCTCGTCAATCAATTCCTTGTACTTGGACGTGAAGGCGTTCAGCAGTGTATTCTGGTGTTCGTTCTCCAGGATAAGCGCAAGCCCAATGAGCTTCTTCGCATATTCTTTTGGTGGTCGAATGGAGCCGTCCGCCTGATTTTCGAGTCGGGGGAGAAGATCCATCAGGAAATCCCGCTGCTTGGCGGGTAGCTCCATGATGGCTTCCACCGCCACGCGGTCGCCATACTTGTTGAACATGTTCTCGAGGTCGCCGCCCACGGCGGAATCCTGGTTGCCGCTGGTGTTCGCGTTGAGGCTGCGCATCTTGCGGGCAAGCGCGATGGCGTATCTGGTTTCCCCCGCGAGCCCCGAATTCAGCAGCTCGTATCTGGGAAGCTCGACCTGCCCGACACGGAACACGCGCCCCAGCATCTGCATGTATTCGTTGATGTCCTCGGCCGCCTGCAGGACCAGCATCGCCCGCTTGCGACGGTCCTGGAACTCGGCAGCGGAATGCATGGAAATGCCGGTGCTTCCGCTGCGGGTGACGATGAGCACATCCAGGTCGCCCCTGTTGAAGTCCGTCACCAGCTGCTTCTTGTCCGGGGCAGCAAGCTTTTTCAGCTTTCCCGTGCCGTAGTCGATTCCCAGTTCGCGCCCGGAAATCTCGCCCACCTTGTATCCGTAGTTCTCCAGCGTCTGCCTCAGATAGTCGATGGGAGAAATCTTGAAGCTGGGCATGTCGCAATGTGCAATGATGTCGTCGCACTGGGCGACCAGCAGTTGGATTTTCATGGCGAATTGCTTTGCTTCTTCCTCCGGACAATTGCTGAGCGCCTCGATCACGTCGGTTTCAATGTTTTCGCCAGTCGGAGACTTGCCCCTGATTTTAAGCAAGTCGCGCAGCTTCTTCCGGAGAATGTCCTGCACGCTGAAATTCACGTTGTCGCCAGGCTTCTTGCCGTCGGTTTCCGCCAGGTACCTCAGAATGCTTTCCCCCGTGGTGTCTCCTGCGATCACCGGCTTTTCACCGGCCTTCAGCGCAGCCAGCGTGCGCTCGATGCAAAAGTCCAGCTTCATGTTCAGGATGAAGCTCTTCATGAACTGCGCGGAAGTGGAGCCGAATGTCTGGTTTGTCAGTCCGGACAAATTCTTGCTTTCCTTGTTGGCCTCCAGTTCCTTAACGACCGACAGCGCCTGGGAAATGACATGCGACAGGTCCGCGAAGGCCTGGCTGACCTTGGCGACTCTGTCCCATTGCTGGATGACAGCCGTGGAGGTGTTGCCTTCCGGCGTGACGGTCTTGTATTCCACCCCGTCCCACCGCTGCTCCAGGCGACGCATGTGACCTCCTTCCACCAGCTCCCGGGAAAGCATCTGCAATCCGGCTGGTCCGAGCAGGCCAAAGGTCAGGGACAGGTTCGACCTGCCTTCTCCCATGAGGGAAGAGAAGCCGCCCCGGAAGTACAGCGGCATGTTGTCTTCGGTCTTGGCGAAGGTGGCGCTGCTGTAGAACACCTTGTTGCCGGGGTAGTTCAGGATGCCCGGCATTGACAGCTTCTCCTTGTTCTTGTAAATTTCTCCGCCGACGAAGAAGGCGCCGATGTTGCTGCTGCCGCCAGCCTTGTGCGCCTCGTCCATGACGAAGACGCACTTGCCGCTGGCCGCCAGCTTCTCCAGTCCCCGGATGCGTGCTTGATAGGACTTGCCGCCAAAGGGATTGTTGAATTGCGAGTAGGAAGTGAAGATGCAGTCGAACTCCGATTTTCCGTCGATGAACTCCTCTAGGGCTCTGGACTGGTTCTTCTTGTCTTTCAGGTTGGTGGAAAGCGGCGTCTGAAGCACTTCACCAGTCAGGGGATCCTTTACGATGCTGTCCGCCTCGTTCCCCAGCAGCAGCGGGTTGAAATTTTCCCCGACCGCCACGCCGTCGCGCGCCTTCATGTCGCTGAAGAGCTTCGCGTCGTTGGTGAAGAACACCGGAACTTTGCCGTTGCGCTTCGCCCATCGCAGGATGGACGCCACGACGCGCCCCTTGCCCGTGCCGGTCTGGTCTCCAACGATGGTGCCGCAGTCTGCGCCGCCATGCTGGAAGTTGTGGATGGCCTGCGCCACCATGTCGATCTGCTCTGCAGCAAGGCGGCCATAGAGATCTTCCTTGTCCTTGTATCCCAGCTCTTCCACCAGGTAGGCATCGATGTCGCCATCGTGCGCGTGGTTCAGGCGGGAAAGCGCACGAGCCAGCGGCGCAGCCTGTTCCTTGGGAACGCAGGTGCCGATGGCATGACCTCTCGACGCCGGATTGTAGGAATTGAGCAAGTCGTTGATGGGTTCGCCGGGCTTGACGCGATGTTCTTCGGGAATGTCCTTGAGGTCGTCGTATTCGTCCTTCTCGGCTTCCTCGGCAGTGGCTTCCGGCTTCGCCGGTTCCGGAACGGGCGAGGCTTCGGCCTCCGGCTTTGTCTCCGGCTCCGGCTTGGCTTCTGGCTTGGTCTCCGGCTTGGGTTTGTTTTCCGGCTTGGGGGTAGGCTGGGGCATCAGCTCCGCGTGGGGGTCTTTCCTGACAATCTCCTCGTAGATCTCGTCCCAGGTGGTAAAGCGTGCCATGGCCTGTTCACTGCCATATTTCTCCACGATCTGCGACGCGGGCTTGCGCCCGTCCACCAGGAACACGCGCAGCGGAAAGCTCGCCCCCTGGCGACTGTAGAGCTTGCCGTCCACGATGTAGTCGCCAACCAGGTTGTAGTGGTTCTGGAGCATGGTGCGCAGACGGCGGTCCTTCGGCGTCTGGTGCCCCTTGCCGCCGAACTCGTCAGTGTTCGCCCCGACGATGATTGCCGCGCGGCCATCGTCCTTCATGGCGGCAAGCGCATTTCCGACAATCACCATTTCCAGACTGCTTGTCCTGTAGCCTTCCACCGACTGTTCGTTCTTGACCGTGCCGAAGGGCGGGTTCATGATTACCGCGTCATACTTCCCGTCCGGCGTGAAGGCAGTCGCGTCGTTGCCCCAGACATTGTGGAATGCTCCATTCTCCAGCAGCGTCCGCCGATAGGCTCCAAGCTCGTTCACGTCCGTCTTGCTTTCGTCGGCAAGCGAGACGAGCATACCAGTGCCCGCTGTCGGCTCGTAGGCGGTCCTGCCCTGGTCCAGGCGAAGCCACTTCTGGAGCATATACGCCAGCGTGATTGGCGTGGAGAATTGCTGGAGGCGCTTGCTTTCCTCCGTCCTGGTGTCGAGGATGGGCTGCGCGTCGTAGAGTTCCTTGACAGCTTCCCACTTTTCAGCATCAGAGCGGTTGGCGTCCTCGTTGATCCGGCGGACCATGTCGCACAGCACGCTCTCGCAATAGTCCTCCAGTTCCTTCTTCTCTAATCCGACCTCTTCGGCCAGCTTCGTGAGCATCCCGTCTTTCTGCCGGGCGTTGCTTTCGACGATGCGCTCCATCTTCTGCTCGATGGTATCCGCCTTGAGGCCGGTGTTCTGCGCCCCGATGCGCCGCCCGCGCGCGAAGCGCTCCAGCGTCGCGCGTGCTCCCTCCGGCGTGGTGTATTCCTTCTCCCAAAGCTCGTCGAAGATCTGCTTGATGTTCGCGTTGGAGAAGCCGTTCCGGGCGAAGTGTCCGCCCAGTGCGTCCAGCATGGCCTCGCGCCAGTCATGGCGGTTTGCGAACACGCGGTCCTTCAGGATGTCGTAGCCGAAGTCCAGCGTCGCCTCGATGATCTCCCCGTAGAGCGCTGCCTTCTCGTCCGACAGCGCCTCGAAGTCGATGTCCGCGTTCGTGTTGTCGGCAGAATGATAGGAGAATTTCGTCCCTCCAGCGTTACCCGCACCCTGCTTCCCGCCAAACTTGTCCAGGAGGTCGGAAATCCTCTTCTCCTTACCTTCGCGGGTGGCCGGAATCTTCTTGGGTTCCAGCTTCGGTTGTTCCGACTTTGGCGCAGGGGCAGTCTTCGGTTCTTCTTTCGGCTGGACTTTTGACTGGTCGGTCAATGCCTTGCGAACCTGCTTATAGGCAATGGTGTTCGTGGCGTTGTGGTTGCCTTTCAGATAGCCCAGTGCGCTGTCGATGGTGGTCTGCTTGAGCCCGGAATTGCGGATTTGCTCCTCCGTCAGCTCGACTGGCTTGGCTTCGGCCTTCGGCGGCTGTTCTGCCTTCGGTGGTTTCGCCTTGGGCTGCTCTGCTTTCGGCGCAGGTTTCGTCTTCGGCGCTTCCCGCTTCGGCTGCGGCTTCTCGGCGGGGCGGGGCTTCGGCTGCACGCCGTCCAGCTCATCGTTGATCTGGCCGATGAGCTCGGCGTCGGTGTCGTAGTGCTCCCACCGGTTGAGCTCCTGCTGGAAGCTCTCCAGCTGCCGCTTCACGTCGGCATGGCTCCTGACCGTCACGCCAAGCTGCTTGCTGACCTCCTTGACGTTCAGCTTGTCGCGGCTCAGCTTCTCGGCTGCCACGGCCAGCTTCACCTTGCGCCGGAGATCTCCGATGTGCGTCGCGGCGACCCTGCTCTGGCGTTCGGCGAGCTTGATCGCGTCGTCGTTGAAGAGCCCGTCGAAGAGCAGCTGCTCCTTGCCCTCCGGGTTCTCGCCCTGGCGCTCCAGCGACTGCTTCAGCAGCGACAGCGCAGAGCGCATCTGCGCGGCTGGCATGTTCTTCATCTTCAGCCCGGCGTCCTCCAGTGCGAGATTGCCCTGGGCGACCTCGGCGATGGCCGCCGCCTTGTTCGCGCTGATGTCGCCGTCGCGGAAATTCGCGTAGAGATTGTCCCCCGCGTAGGTGCCGATCCAGTAGCCGTTGGCGGTGTTGCGGCTGGTGTCCTGCTCCTTCAGGAAACTCTCGTCCAGCGCCTCCTCTCGCGTCATCTTGTGGGTGCGGAAGAACTCCGCAGCGTCCTCGGGCGTGGCCGTCCCCTCGCGCAGATTGACTTTGACGCCCTCCTTGCGCGCATCGGCCTTCGTCACGCCGTCGCTTTCGCGCAGCACGATGCCATTGACCCTCTTCACGCCCTGGCCCGTGATCATCTGCCAGCGGTGATGGCCGTTCACCAGCCATTTCTGGCCGTCCTTGTCTTCCCAGAAGAGGAGATTGCCGCCGGTGGTCGGGGAGTATTTGCCCGTCATCCGGTGTCCCGGCACTACGCCGGTCTGCGCGTCCGCGCCTTTGCGGTGCTGGAAAAAGGCAGGATCGGTCTTCACCTCGGAGACGTTCACGGGCTGCGCGTCGAAGGACCGGCTGGAGCCGTCCTCGTTGCGCCCGTAGTGGTTCAGCTCGGAGACTTGGTTCAGAATGTCGGCGCACTCCTCCTCCAGCTGCGAATAGGTGCCGAACATCTTGCTTCCCTCTTGTCCGTTGGCCTTCAGGTAGTCCAGCACCTCGCGCACGAACTGCCGCACCGTCTCGACAAACTGGCGGCCTGCGCCCTGCTTGCTGCCCTCCAGTTTCTTGCAGAAGCTTTCGAGGGTGTTCGGGTCGGCCAGCAGCCGCCCGTAGGTGTCGGCAAGGAACTCCGTCTGCCCGTCGCCCAGCTTGCCGTCGCCGTAGTCCTTCTTCACCTTCTCCAGTTCGGCCTTGCCCCGGTCGTTCAGCATGGACAGGGCTTGCTCGTCGAACACGCCCGACAGATCCGGATGCTTCTCGTCCAGCCAGTGCTTGAATTCGTGGCCATACGCACGCAAAACGCCGCGCTTGCTGTTGGGATTGATATATACCTCGTCAGAATTGTCAGGATTGCGCCATCCGTCCAATTCGCCTTTCTTTGCGTCGTCCAGCGAGATGCCCAGCTTCTGCGCAATCTCCTGGTACTTCGCATCCATCTGCTCCGGCGTGGCGACATTGGCCTTGACGCCCGTCATCCCTGCAATCGTCTGCACCATGCCCAGGGCCTTCTGCTTGTCCTCCTGCGAGGTGGCGTCCAGCTTGACCGGCTGCTTCTTCGGCGCGTCCTGCGCTGGGGTTTCATGCGCCCATCGATCCAGACGATTCACGCCGCCCTCGAACGCCGCTCCTGCTGCGCCAAGCCCCATGCCGCCAATCGCGCCGCCCGCGAACTCCTCCTTGATCTGGTCCCAGGTCGGCCACGGAACATTTCTGTCGCCGCCAAGATAGCGGCACAACGCGTCCCAATAGGACTGCGCGATTTCCTCAGTGCCTTCTTCCATGGCGCTGGTGCCCATCTTCTTCAGGACATTCCAGACGGCTTGGCGGCCGAAGCGCTTCGTCGTCTCCTCGACCGCCTGGCGGGTGGCTCTCTTCGCCAGCGCGCCGTAGATGCCCCTTCCGACATCCCACGGGCCGTAGTTCTCGATGAGGCTTTCGCCCAATGCCTCGAATGCCGCCAGTCCCTTGATGCCCGCCTCGTCCATGTCCGGCATGGCCTCGCGGTATTCGCGCACCTTGTCGCCCCACGTGTGCGAGAACATGGCCGCCGTGGAAGCCGCCATGCCCAGCGCAGGATTGCCCGTGGCCATGGTCGTGACGCCGCCGACCACCATGGATGGAACCGTGGTGCCAACCGCGTTGCCGATGGTCCGCCCGATGTCAGACGGGCGCCAACTCAAAGCATGGTAGTCCTCCGGAGCCTCGATGTCGCGGTGACGCGCACGCACGCCGGAAGCGTATTCGTCCAGCGCGTCGGTGACGCCCGCCTCGGAGAGCGTGGAGCCGAGCCCCTCGACCACGCGAAGCCCGCTGTCGGCCATGCCCTCCAGCGTCTCGGTGATCACGCCGTCGCGCTTGGGGGAAAGGAAGCCGTATTTTCGTAGTTCATCAGCCCTCGCCCTGCGTTCTTCCACTGGCAGGGCAAACCATTCTTGGCTTCCAGGCTCGATGACATGTACGTCACTGGCCATTTGTTGAAAACGGCCAACAGCTTCTTTCACTGCGGGGATGGTGCTGTAATCCATAAATGTCTCTTGCTAATTTGCGATTGTTTCTTTATCTGCCGATGGGCATTTGGCGAGAATGAGAGAGAGACTTAGGCTTGCTTTGCTGCCGCCGTTTTTGTTTTGCAAATTCCTCCGCCCACATCGCCAATCCCTCGTCTTTTGCCTTCCGGTCCTTTATGGCTTCAGCAATCTCCTGGAAAATTGGCCGGACACCATTGAGCTTGCGTTTTTTAATCATGCCCTTCTCGACTTCGGCCATTCTCATGATTTTGTCCGCATTCTCTTCAGAGACTATCAAGTTTCCTTCTTCGTCCATCAATCCTGCGGCTTTTGCATTGCGGACTAATTGCTCACGATATTTGTCGTATTCGGCAAATTTACTGTCATCCCACTCCAAGGCCACCTCGCCAGCCTCAGTCATCAATTTTTGCCTTTTCTCGTCCGAAATCTCCAGCGTATCTCCTTGAGGTTGCTCGCCCTCGCCGTCCTCGCCGAAGGAGAAGCCGTTTGAACCATTGCTTGCACCGCGCGCGTTCTTCAGGAAATACGCAGCCATCTTGGCGTTATACTCACGCTCGGCAGCCTCGCGCTTCGCCATCGCCTCATCGACCATGTTTCTGTATTGGACAAGGAATTTGTCGTGCCCTTGCGAAGCATCCAGGAACTCCTGCACCGTGTATTCCGACTTGTTGCCAAGCTTGTGGAACTGGTCATGGATCACCCATGCGTCGGCGTCGGGGGATACCGTCACCTCGAACCCCATATTGCTCAGTGCCTCTTGCAGCGTGGCAAGGTTGCTCTGGTCACGCTGGGTCAGCACGGGCGGATTGGCGCTCATGTTCGAAGGTTTGAGGAGCTGCGGGAACTCGTCGATGGCCGTCTCCATGAACTTTCTCGCATAGAACAGATTGCCGTAATATGGATCCTGCTTGGTGAACTGCTGCATTTCCCCGACGATCGCACGCTGCTGGTCGGGTGCAAAACCCATTTTTGCAAGCTCCGTGTTGATGGCAATGATGGCCTCGCCGTTGTACATTCCGGCATAGAAGCTGGCATCGCTGGCCAGGCATTCGTGGACTTTGCTGTTCAGCTGGCTCTCAAGCTCCTGCTGGACTTTCGGAAGGTTGTCCGGATCCAGGCTATATCGCTCGTCGGTGCCAGGCTTGACCAGCCACGGATTGCCGTTTTCGTCGCGAATTACATCGTATCCGACGCGGAGGAACTTGTTGCGAAGCACTTTCGCCGCATGGCTGTTCTCGTTGCCGTTGGCCAGGTCCTCGATTGCCATCGGAGCCATGACCGCAGCTTCGTTGAATGCATTGTAGAGCGCAAACTCCGGACTGGAAGTGACTTCCTTCTTCACGTCCTCGTCTTTCATCATCGCATACTCCTTGTTGGCATTCAGGAAGCCCAGCGACTTCATGCCACCATTCACGGCCGCGCGGTCGTCCAGCTCTTTCTCCACCGACATGTCGGAAAGCGTCTTCTGGTTCTGCGACATCGCCACCTTGTCGCCATAGGTGTCTTTGGCATAGTCCGCAGCAAACTGCTCCTGGCGTGCGCGTGCTTCTTTCGCGTCAGCGTCAGCTTCGGCTCCACGCGCCGCGCTGGCACTGCTTCGCACCTTGTCGCCATAGGTGTCCTGGAGCAGGTTTGTGTTCAGCTCCTGCTGCCGCGCACGCTGCTCCGCGCCCATAGCCTCAGCAGAACTCATGCGCAGTTTGTCGGCATGGGTATCACGCAAAAGCCGCTCGTTCTGCTCTTGCATAGCCGCAAATGCGGCCTTCGCGCGGGCATCGTTCGCCGCATTTTGCTTAGCATACAGCGCAGCCGCGTCGGCCTCCGCGATGGTCTTTGCAGCCTGCGCTTGTCGTGCCTGGTAGTCCGTGGAATTGACAATGGCCTGGATAGGATAGACAATTGGCGCAAAGATGGTCTTCCCCGTGTTAAAAGAATCCAGAAACGCAATGCCCGCGTCCTTGAACATCTGTCCCACCGACCTGTCGTTTCCATTTGCGGAAATTGTCTGCTGCGGCTCGGCGGTCATCGGCGGTGCCCCCTGCTGTCTGGACTGATCCAGCAAGATCTGTGTCAGATTGTTGTTCATTGTCAATCCTTAGTTTTTAAGCTGAATACCCGCGTTAAAGGAATTTCCGCTGCCAGACCCCGTGCCCGTGCTTTCCTGGTGGAAAGGCGCCGCTGTGGTAGTCTGCGGCGACATCCCCAGTCCCATTTGCAGGAACCGCTGCTTGTCGGCATTGGCATTCTGAAGTTGCGAAGAATAGGCATTTGCCAGAGCCGAAGCTCGCGCACGCTCGTTCTGCGCCTTCAATGCCGCCGCCGTGCCCCCCTGCGCACCGCCCAGAAGCCGGTGCTGCGCAAGTATCTGATTGGTCTGCATCTGGGAAGAATCGAATGCTGCATTCACCTGCTGCGCGTTGTTGCCCATCTGTTGGGTAAACACCGACGATCCCGGCGTGGACTGCTCCAGGCCCTGCTGCAACGCGGGGAAGAAGTAGTCGTTGTACTGTTGCTGGCGCTGCTGAAGAATGCTCAGCTGTTCCTTGGAGAGACCGCTTTCCAGCGTCTTGCTTTCTGACTTGCTCTTGTTCTTCTGCTTGCTCGCTCCGCCACTTGCACCCATTTTTACCTCAGCTCCTTTCTGAATCTCCTAACCTCGAACTCTTTGCAATCCTCGCCCCGGCGTGCCTTGAAGCCGGGAAGAATGCCCATGTCCACGAAACCGAAGCGCTTTGCCACGCGCTGCGCCGCCTGGTTGAACTCCGGGATGTCTGCCTCGGTCGCCGTCAGCCGGACGCCATCCTTGGCGTAGTCGGCCACGATGACCGGTTCGGCCAGCGCCATGCACTCCAGCGCCGATGCCCCGATGTCGAAGAACAGATGCCCCCAGAACACGCCGTCGATTTCCTCGCCGGTGATGCACCCCAGGAAGCAGCCGTCCTCACCCAGGCACGCGTAGAGCCGCGACACCCCTTTCTCCAGGTCGCTGAAGTAGTAGTGGATGCCGACGACGCTGCGCAGCGGCTCCTGCACCGCCCAGAACACATGGTCCTTGAGCAGAAGCGTGGCGAACCGCGACAGCAATTCGGGGCCAACCGGCGGCCTGACCACCTTTTCGCATGGATGGTATTCCGTCATTTCGCCCCCTTGATCAGAGCCAGCAGCTTCTTCTCAAGCTGCGCAAGCTTCTGGTCGATGTACCGTTTGATTTCAACGTCCGTCATCAGTCTCCTCCGTAAGTAACCGCAAGCTCGGAGAGCCGCCCCTTGCCCGAAAGCTCCAGCTGCACCCACCTCGCGACGAAATTCAGCGGCAGCTTCACCCTCTGGCGGCCAGGCGGCAGCGCGACCGACAGGCCAGGCCGGTCCTCGCACAGCACCTTCAGGCGAGTATTTCCGTCCGAGGCCACCACCACCTCGCGATAGACGCGCTGCAACAGTTCCGTTCCGCCGATGTACGGCGACAGGTAGGACCACTCCAGCGGCGCGTCTCCCTCGCCCAGCACGTGGATGTCGGCTCCGACCTGCAAGTACACCAGGTCGTCCGTCTCGTTGCGCCAGGCATAGTCCGCTACCGTGGAAAGCCAGTAGAACGCGCCGCCGACCTTCCGGTCATAGACCAGCGTGCCGCCGGTCAGGAAGAGGTAGTAGCGGTTGTCCCGGCTGGCGGACGCCGTGATCGCCAGAGGCCCAGGCGAAAGCCGCCCGTGCGTGACAACCTCGATCGATTCGCCGTTCCACAGGCAGATGTTGTCCTCCGACACCCAGATGGGCGCATTGGAAATCGCGCTGATGGACTTGTGGTTGGAGCAGCCGTAGTGACCGGGGACCAGCGTCCGGGAAATCGTCTCCTGGCTCTCCGCGCCGGTCACGCGCCAGGTGCTGTAGCGGGTGAACACCAGCACGCCGCTGAACTCCGGAGCGATGCCGGTGATCTCCTCGTCGAAGCCGATGTAGTTGAGCGTCGGCCATGCGTGGGGATTGTCCTGTCGGCTGAAATGCAGCCGAGTGCCGACCGCCAGGAAGAACACCCCCAGGCTTTCGCAAAGGTAGCGTCCACCCTCCGGCGGCAGGTCGTTGTCGGTGGAAGCCAGCGGGTCGCGCATGATCAGGATGCTGTCGGTCATCGTGTCCGTCAGCGTCCAGCCGTTGTCCTTCACGAACTCGTCCACGTCCGTGCCGGAAATGGCCCCGACCAGGTAGAAGTCCGCGCCGTGGTCGATGGTGCGCCACACCTTCGCGTACAGGATGTTCGCGGGAAGCGTCGCGCCAGCAAGCGAGACCGTCACCGACCGGCGGTGCTCCACTTCGCTATCCGTGCCCGGGTTGTCCTTGCTGCCGACCTCCAGCGCCTTCAGGTAGCTGGTCAGGCTTCCGGGAGCCCCCTCGAAGCCGTTGCGGTCCACCAGCGTGAGGCAGTACTTGTACTCTCCGCACATGCCGCCGTCCGCCTCGTCCGTCACCCCGACGGTGAAGGAAGGAAGCGGCTTGCCGCTCGACTGCGCCTCGTCCGCGTCATAGACGCAGTGCGGCACGCCAAGCGCGTTGCCGAAAGCCTCGCTCCATGGAGTGCCCGCGCCGTCCCAGCTGCTTTCGTCCGTGCCATAGCGCACGCCGGAAATCGCGTTGTCCAGCGACCAGTAGTGCCGTCCGTACCACTGCACGACGGACCGGTCGGAGCCGCCGTAGTGCCCCAGCATGGCGGGCGTGGTGCCGGTCGCCAGCAGGGTGTTCCGCATGGCCGGACAGATCTTCCCGTCGTCCAGCCGCACGTCACGGAGATACGCTGCGGCATCCGGCTTGAGAAGCGAGGGATGAAGGCAGTTGTTCATCCCCCCGACGAAATTGTTGCTTGACCAGATTGCCATTGTCGTTGAAATCCCCCCGCCTTCAGCCAGGAGAAGATGAAAGAGAAACCTTGCCTCCGGCAAGGGGGAAATGTTTTTACTGCGCTGCGGGCGCACTGGCCTCGGCCTTCTGGCCGACGGAAACCGGCACGTTCACGTTCTTCTCCTGCGTGGTCGTGTCGGTGGTGGTCGGGGTCTGCGTCACGGTCTGCGGCGAGCTGTCGCGCGCCTGCGTTTGGCCGCTAGCCTTCGTGTCTTTCTGGAGCGCGGCGGAAACGTCCGCGTCGGTGGAACGATTGGCAGTGCCGACGTGGTTTCCGACGAGCGGGGATCCTCCCGTTTCGCCCGCCTTGATGTCGCCTCCGTAAATGCCGGTGGCCTGGGCGCCGTTGCTGCCAATCTGGATAGTCGGCTGGCTGGAGGGATCGTTGTTGATTTGGTAGCCAATGTTGTTCGTGGTGCCCTGCGGCTGACGAAACATGCCGCAGGACGCGGCGAAGAACAGGAGGGTGCCCAGGAGGATGAGGATCAGGATGTTTTTCATGATGGTATTTCTTTGGTGTTGTGGTTTATCCGGCCAATCGCCGGGCGATGACGTCGAGAATTTGGCTCCCGACAAATCCTATCACGCCGCAGAAGGCGCGGATGCCCCATACGCCAATGCTGCGCTGCGTCTCCAGTTCCTTCACGCGGTCGAGCAGCCCAGGCTGCCCGTTCCCCCGGATGGCCTTGTGGTCGTCCTTGACCATCCGCTTGATCTCGCCGATGTCAAGCAGTAGCTGGTTGAATTGCTCCTCAGTCATTCCTGCCCTCCCATGCCAGTTCGCCATGTCGCCGGAGAACCATGTACAGGTCGGTCGCGCGATGGTAGCGCCACCAGCGCGACCACGGCCAGCCGCCCAGCCGGTCGATCTCCTGTATGCACCCTGCCCAGAATTGGAAGTCGGCAGCCTCGCGTCCCGCCTTCCCCCCGACGCCCTCGTGGTAGGCCAGATCGTGAATGATGCTGGGCGCGATGGCCCACGGGAGAGTGCGATTGAGGACCGCAGAAGCGTGTGGCGCAACACGGTCAATCCATGCGGCTCCGACGCCGTTGCAGATTGCCGCCACCATGCTGTCGGAGTAGCGTTCCAGGATTGCCCCGCCGGGGAGTTCGAGGCAGACCTCGCGGAATAGGGCTATGTCGTGTCTGTTCATTTACACCTCCGTGAAAGTCACTTGTGCTTCAGGATTGCCTATTGCCCCATATCTCCAAAGTCCGGTCAGGTTGGCCGCCGTCAATGCGGCTCCCTTCGTGTAGCTCACCGGCCAGAAGGTAAGCGCCGAGCCATCGCTCAGCGAATGCTTGATGGCTGCGGTTCCGGTGGAAGGCTCCAGGCAGAGATACAGGCTGCTGCCGTCGTAGAACACGGGATAGCGACTTCCCCTGTAGTAGGTGGTCTGCGTGGTTTTCGTGAAGGTCAAGCCGTTCAAGGCGCTCAAGTCGCCAGTCGCGTCGGTTGAAGTGCCCAAGCCGCTGATTTCATGGACGACATACGCACCTGCGGTGATGGTCGTGGTCTCATTGGCCGTGACACTTATGGACTGGCTGGCAGGAGCATCGTATCCATCGACGGCATTGAACATGACCGTGTAGCTTCCCGCAAGGAGAGTCAGCGAAGCGCCGAAGTCATTCCAGGTGGAGCCGCCGTCAATGCTCCATTTCGAGCCATCCGGAGCCGTGCCGGAATAATCGACCTCCAGCACGCCGGTGACGAACACCGGTGCCCCTGCCTCGCCGTTCTCTAAGGCCGCAATTCTTGTCTCCAGAGGGCAAGTGCCAGCCACGCAGGGAGTGATGTCCAGCACGGTAGCCCAATAGACGAGACCGATGATGGCTCCATCTTCCCTTCCGATGCCTCTGTCTGCCGGAGTGATCTTGCGGGTGTATTCCTCGCCATACCGCTCGACCAACGCAGCCAGCGTATCCGCAAGCACTTCGCTTCCGTCCAGGTTCGGCGCCCAATTGTAGTTCCACACAAGATAGTATGGCCCGTCCACGATGCAGTCGGTATCTGCCTGGTATGCAGTCAGCACGTCGATGTCGGGTCCCGCATACCAGCCGGAAAACGCCCAGCCCGTCCAGCCGGAGTTGCCGATGTAGTTGGCTGGGGAAGTTCCGTCCGCCGGACGCGTCCACACGCTAGTCTCCGCATCCAGATAGTAAATGCCAGCCGCAGAACCGAAATCAGAAGGCAAAACCACACGAGTGTCAGTAATGTATGCTTCGGGCGTTTCAGTGTGGATGGGATGTCCATAGCCGTCATAGTTGCCGTTTCCGCCCCATAGCATGAGTTGATAGACATGCCCCAGCTGGAGGCCGGTTTCGCTGTCGGTCTTGTTGGCGGGATAGGCGGGTTCGTCGTCCTCGATGTCATGCGTCACGACGATGGTCTTCGGGCACATGTGAGGCATTTCCGCGATGAGGCTAGTCAGTGCTGAAGCAATGCCGTCAATCTCGACAGGCGAAATCACACGACGGTCATACAGGGGATTGTAACTTGCCGTTTCGCCGCCGCCGGAAGGATCACGGAAGGCAATCCCCGTTTCGGTCTTGGTCAGCACCTGGCCAGCCGTACCAGATGGCAGGGCGTCTTGCTTGTCATTCAATGCCGCCAAAAGCCCCGTGACCTGGCTCATGGCGTGCGAGTGGATCTTGGGCGCCTTTTGAGCCAAGGCCGTGTCCGTCTGTCCCTTGGTATAATAATTGATAAGGAGGTCTTCCACGCCCGGCCCAGCAGGCCCGACCAGCGAGGCGAGGAAATCCTTCACGGTTCCTTCGTTTCCCTCGGCAAGCCAGAGCTCGTAGGCGGACATGCCAGCCTTGCCCCTTTGCCCCTGCTTCCCCTCCCTGGACACATAGTAGTATCCATTGGGGCCCATCAGCATGACCAAGTCGCCTTCCATTGTCTCGCATCTCCTTATTGCTGCTGGGAAGTCCAGTCGATCTCGATTTTCCGCAGCCCATCGGCGAACTCGTCGAGGGTGCATGGCGGCTCGCCGGACTGCTCGTACTGGGTGAGGATCTGCAGGCCGTAGGTCATCACGCGGTCCCGGAAGAACACCCAGTCGCGGGCGTCCTGCGCCCAACGCTCCACCCCGGAGTTGTAGTATTCGCTTGGATCGCGGTCGGTGTAGCCACGCGCTGAGCGGACCTCCAGAAGATACGCCTCAAGTGCGGCGTTGTAGTCGGCCAGGGAGATCGCCGCCCTTGCGTTGGCGACCTTCTCCGCTTTGTCCCGCGCGGCCTGCGCGGGCGTCAGTATTGCTGCATTAGCCATTGCCGTATTCTCCTTGTCTTGGTGTTGGAGTTGCCCTGCTCGGCGTGCGCCTTCCAGGAATTGAAGCAGTTGAGAACGTCGTCCCAGCTCCGGGAGCCTTCCCGGAACTTGCGGAGCAGCCCCTTCAGGCGCTTCAGTATCCTGTGGGGACTTCTCCTGTTGAGTATGCGGACAACCTTGCCGGTCGCACTGAGGCGGAACTTGAACTTCAGGAAGTCCACGCCATGCCGGAGCGGGTAGAGAGTGGACTTCGGGTTGAGGGATAGCCCAAGCCCGTCCAGCATCTCGCGGACGACATCCCACGCCCGACGCAGGTGTTCCCTGTCGTGGTGAACCATCACAATGTCGTCCGAGTATCGCACGTACGCCTGGATGCCCAGCCGCTCCTTGACGAAGTGGTCGAGCGGCGAGAGGTAGGCGATGGCCAGCAGCTGGGAAATCTGGCTGCCAAGGCCGATGCCGGGGTCCGGGAAGCTGTCTATGACCTCCTCCACGCGGGCGGCGAACTCCGGATTGCGCACCTGGCGCGCAACCATCGCCTTGAGGCCGCCGTGCGGAAGGCTGTCGAAGAAGTGGCGCACGTCCAGCCGAAGGCACCATCCGGCGTTGCCGTGATGCCGCCAGTGCTCGCGGAGCATCCCGGCGAGGCGTTCCTGGGCGAAGAGCGTGCCCTTGCCGATTTGGCACGCCGCGTTGTCCAGGATGTTCGACCGCGTGAGGTCCCGGTAGAGGCCCCGGTTGCACATGGCGCGCTGAACCACGCGGTCGCGGAACCTCGGAGAGCGGATGACGCGGCGCTTCGGGCTGGTTATCTCGAAGGTCACGTAGTCCGACAGGCGGTAGGAGCCACCGTCCAGCTCCCGCCACAGCTTCAGGCAGTTCGCCGCGAGATGGCACGGAGCCACCCACGAGGCGACGGACGCCTTCCACTTCACGCCGCGCGAGCATTCGCGGGCGGCTTGCATGAGGTCGTCGATTGTCAGGCAGGTTGGCATTTTCGGTCGGTTCTGAAAAGGTCGCCGGGGTGGTCAGCCGCACCATCCCGAAGGATGGCGGCATCCCCGGCGGGGATTTGCCGTGGCTTTTAGAAAGCCACGGACGGGCGGGCGGCTCCCATTGCGCTGGCAGGCGGTTTCGCGCGGGCGTCCGCGTTACTCCACGCCGATTTTCGTCATGTAGTGCGATGTCGAAGGGGACCCCGTACGCGTTCGAGCAGTTGTTGTTGTTGCTCGCACCCGAAGTGTTGATGTTGTACGAGTTCCGCACGTTGGACGCGTTGGCAGAGCGCAGCCACGCGTTCCGCGCGGTGTCAGCCGCCCGCCGAGGGCTTGCGCGACCGCCGCCGGTCGGAATCCATCCATCCGCGCAGCAGCGACTGCAAGTCGAGGATGGAACCGACCCAGAAGGCGAGGCGGTCGGAGGGGAAGTGGGAGATGGCCCTCGCCGTGTGGACGAGGGTCAGGAGGGCGAAGGTCTCGGCCAGCGCGAGCCGCTGGTTCTCGCGCCGCGCCGGGTAGTCCTCGTCCAGGGAAAGCGAATTGGCAATGTCGATGTGGCGGGCGACGGCCAGCGCGCTGTCCGTGAGGCGAGCGCCGAGGCTCCAGCGGTGGTGCTTCGGGCAGACGTGCTCGTTGCCAGCCGCCTGGATGGTGTAGGCCGCAAGCTCGGTCACCTTCGTCTGGACCTCCATGCGCTCGTTCGGCCTGCGCTGTGCCGCGACCACCGTCATGACTTGGCCGAGCAGAGCTTTACGCCCCTGCCCGCGTGGCGTGGTATGCAGGTGAAGCCCTGGTCGGTCTCGCCGCGCTGCTCCTTGGCCTTGGCGACGGCCTCCAGCTGCCCCATCACTATCTGGGAGCCGGTGTTCACGGCGTAGCGCCGCCCGTTCACGGACACCTCCATCGCTGCGTACTGCCCCGCCGGGCTGCCGTCGCGGTAGGTGGATGGCCGGAACTGCCACGACAGCACCGTCAGCGGAGTGCCTATGAGGCTCTGAATGGAGCGGCTCTCCAGCCCGCCGTCCACATCGATGTAATCGGAAATGTCAAGCATTTATCCTATTGGGTGTCACGCCGCCGCTGTGCGCGGCGGCGATTGGAAGATTCGAGATTACTATGCCAGCGCAATGGCGAAGGGGACCCCGCACGCGTTCGAGCAGCTGTAGGTGGTGCTCGCACCCGAAGGGAGGAT
>Ga0326511_10000246_pt1 | contig 45719 bp, 28 predicted proteins | sample 0_2496_0518_D_FD_203701 | JGI IMG/M metagenome (GOLD analysis project Ga0326511, IMG submission 203701) | Bovine rumen microbial communities from UC Davis, California, United States - 0_2496_0518 | ecosystem: Host-associated > Mammals > Digestive system > Stomach > Rumen | place: USA... | reverse complement strand
ATCAAATTGGTAGCATAGTGGAACTGGAACCGCAAAGATGGCCTGAAGTTGTTGAAGAAGGGCCTTCTGCAGAGGGTGACTCATCAGAGAATCGTTCCGAAGGCTCCACCGATGCAGTTGAGGGAATTGGCCTTGACCCCGATGAAGGAAAGAGCCAACAGCAAATCATCGATGAGCAAACGGGACAATTAAGTTTTGACTTCTGACATGATGAAAGAAATGAGTATCAAACTGGCGATGACGGTGGGCTTGCTGATTGTCCACTGCTCATTGTTCATAGGCCAAACAAAAGCACAATCGACCACCACACAGAGTTATCAGATAGGCGGAGGCTCGACCAACGTGCTCGACACTTACCTGTCGCAGGAGAAATTCAGCGGAACGGGTGTGTCGCTGCTTTTGCTGAGTGAGATACAGCGCGATAATAGTCGCTGGTCAACGATGTGGCAGAACCAACTGAACTTTTCCATCAGCGAAGACCGAGCTGGCAACGAATCGACTTTCGACGGTGACTATCACCTCTACTTGGGACGCTACTACGGTTGGTCGCTTTTGGACAAACGGCTTCGCTTGCAGGCTGGTGGTCTTGCGGCGTTAGGTGCAGGCTTTATCTACGACACCCGAAACGGCAACAATCCTGCGCAGGCGCGTTTCTCTCTCAACCTGATGCCCTCTGGCGTAGCCACCTATGATTTCCATCTCTGGAAGCGCCAGTGTAAGGTGCGCTATGAGCTCGACCTGCCTCTCTGTGGCGTTATGTTCAGTCCCAACTACGGACAGTCGTACTACGAAATATTCGTGCTGGGCAACTACGACCGTAATGTGGTGCCCACTACCTTCGTCTCGGCTCCCAACTTCCGTCAGCAACTGACATTCCAGATCAATGTTAGCCGCACCACGACTCTTTCCCTCGGGTATCTGGGCGACTATCAGCAATCGCACGTCAACAACTTGAAGCAGCATATCTATTCGCACCGTGCGATGATAGGTATTGTCAAGCGTTTCCAAATGATAAACTACAGGCCATGAAACACTATCTATTGCTCCTCTTACCATTGTTCTTACTCGTCTCTTGCATCGACGAAGAGCAGTATGACAACACCCCGCAGGGAAACTTCGAGGCGCTGTGGCGCATCATTGACGAACACTACTGTTTCTTGGACTATAAGCAACAGGCCATCGGTCTGGACTGGCAACAGGTATATAATAAATATAAGGTACGCGTGAACGACAAGATGAATAGTGATCAGTTGTTCGAGGTACTTTCCAACATGCTAAGCGAGCTGCGCGACGGACACGTCAACTTGTCAGCTTCTTTCGACTACGGGCGCGACTGGTCGTGGTACGAAGCCTATCCTGCCAACCAAAGCGATTCGCTGTTCCGCCGCTATCTGGGTACTGACTATAAGATTGCAGCCGGACTGTCTTACCGCATCTTCGATGACAACATCGGGTACGTGAGATACGAGAGTTTTGTTGACTCCTTCGGCGATGGCAATCTTGAGGATGTGCTGTTCTATATGCTTCTCTGTCGCGGTCTGATTATTGACATTCGTGGCAATGGTGGTGGCGACCTGACCAATGCAGAGAAGTTGGCTGCTCGTTTCTGCAATGAGAAAACGCTGGTGGGCTATGTGCAACACAAGACGGGGCCGGGACATAGCGACTTTTCGAGCAAGGAGGCACGCTATTTGGAGCCTTCGAGTGGCCTTCGCTGGCAGAAACCCGTTTGCGTGCTAACCAACCGACATGTGTTCAGCGCAGCCAATGAGTTCACCATGTATATGAAGGCCCTGCCCCTTGTCACTATCGTGGGCGACCATACTGGTGGCGGTGCAGGCATGCCTTTCAACAGCTCGCTTCCTAATGGCTGGATGGTTCGATTCTCTGCTGTCCCCATGTATGACGCTCAGGGGCAGTCGTGCGAGTTTGGCATTGAACCCGATGTGAAGGTCCAACTGCTGGACAGCGATGTGCTGAAGGGAGAGGACACCATTATTGAGACAGCCCGCCATCTTCTGTCGCAATAATTGTTCTCCTACATCCCTGATGATAGTCTTTTGCCGACTCCATTTGGAAATAAATTGCGGAAAGATTTGGCTGGTAGTAAAAAATATCGTATTTTTGTAATCGGGAAACGAATAATTTTAAAAACAATAATTATGAAGTACAAATTTATCCTTTCCGTGATGGCACTCTTCCTCTCTCTGTCTGTCTCTGCTCAGGAAGAGAACTATCCTCACGCATTTGTCGGTCTACAAGGCGGCGTGATGCGTCCTTATAATGGTGTGCATATTGATCGCGACTTGACGCCAGCCGGTGCTGTGTCGTTAGGTTACTTCTTCACCGATGTCTTTGGATTGCGCCTGCAGGGCAATGGCTCTTTCTGGGATACCAAGCTGCCAGATGGAAGCAAATATGGAAGCAAGGCCGCAAGTATCGACCTCGACATGCTGTTCAACTTGTCAAACGTGTTCTTCCCCAACCGCAACAATTTCGTGAATGTGATTGCCGTAGCTGGTGCTCCGTTCAACATTGCAGTTCCTCACACTTGGGTGATGAATTATGCTCAGGCAACTACTAAGGGTACTGACAAATGGAATACTGCTTGGCGTGCTGGTGGTCAGATTGAGTTCAACGTGGCCAAGAACTGGGGTATCAACCTGGAGGCTGGTGCGAATTATGTGCGCCAACCCAATTCCACTATCATCGACAACAACAGGTGGTGGCCCTATGCGATGGCAGGTCTGACCTATAAGTTTGGATTCAAGAAGGACAAGAAGGTGACGCCTGCTCCCGTTGCAGAAAAAGTCGTAGAGGAACCAAAGCCAGAGCCAAAGCAAGAACCCAAACCTGTGGTAAAGCCGGAGCCGAAACCAGAGCCAAAGCCCGTAGTGAAGCAACTGGCTAAGACCACAGAGAACGTCTTCTTCAAGCTTGGAAAGGCCAACATCGAAGATGCACAGGCTGAGAAGGTAGAAAAGCTGGCCAAATGGGCTGTTGATCATCCAACGGCTGTCTTCGACCTGACAGGTTATGCCGACAAGGATACAGGTACGGCGAAACTCAACATGGCTCTTTCGGAAAAACGTGCCGCTGCCGTAAAGGACGCACTTGTGAAGAAAGGCATTCAGGCCAACCGCATCAGCGTGAACTGGAAGGGTGATACCATTCAGCCGTTCAACATGAACGATGACAACCGTGTGGTTGTAGTTCTTGGTGAGGAGAAATAAATTCTTTTAGTTAGATAGGACAGAAATTTGTATAATTACAATAATTTATCTTATACAAATTTCTGTCCTTTTTTCGTGTCACTTTCTTTGCAAAACCGTCAGGCCTGTTGATCAGCCAGAGCCTGCATGATTTGTGCTTCGAGTTCCTCGCAGAGTTCAGGATTGTCTTTCAACAAAGCCTTCGTGGCGTCACGACCCTGTGCCAGTCTTGAGTCTCCATAGGAGAACCAAGAACCGCTCTTCTTGATGATGCCATATTCCACACCGAGGTCCACGATTTCACCAATCTTCGAAATACCTTCACCGAAGGTAATCTCAAACTCAGCTTTGCGGAAGGGAGGAGCCACTTTGTTCTTCACCACTTTGACTCGCACCTGGTTGCCAATGACATTGTCACCGTCCTTGATGCTGGTGACGCGACGGATGTCCAGTCGCACGGAGGCATAGAACTTCAGCGCATTACCACCCGTCGTGGTCTCAGGATTGCCAAACATCACACCAATCTTCTCACGCAACTGGTTGATGAAAATGCAAGTGGTATTGGTCTTTGAGATATTAGCAGTCACCTTACGCAGAGCCTGGCTCATCAGTCGGGCGTGCAGGCCTACGGCAGAGTCACCCATATCACCCTCAATCTCCTTTTTAGGCGTCAGTGCAGCCACAGAGTCGATCACGATGATGTCAATAGCCGACGAGCGAATCAGTTGGTCTGCAATCTCCAGCGCCTGCTCACCGTTGTCTGGCTGAGAGATATAGAGATTGTCCACATCGACGCCCAACTTTGCAGCATAGAAGCGGTCAAAAGCATGCTCAGCATCGATGAAAGCAGCAATGCCGCCTGCCCTCTGAGCTTCGGCAATAGCGTGGATGGCCAGCGTGGTCTTACCACTCGACTCCGGGCCAAAGATCTCAATGATACGACCCTTGGGATAGCCTCCCACACCCAGTGCGGCATTCAGGCTAATGGAACCCGTAGGTATCACGTCAACATGCTCTATCTGTTCGTCACCCATGCGCATGATTGAGCCTTTTCCGAAGTCTTTCTCAATCTTCGACATAGCTGCCTGCAGAGCCTTCAGTTTCTCCTGTTGCGGGTTGAGGGCCTCGCCCTCAGTCTCTTTCTTTGCCATAAAGTATGATGATCGTTTAGTAAATATCCATGCAAAGCTTTGTTGAGGGAGCTACCCTTACTTGATGATACCCTTTTCCAGGTATTCAGCAAGGTTAGTGCGCACCTTAGCAGCAGCACCTTCTGCAGCTACCTTTGCCATATCGCTGTCAACCATCAGATTGACAAGCTCCTCAAAGGTGGTCTTGTTGGGATTCCATCCAAGCTTAGCCTTTGCCTTTGTGGGATCACCCCAGAGATTCACCACGTCGGTGGGACGGTAGAAGTCGGCAGACACCTCGATGAGTACATTGCCAGTCTCCTTGTCAATACCTTTCTCGTCGGCACCCTCACCTTTGAACTCCAATTCAATGCCCACACGCTTGAAGGCGTAATAGCAGAACTCACGCACAGAATGCTGAACGCCAGTGGCAATCACAAAGTCTTCCGGTTTGTCCTGCTGAAGGATGAGCCACATGCACTCCACGTAGTCTTTGGCATAGCCCCAGTCACGAAGTGAACCAAGGTTACCCAAATAGAGTTTGTCCTGCTTGCCCTGCTTGATACGGGCGGCAGCAAGGGTAATCTTACGTGTAACAAAGGTCTCACCACGACGCTCCGACTCATGGTTGAACAGAATGCCAGAGCAGCAGTACATGTTATAGGCCTCACGATACTCCTTCACGATCCAGAATCCATACTGCTTGGCAACGGCATAGGGGCTATAAGGATGGAAGGGAGTATTCTCGTTCTGAGGAACCTCTTCCACTTTGCCATACAGCTCACTTGTCGAGGCCTGATAGATACGGCAGCTATCAGTCAAGCCCAGCTGACGCACAGCCTCCAAGATGCGAAGCACACCCACGGCATCAACGTCGGCAGTAAACTCAGGAGAATCAAAACTAACCTGCACATGACTCTGTGCTGCAAGATTATAGATTTCGGTGGGACGAACCTTACCAATCACACCAAGCACCGACATGGAGTCGCCCAAGTCGGCATAGTGCAAATGGAAATGGGGTGTACCCTCCAAGTGGGCAATACGCTCACGGAAGTCCACGGATGAACGACGAATGGTGCCATGCACCTCATAACCTTTCTCCAACAGGAACTCGGCCAGATAGGAGCCATCCTGTCCTGTAATACCCGTAATCAGGGCGATGTTCTTTTTATTTTCCATGTTTCTCTCTTTCCCTTTGGCCGATAAGCGCTGCCTAACAAGGCCATCACATCATCGTCAGCGGTAGCTTCAACAATTACTCTTATTTAGTTTGAAGGTGCAAAAGTACATATTATTTCTCAACTGACAAAGAGATTGCCAGTTTTTTTGCTATTCCTACAGCTCCAGGTCGCCGTCGTGTATCTCGTGCCAGGGCAATCCCTGCTTGTTCAACTGCTCCATGAAGGGGTCTGGATCGAACTCCTCCACATTATGAACACCGGGCTTACGCCACAGCCCTTTGCAGAACATCATAGCACCAATCATGGCAGGCACACCTGTGGTGTAGCTGACGCCCTGCATACCAGTCTCCTCGTAGGCATCCTGATGGCGGCAGTTATTATATACATAATAGGTGTGCTCCTTTCCATCGTTGCCAATGCCACGGATGCGACAGCCTATGGAGGTCTCGCCCTCATAGTTAGAACCTAAGTCCTGCGGATTGGGCAGCACGGCCTTCAGGAACTGCAGGGGCACGATCTTCACCCTTGCGGTACCAGTGCCGTCGGCGAGTGGAGCCTCGTATTCCACCTCATCGATACGGCTCATACCAATGTTCTGAATCACCTCCAAGTGCTTCAGATACTGCTGGCCAAAGGTCATCCAGAATCGAGCACGCTTGATGGTTGGGTAGTTGATGACCAGCGACTCTATCTCCTCATGGTGAAGGAGGTAGCTATCCTTGGGACCTATGCCTGGATAGTTCAAGTCCTTGTGAATCTCCAATGGCTCGGTCTCCACCCACTGTCCGTTCTCCCAATAGAGGCCTTTCTGCGTAATCTCACGGATGTTAATCTCAGGATTGAAGTTCGTGGCGAAAGCCTTATGATGGTCACCGGCATTGCAGTCCACGATGTCAAGATACTGTATCTCCTTGAAATGGTGCTTGGCGGCATAGGCAGTAAAGATGCTCGTCACGCCCGGATCGAAGCCACAACCGAGAATGGCGGTCAGTCCAGCCTGCTCAAAACGCTCCCGATAGGCCCACTGCCAAGAATACTCAAAATGAGCCTCGTCCTTCGGCTCGTAGTTCGCCGTGTCAAGATAGTTGCAGCCACAGGCCAGACAGGCATCCATGATAGTCAAATCCTGATAGGGCAAAGCCAGGTTGATGACCAGTTCTGGCTTATAGTCCGAGAACAAAGCCTTCAGTTGTTCCACATCGTCAGCATCCACCTGTGCGGTCTTGATGTCCATAGTATAACCCTTCTTGTGGATAGCATCAACCAGCGCATCACACTTTGTTTTGCGACGGCTTGCTATCATGAACTCAGTAAACACGTCGGCATTCTGCACAATCTTGAATGCCGCTACCGTTGCGACGCCTCCGGCGCCAATCATCAGTACTTTACTCATTTCTTTATTCTATTATAGTTTTATTCTGTATGATTTTCGTACTTTTCGTAATATTGCCGCAAAGGTACGAAAAATCGAGTGAAACGCAAAAAGAAAACAAGTTTTTCTTTTCATTTCAGAACTCCGTGGACAAAAAAGTAGCAGCGACATTGGTACTACCTTTGACGCTGTTACTTTTTATGAAGAGATTATTTACAGTGAGTTAACCTATTCTAATCTGATTATTAACTCATTCAGAGAAATGGCTTATTGTATCTAATACTAAAACCACACATTTTACTCAGCAAAACCACACATTTTACTCAGCAAAACCATACATTTTACTTAGCAAAACCATACATTTTACTTAGCAAAACCATACATTTTACTTAGCAAAACCATACATTTTACTTTATAAAACCATATATTTTACCACAGAATAGATTAACTAATACTTCGATTTGAATTAATAAAACGCGAGTTTTCTTTGCTGCTACCCGAGAAGGGAAGGCGAAAGGTATAACAGAGAAAGCCTTTGTCAAGCATTAGTGAGAGGTGAGAGGAGTTGAGGCAAACCGATTATATAATATAATAAGGTATACAGAAGGGACGTGAAGGGGGAGCGTGCCAAAATGTCAGTCTTGACGTTTTGGCACGGTTTTCGCATTGGGTGTGGCAGATAATTTATAACTTAATATAAAAACAGAACGATTATGACAATTAAACCATTAGCTGACCGCGTGCTGGTAGTGCCTGCACCGGCTGAGGAGAAAATCGGTGGAATTATTATTCCCGATACCGCAAAAGAGAAGCCCCTTCGTGGAACCATTAAGGCTGCCGGCAAGGGTACTAAGGATGAGGAAATGCTTCTGAAGGAAGGTGATGAAGTGCTCTATGGCAAGTATGCCGGCACCGAAATTGAGCTGGACGGTGAGAAATTCCTCATGATGCGTCAGAGCGATGTGCTCGCAATCATTGAGAAATAATGAAGAACGAAGAATAAACAGTTAAATAACAATAGTAACCATTTAAAATAAAAGAAGGGCGCAAAAGTGCAGGCGTAAAGGGATTGCAGTAGCAAATTCTTCATTCTTCACTTTTCACTCTTCATTAATAAAATTATGGCAAAAGACATTAAATTCAATATCGAAGCCCGCGAGTTGATGAAGCAGGGCGTGGACCAGTTGGCCAACGCAGTAAAGGTGACGCTGGGTCCTAAAGGTCGTAACGTAGTGATTGAGAAGAAGTTTGGTGCTCCTCAGATTACCAAGGACGGTGTTACCGTAGCCAAGGAAATCGAACTGGAAGACCACTTCGAGAATACAGGCGCTCAGCTGGTAAAGAGTGTGGCCTCAAAGACTGGCGACGATGCTGGTGATGGTACCACCACTGCTACACTGCTGGCTCAAGCTATCATCAACGAAGGTCTGAAGAACGTGACTGCCGGTGCCAATCCTATGGATCTGAAGCGTGGTATTGACAAGGCCGTGAAAGCCGTGACCGAGTTTATCGCCAAGAACGCTGAGCAGGTGGGTGACAACTATGACAAGATTGAGCAGGTGGCTACCGTCAGCGCCAACAACGACAAGGAGATTGGTGAACTGCTGGCCGAGGCTATGCGCAAAGTGTCTAAGGATGGTGTGATTACCATTGAGGAGTCGAAGAGCCGTGATACACACATTGGCGTCGTCGAGGGTATGCAGTTTGACCGCGGCTATCTGTCGGCTTACTTCGTGACCGACTCTGAGAAGATGGAGTGCGCTATGGAGAATCCTTACATCCTTATTTACGACAAGAAGATCTCCAATATCAAGGAGTTCCTGCCCATCCTGCAGCCTGCTGCAGAGAGCGGTCGTCCTCTCTTGATTATTGCTGAGGATGTTGACTCTGAGGCTCTGACCACACTGGTGGTGAACCGTCTGCGTGGTGGTCTGAAGATCTGTGCCGTGAAGGCTCCTGGCTTCGGTGATCGCCGCAAGGCCATGCTGGAAGACATCGCCGTGCTGACTGGCGGTACCGTCATCAGCGAGGAGAAGGGTCTGAAGCTGGAGCAGGCTACCGTTGAGATGCTGGGTACCTGTGACAAACTGACCGTTACCAAGGACAACACCACCATCGTCAATGGTGCCGGTGACTCTCAGGCCATCAAGGATCGTATCAACCAGATTAAGGCTGAGATTGAGAACACAACCAGCAGCTATGACAAGGAGAAGCTGCAGGAGCGTCTTGCTAAGCTGAGCGGTGGCGTTGCCGTGCTTTACGTAGGTGCCAACAGCGAGGTTGAGATGAAGGAGAAGAAGGATCGCGTTGACGATGCACTCTGTGCTACTCGTGCTGCTATTGAGGAAGGTGTGGTTGCCGGTGGTGGTACAACCTACATCCGTGCCCAGGAGGCTTTGAAGGATGTGAAGGGTGACAATGCCGACGAGCAGACGGGTGTCAACATCATCTGCCGTGCCATTGAGGAGCCGCTCCGCCAGATTGTCATCAACGCTGGTGAAGAAGGTGCAGTGGTCGTACAGAAGGTTCGCGAGGGCGAAGGCGACTTCGGCTATAACGCTCGTACCGACCAGTATGAGGACATGCGCAAGGCTGGCGTGATTGATCCTGCCAAGGTAGCCCGTGTGGCTCTGGAGAATGCAGCCTCTATTGCCGGCATGTTCCTGACCACCGAATGCCTCATCGTCGACAAGCCCGAGAAGGAGCCTGCTATGCCGATGGGCAACCCAGGAATGGGCGGAATGATGTAATTAGTTTGCAAACTACACATATCAAAAAGCGGGAGACAACGATTTTGGATTGTCTCCCGCTTTGATATAAATCAATTTTGATGCATTTTACTTCAAAATAATTTGGGTACATGTGTAGAAATCCCTAACTTTGCAAGCGAATAAATATATTTTTGATTTGTTTTAGTAGATTAGTTTTTAAGTAGTTTGTTTTTGAGAATCGGCTGTCGTGACGACATCCGATTTTTTTTGTTCCCTTTTATGCTTTGAAATTTTGTACTTTCAATTGTTTTTTTTACTTTTGTAGGCGAAAGAGAGGAAATGGTGGAGAGTGGATGGTGGATAGTGAAAGGTGGATAGTGGATAGTGGAGAGTGGATAGTGAAAGGTGGAGAGAGAAATACGAAAGTAAAATATTAACAATATAAAAAACAGAAACAATGAATATTACGGAGAGATTCCTAAACTACACGAAGTTCGACACCCAGTCGGCTGAGGACAGCCAGACGGTTCCCAGTACGTCTAAGCAGTTGGTTTTTGCTAAGTACTTAAAAGAAGAACTGGAGCGTGAGGGTCTGGAAGAGGTGGAGATGGATGAGAAAGGCTATATCTATGCCACCTTGCCTGCCAACACCAATACTGCGGTGCCCACTATTGGCTTTATTTCCCATTACGACACAAGCCCTGACTGTAGTGGCGCAGATATTCATCCGCGTATTGTTGAAAAGTACGACGGGGGTGATATTGTGCTCAGCGAGGGCATCATCCTTGGTCCGCAGAAATTTCCAGAGTTGCTCAGCCATGTTGGCGAGGACTTGATTGTGACCGATGGCCATACGTTGTTGGGAGCCGATGACAAAGCAGGTATCGCCGAGATAGTGGAAGCAATGTGCTATCTGCGTGACCATCCAGAAATCAAGCACGGAAAAATTCGTGTGGGATTCAATCCCGACGAAGAGATAGGCATGGGTGCCCATCATTTCAACGTAGAGAAATTCGGCTGTCAGTGGGCTTACACGATGGACGGTGGTGAAGTGGGAGAACTGGAGTTTGAGAACTTCAACGCTGCCTCAGCCAAGATAACAATCAAAGGCGTGAGCGTACACCCAGGATATGCTAAGGACAAGATGATCAATGCCAATCGCCTGGCCGCAGAATTTGCGACTATGTTGCCTGCCGACGAGACTCCTGAAACGACCGAAGGCTATCAGGGCTTCTATCATCTGATAGGGATGCAGACAAACACGGAGCTTGGTAAACTGAGCTACATCATCCGTGACCACGACCGCAAGAAGTTCGAAGAGCGCAAACGCTTCGTGAGCCAATGTGTCAACCGCATGAACGAGAAATACGGTGAAGGAACGGTGGAAGCCGTCGTCAGCGACCAGTACTACAACATGAAGGAGAAGATCGAGCCAGACAACATGCACGTCATCGACTTGGTGCTGAAGGCCATGCAGGAAACTGGCGTCGCCCCAAAGGTGAGGCCCATTCGTGGTGGTACCGATGGTGCACAGCTCTCGTTTATGGGGCTGCCTTGTCCTAATATCTTTGCAGGTGGCATCAACTTCCATGGACCGTTTGAGTTTGTACCTATCCAGTCGATGGAGAAAGCCATGCAAGTAGTCGTGAAAATCTGCGAGTTGACGGCAGGATATAACGAATAAGACCAACGAAGGCACACCCAGCTACACAGCATGAAATGGCATTCTTCACATAGCGTAAAATACAACATCGGTATTGTCATTACCGTTGCCATACTGCTCGAGGCCATCTCTGCGGTGCAGTACTATTATGCACATCACCTTTTGAATGATGAGCTGGAGCTGCGTGTCCTATCCGAACTCAGATTCAAGGCCTTTGCCCTGCAACAAACGCTGGAGCAAGCTGAACTGTCGCTTCAGGAACATCTATGGTACATCAACGAGTATCTTGAAGAACCCGACTCGATGTTCGTAGCCACCCAAAGGCTTATCCATGTCAATGAAAAAGTAGTGGGTGGCTGCCTGGCCTTTGTCCCTAACTACTATCCGCAGAAAGGACGGCTGTTTGAGCCATACGCCTATGAAGAATGCGACACGATAAAGGTTGAGCAGATTGGTGGAAAGGACGGACACGACTATACAGAGAATCCGGCTTTCTTGCGCATGATGTCTGTGAAGCGGCCTTTCTGGAGTGACCCATACAAATACGAGTCGGCAACGGGCCCTCTTTCGCTGACCACCTACTCCTATCCCCTACTCGACAAGCAAGGTGAAATTATTGCCGTATGCGGCATCGATGTTTCACTATCGTGGCTGGGCGACACCCTGAATGCAAGGCATATCCACTCTTCGTCATTCGACCTGTTTCTGACTGGCACAGGCGAACTGATTGCCGGACCGTCGGAAGATCGCGTCAGCCAACAGCGTGTTCAGCATTTAGTCGCACTGATTAACGATAGTACCGTCAGACGGGAATCTACGAATAACGAAAGGGTAAAGGTCATCAACTTCTACGATGAGGAACGGCACGACGAAGGGTTCATCTACTATGCCAGTATGAAAAATGCCCCTCAGTGGCAGGTGGCCCTTGTTTGCTATGAAGATGAAGCCTTCGGCAAAGTGAAAACCATGCGCCTCTATGTCTCGCTACTGATGCTGGCTGGTTTTCTGTTGCTTCTCCTCGTCATTCGCCGGACAGTAAACAACGTCATCCATCTGCAACGTGCCAATATGGAAAAGGAGCGCATCAGCGGTGAGCTCCGAATTGCACAGAACATTCAGCAGCAGATGCTTCCCAAGCAGTTCCCACCCTACCCTGAACGCGACGATATTGACATCTATGGTTCTTTGGTGCCCGCAAGGGAAGTGGGTGGCGACATCTTCGACTTCTTCCTGCGCGATGAAAAGCTGTTCTTCTGCATTGGCGACGTCAGCGGAAAGGGTGTTCCCTCGGCTATGGTGATGGCCCAGACGCATTCGCTTTTCCGAATGGCTACGAGCCGCGAACACAATCCGGCACGTATCATGCAGACTATCAACGAAGTGGTGTGCGAGGGCAACGACACCAATATGTTCATCACGCTCTTCATCGGCATTCTCGACCTGCCCACAGGACGGCTACGCTACTGCAATGCAGGACACGACCACCCTATCCTGACAGGAAAGGACACCACTGAGATCCCCGCTATGGCCAACCTGCCAATTGGCACTTTCTCAGACTTCAGATACGAAGGACAGGAACAGTACCTGCCGGCCGGGACGATGATATTCCTATACACCGACGGACTGACTGAGGCCAAGAACAACCAGCATAAGCAATTTGGTCTGGAGCGAGTAAGAAAGGTGGTCGGTGAGAACAGCCTTTCTACCCCAAAGCAGCTATTGAAGTGGATGGATGACGAAGTGCATCGCTTCACGGAAGGTGCCGAACAGAGCGACGACCTGACCATGCTGGCCATCAGATATACGCCGAAGGAAGAGGTTGACTGGCTGAACGAATCCATCACGCTTACCAACGACATCCATCAGGTTTCGCTCCTAAACGCTTTCGTGAAGTCGGTGGCCCAGAAATTAGAAATCGAGTCTGTACTGGCTCGCAAGCTGCAATTAGCCGTCGAAGAGGCTGTGGTCAACGTGATGGATTATGCCTATCCTGTAGGAAAGGATGGCAGCGTTACCATTACGGCCAAGGGAAACGGGAAAAACATCAAACTGGTCATCCGTGACTCGGGCATCCCCTTTGACCCTACCGTTACCGCCAAGACCGACACGACACTATCGGCCGAGGAGCGTCCCATCGGTGGCTTGGGCATTCTATTAGTGCGTGAACTCATGGACTCTATCAACTATGAGCGCATTGACGGGAAGAACGTGCTGACACTGACGAAAAGAATAAAAGAATAACAAACAATAAGAATTATGAAAACAATCATTGAAGAACAGGACGGCAAGTTTGTTGCTACCCTCGAAGGTGAACTCGACACAGTTGCTGCGTTAGAAGTAGAAAAGGCCTTGGAGCCTTTGTATGAGAATACAGGCAAGGACATCGTCTTTGAATGCAAGAAACTGGAGTACATAGCTTCCAGCGGTCTACGCATCCTGCTCACCATTCTGAAGAATGCCAAAGCCAACGGAAGTGAAGTCATACTCAGGAATGTGAGCGACAATATCAAGGACGTGTTCAATCTGACAGGATTCGTCAACATCTTCCATTTCGAATAACCATTGCCTATGAGACACGGCACGCAACACTTCAAGGTAGGCTGCATAATCGCTTTGCTGTCCATCGGAACGAATGTCTTGGCGCAACAAGACTCAAGCGCCTATCAAGTGAACATTGGTTTACACCACATGACTCACGGTGAGGTTCGCAATGGTGGACTGCCCAAGCCTCAGGATCCAAGCGTAACAGTCGAAGACCGGGCCAACTTCATCTTAGGACGCACCCGATTGTCCATCGACTACCAGCGCAAAGGCATAGAGGCCAAGGCCGTGGCACAGAACTTAGCCATTTGGGGCATGAGAGGCAGTAACTCATTAGATCTCCATGAGGCCTGGGTGAAACTCAATAGCCGCAATGGACTCTTCGCACAGATAGGTCGCATGGCGCTGGCCTATGATGACGAACGTATCTTAGGCCCCAACGACTGGGCTATGGCCGCCCTGTCGCATGACGTGCTGCGATTAGGCTATGAAGGTCGTGGCCACAAGGCTCACGCAGTCCTGGCCTACAACCAGAATGCCGAAAACATGGACACCGGCACCTTCTACGAGGACGGTTCACAGCCATACAAGACCATGCAAATGATATGGTATCACTATGACGTGCCTAAAGTGCCATTGGGTGCCTCGCTGTTGTTCATGAACACCGGCATGCAGGCGGGCACCAAGGAAAAAGACCCGCATACCGAGTGGCAACAGTTATTTGGCGGCTATCTGTCATTCCGCCCCAAGCATTTCACACTGGAAGGTTCCTATTATAAACAAACAGGAAAAAATGAGAATGCCATTGATATTGATACTTGGATGGCCAGCATAAAGGCGACGGTAAGCCCGGCAGACAACTACGGTTTTGTGGCAGGCTTCGACTTCCTGAGCGGCGATGACTATGTATGTGTAGTGACTCCAGGCACTATAGGACTACCCTTTCACGAAAAGATCAAGGGGTTCAGCCCCATCTACGGTTCACACCATCAATTCTATGGCGTCATGGATTATTTCTACCAAAGTGCGTACATACAGGGATTCACCCCTGGCCTGCAAAATGCATTCTTAGGCATGAACTACAAGCCGCTGAAAGGCCTTACGCTCAATGCCACCTATCATTATATGGCCGTTGCCACAAGCCTCGAAAAATTAGACATGACATTAGGCCACGTCATCGACCTGGAAGCCTCCTACAACATCACCAAAGACCTCTCACTCTCAGCCGGCTTTTCATTCATGAAAGGCACCGAGACCATGAACGAGCTGAAGCAGGGCAACGGCGACAGCAATGTCCGATGGGGATGGCTTTCATTTGTCGTGTCGCCCCTTTCCCTCTACTCCTCAAAATAGCCCAAAGCATCAAAGACAACCCAACCAAAGCAGAACAAACTCATGGCAGAACTCCCTACGATGATTCAAGACCTGGCACTCATATTGATGGTGGCTGGTGTGGTAACGCTGATTTTCAAGCGACTGTCTCAGCCTCTCGTGCTGGGCTATATCGTGGCAGGTTTCCTTGTATCACCCCACATGCCCTACATCACCTCGGTGGCCGATATGGAAGGCGTACATCTCTGGGCCGACATTGGCGTGATGTTCCTCTTGTTCTCTTTGGGACTTGACTTCTCGTTCAAGAAGATTCTGAAGATGGGTGCCTCACCTATCATCTCCACCGTCACGATTATCTTCTGCATGTCGATGTTAGGCATCTGTGTGGGCAAAGTCTTTGGCTGGTCCAGGATGGACTGCATCTTTTTAGGCGGTATGCTGGCCATGTCGTCTACCACGATTATCTACAAGGCCTTCGCCGATTTGGGCCTTGGACAGCAACAGTTTGCCGGACTTGTCATGTCGGTGCTCATCCTGGAAGACATCCTGGCCATTGTGATGATGGTGATGCTGAGTGCCATTGCCAGTGGTTCCAACCCCGATGGCAGTCAGATGTTAGGCTCCATCGTCAAGATAGGTTTCTTCCTCATCCTTTGGCTGGTAGTGGGCATCTCGGCAGTTCCCCTGTTCTTGCGTTCCGTCAGAAGGCTCATCAATGCCGAGGTATTGCTCATCGTGTCGTTAGGCCTCTGCTGTGCTATGGCCGTGTTCTCCACCAAGGTGGGCTTCTCGTCGGCTTTCGGCGCCTTTATCATGGGCAGCATCCTTGCTGAGACCGTCGAGGCTGAGCGTATCGAGAAGCTGGTGGAACCAGTGAAAAATCTCTTTGGCGCCATCTTCTTCGTGTCCGTGGGCATGTTGGTCGACCCGAAAATCCTTGTTGACTACGCCCTACCCATCTTCGCCCTTGTCATGACCATTCTCATCGGCCAGAGCATTTTCGGCTCATTTGCCTTCATGCTTGGAGGCGAGAGTCTCAAGAGTGCCATGCGCTGTGGTTTCTCTATGGCTCAGATTGGTGAGTTCTCGTTTATCATTGCCTCGCTGGGCCTCTCGTTGGGAGTCATCAGCGACTTCCTCTATCCGGTTGTGGTAGCCGTATCCGTCATCACGACATTCCTCACACCTTACATGATACGGTTTGCCACACCGGCTTATAATGCCTTGGAGCACAGGCTACCCTCTCGGCTCATCCGTCTGCTCAACCACCTCTCCACCAGCCATCCCAACACGAAGGAGCAGAGCAAGTGGAAACAGTTGCTGATACAGATGGGCATCAATACGGTCGTCTACTCCATCCTCTCGCTGGCCACTATTGTGCTGATGCTTGTGTTCTTCCATCCCTTCCTGCAGAAGATTTTAGGCGACGTATGGTACACCAACCTGATTACAGGACTGCTTACTATCTTGCTGACATCCCCCTTCCTGCGGGCTATGGTGATGAAGAAGAACCACAGCGTCGAGTGGCAGGCCCTCTGGGCCGAGAGCAACCGCAATCGTCTGCCCCTACTCTTCACCGTCCTGGTGCGTTCAGCCCTCGCCATGACCTTTGTATTCATGGTCTGCCAGCGACTGTCACATTTCACTCCCGCCCTGCTCATCACCCTCGCCCTCATTGCCTTGGTGCTCATGATTGTCTCACGCAACATCAAGCGCCGCAGCATCATGCTTGAACGACTGTTCATCAACAACCTACGCTCACGCGACATCGAGGCTCAGGTGCATGGAAAGAAGCGTCCTCTCTACGAAGGCAAGCTCCTCGACCGCGATATTCACATTGCCGACTTCGACGTGCCCATGAACTCCCTGTGGATGGGCAGTACACTGAAACAGCTGAATCTCGGTCGCAAATATGGCGTCCACGTATCGAGCATCCTGCGGGGAAACAACCGTCTGAACATTCCCGATGGCGACTATATCATCTTCCCCGGCGACCGTTTGCAGGTCATTGGCAGCGACGATCAGTTGGGCAAGTTGAAAGCGGCTATTGAGTCCGACGTCCTTACTGATGACGTTGAACTGGAGAAGCGCGAGATGAAGCTTCATCAGCTCATCATCGGCGAAGGCAGTCCCTTCGTCGGCAAGACCCTTATCGACAGCGGCATTCGCAACCTCTACAGCTGCATGGTCGTGGGTCTCGAAGAGGGCAAGGAGAACCTCTCCCCCTTCCCACCTTCGCGCAAGTTCCAGGAGGGCGACATCATTTGGGTCGTCGGCGAACAGGAGTCCCTCAACGCCTTGCTCAGCAACGTGTAGCGATAAGCAGCTCCTTAATAGAGCGGTTCTATCGTCAATTGACGATGTGCCTGCCTCACCGGCGTACTTCCCAACGGAGTGATGCGAAGATGATCGAAATAAGGCGTGCTGACACTACGCTCATGCTGGGGAGCCAACAAGCCTGCCATTCCTTTTGTATAGTGGTCCGACGTAGCGCCGACCACCTCACGTCCATCCACATAGCCCGTCACCCTATCGCCCAGGAAGCGCAGTTTCAGTGAGTGCCACTGACAAGGTGCCACCCCTTCCACCTTGGCAGTGGCCAAAGTATATTCACCACCTATCTCCACGTCCTTCAACGACAGGATCTTGGCCTGCTGCTCTGCATCGCCAATCAGCTCCTTCGGATCAGGCTTGCCACGAGTGAGCACCAGCGTACAGTTGCCCTGGTCGTCCAGTTTCAGGAAATATCCCTTGGCCCATACACCATAGCCGTACCCCACATGGCAGATACGCCCCATGACGGCCGCCTCGTCCTGCGGGTTCAGATAGACGTCGGCACTTACCTCATAGTCGCTCCATTCTGCATCGCCGAGAATGGTGTAATGGTGCCATTCAGGTGCCCAGCTCAGCGTATTGGCGCCCACCGTCTGGCGGATGCACATCCCATCGCGTCCAGGCGCCTCCACCAGTTCGAAGCAGCCAATGATGTCAGCCAGATAATGAGGCAGATAGCCCCACTGGGCAGGGCGGGTATATTGGTCGAAGTCATCCTCGTAGGGAATGGGGAAAGGTTCAGACGCAGGCACATGGGCAAAACCGCCCTTCTGTTGTCCTGTCAAGGTAGAGAGAGAATAGACGGTAGCCGGTGACAGGGTGAGGGTGATGCAGTTGCCACGAGGCTTGATGTCCTCTAAGCGCACAAACTGTTCTTTCTCATTGCTTGCCCACACGCAGAGGCGCTGGCTGGAGAGGCCCTTCGGCAATCTTACGCGGATGGTCTGCTCCTTCTTGGCCCCGGAAGTCTCTGCTATCAGACTATAGTCGCCCGTCGTCTTGTCGCGCAACATCACCATCGTACCGCCACCATCCAAATGGACGCAGCCTTCATCCACGTATTGCCAGCCCAGTCGAGTGAACTGTCCATAGTGTGCATAGCCCCACAGGGCTTCACGCACCTCATAGCTACCGCTCCACGGCTCACGTGCCAGCAGCATGGCAGGATCACAGCTGTAGGGTTCCAAGGGATAGACGCCCGCAATGTCATACCAGTTGACCACCTTCGTAGCACCGCTGATGATATAGTTCTCGTTGAAGCACTTCACAATCTTGATGAGACAGTCGAAGCCAGGCAGATAGACGTGATCTTCCGAATTCCAGATGGGCTTACCCATAGCCTCAATGGCCTGCCGTTTTTCAGGAGTCAGTTGTATCTCGTTGAAGGTGTGGGCACTGACCACGTCCAAAGCCTCCCTGAGTTCCTCGTCCTTCTGCATCTCGCTGATGAAGTCCACCTTCTCGTTACCCCAGTTATCAAATCCGTGCAGTTTCACGTTCTTGAATCCCTGATTGTTCATCGCCTGTCGCAGCCATTTGGCAAAGTCATAGCTATAGCCCTTCTCGTTGTGACAGCCTAAGGCATCGAGTTCCAAGCCATGCACCTGACGCAAGCCTTGAAGCCAGGACAAATAATAGTCCACCATCTCTTTTGACCAGATGTTTCCCACCCAGGCCGGAGCACTCCAGCTGGTTGCGTCAAGCGACAGATTGTCAGCCCCACGTTTCTTGGCTTCGCGCATCACCCACCAAGTGTAGCCTCGCCAGTAGTTATGGTCTCCACGGAAGTGGCTGTGCGAGGGCATGGAGCCTTGTGTGGAGTTGCCATCGCCAGGAATCTCAACAAGCAGGGCACTCAGCGAGGCGCCAAACATCGGCTTATAGACAAGATCCATGATCTGCGAACGCTGTGGCTCAGGATAGTCTTTCAACAGCACCGCCGTAGCACCACCACCATTGACGGCTCCGATGCCGTCAAACTGTTTTCCACTCAACGCCCTGATACGGATGTCCTGTCCACTGTTACCTGCCACAGCCTCGCTTGCACCGAGTGTACAAAGCAACATGCTGAGCGAAAGTGTAAACAATTTCCACTTGTCAATCATCACCAAATAGCCCTTTTTACTTTTCATTATATTTAATTATTCTATTATTTTTTATCTGTGCAAATATACAAAATCCCATTCGTTCTTCAGCATTTTCGACAGAAAAACTAAAAAAACTCTGTAAAAATGTTTCGTTTTTCATCGTTTTTGCTTAACTTTGTCAACCGAATTAGATAATAGCCATAGTTTACGTCGAACAATGAAACACCATATCGTATTATATATTATTACTATTTTGGGACTGGTAGCTATCTCCAGTTGCGAATCTAACCGACAGCAGAAGAAGATTACTGGCATGCAGGATCTCTCTCATGGAGACTCCATCGTCTTTGCCGAAAGCGATGATAACGACAAAGCCCATACGCTTGCTATCATAGACAGCCTTTATCAAGCAGGAGAACTTTCTAAGGCGAAGACCATTTTCTACAGCACCGTGACCTATAACCTAAGAGGAGAATACCGCTCCTCTATGGATCTCTATTATCAGTTGGCCGACATCAACGTCAACGAACTGGCTGGGACGGACCTGGAATGCTACATCTATTCCTGCAACAACTACCTGCGGGTGCTTTGCGAGATGAGACGCTACGATGCTGCGCTACGTGAGGCATACTCCATCGATGCGAAGCTGAAGGCGGCTGGCTACGATTCGTTTGCCAGTCACCATGATGTAGCGCAAATTATTGGTGACTGCCAACTCAACCTCGGACAGACTGCCGAGGCCACCAAGAGCTACCAGAAATCATTGCAAGGCGTCCATACCCGTCTTGCCACCTTCAAAGATCCTATCGACTTTCGCGAATGCCAGAATACCATGAAGGCCATCACGATGGCCTATATTCATTTGGGACGCTATGCCGAGGCCGTTCCGTGGGTCGAAAGACAAGATTCTCTCTATGCAATAGCCATCACACAGCCCAACAGAGACTCCGTTCATGTTGATGAGATGAAGGCCGACATCAGCTACTGCAAGGCACTCCTTGCACATGCCCAAGGAGACATGGACCTTGCCGAAAGCTCCTTCAAGGACTACCTTTCCACCAACACCTCCAAGAGAATTAGCAACATCATCAACGGCACTCAATATCTGATGAAGACCCGTCGCTATGCCGAGGCTGCCGACAACTACAGACTGTTGGATCAGTTCATGCGAGAAAGTGCCTTCGAGGTCAGCCTTGAGAACATTGGCCGATACCTGATGCCTAAGTTCCGTGCCAATCTGCAGGCAGGGCGCACCGACACAGCACTCAGCGTGGCGAGACAGATAGCCGAGGCCTACGATTCGGCACTTATTCAGCAGAAAAAGAGTGTGGCAGCCGAAGTAGCCACCATCTACGACATTCAAGGAAAGGAGCGACAGATCGTCGAACAGAGAGAGAAGTTGTCGCAACAACGTCTGCTCAGCGCAGGCGTAGTCCTGTTGCTCTTCATCATCTTTTTCATCATCTATACCCTCCATCGTCGCAAAGCCTACAAGAAACTCGACGAAATCAACCACCAGCTCGTCATTGCCAACCAACGAGCCGAGGAATCTTCAAAGATGAAGGCAAAGTTTATCCAACAGATTTCACACGAAGTACGCACGCCCCTCAACATTCTCTCTGGTTTCTCGCAAGTCCTGGCCACTCCCGATATGCTTCTGAGTAAAGATGAACTAAATGTCATTAGCCAGAAGATTATGGAGAACAGTACTCGCATTACGGACCTTGTCGACAAGATGCTCGACCTCAGCGCGTCAGCTTCCGATACTGCCATTTCGTGCAATGATACCGTCAAGCCTTTGGAAATCGCAAACTTAGCTGTTGTGAAGAGTGCCATCAAGGAGGCTCCCCACCTGGATTTCGACCTTCTTATGTCACCCCTGGCCGAGGCTATGACATTCGTCACCAACAAGGAATCCGCCATCAAAGTGCTGTCTCTTCTGCTTGACAACGCACGGAAGTTCACTCGCCCAGCCGAGTCTTCCGACTTGGTAGTCATCGACCATAAAGAGCACGTCACCCTACGTGTAGATATTATCCAGCAGCAAGTCTGCTTCGTAGTAGAGGATACAGGCATATCCATCCCTCCCGAGGAAGCCGAGAACATCTTCCAGGAGTTTGTGCAACTTGACGACTACTACGACGGCACAGGCATCGGCCTCTCCATTGCCCGCTCATTAGCTCGTCAGATGGGTGGCGACATCATCCTCGACTCCACCTACACTCAGGGTGCCCGCTTCTTGATGAAGCTACCCATCGATAAGTAGCGATACCCTAAGACATTTCCTTAATGAAAGTTTGCCTTTAGAAATGTGAAGGCTTACCATTAAGACGAATTTTGTACGAATATTTTACAACGATTGTAAGCAATCATAGTAGAGCCTTTTGGAGGGGCTAACTATGCTTAATTTCTCCCTAACTGGAAAAATATTTTTTCTCAACTAAAAAAATAATTTTCCCTAACTGGGGAATTATTTTCCTCTAATAGGGTGTTTCCACGGTATAGTTTACTTTGTTGATTTCTGTAAACTATTTTCACCCCTGCAGATTGTACCCAACCAGAGGATTCGCAAGCCATCAGTTACCTCGTGAGCGAGAACTTCAGGGCGAAGCCAAAGTCGCGGGTGGTGGTGGGGTAGCTGGAGGCAGAAAGCAGCGGGGTGTTGGTCTGCTGATCGTAGTAGGCAGAGAGGGTGAGGAGGCGTGAGAGGGTATAGTCGGCAGAAAGGGAGATGCGCAATGCGCTGTTGCCGCTGCTGGCCGATGAGACACCAGAGGCAATATCACGGGTGATGGCGGCCTGGTCGCGGAACGAGATGTCGAGACGAGTGTTCAGGTCGTGGTTCACCCCACCCTTCTTGGTGGTGCGTGAGCTGCTGGAACTGCTCTTGCTGTCATCCTGCTGTCCGTTCTTGCCCTTATTGCGCTGAGCCCCCTTGATCTTTCGACTGGTATTGCCAGAGCCGAAGAGGTTGAAGTCGCTAATCTTATAGCCGAATCCGATGACCCAGTCGTTGGAACGCGACTCGTTGATCTGCACGCTGGTCATCGAGAGGTTGAGCTGGCGAGTGGTCTTATACTCGGCTTTCACCGTAAGGTTATTGTTGAACGTGACATCGAGGCCCAACAGAGGCGAGAACAACTCGTTGATGGAAACGGTCGAGATATTATACATGGACGAGGGGGTGTAGGAACCATCGGCAGCCTTCACGTAACCTAAGTCGCCACTATATCCAAGCCATGAGCTGTAGCTGGCGAAAGAGCCCACGGAATAGACACTCTTGTAGGAGTGATTGAGATTGACTGACTTGAAATGATCGCGCAGCCAAGAGAGTTTCGACAGGCCCGCATAGCGAATGGTCCAGTTTGGCAGCAGGCGGGTGATGAGGGGGAAGATGTCGAGCGAACCTCCTGCCCCAACGGTATAGGCGTTGAGGAACGCAGGTATCAGCACGTCGGCACTATAGGCATCGACGGGATTGGCGGCACCGACGGGACTCTTATCATTGGCTGGATACTGGGCCTGCACACGATCGCGGTACTCGGCAATGCTGGCGCAGAAGCGATCAAACGAGGCCGACTGGTAACCGTTGGAGGCATCGCCCATTCCCTCAAGGGCACTACGTAGGGAGAGGGTGGTCATCGTGAACGTGCCGCTAAAGGTGGTAGGTGTTCCAGCATACATGTATTGCACACTCTTGGAACGGGTATCGGTACGGGTGGCCGAAAGGTCAATCTTCAAGTCCCGGATAGGCTCCAGCGTGGCTCGCACCTGCAGGTCTTCAGTCTTCGAACTGTTGGCAGGAGTAGCCACAAAGTCGTTGCAAAGCAGCCATCCGTTGTCAAGTGCTTTCTGGATGTAGCTGTCGTCGGTGAGTCCGAAGGCAAAGTCAAGACCTGGAGAGAGGACGCTACCTGTCTTCTGTCCGAAAGCATCGCCTATATTGGGAATGAAGCCCGGCAACTGCATGGAGTACTGGTTGCGATAGCTGATGTTGACCGACTTGACCATCGTGAGGAAGTGGGCGGCATGCTGAGCCAGATCATACCACCAGATATTCTCAAGGGGTTTCTTGGGGACTACGCTGATTTTAATATCAAACGGAGTCTTGGCCCCCCCTACAGCCCCCGAGGGGGCTTCTTTAGTTTTATTGGACTGGGGTATTGTGTCCCCCTCGGGGGAAAGGCTACGGGTAGGCGAGCTCTGCTCGGGAATCGAAAGGGGGGCTTTTGTGTCCTTTTGCGTCAGTCGTTTCCACTCGCTCCCTGATACCCATACCTGTATCTTGTTGTCATCGACGGCCTTCCACTTCAGGTGGACGGGGTTGCCCTTCTTGTCCTTGGCGGTGACGTAGAGGCGCTTTGACTTCTTGCCGTGCTGCACGGAGATGAGAGAGTCGGGGAAGAGCTTCATTTCACGCTGATAGGTATTCTTGTTCTTGGGCAGAGCCTTCTGCTCGGCGGCATCGTCCTTCTTGGCATCCTTGGCGTCATTGTCGCCCTTGCCTAAGTTGGCGGCCTGCTTGCGAGGCTCCACTTTCTTCTTCGACGCCGGGCGGGACGGCTGCTTCTTGAAGCGTTCGCTCACCTTCTTGAGGAAGGGGATGTGGTTGTAGAGCGTCTCCATATTCAAGGCTCCGTTGACGTTGAGGTTGCGGCTGTTCCTGATGGTATTACCCAGCGAGGTGCCGTCATCGAGGTCTGTACCACGCAACCAGTTGTAGGTGGCGCTATAAGTGGCATCGCTTTTCAGCCAGTCGAAGAGGGGCAGCTTGTCGAGGGGCAACTGATAGCTGGCTGTGAACGACTGGTTGTAGTCGAGGGGCACGCCCAAGTTCTTGATGCTCTGCCAGACGGAGTCCTTCCACGCAGTATAGCGGTCGGGATAGAGGTCTTTGTTGATGGGGGTGTAAGGCTCCTCTATCTCTGCGTGAGTGGCCGACTGGAACGACATGTGGAGGTTCTTGGTGAAGTCCCAGCGCAGGGAGAAGTCGCGGTTCCACAGGAACTCCTCGCTGAACTGTAACGGCAGGTTGGGATTCTCGGTGTTCTCCAAATCGCGTTCCATCAACTCCTTGTACGAACGGGTCAGCTCAGAGTTGAAGGTAATGCTCTGCGGCAGATAGTTGACACCGAAGGCCTTGGGGAAGTTGAGCCACTTCGACTTGCCCTTCAGACCCTTGAAGGGTTCCCACGTCTTGTAAACGGGCGAGTAGCTGTAGTTGAGCGAACCACGCCATTGGTCTTCTTTCTCCCAGACGGTGGTCTCGCCCGACATGTAGTTGTGCTGATGACTATAGCTCAGCGAGAAGTTGGCCGGGTCGATAGGCAGCGGGTGGCGCTTATTCTTGATACCCACACGAGCATTGGAGATGGAGAAGTTGCGCTGTATGTTCTGGGTGACGGCTATCGACTCGATGGAGTCACGCTCATGGTCGGACACCGACTCCAGAACGTCGTCCAAACGCATATCGGTGTCAAGCGGATTGTACTTGGGACTGACTCGCTGCTTGGTGTAAGAGTAGTAGAGGGGCATTTCGACCTTGGCCTTGTCGGGGAATAATTTACCCAACTCCAGATTGGTGGTGATGGAGTAGGACTTCTCGTTGTCGGTGGAACGCTGCATGACGCTCTCCTCAAGGCCGCCAAAGCCATCGGTGACGTAACGGCCCGTGAGGTTCACCGAACCGAAGTCGCTCAACTGCACGTTCATCGTTCCGCTGGCGGCCCATCCACCTTCGTTGTTCGACTCCCTCAGACGCAGCTCGTTGACCCACACCTCGCCCGACTTGGGTGCTGTGGTGAGGTTGCGCACACCGATAATCATGGTCTTCACCTCGCCTAACGACGGGTTACCCATGATGGTGATGCGGTTGCCCGGACAATCGGGGTCGTAGTCGCTGTAGGCCTCTACATAGCTGGCCATTCCCTCCAATCGAGCCTTGTTGCGGGCTTTCTTCAACTGGGTGAACAGCTTCATGTCGATGTCAAGCATGTTCTCCTGCGGCCACACCAACGGACGGTCGGAGGGCACGTTCCAGCGATAATGGCCCTCAGGCGTCAGCTTCAGGGGGATGAGATACTCGTAGTAGTTGTTCTTATAGTCGCTACCCAAACGGATAAACACCGCCAGCTGGTTGTCCTGCAACTGCGTATTGTTGGGCACAAGAGCATTGGCGTGGACAAACATCTGCAACCGGCGATACTGGCGCAGGTCGAGGTTGGTGTTCTTGTAGACGGCCTTTGACTCGTTCTGACTCAGGTTCTTGGCAATCATACAGAGCGACTGCTCGTTGTTCTCAACCAACTGGGGAGAGCCTGGGTCGGTGGCTCGACTGATACCCGGCGGCAACACATAGGCCACAGGCTGACGGTCGGTATTCTCCTCGACGTTGACGGCACTCATCTCCATCAGTCCCGTCTCGGCGCCTGTGGCCGTCTGCAGGCTCGACTTATACTGGCGCCACTTACCAAGCACCAAGTCGAGCGAACCGAAACGCAGCACGATGGGTTTGCTGAAACCAGTAAGGAACATGCGCATAAAGCGAATGCTGGTGAAGTCGTTGATGCTGCCCACCTTACGCTCATACTTGGCCAGCGGTATACGATACTGGTACCAGCGCACAGTCATCGAGTCGCCATTGCGTAGCTTGGCATTGAAGTCACGGTGGTCCACTATGTAGGAGTCGTCGCCCTTGGAGCCATTGTTGTAAGCCTGTAACTCGTCATCGCTGATGCGGATGCGATACTGGTAGTAGCGGTTGTACTCGTTGAGCGTGAAGTCCTGGTTGATATCCTCCACGTCGGGCGTAGTCTTGTAGCTGGTGTCATAGGATTCGGGCGAATCATCGGAGGCGGGCGAATTGCCCTGCGGGTTGTTGATGCGCTTATAGCGGTCCATGATGCTTCGGCGCTCCTCATCATAGTCGGAGCCACGATAGTAGTGATAGTTGTCGCCTGCAGGGTCGTTGTGCCAAGCCTGTCGGATGCTGTCGTTGGTCACGATACCATCGATGGCGTCGAGCCACGTCTTGTAGTCGCCAAACTGGCGCTCCTCCTCGTCGGTCAGTCCGTTGTAACCCACATCCTGCTTCGGGCGCGAACCGCTGGTCGTGGCAAAGGCGTAGGTTTGCGTAGCCTGTACGGGTATCTTTCCCCATTGGGTGGTAGTGAAGTTGTCGGTGCCATCGACGGGCATTCCACTCTCGTAGAACTTCTTGCCGTCACGAAGCACATCCTCGGAAATCTCGCCCAGGTTGAGGTAGAGATCGCCAGCATGCTGCGAGGCAGTTCCCTCACGACGGGTGTAGATGAAGGGGTCGAGAAGCCAGAACTCCACATATTCTATATTGGCCTGCTCGAAGTCGGTAGTCTCCAGCCGACGCATCATGCCGCCCCAGTTCTGTTCGGGCTGCTGCAAGCTTCCGTCGGCATTGAGCTTCGTGGTCAGGTTGTAGGGGCCTCGCTCCTGCGGATAGTAGGCTAAGTTGAGCACCGGCAGCGTAGAGGTGGCGCCGCTGTAGGTCGACTGGTCGCGGTTGGGATAGAGTTCCTTCACATAGACCTCACGGACGTAGTGGTTGGAGAGCTGTTCCAGGTCGCTCTTGATATGACCAGGGGTAAGCGATGAAGACCGACGGGTGAAGATGGGGTCTACCGAGTACCACGACAGCAAGGCACGATTGTAGCCACTGGCCACCGTATTCTTATCGTTATAGTCGGGGAACATCGAGGGCACGCTGGAGAGTACCCACGCCTGAGGGTCTTTCTGGTCGAGTTTATTCTCGGTGTCTTCGAAGTCATCGATATAGGAGGCATTGTCCTGAGTGCCACTCGACGTGCCTGCGATGAGGTGGGCAAACTCGCCGGTGAACTGTATCTGTGAGGGTTGCGTCAGGTGCAACAGGGGCAACTTGTCGAGCATATTGGTGAGCCACTGCGACTCCTGCTTCCAGTTCATGCTCAGTCCCCAGAGGGTGTTGCTCAGCGGTTCCTCACCCATACCCACCTTCGAAGTGAGCGGCTGTTCATGCAGGTGCATCACCGTACCGCCGAGGGAGAAGTTCTTGCTAAACTCATAGTCCCAGTTCACACCGAACATGGTCTTGCGCTGCATAGCGTAGTCGGTGTTCGACTCCAAGGAGACGCTGACATTGGTACCAGCATCGATGATGCTCTGGTTCAGGATCGTCACCTCGCCGGCAGAGTAGTCGACACTATAGTCGGACCCTTCCTGCAGGACGACGCCGCCCGCCGTGACCACCACCGAACCTTGAGGCACGTTGTAGGCTCCCAAGGAGATGACGTTGGCCGAATGGCCCTTGAACTGTCCTATGAGCACATACTTGTCTTTCTCAGCTATCTGCTTGGCTATGGTCTGCGTAGAATCGTACAGTTCGTCGAAACAGTACTTGTCTGCCACCGAGGCCATACCCTGCTGTGTCAGGTAGTTACGCAGGTAGTCGCCAAAAGGCTCTGCTGATGGCAGGAAGATGCGTCCGTTGTCAATGGTATAGCCCTGCACGAAGTCAAATTGTCCGTTAGGATTGGGCTTCATGTTATTGTCCAGGCGGTCCAGTCCCATCACCTTCAAGAGGGTGGTTGACTTCAGCTTCTCTTCAGGCAGATAGCTCAAGTAGGTGCCGGTAGTGTCGCTCTGGTACTTGATGTCAAGGCGGAACTTCTCCTTCTCCACACTCGTTGCCAGGTAGTAGACGTTCTTCATCATCAGCGGCCAGTTGCCCTGCTGCGGATTGTTGGAGGTGTTCTTCAGCGACTTCACGAAGAGCGTCTTGTCTGTCTGCGTCAAGTCGGTTGAGAACTCACCCACCTGATAGGTCTGTCCGCCATAGGTGTACTCGAAGGCCACAGCCAGCACCTGATCGGTCTGCAGACCGGTTTTCAGCGAGACATAGCCGAGGGCATTATTCACGGTATATTCGCTCGACGTGAGCAGTCGTGCACCCGTCAGTCGCTCATAGTCCACGCCGCCTGTAATGGTCCGTGGGAAACTTTCCAACTTAGAGGCAATGATGTCGTTGGCACGATCGTCGGTGCTGATGTCGCTGACGAGAGTGGAATAGAGGTCGTTGGCCTGATTAGACGGTATGGAGAGCCCCGTACCGTTCCAGTTGGGATTGCTGATGACCGTGCCTTCACCCAAATCGGTGAAGGCCACGATGTTACGAGTATTGGTGGTGGTACCCGACTTGTTGGTCACCCAGATTTCCACTCGCTTAATCTGTATGCCCGTAGTCATGTTGGGCAGCGAACGCATGCTGCGGTCGTAAATCTGACGGAAATAGTGCGAGAGGAAGAAGTGGCGGTTTTCCTCATAGGCAGCTACATCAATCTCAAAGGGGGTGGTCTGCGTTCCGCCTTTCGAGGAGACACTCTTCGAGGTGGTGTTCTTCTGTGAGACTACGGTCTGCAACTTCAGTTTTCCAAACTGCATGTCAGTACGTAGTCCGAACAACTGTGATGCTCCACGTACGAGGGAGTTGTTGGAGGGGAAGGAGACATTTCCAGCCTCAACGAGCTTGATGATTTCGTCTTCCTTGCCGTCGTACTTCAGTTTCAGGTTCTTGGTGTCGAAGTCGAAGGTGGCATCGGTGTTGTAGTTCAGGTTCATGTTCACCTTGTCTCCCACCTTGCCGTTCAAGTTCAGGTTTATCTTCTCGTCGAAGTCGAAGGCTGTGGTCTTTCGGTTGCGGATGGGCAACGAGGGATTGTCGATGTTCTTCAGCGTCACGCCCATCTTCAACTCTGCCGTTCCCTGCGTCTTGACACGTACGCCGCCAGGGCCGAAGATTTTCTCCGCAGGACCGAGGTCGAAGTGCATATCGCTGAAGTCAAACTTGTCCTTGCCTTTGGTCGCGTTGTTCTCAGCATCCTTCACACGAAAATACTTCTGGCGCATGCGACGCTCACTCCATTTCATATATTCCTGCGGCGTCATGAGGACAGGAGTGTTCACATAACGGTCACCAATCTTCGTACCTATATAATATACGTTGAGCGAATCGTCGTACTCTGTCTGCTGCTTCAGATTGTCGGGCAAGTGCAGGTCGAGGGCCGAGGAGTCGAGGTCTCTGTTCTCAATAGGCGAGGTGCGCTGGATGCGCCAGCGGGAATGCACCAGCGAGTCGGGCACCTCATCGGTCTCTGTAGTCAGCGCCTTGGGCTGGGCCTTCGGCGTAGGTTTCTTTTTCTCTTGGGTCTTATCATCCTGAGGGGAGAAGGGAGCATTTGAGCTCAGTTCGCTCGCTAACAAAGGAATGCAAGAAGGTGCAGCCACGCTACTCAGCGCGACAACACAGACCACTACATAGAGGAGCCTCCTCAGCACCCTGACGGTCTTTTTCTTACTTTCTTTAGCAGAAGCAAACTCTTTCCTCTTCATTCTTCAATTAGCAAATCCTCATATAGCGGAAGCCGTTTTCCTTTATTTGATCTGCTTCAACGCCAATTTCACCACTTGCTCCACTGGCAACGACGGCTGTTCCTGCAATATCTGCACAACCACTTTCTGCGAAGGGGCAGGTGAGAAGCCAAGCATGGTGAGTGCCGAGACGGCCTCGTCCTTCACCGCATTGTTCACAGGCGCCTGCACGCTACCACCAGCGGGTATCTCCTCTGCAATGCCGAGGGCCACAATCTTATCGCGCAAATCGACAATGACGCGCTGGGCCGTCATCTTACCAATTCCCTTGATGCTCTGTATCAACTTGGAGTTGCTGGTGCTGATAGCGTTACACAGTTCGGCTACACTCATGGACGAGAGCATCATGCGAGCCGTATTGGCCCCCACTCCACTCACGCTGATGAGCAATTCAAACATCTCGCGTTCCTTCTTGTTGAAGAAGCCGTAGAGCAGATAAGCGTCTTCGCGAATAGCCTCATATACGTAGAGTTTCACGATTCGTTCCCCCTTCCGCTCTCCACTTTGCAGGGCGCTGTAGGTGTTCAGCGAGATATTCAGTCCGTAGCCTACTCCGGCTGCTTCGACCGTTGCCAATGTGGGCGAAAGCTCGGTCAGCTCGCCTTTAACGTATTCAATCATTGCATCACTTCGTTATGTATATATACATCAATAGTAACGCTTCGTAAACAGTTTTATTGCATTTCCTATTACTTTTTCCAAAGGATTCCAAAGCCTCGGAGGCTTCCAAGGCACATTTTTTGTACTACATTATACACATTTCAGGAAATGGCGACACGCCAGGGGCTTCAAGGACTGGCCTGCAGGGAGTGGATTCAACGACAGAGATGGGAATTGTTGGGCAACTCGAGGATGAAGCGGCAACCTTCCTTGTAGTCCGCATCGAGGTAAAGGTCGCCACCCAGATTGCGGGCGTGACGACGGGTCAGGGGCAGGCCAAGGCCAAGACCTTCGGAAAGACCGTCAGTCTTGTTGAAGGGCAGGAAAAGTTTGTCGATGTCCTTCTCGGCTATGCCAGGACCTCGGTCCTCGAAGACAAAGCGAACGATAGTATCGGTAGCGGTGATGTGCAGCTTGGCATATTCTCCATAGGAATACTTGGCCGAATTATAGAAAAGCTCACGCAAACTGCGGAAAATGTAAAGATGGTTGGAACGAATGCAGAACGAGTCGGGCAGATCGGTGGTGAAGTCAACACGCAGCCGAGAATACTGACGCATGGAATCCTTGACTGCCTCTTGGGCAACCTCGTTGACCGACACATCGTCGTCAAGTCTCAACTTCACCGTGCCCGCATCTGAACTGTCGTAGAGCATGGCAATCATGCGCCCCAGAGTCACGGTGTTGCGGTCTATCAGGCCGGTCAACCCCCTCACCTCCTCCACAGGCATCTGCGCCCCCTCGTTGTGAAGCACCTCAGAGAAACCCATGATAATGTTGAGCGGAGTACGTATCTGGTGGGTCATGTCCTGAATGAAGGCCATCTTCTGCTTGGCACCTTCCTGCGCCTGACGGTTGGCCTCGGCCAACTCCTTATTGTGGAGGGCCGTCTCGTCATTGATACGTTGGATATTGCTGATGTGTTGCGCCAACGATTTCTGCATGGTGACGAAACTGTTCTGCAGGCGTCCCACCGCATCGGGCCGACGGCTGCGTGGCATAATCTTGTCGTAATGCCCGGCAGCAATATACAGCGATTGCTCAGCCAGCCGATTCAGCGGTTTGATGGCATAGGAAATCAGACTATGGGTGAACAGCGTAATAAGCAACAGGCCGACCAGCATCAAGGGTATGATGAAGTAGACCAGCTGGAGATACTTACTGAAGATGTCGCTCTCGGGACTGACAAGGGCAATACTCCACGGAGTGCCAGGAACTTGCTTATAGCAAACGATGCAAGAATGGCCAAACAAATGTACCTTTTGGTAGCCCTGCTTTCCTGCCAACATGTTCTGACCCAAGGCCACTACTTCGGGGTTAGGATTGTCGAGGACAGACTTGGAGCACAGCTTACTCATTTCGGGATGGATGAAAAAGCGACCGTCCTTCCCCAACATGACAAAGTAGGAATTGGGATATGGTCTGACTGCGGTGACAACCCTGGAGAGATTGGACAGCGACAGGTCGGTGGAAATCACACCCATCAGTCGCCCATCGCTATCGTATAGTGGCTTACAATAGGAGGCAATCTTCTCGGAGGCCGAAAGGGTGCCTTCATTAAAGTCATCGAAAGGATCTACCCAGCAAGGCTTACCCAACTCGCGAGGTGTCTTGTACCACACCATATTATAATAATCGTATGGCCCTTCCCTCTCCGTGGCGATGGAGTCTGGCATCCTGACGGAGTAAGCCGAGAAAGAGCGATCGCTGTCGGGGAAGGCATCGGGCTCGGCGGTAATGGAACAGCCGCTGACGTTAGGATTCAGCTCCACGATGCGTCGTGTGAAGTTCAAGAGAGAGTCAGGACGGAAGTACTTCTTCACAAGCCAGTCGGAATTGTCGGTGGCAGCCTCTATTTCATTCACATACTGACTGACACGCAATTGGGTGGCGTTGAGCGCACAAGTGGCATGCTCCACAGCCTCCTGGTGCATGATGTAGATGGAGCGCTGGAACAGTATGCCCATCGACACGACAAAGATGACCACGCACAACAGGAGGTTGACGAGGCTCAGCTTCAGCGAGATGGATTGTCGTATATTCTTGATGATAGGCATGACGGTAGCAGTTATTGTTGTTTGTTCTCCGAGTCTTTTTCCGACAAGGCGATGAGGTCGTTGAGCAGCGAGGTGATGGCCTGTCCCTCCAATATCAGTTCGCTCACCAGTCGGTCGGTTTCTTCGGGTGCCATCTGCCACGTCACCTGACGCAGGATGGCCACGTCGGCGATGATGGTTTCGATGGGGGCAATCATCTGGTCAGTCATATTGTGCAGAAAGGCAGTCTTCATGCGGTCGGCCTCCTTGGCCTGCTCATAGGCCTTGCGCAAAGCTTCTCCCTGCTGTTTGAGCGACTCGGTGAGTGCCTGTAGCTCAGCAAAGCGCAAGGTAAGCGACTCCTGCATCTGTCGGAAGCCCTCTTGCAACTGACCAATCTCATCACTCCTGCCGCTGTTGGGGATAGGCTCGTCCAACTGTCCGTCGGCCACACGTTTGGCCCATCGCTTGAGCTTACGCAGAGGATGCAGATACAGATGGGTAAAGAGAAGGCTCAGCACCATGAGCAGGAAGATACTCACGAAGCCAATAATCCACACATACTTGGCCAAGTAGTGATAGCTGCCGAGGAGGTCGTCAACGGGACAGATGATGCAAGCACTCCATCCACGAGTCTGGAAGGGCATGAAGAAGACGTAGCATTCGGCAGTCGTAGAGCCATCGCTGAGGGTGACACGTTCACAGCCTCTCTTTCCAGAAACCATGTCCCTTGCCACTTTCTTTACGGTGGAGTCGGCATCTTCTTGTGTCATCTGGTTGAAGATGTTCTTATACAGCTTCAGCTTAGTGCTGTCCCGATGGACGATATAGTCACCATTGGTCCCCAGGATGACGCAGTAGGAATTGGGCGACAGTTTGGCTTCTTTGGCAAGCTGCGACAGTCGGTTGAGCGTCATGTCAACAGCCAGCACGCCCACCGCACGTCCGCCTTTGTCATGCACAGGCAAACAATAAGTGGCAATACGCTCACCGTTTCGGTCATTATCTTCCAGCGGGTCTGTCCAATAGCGGTTGTTGGTCTTCACCGGCATGTAGTACCACACCTGTTCGCTGTAGGGAGAATGGCCAAAGAAATCTGACTGAACAACCGTCGTCTCACCATCAGAGCCTCCTGCCGGCTTCCGATAGTAATACGACATAAAATATTGCCCCCGATCCCTATAGTAGTAGGGTTCGAAGGCAATAGCACAGCCGGAAATATTTGGATTGAGTTCCAACACCTTTTTGCTGTAGGTGAACATCAAATCGGGCTGGTCGAGGTGATGCTCTACGTTCCATCGCATATTCCTTGCCACATGCTCCACGTCATAAAGCATATTATCCATGTGCTGCACGGTGGCCTCTAATGTCTGGGTGGCCTTTTGCAACACCTCTTCCTTCACGATGCCACGGGTGTACCAGTACATGGCCAAGAGCGCAACCACAAATAGGAGGGCTACTGCTGATACAACATTCAAGCTGAGTCGTACTGATAAGGTTTTGGCCAAAAATTTAGCTGGTTGTAGCATATCTGGTGCAAAGATAGCAAATAAGTTCGAGAAACCAACTATTTTAGGGGAAAAACATTCACCCTATTTCGTCAGATTGCCCAAGATGTCACGTGTCAGTTCCTTTGTGATGGTACGAGTGGCAGCGCTGGTGGCATTCTTCACCACTCTTTCTTTGGCCGAAGTACGCGACTTCGACTTCTTCCCGCTGACCTTTTCGCTCACGTAGGTGCCAAGGAGTGTGGCCAAGGTCGAGGTGATGGCGGTGAACACAGCCTTCCACACCTTGCTCATGATGCCAGGCTTTTTCTTCTCTGCCTTTTCTTCCTTCTCAGTATTTACTGACACCTTGGTATCCTCGGGCACTTCTGCGATTTCGGTAGCCTCTCTTATCAGTATCTCGTAGGCACTCTCGCGGTCAATCGGTGTATCATATTTTCCGTAGATGCGGCTCTGCTTGATGATGTCAAGACGCTGACCTTCGGTCACGGCTCCAATCTGTGACAGGGGGAACAGTATCTTGGCCCGCTCCACCATACCGGGAGCTCCTTTCTCGTCGAGGAAGCTGACAAGGGCTTCGCCCGTCTCCAAGTTCATGATGGCCTCATCGGTCTTGAACGCAGGATTGACGCGGAAGGTATCGGCAGCCGTCTTCACGGCTTTCTGGTCTTTCGGCGTATAGGCACGCAAGGCATGCTGCACACGGTTACCCAACTGGCCAAGGATATTCTCAGGAATATCAGTAGGACTCTGGGTGATGAAGTAGATGCCTACTCCCTTAGAGCGAATGAGACGGATGACTTGCTCTATCTTGTCCAACAAGGCTTTCGAGGTGCCTTCGAACAACATGTGGGCTTCGTCGAAGAAAAACACGAGCTTCGGCAACGGCAGGTCGCCCACTTCGGGGAGCGTGGAGTAGAGTTCGCTGAGCAACCAAAGCAGGAACGTGGAGTAGAGTTTGGGCTGCATCATCAGACGGTCAGCAGCCAAGACGCTCATCACGCCTTTTCCACCCTCTACGGCCATCAGGTCCTGAATGTCGAAGGACGGTTCGCCAAAGAACTTATCAGCGCCCTGCGCTTCCAACTGCAAAAGGGCACGCTGTATGGCACCCACACTGGCCGAGGAGATATTGCCATACTTGGTTGTATATTCCTTGGAATGCTGCGATGCCCAGTCGAGCATCGAACGCAGATCCTTCAGGTCTAATATCAACAAGCCACGCTCATCAGCAATGCGGAACACCATGTTCAGCACACCGTCCTGCGTCTCGTTCAGTCCCAACAGGCGGCTCAGCAACTGGGGTCCCATTTGCGAGACGGTAGCCCGCATGGGGTGTCCCTGCTCTCCAAACACGTCGTAGAAGCGTACGGGGCAGCTTTGGAACTCAGGATTTGCTATCTGAAATTCTGGCAGTCGTTTCTCAATGAAACCACTCATCTTTCCCACCTGCGAAATGCCACTCAGATCGCCCTTCATGTCTGCCATGAAGCAGGGCACGCCTGCCTGACAGAAGGTCTCAGCCATCACTTGCAGCGTCACGGTCTTTCCCGTTCCCGTCGCACCAGCAATCAATCCGTGGCGGTTGGCCATCTTTCCTGTTATCGACAATGCTCCGTTCTCGCAATGGGCTATGTATAGTCCTCTCTCTTGATCAAACATAATTATTAATGGTTTTAGTTATTTCTCGCAAAATTACACTATTTTTTTAATATGACACCACATCTTTCTTCTCTTTTTTTCATTTCACCTTCTTTTTTTGCAAATTTACCCGCTTTTTTGTCTATTCCGTTAAAAAAATAAGAGTTTCGGTGTCTATTCGTTATCTATTTCAAGAAAAAAGTGTAATTTTGCAACCTGAAATACAAACGCATTAACAAACAAAATTAAAACAAAAGGTAAGAAGATGAAGAAGATCAGAGCAGCCGTAGTAGGTTACGGCAACATCGGACACTACACCGTCCAGGCCCTTGAGGCAGCACCCGACTTCGAAATTGCTGGCATCGTGCGCCGTAATGGCGCAGACAACAAGCCCGCTGAGCTTGCCCAGTACGAAGTAGTAAAGGACATTCGCGAACTGAAGGATGTCGACGTGGCCATCCTTGCCACCCCCACCCGTTCGTGCGAAGAGTTTGCTAAGCAGATCCTGCCCTTAGGCATCAACACTGTCGACTCGTTCGACATACATACTAATATCCGCGGCTACCGCAGCCGACTGATGGAACTGAACAAGCAGACCAACACTGTGAGCGTCATCGCCGCTGGCTGGGATCCAGGTTCCGACTCCATCGTCCGCACCCTGATGCAGAGCCTCGCTCCCAAGGGACTCAGCTACACCAACTTCGGTCCTGGCATGTCCATGGGCCATTCTGTTTGCGTACGTTCGAAGGCTGGAGTGAAGAACGCCCTCTCTATGACCATCCCCTTGGGCGAAGGCATACACCGCCGCATGGTATATGTGGAGTTGGAAGACGGTGCAAAACTCGATGAGGTGACGGCAGCCATCAAGGCCGACCCGTACTTTGCCTCTGACGAGACACATGTGTTCCAGGTGGAGAGCGTAGATGCAGTACGCGACATGGGCCATGGTGTCAACCTCGTGCGTAAGGGTGTCAGCGGACAAACGCAGAACCAGCGCTTCGAGTTCAACATGCAAATCAACAATCCCGCACTGACCGCCCAGGTCTTGGTCAACGTGGCTCGTGCCTCCCTGCGCCAGCAGCCAGGTTGCTACACCATGATTGAGCTGCCTGTCATCGACATGCTGCCCGGCGACCGCGAGGACATCATCAGTCATTTGGTATAATCTTACCTGCTCAGAGAGCGAAATTGGCTCTCTGAGCTATTTATCAACCCAATCATTAAGAATAACATGAAAAAGTATTTTCTGCTGAGCACCATGCTGCTCATTGCCATGATGACTCAGGCCCAGTCGCTGAAAGTAACTCCCAAGATGGCGAAGGGCGACGTGAAAAACTATGTCTGCGCAAACGAAATCAGTGCAGCAGGCACCAACGTGAAGATGAACTTCGAAACAAAGTGCACGGTGACCGAAGAGAGCGCTACGGGCTATGTGATAGACTGCAAAGTGTCCAACTATAGTTCTGACGCCGCTGCCAACAATATGATAGCACACATGCTGACCATCTCAAGTGAGGTGATGAACAATATCAACACCCGTGTGATTACCGACAAAGACGGAAAGCCTACCGGTATCAAGAACTTGGACGAGGTGATGAAAAATATTAAGACCTCAGCCAACAAGATTGCCGAAGAACTGATCAAGTCCGTCCCCCAGGCTGCCGATGTCCTGACGAAGGAGCAGTTGGTGGAACAGCTCATGGCCGAAATGAGTGAAGATGCCCTGCTGAAGAAATACGACACCCCCACCAGCCTCTTTGTCCTCAATGGTAAAACCATTATGACTGGCGCACAGGACGAGTACATAGACAACGGCATGAAGATGAAGCGCATGTATTTCCAGAGCGGAAAGGACAAGATTACCACCACGGCCTCCATGAACATGTCGGGCGAAGAGCTGAAGAAGATGGTCATTGAGAAGGTGATGGAGACGGCTCCCGATCAGGCTGAGATGATCAAACAGAACATTGATGCCGTGATGGCCAGTGGCATGCTGAAGTTCTCGGCTACCGAAAAGACCAACTACGAGTTAAGCGCTGACGGTTGGGTCAAGAGCATCCAGTCGGAGAGTGAAGCCGACAGCATGGGCCAAAAAGTGATAGGTAAAACAACAATTACATTGAAATAATGATGAGACGCACAGCCATTCTTTCCCTGTTCCTACCTCTTGCACTGGCAGCCAGTGCAGGTGACTACACCAGCTATTATCGTAATCTCCCTTGTGAGGTGAAACCCGTCGTGGCTGTGCAAATTCCACAAAATCAGGTGTCAATAGCCGATTGTGGAGCCGTGGCCGATGGCCTGACACTCTGCACAGACGCTTTTGAAAAGGCTATTTCACAACTGACGAAGCAAGGTGGTGGCCGCGTAGTGGTACCCGAAGGGGTATGGCTTACGGGGCCCATCATGCTGAAAGACAATATCGAACTGCATCTGGAGGCTGGCGCACTGGTATGTTTCTCGCCCGACAAGCGTTTGTATATTGACAAGAGCCCTAACGCCTCTCGTGTCTATCCCTGTATTCGCGCCTCAAAACGCAAGAACATTGCCATCACCGGACAGGGCATCCTGGACGGTGGTGGACAACAATGGCGTCCCGTGAAGCGTGGCAAGGTGAGCGACGTGGAGTGGAAACGCTACACAGAGATGGGCGGTGAAGTGACACCGAAGGGCGACCTCTGGTATCCCTGGAAACTGAAGAGCGGCTATCCCGACATACGGGAAACGCCCCAGCAGCAAGAGTCCATGCGCAACGACCTGATACGTCTGACCGACTGCGAGAATGTATTGGTAGAAGGTGTCACCATCCAGAATGCACCGAAGTTCCACTTACATCCTTGCTACTGCACCAACGTCATCATCGATGGCGTAACGGTACGTTCGGAATGGAATGTGCAGAATGGCGACGGCATCGACCTCTCCGACTGCTATCAGGCCCTCGTTGTCCGCTCGACAGTGAACGTAGGCGATGATGGCATCTGCCTGAAGAGCGGCAAGCCTTCGAAGAGCCACCCCATTGCTGGTTGTCAGGACATTGTCATTGAAGACAACACCGTATTCCATGCTCATGGTGGCTTTGTGCTGGGCAGCGAGACGGCAAGCGGCATTCGTCGCATCGTGGTGCGCCACAACCGTTTCAGCGGTACCGACGTGGGCTTGCGTTTCAAGAGTTCCCTCGACCGTGGTGGCAAGACCGAGCAACTGTTCATCAGCGACATTCAGATGAACGACATCAGCGGCGAGGCTATCTCGTTCCAGTGCGACTACGTCGACCGCCCCGCAGGCAAGGATGATGCCAACCCCACCTACACAGAGGAACAACGCCGTTGGGCACCCAACTTCCAGGACATCCACATCAGCCACGTGGTGTGTCATGGTGCTCGTACCGGCATCAAGGCAGCTGGCATTCGCGGACTTGACTGTGTGCATGACATCGACATCAGCAACTGCACCATTATATATAATAAGGTGAAACAAGACATCGATGCCGCCACTGCCAAGCTGACGCTGAACAACGTCAAGTTGGTGGAGGACAAAGCAACCTACTAACCCCCTTCTTCAACTGTTTTTCTTGTAGCTAACCACTGCCCAGCAGCCCATGAAGAGGCCGATGGCGGTCAGGGCGAGCAATTGATGGACGATGGCCGTAAAGCCACCGCCCCGGATAAAGACTGTTCGGATAGCATCGATGAAATAGTGCATCGGATTGATGTAGGTACTCATATACGCCCATTCCGGCATGGAACGTGTGGGGGTGAAGAGACCACTGAGCAACATGATGCACACCACGAAAAACCACATCACGAAGATGGCCTGTTGCATCGTTTCGCTATAGTTGGACACAATGAGCCCGAACGACGAGAAGAACAGGGCCAACAGCATTGCCAACACATAGACCCACACCAGCGAACCAGCCGAGGTGATGCCATAGATGCCCCAAGCCAAAAGCAGGCAGACGGTGACCACAAAGATGGCAATGAGCCAATAGGGAATGAGCTTGGCCAGGATAAACGCCCACTTAGACACAGGCGTCACATTGATCTGCTCTATGGTTCCCGCTTCCTTTTCTCCCACTATGTTGAGGGTGGGCAGAAAACCCGTCATCAGCATCATCACAATGGCGAGGAGGGCTGGGATCATATAGAACTTGTAATTTTGTGATTTGTTGTAAAGGAAAAGCGTCGAAGCCCCCTCGGAGACAGTAGGAGAAGCCAAGACCTGCGTCAGGTATGCGGATCCAATAGCCCCTTTCGTGCCATTGACGGCATTGGCCGCAATGAGATATTTTCCGTCACGTATTTCAAGGATCACATCAGCCTGTCCTTTCTCAATATCCTTCATAGCCTCCTCGTAAGTAGCTTTCTGACTGCCAAAGACGAAGTAATTACTGGCCATGATCTGCTGGATGACCCGTTGCGACTCAACGGTATGGTCAACATCTACCACATCGACACGGATGTTCTTCACCTCCATGCTCATCACCCACGGCATGACGCACATGATGACGATGGGGAACACGACAATCAGTCTTGGCAGGAACGAGTTGCGACGTATCTGCAAGAACTCCTTTTGTATGAGATATTTGAGTGTCATAATGAGCTATTCGAGTCTGGTTTTAAACTTCTTGAGAGCTATCGTCAGCAGCAAGGCGGTCATCAACGAGAGGATGGTCACCTCCTTGGCCACCTCACCGATACCCACCCCCATGATCATCAGTTTGCGCATCGCATCAATATAGTAGCGGGGCGGCACTATGGCCGCTATCCATTGCAGTATCTGCGGCATCGACTCTACGGGGAACATCATGCCAGAGAGCATCACCACGGGCATGAGCAGCACCATCGCGGAGAGTAGCAGGGCCACTAACTGTGTCTGGGCGACATTGGAGATAAGGAGGCCTAACGAAAGGGCGAGCATGATATAGATGACGCTCACCAACACCATCCACCACAAAGAGCCAGCCAAAGGCACTCCAAGCACATAGCGAGCCATGAGCAGGATGGTGGCAAGGATGCAGAGGGCCAGCATCAGGTATGGTACAGCCTTGGCAATGACTACCATCAGCGGTCGGACGGGAGAGACGAGCAGCACCTCCATCGTCCCCCTCTCCTTCTCACGCACGATGGAGATGGAAGTCATCATGGCGCAGATAAGCATGAGCAGCATGCCCATGATGGCAGGCACGAAGTTGTAGGCCGACTTCATCTGAGGATTGTATAGGAGGCGGGTAGTCTGCGGCAAAGGGTGAGCGGTGGCCAACGTCTGTTGCGCATAGTTGGTCCACTGCTGCGCCATGTTGGGGTCGGCACCGTCCACGATGAACTGTACGCCGCTGTGCCTGGGAGCGAAGACAAGGGCCATGTCGGCCTTCTGACTGCGTATGAGCAGCTCCGCATCCTTGGGCGTTGCGACGGTGGCGACGATGGTAAAGTAGGCCGAGGCAGCCAGTCGGTCAACGGCCTGCTGGGTCTGCGGTGAGCGTTGCGAGGTGACCACCACTGTGCGTACATTCCTCACGTCGGTAGTGATGGCAAAGCCAAACAGCAGCATCAGCACCACAGGCATGCCAAAGAGGATGAGCATCGTGCGACGGTCACGCAGGATGTGGCGGGCTTCTTTTTTCACAAATGACAGAAATTGCTTCATCTCATCATCCATTGTCAGTTATCTATTCTCGTTGCCTGGCGTGCCAGATAAGTAAACACATGATCCATGTCGGGCTGTTTCAACTGGCGTTTCAGTTCGGCAGGCGTGCCGAGTGCCTTGATCTTTCCATCTACCATGATGGAGATACGGTCACAATATTCAGCCTCGTCCATGTAGTGAGTAGTCACGAAGACGGTGATGCCTCGTGCGGCTGCATCATAGATGAGCTCCCAGAACTGTCGGCGTGTGGCAGGATCCACGCCACCAGTCGGTTCATCGAGGAACACCACACCTGGCTCATGGAAGATGCTAACCGAGAAAGCTAACTTCTGTTTCCAGCCCAACGGCAACGACGACACAAGGTCGTTCTTGTGCTCCACGAACTTCAGGCGACGCAGCATTTCATCGGTCTTCGCGCTTATCTCCTCATTTTTCATCCCATAGATGCCGGCAAAGAGACGGATGTTCTCGCTGACGGTCAGGTCTTCATAGAGAGAGAAACGCTGTGACATATAGCCTATATGCCTCTTTATTTGCTCATACTCTGTACGGATGTCGTAGCCCACGACGCGCCCAGTACCACTCGTCGGCTGGCTCAGTCCTGTCAGCATGTGCATGGCCGTAGTCTTGCCTGCACCATTGGCACCAAGGAAGCCGAATATCTCGCCACGTTTCACGCTGAACGAGATATCATCGACGGCATGAAACGAGCCGAAGGCTTTTACCAGATGCTCCACCTCGATGACAGGGGTATCCCCATCCAACGGCACTAAAGAAGTTCCCTCGGGGGGCGTAGGAGGGGCCGGATTAAAGACATCCTTTAACCTATCCAGTATCATTTCAGGCGTATCGACACCCATCACCTTTCCCTCGTTCAGAAACGCTACCCGATCACAGCATCGCACCTCATCGAGATAGGGGGTGGAAGCCACGATGGTGATGCCACGATTTTTCAGCGTGCCCAGCATCTCCCAGAACTCCTTACGACTCACAGGATCGACACCCGTGGTAGGTTCGTCAAGGAAGAGCACACTCGGACTATGTACCAAGGCACAGCTCAGCGCCAACTTCTGCTTCATTCCGCCCGACAAAGCCCCTGCCTTACGGTCTTTGAACCGCTCTATCTGTGAGTAGATGGCCTTGATGCTGTCATAGCCCTCTTCCACCGTGGTGCCGAAGAGGGTGGCAAAGAATTGCAGGTTCTCCTCCACCGACAGGTCCTGATAGAGAGAGAAGCGGCCTGGCATATAGCCCACACGACGACGTATCTCCTTCATCTGGCTCACCGTATCGAATCCATCGACCTTGGCCGTGCCGGCATCTGGCAATAGCAGGGTGCACAGGATGCGGTAGAGCGATGTCTTCCCTGCCCCATCAGGCCCGATGATGCCAAAGACCTCACCCTTTTCGACCGTAAACGACACCTCGTCAAGCGCCTTCACCAGTCCGTAGCTCTTTGAAATTCTATTTACAACGACACTCTCCATACATCCCAATCTTGATGTCACCATCATTCTTCACCGCTATCTTCACGGCATACACCAAGTCTGCCCGTTCGTCATCGGTGAGGATGGTCTTGGGGGTGAACTCCGAACGGCTTGAAATCCATCTCACCGTGCCACTGTACTCCTTGCGCTGTCCATTGCCAAAGTCGGCAAACACCTTTACCTGCTGCCCTATCTTCAACTGTTGCAACTGGGCAGAGGTGACGTATGCCCGCATATACATGTTCTGCGTATCACCCATCTTGAAGAGTGGCTTGCCTGGGGTGGCGAACTCGCCCTGCTCTGCAAACTTCTCAAGCACGGTGCCCGACAGAGGGGCCACGATATGGCATTTTTGCAATTGGTCAAGCAGTTGGCTCTTTTGCACATCGGTAGCCGCCATCTGCTTGTTGAGCACATTCGTGCTGGTGGTAAGTGCAGAGATCTGTGCATCAAGCTGGCGCTGTAGTACCTTCACCTGATTAGTGGCATCATCAAGCATCTTGCTGGGTGCAGCACCATCGTTGACCAGTTCCTGATAGCGACGTTGTTCCGTCTTAGCCTTTTCCAGTTGCTGGCGGGTAGCGGCTATCTGCTTTTCCATCTCTGGCTTCTGACTCTGATAGACGGCTTTGGTAGCATCAGCCTGTTGCAGCTTCAGCCAAATCTGCGTGGTGTCTATCAGTCCCACCTCTCGCCCAGCCTCTATTTGGTCACCCTCCTCCAGATTAAGCTGCAACAGGGTGCCGCTCTGCTCTGCCGAAATAGTGACTTCGGTGGCTTCAAACGTGCCAGTGGCATCAAACTCCTTGTCATTACTTCCACACCCCACGAGGAAGTATGAAAGAAGGAGAACAGGTAATAGTGAAAAAGTCGTTCGTCTCATATTTGTCTTATTTCTTAATTTAAGTTTCGGAATTTATAAAATGAAGTTATATAGGAAGTTATATAGGAAGTTATGCGCTTCGCGCAGGAAGTTAAGCCAGCGAAGCTGGCTGGACAATAGCTATGGATGCTGCCCGCCTACACGATATTATCCTTGTATAACTCCCACGAGCGTAGCGAGTTAACTTCCATTTTAACTCCCATTTTAATTCCCATTTTTAGCTTCCTGTTTTAACTTCCATTTTTACTCCCATTTTAACTCCCATTTTAACTCCCATTTTAATTCCATTTTAACTCCCTGTTTTACTTCCGATAGTTCTGTAAAGAAGTAGTAAATCTCAGGTCGTAGATCTCCTTCAGCATCTCTATCTCATGTATGGTCTGCTGAACTTTAGCACCATTCTCGGCATTGATTTCCTTCACCAGATCATTCACGTCGATGATGCCGTGTTCCAATTTCGATTCTGCAGCCTTACGCACCGAAGTGCGCAGGGAGATGATCTCCTCGTCATCCTTCATCTGCGTGCGATATCGCTCTATGTTCTCGCTCTGCTGCATCTGCTCCAAGTGGTTGTTGAAGAGAAAAGTCTCTCGCTGAACATGAAACATGGAACGCTGCACGTCAAGTTTAGCCTTGTCGTTCTTCCGGGTGTAAAGCGCACCGATATTCCACGACAGGCGGGCCCCAATCATGCCGTTCAGTGACCACTGATGACTCATCATATCCTCGAACATGTTATAGCCAGGATAGCCGTAAAAGCCTGTGGCAAACACGCTCAGCTTCGGCATCAAGGCAGCATTGAGCGATTTCTCCTGCACATCAGTTAGTCTCAACTGGGCATCAATGGCTTTCAGTTCTGGGCGAGAAGACACCTTTCCTACATTACTAAAAGGGACTTCTATAGTAGGCTTTACTAATGCAGTCCCTTCGGCAGAAGCTTGTGGAGCCAGTCCACAGAACGTAAAAAGCATCATGGCCAGCGTACGCCTTTGCGAACGTAGGCTTTCGCCCTGCTGTCTAACATTCAGGCGTTCAGCTCTCACAGCCTGATAATCGCTCTCGGCAGCTGTTCCCCGCTGAAACATCGATTGCAACTTCCTCTCGCTGCCATTCAGCAGTTCCTGCCAGTCGCTGTTCAAACGTATCTGCTCGTCAAGCAGCAACAGTCCGAAAAACATCTCGTTCACTCGCCGACGCACTTGATACATGGTCACCTCTGTCTGGGCTTCCTCCACGGCCCCTTTCCGACGGGCTATCTCTTTTTGACTGCGCAAGGCACCGCCATCGAAAACCATCTGGTTCACGTCAACACCTATCCTATATTGGTCCTTCTTCAGCCCCTTCATGTCAATCCCCATCGTGGAGTAGACACCCTTTATCTGATCGGGCCAGGAGACGACATCACTCTGATAGGTTGCCTGTGCCGAAGCCGACACCTGCGGCAGCCAGCCTTTGCCGATGTTGGCCACCGCCAAGTCCGTGGTCTTCTCTATAAGATCATACTGCTTGATGAGTGGATAATTCCTCTCTGCTGCCTGCTGACACTCTTCCAGCGTCTGGGCCTGAGCCATGAGCGGCAACCACATGAAAAACAACAGTTTCTTCATACGCTTTGATTTCTAAGTAGGGCTGCGGGGTTTCCCCCGCTTTCCCCTTTAAGAACCGTGCATGCGACTTTCACCGCACACGGCTCGCGTAATTCTGAATTAATTCTCGTTCTAATTAATCGGCTCCGTGCCTCTTTAGGCACTGCGTTTGAGAGGGCGCGTCTGAGGGGTCATTGCCCGCCTTTGCGTGAAGTACTCGTCATATTGTGGGTCGAAGGGGTTGGCTTCCGCCCTTACCTTCGTGTAGC
>Ga0326511_10000245_pt1 | contig 45906 bp, 67 predicted proteins | sample 0_2496_0518_D_FD_203701 | JGI IMG/M metagenome (GOLD analysis project Ga0326511, IMG submission 203701) | Bovine rumen microbial communities from UC Davis, California, United States - 0_2496_0518 | ecosystem: Host-associated > Mammals > Digestive system > Stomach > Rumen | place: USA... | reverse complement strand
AGTCCCGCCCATAGGCGTGATCGTGCGAAAGTGAGGTGGGGCACAACAAGAAGGAGAGAGTATGGCGAATGCAATAAAAAAGGCAGCAAGAAGTCGTAGATCACACAGAGATGATAAGAATTTCAGACAGTTTGCGTGGAATGCGCATCGGAGAGCTGAAGAAAGAGCAAAGATTCAGTTTGGTCGTATGTTAGCAGAAGAAATGAAAAAGAATCGTGAAGAAAAAGAAAAAAAGGAGAATGAGTAATTATGGGAAGATTTGGTAAGAAGAATGAAATTAACTTAAACCCTCTGGCTTATAACATTGGCTTGCTTGGTGAGGCCGGAGTTGGTAAATCTACTATTATGAAAGAAATTTGTGAAAAATTAGCAGGCGATGAAGGTTATATTTCTTTGGATATTGGTCGTGAAGACGGACATAAGGCCATAAGTGGAATTATTACAGAGTCTGTTCCCGATTGGGCAACATTTGCAGAAATCGTTGATGATATTGTAGAGAATAAAGATTCTGATTATCCAAAGCTTCAGGTGGTTATTATTGATACATATGATCAGTTGTGTGAAATTGCTGAAAAAGAAGTGATTCGTCTTTGGAATAAAAAAATAATTGGTACAGATAAACCTAAAGCAGATACAATCAATAGCGTTTTTGGCGGATTCGGAAAAGGCCTTGATAAAACTATAGAACTTATACTTGATAAGTTGTGGGCACTTAAGAGCGTTGGCGTTTCATTTATTATAGTAGCACACGTTAAACGTACTGATATTACTGATGTTATGACTGAAGAAACATACACAATGCTTACTTCTAATACAACACAAAGATATTTTAACGCAATAAAACAGAAACTTGACTTTCTTGGGATGGCTTATATTGATAGAGATATTGTTAAGTATAAAACTAAGAAGAAAGATAATAGCGGTAAAGAGATTGAAAAGGGTAAGATTTCTGCGGAATCTCGTGTAATTAACTTCCGAGACGATACATATTCTGTTGATAGCAAGTGTAGATTTGCCAATATTGTTGATAAGATACCATTCGATTCAGATGAATTTATTAAAGCTATGCAGGATGCAATTGCTGCAGAGCAGGCACATGATGGTATTTCTGTTGCAGACGCAAAGAAGAAACAGGCTAAGGAAGCTAAGGAAGCGGCTAAGATTGCATCTGAAAACTCTGCAAAGGCTCGTGCTAAGAAGGAAGAGGATGAACTTGAAGAGCAGAGAGCAGAGATAATTGCTGAGATTACCGAATCATTTGGTAAGGCATCTGATGTTCAGAAGAAGGCGGCTAAAGATGCACTTGTAGATGCAGGATTTAAAAAGTTCACAGACCCCGAAGTTCCGGTTACTTTATTAAAAGAGATAGCTGAAGGATTAAAGAATGAGTAAAAAATTTGATCAAGATAAATTTTCCAAGTGGGATAAACATTACAGTAATTGGGAGAGTGATTACTACTCTCCCGATGAAGATAATTGGTTAGAAGAAGAATACGAAGAAAAGGAAGAAGATTATGAGAGTAGAGAGCACGAGAGACATTGATGTTGCCAGATTGATCAGCGAACTTGATACAAAGGCCAATATGAAGCAGGAAGATAAGAAGATAAAAGGAAGATTTTATGAGGTGGTTGTTAATAAGCAGTTGCTTATAGACGCTTGCGATGCACTTAGACATTACTATAACAAAGAGATCACAACAAATAATATGGAGGATGATGGCAAGTGATTAACCCTAAAACAAATCAACGTGAGTTAGCTTACGTTGTAGAAATTGCGGATGTACAGCCGATTGAAGGTTATGATCGTGTTGAAGAGGCTACGATTAGTGGGTGGCATTGTGTAGTTGGTAAGGGTGATTTTAAACCGGGTGATAAGGCCATTTATTTTGAAATAGATAGTCAGTTGCCGGCTGATAAGTTTGCTGATTTCGAGTTTCTTGCTAAGAAACACTTTAAAGTTAAGACTCAGAAGATGTGTAAGCGTATTAGTCAGGGTTTACTTCTCACTTTCGAACAGTGTGGATTAAATGCTGCAGATTATAAAGTAGGTGATTTTCTTACTGATACAATTGGTGTTACCTATGCTGATCCGTCTGATAATATACGTAAGGGTAAGGCTGGAAGTAGTAAGCCTAAGTATAATGAATGGTTTACAAATAAACTTAAAAAGTATACATTCTTGCGTAAGATTGTAAAGAATAAGGTTGGTCAGAAGATTTGTAGTTTTCTATTCAGAGCGAAGAGAACTGATGGTAAGTTTCCAACACATTTTCAATACATCAAGAAGACTGATCAGGAAAGAATCGAGAATATGCCCTGGGTTCTTAATGACGAAACCCCATACATTGTTACTCAGAAGTGTGATGGGAGTAGCGCGACATATATATTAGAAAAGAAGAAGGGCATATTCGGAACTAAGTATGAGTTTTATGTATGCAGCCGTAACGTCAGACTGTTTAATGTAAATGATAAGTTTTACCATGATACTAATTATTATTGGGAATGTGCTATTAAGTATGACATTGAAAATAAGCTAAGAGATTATTTGGATAACCATCCCGACCTTGATTATATTTGTTGGCAAGGCGAGATTTGCGCTCCGGCTATTCAGAAAAATCCTCACCATTTAAAAGAAACACATTTATATCTTTTCCACATGATAGATAGTAAGATTGGAAAATGGGATATAAGAAGTGCTTCTAACATATGGAAGACTTATGATATGGAGACGGTGCCGATTGATTTCGCATTAGAAATACTCCCGGACACTTTAGAAGAATTTAAGAAAGAAGCTGATGGTTTCTATGATCCTTCAGTGTGTGAGGGACAAAGCGATTGTCCAAGGGAAGGATTCGTTTATTATAAAACATCAGATCCCAACTTTAGTTTTAAAAATGTATCAAGCGAATATCTGTTAAAGAGATAAATTAAAATAGGGGCTTGAATTTTTTCAAGCCCTATAGTATCATTAAATCGAGAAAAGTATATGATGGACAATATAATAAAATATGAATCATTCAAGAAAACTAAAGAATATGAAGTAGCGATGGAAGCACTGCAGACCATTAAAGATCTTTGTAATATGCAGATGCAGGAAGATTGCGATGCTGGTAGGTGTCCGCTACATGATTGGTGTAATAAGGATAGGTTGGAATATCCTTGTAATTGGTTTTGATTAAAAGGAGAAATTAAAATGGTAAAGATATTTTCGCATGTTGACAATGGTAAAACAATGTATGCAGTAACTGGTAATGTTAGTAACGATGAAGCTCTTACAGAAGTTTGTAGATATAGAAAGAATGCTAAGTCAGATTTTATGAAGTCATACGAGGTAAAAGATGGATATATTTGTAATAAAAAGCTTTACATTGGCGAGATTCCTCAGAAGAACAAGACTGCTTGTAAGATTGTTTATAAGAAGACTTTGGATGTTTCTAGGTACGAATAATGAAATTATTCATAACTGGCGTAGACGTAGGCATTATATTAGGATTGGTACTATTGAGGATTCTAAATCATGAAAGAGGATAGTATTACAATATGAGAAAAGTAAAACTTCAGGATACCGGAGAATATAGTACAAATGTTTCATCATATCAAGCTCCTAATAAGAAATATTATAGTTCCAAAGCTGCTTATGAGAAGATGGCTCGTAATGCAGAGTATAGAGCAAAGTGTATAGATGCTATGTATTCTCTATTAGAATATCAATCCTTTATGAAACTTCCAACTTATTTTTATAAGAGACTTAAGGAATGTGAAGGATATGGATATGATGTTGTATATAAATGTATTCTAAATAAAGCCAAGGATATACAGTGGGCCATTAGAAATAAAGATTTCAATTCTGAGATTGGTAAGATGATGTATATCTGGGCGATCCTTAATAATCATATGAATGATGCTTTGAAAGATGTAGTAGCTGAGCGTCGAGCAAAAGAAAAGAGAAGTAAGATATCAGCCGTAGAGGAGAGTGTTAATGTAGATCTTGATATAGATAATGGTAAACAATCCACTGTTGATATCAGAAAATTCTTGGAGGAGTAAATGAACCTTAAAGATATACCGGAAGAATTATTAGATAAAAGAGAACAGATAGAATGCTCTTTTATCTTTACCTTTTATAAAGATATGAGTTTGTTGTCGGATTATTCTATGACTGTTATTAATGGTGAAGACATTATAACAGAGGACGGACAATTCTATTACGGTCTTATACTTGGACTTTCTAAAGCAGGATATCAAGTAGCAGATAGTATGTCTATACATACATATCTTGAAGATAAAAAATCTATAAAAGATAAGTTCGAAGAACGTGGTGGATTTAGCACTGTCAAAGACATAACAGATATTATTAATGTAAATAATCTTGACGGTAATTATGATGAACTTGTTAAAAACAATATACTAATTCGCTTATATGAAAGCGGATTTAATGTTTTAAAAGATCTCGATAAGTTTAAGGAGATGTCTTCCGAACAAGTCTATAACTATTTTGAATATAAACTTGCAGATATTGCCACGAATAAGGTTTCAAAAATTGAAGCAGAAGATCTCACCCAGGGTTATGATAAATACATTAAGAGTTGGGATGAAGGAGAAAGTATCGGATTTAAGATAGGTTCGAAAATGCTTAATTATCAGTTGCTCGGAGTACATAAGAAAAACCTTCTTTTGCATCTCGCCGGCATAGGTAATGGTAAAACTTCTTCAGCCATTTCTTGGTATATATTACCAGCTATTGAACAGCAAGACGTGGTTATTATAGCAAATGAACAGAGTGTTTCTGAATGGAGACAGATGATTCTTTCAACTGTTCTTTTTAATAAGATAGGTGGAATAAAAGGATTTGATCGTCATAAAATGATGGTCGGTAAATATACTGATGAACAGAAGGAAAAATTAAGAGAGGCCGCACAATGGTTAAAAGACCAACCCGGTAAGATCATCTTTATTGAAACGCAGGATTATAGCACGGCTAATATTAAAAAAATCATTGGTAGATACAGTGCGTTAGGCTGCAGTTTATATATCGTTGATACCCTTAAACCTCAAAATGACGCATCTGAGAGGGCTTGGGGAGAATTTTCAGAAGTAGCTAAAGAGTTATTTATCCAAGCAAAGAAACATGATGTAGCAATAATAGCTACTGCTCAGTTATCTCCGGATGCTATGACAAGAAGATATCTTGATTTAACCTGTATAGCAAAAGGTAAAGCAATAGCTGAGACAGCGACACAGGTTGTAATGTTTAGACCATTAACTGCGGATGAACGTGAAAAAGTCAAGGGATTCAATTACGACGGAAAGATTAAAAAGATTGTGGATCTCGATAAAGATAAGGATTACATTATGGTATTTACTCCTAAAAACAGATTCGGACAGGTAACTCCACAGATTCTTATGGAACGTAATATGAATTTTAATTCATATAAAGACGTAGCATGGACAGAATGTTCTTATGATCAATTTAAGACGAGGTAATTTGTATGATAGTTGGAATAGAAGATATTAGAATTTCAAAAAGTTATATGAATACCACCCCTAATCCGGATAAGTATTCTGCAAAACTGAATAGTTATTTAAAAGGCGGAGTGTTAAGTCCGATTATTGTTGATGAAAATATGAAATTAATTGATGGATATATCAGTTATTTGATTCTTCGATATTCGGGTGCTAAATCGGTAGAAGTATATTATGAGAACGAGCTTCCAATTATATTTGTTGATGGACACCATCCTCATTCTGTTAAGTCATATACTTGGTGCGTCCCACGTAAATTAAAAAATAAATTTACTAAGAAAGTAAAAGTGGGGGATGTAATTAGATGTAGAGTATCAAACAACAAAGTAGTTCCGGTAATTGTAGATAAAATCTATACAGGAAATAAAAAAGATAGAGATTATGCACCGGTTATAGCGTTTTAAAAGGTGGTGATTAAAATAGGCTGTGATATTACTGTTCATTGTGAATACCGTAAAGATGGTGTTTGGCATAATTGCGATAATTTTGAGTGGGATCAAGAGACTGGCAAATACGAATTCTATCCAATATATGATGGAAGAAACTATGATCTCTTTGGGGTATTAGCAGGAGTAAGATGTAATGATTTTCCAAGTATTGATGTCCCGAGAGGATTACCGAAAGATATGGCTTTAAAAACCAAAGAAATGGCGGAAGCCGATCTTAGTTGGACACATTCCCATTCATATGTAACCTTGCGAGAAATGTTAGAGTGGAAGCGTAAGAGAACTAAGGAGTGGAAGAAGTTAAAGAAAAAGTATGTGATTAAACATGATTCCCGCGAGGGAGATTTCATACTGGATGACAGTATGTATCCTACGTTTAAATATGAAAAACATTTATTGGATTATCTGATTCGAAGAATGAAAGATAAGATGGGTGATCATATATATTGCTTTGAGAAAGATGATTATTATGCTAAAGGCGATGATTTTAGAATAGTATTTTGGTTTGATAATTGAGGTATAAATATGACAATGGGAGACCATATTCGGACTATGACAAATAAAGAGTTAAGCAAGTTTATTGCTGATTTGTTTTATAGAACTCCGGAACACGATGATAAAGAAGAATTTCAAAAGAGAATGGAAGAAGTGCTTGCTGAGGAAGAGTAATGGGTGTCAACTTTGTAGAACTCCAGGATAAGATAAAAGCTGAACCGGATTTAATAATAGAAGTTTTAAACAAACTAAATTATAAAGACATAAAAGACAGAGGAGATTATTTTGCTGCTCGAAATAATGATGGAGATAATGCTAATGCGTTCGTAATCTACAAAGACACCTTAAAGTATAATAATTATACTAGAGGACATAGCGGGAATATTATTAGTCTGGTAATGAAGACCTGTAATTGTGAATTTCCAAAAGCGTTAGAATTTATATCTAAGTGGATTGGATTTAAGGGATCTGACTACCAAATAAAATATCCATTTCATTCTTTCTATAAAATGATTAAGGCTGATCAATATGGCGATATTCCCTCTTTACAGCCTTATTCAGAGGATTTATTACCATCAGCTGACAATTTTAGCCTAAAATGGATCAAAGAGGGCGTAGATTTGACTACGCAGCGTCGTTTTGGAATTAGGTATGATTTAGAAACTAATGGAATAATTATTCCCGAATATTCCGTGGATAATTTTTTAGTAGGTGCAAAGTGGAGAAATGCTGATCCGAACTGTGCCATGAATGAACGCTGGAATATGTATCTTAAGTTTAACCAATCATATAATCTTTATGGGTTAAATATTAATTACGGGACAATCGTAAATAAAGGCAAAGTAATTATATTGGAGGCCGAAAAAAGTTGTTGTCACTTATATAGTTGGGGATGTGGACTTGGAGTTTCAATTAATGGACATCATGTAAGTAAAGTACAGCAAAATATTTTAAAATCTCTTATGTGCGAAGAGATAATAATTGGTTTTGATAAAGATATAAAAGAAGAAGAAGTTAGATATAATGCTAAACAATTATTAACCTCAAATATGATTTATACGAACCGGGTTAGTTACATATTAGATACTGAAAATCTATTAGGAGAAAAAGATTCTCCTACAGATAAAGGATCTGAAGTGTTTAAAGAATTATTAAAAAGGAGAATTAAGTATGAGTAAGAGCAAAAAAATATGGCTGTTTGTTTTAATAGTACTGTTTATTTTTGATATTATCACACATTTTACAGCATATTCCGGTGGGAATACATTCGGATCTCACCTAAATTATATAGCAAGTGTATTGATGGGTTTTACTATTGGACTATATGTAGCTGATATACCGTGTCTGAAAGGATAAATATGGAGAGACAAAGTGATAAAAGATTAGAAGAATTACGAAAAAAGGGTATTCCTATATATTCAATCTCTAGATTAGATTGTATTAATCGTTGTCTCGCTGAAGCATGGCAGACTTACCATGAAGGTAATCGTGGAGAAGGAAATATATATGCTTTATGTGGTTCTAAAGTTCATGAAGTTCTTGAGGGAATAGTTAATGGAGAAAACACCGAAGAAGACTTATATCCTGCTGTTGTTGCCGAACTCGAAGAGGCAGAAATGCTTGGGTATGAATTCCCTAAAATGGCAGATGGTAGTGACGGTATTCGAGATAAGTGGATAAAGGATATGACCCACTTTTGTAAGACATATAAATCACCGAATCCTTCTAATTTAACAACAGAAGAATTGTTTATATACACCAGTCCTAAAGGTAATGTACTTCAAGGATATATTGATTTACAAAAAAAGAATTCTGATGGAAGCATAAGTATATATGATTATAAGACTTCTTCTTTATATTCAGGTTCTGCTATTAAGGAACATGGCCGGCAGTTAGTAGTATATCAGATGGGATTAGAGCAAGCTGGTATACCAGTAAAATCTGTATCTTGGATATTTCTTAAATATGCTGAGATTAGATTTATGGGTAAAAAGACCGTAAAGAGTAAAGAAAAAACCGAGATATCTAAGGTAGTTGAGCGTTGTAAGATTGGTTCTGAGATGGCCAAGTATGTTGAACAGGTAATGATCGAAAAGGGTTATGATGAAGTTGATATAGATGTGGCTGTTTCTGAATTTAAACAGAGTAATTCTTTTGATGTTCTTCCAAAGGATATACAATCCGAATTTAAGTTACGTCCGTATGTTTTAGAATATGAAGTAACGGATGAAATTAAGCGTGAATGTGAAAAATATATAGATGAAACAATAGAAAAATGGGAATCTCTTGGTGATAATGAAAAGAATTATCCTCCGTTAAGTTTCACTAAATTACAGAAAAATGGTAAGGAAGTAAGTGATATTTTCTTTTGTACAAAGCTTTGTGCTCATGGGAAGACGTGTAAATATCTTCATGATTATCTTGATAAACTAGATAGTGGCCAGAGTGAGTATGACGATTTGTTCTAAATAAAGGGGAAAATTAACACTTGAAAATATCTTATAGTAGTGATACTATATAATTGAAATAGGGGACTATTATTTATGGATCACATATTAACTCGTATTAACTCTGAAATTAAAGAACTTTATAATCTTTTACAGGATTTGCAAAGTGATTTAGATGTCTTTTCTCATGAATACAAAATGGATAAAAAATCATTAAGAGTCGGGGATATCACCGGCTTTGATGATGCAGAGGTAATTAATGAGATAAATTAAAGCAAGGTTCATAGGGACGTGCAATTCGTCCGGCGTATTTTTAAATACGCTAACGCTTAGGTCTCAGTTCTGTTTTATAAAAAAAATAATAATAAAAAATCCCTTTCCGTGAATTAAACAGAGCTGAGTATTGTTTAAGGGAGTCGATTTCTGGTCTTCGACTCCCTAAATAATTAAGGAGGGTAAGCTATGGAGATGAATTTAGAAAACACTATTACAGTTTTAGAAACCATGAGAATGATTTGTGGTTTATGTAGAACCGAAAAAGAAGCACTGGAATCAGCTGTTTCATATTTAAAAACAATTCAAGAAGAAAACGAGGAAGGAGATTGATGGAATTATATTGGGCGTTTTGGTGTTTATTCGGAATGGTAATGACAGTCATTGCCGTAACAATTTGCGATAGATATTTAAAAAAGGAGAATAAAAGAGATATGACAAAGGATGCTTTTTATAGAGCTCTTCAGGGAACACATCTGTTGTTTTTTAGCGAGTTAAGATTCGGACAGTTTATGGATATGTTTTTAGGATATATGAAAAATGAAAAGCATTTAGATCCATATTATATTACAGACGCTGAGTTTATTTCGACCTTAAAGGATTACGTAAAAAAGACGGAGAACAAAGATTGGGAAGTATAGTGTTAACATTATGTACTTTTATACCAATAATAACTGCCGTAATTTTATATAGAGTTAACTTATTAAATGAAATAGCAGATATTATTTTATTGATAGGATTGGCTGCAGGAATATATTGGTTGATATATACCGGTGCATTAAGTATATATGTGGTTAAAAAATTTATTGAAATTGGGGATTATAAAATATTTTTTATGAAAGTAAGGGATTCATTGTGGAATTAATAGTGCTAGGATTATTACTTGTTATTCTGCTTTGTGTGAACATTTTAGAGGGATGATAAATGCAATGAGCAAAAGCATGAAAAAGAAGAAAAAAAATACTGAGAAGAATATAGCGGTAAAACCTGTTAAAAAGAAGAATAAAAAAACTGCTCCAGATGTGCTGCGGCCGGCGACGAAATTGCAAATGTTGCGAGAAACTGAAGGCGAGGAAGAATGGAGAGAAGTTGATCTCGATCCAACTATCAAAGTTTCTTCATGGGGTAGAGTAAAACGCCACGGTAAACTTACTGATCTCGGGGAGGATAGAGACGGATATAAGAGAATTACAATTAAAGGAAAATCATATAGATTACATAGAATAATTCTTAATGCATTCGTACCTTGTCCAGGTGATAAATATGTTATTGATCACATTAATAACATACACAATGATAATAGAATATCTAATCTAAGATGGGTAACTATTCAAGAAAATAGTAAGTTTGCCGGAGAAATGGGACTTCAATCTAGGAAGATAAATAGTAATCAGATAGTAATATGTATTGATGAATCTACTGGAATTGGATATATGTTTGCAACGATTGTAGATTTGTGTAAATACTTCACTAAATTAAAACCAGATGATGTATATGCTTATATGGTTGGAAAGCGTAAGACTCTTAAAGGATATAAAGTAGTTAGAGTTGAAGGATTGGAGGATAAACGTGACCGAAATAGGTGAAATCTTTTACAGAAAAGACAATGGTATGTGGGTTGCTTATGATCGAGACGGCAATTCTGCAAGGGGAATTTCCAAAGATCATGCTAGAAATAACTATTTATTAGCGTTTGGTGAATTAACGGGTCAAATACCTATTGGTTTTGATATGTCTCGAATAGAAAGGAGCCTTTGATGAGCACAAAAATACGGATACATAATTTAATTTATTCATTAACAAAGCCGTATAAGAAGTTGCGTAATAGATTCTTAGCTAAAAGGTATCCGTGGCTTCTTCCTTATAGCGTCTGGAGTGGAGAATTGAGAAACGATTATGATTATTCATATCTTTGGGCAGCACCTGAAAAAGGGTGGAACAGGGTTATTTTCTTTCCAATGATGGAAGAGATTCGTGCTGCTGCCAAAGAAGACGGTATTATTGATCGACTAAGAACTGCTGATTATAAATCAAAGTATGGTGGATTAAGATTTTATATAGAAGGTGGCAATGACAAAATTCACAATATTATTCATAGATATGAAATATTAACTGAAAACATTTGTGAAATATGTGGAGAACCGGATGTAGGCAGTACAAGCGGATGGATAACCCCTATATGTAGGAAATGTTATACGAAAAATAAATGGCATACAGAACCTTATGATGAGGCAATTTCTGAAGATCGCAGAATGGCAGATTGGTATGAATATATTAAATATAACGAAAAAGATGAAAAAGTTCATTACAAAATAGATGTCAGACCTACTGCAAATAAGATAAGAAAAAAGTGGAATATCAAACACCCATTTAGGAGAAAACAATATGCGAAATATTGATGCGGAAAAACTTTTACGTGAGGCTTGGAATAATAATTATAGTAAAGAATATGACCAACTCTTAAATATGTATAAAGAACAAGGTCATAAGGTTAAGCGTAATGATAAAACCGGTGAACATATTGTGGAGAAAACTCAAAACTTTGATATGTTTAAAGGTACTCCATTTGAAGATATATTTAGATAATTTACACCTATGCACTTAGGAGGATTGTATGAAAGTTTATAGACTTGTTGAATGCAGTGGATCATATGAAGATTACATGGAACACCATGTAGGCACTTATGCTAACAAAGAAAAAGCCATTGAAGCAAGAAAACAAAATGAACAATTAAACAAAGAAGCTGAAGAACAGGCTATTTTATGTGACCAATGTCTTACATGTGATGAAAATGGTAGAGATATATGTCAAAAGTTATGTATGTCATTCAAAGCTCTTAAGAATAATCCAAATGATTGTGCTAATTGGAGTAGTTCGTGGGGGCCGTGTACTTACAGAATAGATGAAGAAGAGGTTATACAATGATAGAAAATTGGAATGAAGATGAACGAGATTTAGCTGATATTGTATTTGATGAAGTTCCTTTTGTTAAAGAGGCGTTTCAAGAATACGTGAAGGATAAAGAGGAGACTAACTGGGATGAAAGATATTATGGGATTTGTCAAAGCGAATCCAAATACGGTTTTTAGATTTCTAGTATATAACAAATTTAATATTTGGACTCCGGAACAACAAGCAAATAAATATATAGATGAATGTATTTATACAGATACTCATTATTCTTTTGCTAAGATTACTGATTGTATATCAACTCCCGAAGGAGTACTTCTTGAATTAAGTATTCTTGACGAAGATGACTTTACCTATATAAATCGTAAAGAATATAGGCTATTGAAAGATATAATACTTGATAAATTTGATATAGATAATAAGAAAGAATAAATATGCTGAGATATAATAATTATCATAAACATGATCATGTATCTAATATATTTACCCCAGATTGTAATGTTAAAGCTGAAGACTATATTAAAAAGTGTGTCGAATACGGACACACTAATTATTTTACAACTAATCATGGTAGTTTCGGAGATATCTTTGAAGCACGGACATTATGCAATCAATATGGATTAAGATGTATTGCTGGGATAGAAGGGTATATAGTACCTAATCCTCTTGAGAAAGATAAAAGTAATTATCATATTATTATTATTCCCAAAACAGATGAAGCTCGAAAAAAAATGAATTATGTATCAAGTAGAGCTAATATTGAAGGATATTATTATAAACCTCGTATATTTATAGAGGATTTATTAAAGTTGGATAAAAATGATATTTTTATCACAACTGCATGCGTCCAGGGGATATTAAAAGATGAGAATAGTTATAAAAATATCTTTTTGCCTCTTTATAATTATTTTGGGAATAATATGATGCTTGAAATACAAAGTCATTTAGATCCTTTACAAATTAATATTAATCAACGAATTAAAAAGTTGCATGATAAATTAGGACTTAAAATAATTGCAGCAAATGATTCGCATTATATTGATGCTGAAGGACAAAAAGAAAGACTTGAGTTACTTAAAGGTAAACATATAGAATATGGCGCTGAAGATTCATTTATATTAGATTTCCCTACTGCTGAAACTATGATGGATAGATTTAAGGAACAAGGAGTTTTTTCAGAGTCTGAGATCAAGGAAGCAATTAATAATACTTTATTATTCGATGAATGTGAAGAAATAAAACTTGATTACTCTATAAAGATGCCTACAATTTATCCTGAACTAACTCCTAAAGAAAGAGTTGAACTTTTAAAAAAGAAAATTATAAAACGTTTTAATGAGATAAGAAAAGAAGAACATATACAAGGAGAAGAATTAGAAAAATATAAAGAAGGTATTAGATATGAAATGAAAATCATAGAAGATACCAATGAAGAAATACATACCGCCGATTATTTTTTATTTAATGAAAAAAATGTTGATTTAGCTGTTAATAAATATGGCGGTATTCTTACTAGAGGTGGTAGGGGGAGTTGTGGTTCTTTTTATATCAATAGAATTCTTGGAATGACACAGCTTGATAGATTTAAAATAAATCTTCCTTTATTCCCTGATAGATTTGCTTCAACCGCTAGATTGCTTGAAAATAGAGCGATCCCGGATATTGATTACAATGTGATGAAACAGGAACCTTTTGTAGAGGCATCAAAAGAATTATTAGGTGAAAATGGTTGTTACCCTATGTATGCACCTGGAACCATGCAATTAGCAGAGGCTTTTAGGAATGTTTGCAGATCAAAAGGAATGGAATACGACTCTTTTAATGAAGTAGCAAAAGACCTAGAGAATCATTTGGAAGATCCGGATTGGATAGATGTAATTAAAGAAGCTAATAAATATGTTGGTACTATAGTAAGTGGTTCAGTTCATCCTTGTGCTCATTTATTATCTTCAGAAAATATCCTCTATGAATATGGGGTTACAAGATTAGGGGAAAATGTTTGTGTACTTATAACATCATCTGAAGCTGATGAATATAAGGTTCTAAAAAATGATTATCTAATAGTAAAGGTTTGGAAGTTAATTGCAGAGACTTTTGATTTAGTAGGTATTCCAATCATTTCTGCTCGAGAATTACTTGAAAGTATTAAAGATGATGAAAGAATATGGGATTTATTCAAATATGGAATAACTTGTACATTAAATCAAGTTGACTCTGATAATGGCACTCAGCAAGCAAAAAAATATGGTATTCATTCTTTTATAGAAGGTGCATATATTGCTGCCGCCATTAGACCATCATTTGATTCTTGGAGAGATAAGTTTTTAACACATTCTGTTTATTCAACAGGATCTAAACAACTTGACGAGGTATTAAGTAGTACTAATGGATATATATTATATCAAGAAAATCTTATGCAATATTTTGAATGGCTTGGTGTTACACCGGCTGAATCAATAGGGTTGATTAAAAAAATTTCTAAGAAAAAGATTAAACCAGAAGATTTTAATAAACTCGAAGAACGCATAAAGAAAAAATGGATAGAAAACACTGGATCTGAAGATATGTTTCAAGAGACATGGAATATGATACAGAGTTGTATGGCGTACGGTTTTTGTAGTGCGCATGCGGCTGCCACATCACTTGATATGTGTTATGGAGCTTATCTTAAGGTTAATTATCCATTAGAATATTATACCGTATGTTTAAATAATTATGCTGATGATATTACAAGAACAAATAAGCTTATTAAGGAATTAGATTATTTTAATATCAAACTTAAAGGTATAAAATTTAGACATTCCAAGGCTGAATATTCTTTAGATAAAAAGCATAAGATAATATACAAAGGTCTGACCTCTATTAAATATATGAACGACAAGGTTGCCAATGAGTTATATAATCTTCGTGACAAGCAATATGATAGTTTTATAGACTTACTTGTAGACATTGGACAAACAAGTTGTGATTCTCGTCAGCTTGGTATACTTATAGATCTTGGATTCTTTGATGAATTTGGACACCCTAATCAGCTTAATAAACAGGTTGAGATATTTAATAAATTCTATGGTAGAAAACAGATTAAGAAGAACTCCATTGAAGGATATCCAGAATGGGTGTTTGAAAAGCATTGTGATAAATCGTCAGATAAAATGTATAAGTTTTCTGACACGCTCCCTATGCTTATAGAATTATGTTCAACCGTTGATTATCCTAAAACAACTATTAAAAATCGCATACAGAGCGAATTAGAACACCTTGGATATATCCAAACGACTCTTGAAAATATTTCTGATGAGTATTATTATGTAAATGAGATAAATGGTAATTGGCTCACGTTATATCAGTTACATACCGGTAATACTATCAAAATAAAAAGTCGAAAAAAATATTTACAAGATACTGATATAGATGTTAATAAGATTATTAAGATAATTGAGATCAAAGATGAACAAAAATGGCGTAAAGACGCTATGGGTGAGTGGTATAGAAGCGACGAAACTGAGCCAATCTTAACACGCTTTTTAGTTTTGAAATAACGAGAAAAATTAACTCTTGAAATTCTAAAAATGATGTGTTATATTATAGATGAGATAAGAAAAAGGTTTTGATATAAAAAGGCTGGGGCATGTGCTCCAGCCGCCTCCTCCCAAATAGAGAGGAAAATTAAAACACACTCGTGTAGCTCAGTTGGGAGAGCGCCTGCCTTACAAGCAGGAGGTCGAGGGTTCGATTCCCTCTCACGGGTAGCATCCCCTCCCAAAATGCCGTCCCAAATGTCCTGGGGACGTAAAATATACATGGATCCGGCTCTTCGGAGTCGGTTATGAGGGAATGGTGTAATGGTAGCATAACGGTCTCCAAAACCGTTGGTCACGGGTTCGAGTCCCTGTTCTCTTGTTACGCATCTGTGTCGAAATTGGTAGCACGATCAAGACTTAAAATCTTGTGGGCATATGCCCGTGTGGGTTCGAATCCCACCAGATGCAGATGATTAGGTGGGCGCGACAGACTCGTAAGTCCACAGGCAGAGCCATTAAAAACTTAAACAGGAACAAATGCGAAGCGCTTCCTGTGCTAATCATTATTTAAATTTATTAAATCGGTGCCAGACGGTGTGCACAACGTCTCAAACACATAGGCTTGGAACACCTAGTGTAGGCAGAAAATGACAACTATGTTTAAAAGTTCCCATAGTTGTCCAGTGAAGGATATAGGTGCCTATGATAATAGAGGATACGTTGACTTCACAAATGCTGCAATGGCGCAATTGGTAGCGCAACTGATTTGTAATCAGTAGGTTGTGGGTTCGATTCCTACTTGCAGCAGGTTGCTGGGTCGCTCCCAGATGATCTCAGAGAGAGCAGGACACCTGAGAGAGAACGACAATGCTTTTATTGGTTGGCTGATACAAGCAACGTAATGAAGTGCTGAGGTATATCCCAACACTTTCCAATAGGAGAACTGCACAGAAAGGATATGAAAAATGGCAATAATAGATAATTATACAAAAGAGGAATTATGCGATATAGTTAAAAATTCTTTTAGTATATCAGAAGTAATTGATAAATTAGGATATTCTACAAAAAATGGACGTAATAGCGACACAATAAAGAAGAGATTACAAAAATATAATATCGATACATCGCATTTTAGATCTGTTTCTCCTGTTATAAGAACTCGTGAAGAAATATTTCAAAATAATTCTGGAGCTAGTCAAAAAACGGTAAAAAGTTGGTTTAAAAAAGAGAATGTAAATTATGAATGTTCAATTTGTGGACAAAAACCAATATGGAATGGGCAACCGTTAATTATGATACTCGATCATAAAAATGGAAATAAAAATGATCATAGACTTGAAAATTTAAGATATGTTTGCCCTAATTGCAATCAGCAATTAAGTTCAACTGGTTTTAAAGGATATATTTATAACGAAAACGGTTTAAAAATAAAACACACAAGTAAAACTGATAAAGCTAAAAATTTCTGTATCGATTGTGGTAAACCAATTACATTACAGGCAAAAAGATGTTTGGAATGTAATTGTAAAAAAAAGAAGGCAGATTCTCATGCGAATGAAATGGGCAAAATACTATCATCAAATAGAGAAAAATTAAAAAACGAAATTCGTATTAAACCGTTTATACAAATTGGCAAAGATTGTAATGTTACAGACAATGCTATTAGAAAATGGTGTATGAAATTTAATTTGCCCTATAAAACAAAAGATATAAAACAATATTCCGATGAAGAGTGGAATAAAATTTAATTAAGCGGAGTGATGAAATTGGATAGACGTACCGGGTTTTGATCCCGGTGTCCGAAAGGACGTGCGGGTTCGAATCCCGCCTCCGTTGTCATCTTTCTTATAACTTTGCCTCCTTTCTGGTTACTGGTTCTTTGATAGCTTAATTGGTAAAGCCTCGGATGTGAGTTCGAATCTCACTCAAAGAAGTTATTGCCGAGTTTTCGGCAATTATTTTTTAAATAGCAAAATTAAAGGAGGAGTTTATGCGAATTACAAAGATCAAAGATGTGAACAGATTTATGGAAGTGGTTAATGAGTGTTCGGGTGATGTTTTCTTGAATACTAGTAACGGTGATTGCTTGAATTTAAAGAGTAAGCTCACACAGCTCATTGCATTGGCTCAGATATTTGACGTTGATGTTAATGTAGGTGAACTTTCAATTACAGCTAGTCAACCGGATATTATTAAGATCGCTGAATATCTTGTTAACGAGTGAGGTAGTAATTATGAGAGGTGGCTGGATACCAAGGTTTTATAACTGTCCGGATGTAATTTTAATTATGTGGAACGGTTATGAATTTTGGATAAAGAAGTGGTGGAAGAATGGATAAAGAATACACATTAATCAGTATTACCCATAATGGTCGAAAAGGTATAAGAGGTACATCAGTTGATAATCCTAAATATGATGGGATGGTTGGTCAAAAGGTTATCTTTGATTTAGATGCCATTAATCAGTTTCAACCAATGACATTGAAATTTATTGAACCATCAGCACCATATTCTTGGTGGTATACGTCTGAAGTGCTTGCACTTGCGGACGATACTTTAAAAAAGAATATTATTCTTGAGACTGCTAATACAATTTACACGTTTCTGTATACTGAATAAAATTGCTATTTTATTTGGAGCAGAATTTGATAGTCGGGAGGTATAGATGAATAAATTATGGAAGGTAGTTACAGTAACAATATTATTGTTACTACTTTTTTCACTAGATATAAAAGCAGAAACAATTCCGGTTGAGAATTTAACGAGAGAAATTAATATCGAGATTAATGAAACACCTATATCATACAATGACATATATGTGGATAAAACTAATGGGTTTAAATCTTATATGAGTTATAAATCCATTACGAAAGAAGATTCTCCTCAATATTATTTACAGGAGATTTGTGGTACAGATGCAGATGGCTTCCGTAAATGTGCAGACAGATATGTTATTGCAGTGGGTAGAGGTGTTGGCGGTCAAGTAGGAGATTGTGTTGATCTCATATTAAAGAATGGCCAAGTAATCTATTGTGTGATAGGTGATTATAAAGCTAATCAACATACCGACGCTGCTAATCTTACAGGATACAACGGCTGTTGTTCTGAATTTATAGTTGATCCTCAGACATTGAGACGAGACATCAAGTATAGAGGGAACATAGGTTGTGGTTATGTTGGATGGGAGAGCCCGGTATTAGTTATTAGAAGATATGATGTGAACTATTTGATGTTTGATTTTGGAGGTAAAAAAGATGGAGCGTGAAATTTCAGATTATGTAAAGTTTGTCACAATGGATCAGGTACAAAAATTTGTGGATAGTATTAGAAAGATTCCATATGACGTAGATGCTTGTCATGGGAATTACATAGTAGATGCCAAATCACTTCTTGGGCTTCTTAGTCTCAGTTTGGGTAGAGAGATTAAACTCATCGTACATTCAGAAGATCCCCTTGCTGAAGATCTCCTTAAAATGATTTGTGATGATTTTCGATAATTGTGAGGACTATAAGTAATGAAATTCGAAAATACAGAAGTGTTTAATTTTGAAGGTGCTCTTAGAGGCATGAGAAATCCCATGAATAGTTGGGATAAATCGGACAGTAAATATTGGTTGCCAAATGAAAACATAGATAAATATAACGAAATGGTTAATGATGATGTGTCTTGGGAACCATATTATATAGGCGAAAGTGACATGGAATTGACACAAAAACTTATATTGGCTGGTGATGAACATGCCAAGTTTATGCGTCAGATATTTGTATCAGTTGATATAACCGCTCCCCAATTTTGGTGGTCTGAGGCCGATACTTATAAGATTTCGACAGTAGCTAATAGCTCTTCGAAAATGCATAAAATTTCATCTACACCAATAACTCGTCAGTGTTTTGATTCTGGTATTCATACTTATAATGGCTATACCAATGCAATATTAGAAGATCCGGTTATAGATGAGTTTATTCCTAAGTTAATAGATTTTCTTGAATATCTAAGGAAGGAATTTCTTAAAACAAAGAATAAATCGTATTGGGAAGCACTAATCAATTGGTTGCCAGAAAGTTGGTTACAAACTCGCACATGGACAGCGAATTATGCGGTGTTAAGAAATATCTATTTCCAGAGACGCAATCATAAGTTGGCACATTGGCACGAGTTCTGTGAGTGGATTGAATCACTGCCGTATAGTAAAGAATTAATTACATTGGAGAAATAATAATATGGATTGGAGAGATGACATCTGTACTTGTGCTTCTCAAAATTGCCCAGACAAAGACAGATGTGTAAGGTCAACACAATATCACAAGCCAGGTATTCATACGGTGAGTGATTTTACAGAATTATGTAAAGAAAATAAAGAATATTTTATCGAGGAGGGCGAGTGAGTGCTGATTTTATGTGGTTGCACTGCCTCTGGCAAATCAACTATTCTCAATAAATTAGTTAATACATATGGTTACGAAAATATCGTAACGTTTACAACACGGCCAAAACGAGAAGGCGAAGAAAATGATGTAGATTACCATTATATCACCAATGAATATTTTGATTCATTGAATGAAGAAGGATTCTTTGCCGAGACAACTTCTTATAATGTAGCCAATGGTGAAACTTGGAAATATGGCACAGCTAGGAAGGATCTTAAGGATGATAGAATTATCATTCTTAATCCATATGGTCTTAAGAAGTTGCGTGAAGATAAAACACTAAATATAACTGCAGTACGTTTATTCGCTTCTCATGGTGAGACTTGGAATAGATTGCGGTCTAGAGGAGACTCTTCTGATGAAGCTGCAAGACGTATTGAAGCTGATAAAAAGGACTTTGAAGATATTGATGAATATGTAGATCTTACGATTCGAACAGATAGTTTTTGGGAGATAGACAAGATTGCATATTTAATAGATAAGTTTTATTCATTGCGAAAGGAATAAGATGGATATGATAGTTTCAAAACGTGACGGACGTAAAGTTCTTTTTAATAGAGAAAAAATAAAAGATGCTATTTTGAATGCGTTTTTAGAAGTTGATGGTGAAGAAAGTCAATATGCCAAAGATAAAGCCAGAGATATTTCGGGTTATATAGAATCTCTTAATAAAGACTTATCAGTAGAAGAAATACAAAACATTGTAGAAGAAAAACTGATGAGTAGTAATAGAAAAGATGTGGCTAAAGCTTATATCATTTATCGCAACAACAGAAGTATAGAACGTGATAAAAATAGTTTATTATACAAAAATATCACTAAAAAATTATATGCTACTAATGTAGAAAATCAAAACGCTAATGTAGACGAGCGTTCATTCGGTGGCAGAATGGGTGCAGTAAATAGCGAAGTATTAAAGAATTACGCACTTAATTATTGTATTAGTCCTAAAGTTAAAGAGAATCATTTAAATAATCGTTCTTATATTCATGACCTTGATCATTATGCTACCGGTGATCATAACTGTCTTAGTATTCCGTTTGATAAACTCTTAGCCAAAGGCTTTAATACTAGACAAACAGATGTCCGTCCGGCAAATAGTATAAATACGGCTTTTCAGTTGGTTGCAGTTATTTTTCAATTACAAAGTCTTCAACAATTTGGAGGAGTTTCAGCAACGCATCTTGATTGGACAATGGTTCCTTATGTAAGAAAATCATTTTTTAAACATTATAAAGACTATATCGAATTAGTAGAAGAACACGAATTAGATTATAGTTTTCACAATGCTTTATCTATAGAAGAAAATGATTATAAAGCATATAACGAAAAAGCATATAAATATGCTATGAAAAAGACTGAAAAAGAATGTCAACAAGCCGTTGAAGGAATGTACCACAACCTAAATACATTACAAAGCAGATCTGGTAATCAATTACCATTTACTTCAATTAATTATGGTACATGTACTCTTCCTGAAGGGAGAATGATTATTAAAGCATTACTTGAAGGGAGTATTAATGGTGTTGGGAAATTTCATAGAACATCAATTTTCCCTTGTGGTATCTTTCAATTAATGAAGGGCGTAAATCGAAAACCAGGCGATCCTAATTATGATTTGTTTCAACTTGCTATAAAAAGTACTTCTCAAAGGATATATCCTAATTATGCCAATTGTGATTGGAGTGGTAATGAAGGATATGATAAGAATGATCCTAAAACATATTTTTCGACCATGGGATGTCGTACTGCCAATGGCTATGATATTAATGGTTTTGGTCAACTTAAGGATGGCAGAGGAAATATTGCACCAGCTACAATAATTCTCCCTACTATAGCGATGGAAGCAAAGACAGAATATGTAGGAGACGAAGAAGGTTTAATAGATTATTTCCTTAAAAAACTTGATGAAGTGATCCATGAAACAAAAGATGGTCTTCTTGAAAGATTTGAATATATTTGTTCTCAATCTGCTGAGTCGGCAAAATTTATGTATGAAAATGGCACAATGGAAGGATATGTCCCTGAAGAAGGGATACGTTCCGCACTTAAACATGGAACTCTTGCAATAGGACAACTTGGGTTAGCAGAATGCTTACAAATTCTAATAGGATGCGATCATTGTGAACCAAGAGGAATGGATGTGGCGAAACGCATAGAACAATTATTTAAAGATAGATGTGCTGAATTTAAACAAAAATATAAATTAAATTTTGGCGTATATTATACTCCTGCAGAGAATCTTTGTTTTACTGCCATGAAGAAGTTTCAAGAGCAATATGGAATAATTCCTAATGTATCTGATAAAAAATTCTTTACTAACTCTATACATGTACCTGTGTGGAAAGATATGACTTGTATGGAAAAAATAGACATAGAATCTCAACTTACTGGGTATTCAAGTGCGGGATGTATTACTTATGTTGAGTTGCCTGGAAGTGTTAAGCATAATCCTAAAGCTCTTGAGACAATTATAAATTATGCAATGGATAAAGATATTCCTTATTTTGCAATTAATATTCCAATTGACACTTGTATGGATTGTGGATATACGGACGAAATGAATGATACGTGCCCGCAATGTGGTGGACATCACATTCAAATGTTACGTAGAGTCACCGGTTATCTTACCGGATCTTATAAGGACGCATTTAATGAAGGAAAACAACAGGAAGTTGAAATGAGGGTAAAACATTATAATGTACAAAATTAAAGACATATCAACAGATTATCTTTTAGATATTGGTTTTAAAACCTTTGATAATGAAATATTTCGACTGAGATTTCCTATTAGTTTTTATAAGAATATACCGGTTGTATTCTGCAAGGCTACTGTAATTCCTGAGAGTGGGAAAAAGGTTCAGATAGATGTTGAAAAAGCGAATGGCCAACCCTATACGATGTGGTATGACACTGAATGCGATCATTTATCTAAACGTTTTCGTAATGAATTGAATAATAATATCCATAAAAAAATGAATAAGATTGGAGCAAGACGTTATGCGGATAGATAATACTTCTTCTTGTGAAAACTGTCGATATTGCAGTCTTGACGAATCTAATAAAGCGAAGATTATGGTAACCTGCGATTTTGACGGTAAAACAAGGATATATGGTCAATATGTTGATTGCGATAGAAAAGAGGAAGCTAAATGTTCGGAGGAAGAGTAGACATTAATGGGATGCAAATTGATCCACAACAGATGATGCAGATGCAGCAAAATGCACAATTATGTGCATCTCATCCTGAATGTAAAGGTTGTCCTTTATATACAACTGCAGGCTACAATAAAACGATTTGTGAAAATGCACTAATTAGATTAAGTCAAGGTGATAATCAAAATGAGTCTGGACAAAGCGATACAACACAATAAGGAACATCGTGAACGTTATTACGGGTCAAAAGCTTTTGACTGTACGTGTAGGAATCATGGATCTTGCGATTGGTGTAATGCCAATAGACACTACCAAATTAATAAAGAAATTGAACGCTGCAAGTGCGAGGAAAAAATGTATGTTTATGAAGAAGAAAATTAAAATAAAATATTTTGATAATACTATCGATAAAATAAAGAAAATTGACGTGGGCGACTGGATCGACTTACATGTGGTGGGGACGCACGAGTTGAAGAAAGGTGAGTTCAAACTGCTGCCGCTTGGTGTAGCAATGAAACTCCCCAAAGGATATGAAGCTCATGTTGTTCCGAGATCCAGTACTTTTAAGAATTTTAAGATCATTCAAACCAACCATCATGGTGTAATTGACGAAAGCTATTGTGGCGATACAGATCAATGGTTCTTCCCGGCATATGCCTTAGAAGACACAGTAATAAATCATAATGATAGGATCTGTCAATTCAGAATAATGAAGAAACAACCCGCGATTGTATTCGAAGAAGTAGAAGAGCTGAAAGATAAGAGTCGTGGTGGTTTTGGATCTACCGGTAAAAATTGATTTTACGAAGTAGTCTGGCAAATATGGGCGGCTGTAGTGGTCGCCCTTTATATTATGGAGAAGTATATATGGATGATGATGTATTGAAGTTTCTTCAAGAAAAGGGTATAATCAATCTTGACGATGTGCGAGAAGAAATGGAACAAGATAGAAGACGTAACATTTTAGCTAAGCACAAGTATTCCATATTCCAAGATAAAGACGGAAGATGGAAGACAACGATTGATGATCCAGACAAAAAGAACGGCAAAAGATTAGTCGCAAGAAAAGATAGGAGGGATTTAGAAGACTATATAATTGATTATTTGGAAGAAGAAAAAACAAATGACTGCACTGGACAAACAGTAACGTTGAGAAGTCTCTATGTTCCATGGTTAAAATCTAGGGTACTTGAAGCAAATAGTATCGGGACGGTAAAGAAAAACGATCAAGACTGGAAAAAGTATTACGAGAACGACCCAATCGTCGATAGAAAACTTGGTAGTTTTACACATCAAGAATTAAAGGATTGGGCACACCAAAAAATACGTGAGAATAACTTTACCAAAAAAGATTACTATAACATGATAGTTATCATGAATAAGATTTGGCAATATGCATGGGATTGTGGGAAGATTGAAAAAAACACATGGAGAGACGTAAAGATAAATACCAAACTTCTTAGGAAGAATGTTAAAAAAAGTAATGAAACACAAGTATTCTTCTTTGAAGAAAAAATGAAACTTTGTTCATACTGTTTGTCAGCGTTTAATAAGAATCCCAAAAATATCTCGGCTCTTACCATACCGCTTATGTTCCTTACCGGAATGCGGATAGGAGAGCTTGTGGCCCTCAAATATGAAGACTGCGTAGGAGATGAAATTCTTATAAGACGTGCTGAAGTTGTTGATTATGATCTTTGGGAAGACGGCAGTTTCCATTATATTGGTGTAAAAGTAGCAGACCACACCAAAACCGATGCCGGCGAACGGTCTATACCATTTACCAGAGGTGCTAAACAGATTATTAATCTTGTCAAAGAAGCATCTGAAGAATTCGGTTTTTATGATGATGGATATGTTTTTTGTCCTAACAGTAGTAGGATAAGAGCCAATAGGATAGACATTATACTTTATGACTATTGTGAAAAGGTCGGAATACCAAAGAAAAGTGCACACAAGATTAGAAAAACGTTTATAAGCCAAATGATCATATGTGGGATCGACTTTGATACCATTTGCCGTGTAGCAGGACACACAGATTTTAACACAACTTTTAACTCCTATACATACTCACTTACAAAGAAAGAAGACAGACTAGAAGAGTTCCAGAACATGTGTTCTGATTTGGAGGATGTTATAGGAACATAATACGGGGATTTTTGAAAAAGTAAATCGAAGTAAATTCGAGAAAACCCAGTAACGACAAGGGTTTGCGCCATTAGAGCATCGTTCAAGTCCCTTTTTCTGCACTCCGAAACCCTTGAAAATAGGGGGTTTGAGCACATCGTCTTTAAAAAGTAAATCGAAAAGTAAATTACTTTTATTTACTTTTGTAAATTATTTTTGTTTACTTTTTAAAAATTATGGGTATTTGACGAGTGCGCAAAAAAAAGGAGAGTCGTTATGACTCTCCTTTAAGTTTGATATATTGTCCACTTACCCATCCGGTTCTTCCGTCATTAAGCAATACATAATACCAACCGTTGCCGGCAGTGCATATGATCACTTCCGTATTGACAGGAAGGGTAGTAATTATGTTTGTTTGTAACGAGGTGTCAGGAGTACTGCGTACCCTGAGGTTATCTCCGGTCACTATACCGTGAACTTCTTTGATATATTCCTTCGATACATATCCAATATCCATTCTGTACCAATCACCAAGATCCCCACGTAATTGAACATAAGCACCTTTTTGTAACTGTAGTACTATCTGTGAATTGGTAGAAGGCGCTTTTCTGACATTAAGAGTACCTTCTTTGATATTTACCTGTCCCATAAGAAGAATCGTCTTTTCAGGAGTTATACCCGTTTGAGTATTAGAAGTGGGTATAACTGCAGGTTTTACACCCGTTTGGGTACATTTTAAATCAGAATATATGATATTAGTATCAATAGCACCGGTAGCCCACGAATAATTTTCGCTACCATACTGCCATATATCATATTTGCTTATAGTAGGCTTATTAGTTGAATATCTCGCACACCAGATTATATAATTCTTAAGCTTGTCAAATTCAACCATTGATTGAAACCATGAATCGCTGGCGTAGACTCCGGGCGTGAATCCTGCACTTTTTATTTTCTCGCAAAACGCAATGATGTTCCGTGTACGCTGTTCTTTAGATATATTGTCAGCACGACCATTATGATCGCTATTTGAGTACTCACTATCTATAAATACAGGAAGGTCTATTTTATATCCCTGTAACTTATTTGCGACCCAGACCGATTGTTCTTCAGCTTCAGCCTCATTAAGGCTTTGATCATAATAATATATGCCTATAGTTGCACCATTAGCAACGCAATTATCCATATGTTTCTTAAATAGTGGATCTTCTGTTAGGATTCCTTTCTCGTAACTTCTGTAACCCACTCTTATAAAAACATTTGGCACTTCTTTGATCATATTAGTATAATTCGTAATAGTATTATACTTTGATATATCTATAGCTCTAAGAATAGTAGTATTGGTTTCATTTGCCTTAGAACCATCTTCTAAACACATAATAGTGTGAGAACCGGGTTTTACTATAACATCTCCACGCTTTAAATATTTATCACTTGTAAGATATTTTGAATCAGTAAGTAAATCAAATGCACCAGTGCTCATAAACGCTTTCTGCATTGTACTTGTTGTAGGAGCATTAGCACCGTTGTACGGTATTTTTATCCCGGCACATTCGGCACATACGGTCATAAATGAGCTACAATCGCATTCACATGGTGTTTTTATCTTTGATAGATCCATACCGTGTGCAACAGCCTGTGTTTTAAGAGAATTGCGCTGTTTTTGATCATAACCAATCATGTTATTAGTGCAGCCTTTTTCACAAGCGTCAGCCATTTTTTCTGCAATGGTTTTATCTTTTGGTCTTAATACATACCCCCATTTTTTATCGAACCAAGACGAGAAACATACCTCTCGACTATTTTGGTCGCCTGCTTGTCCTCCACTTGATTTCCCTCGTTCATCAATCGAAGAATGCCCTATTTTTGACATAGTATATTCCCTCCTTTATGCAATAAAATATGCTTCTTCGCTATCATTAAAACCTACATTAACGCCTCTTCTAAAATAAATGTTCTTTATAGGAGGAGTGTTTGGAATCATATGATATCTAGCGGAAGATAAGGTACAATTAGTATAATTTGCAATATCGTTACATGTATCTAAAGTTGTTATTATGTTTTTAGTATTGGCATCAAAAGCATATATTTTTTTATTTCTTATTAATTCTTTTACTATTTTTTCATCTTTCATGTGTGGAATATTATCAATTAATTCAACATCCATTAACATCCTAAATAAATGTTCTTTTGAGAAATGTACAGTATTAAGAATATATGATTTATTATCTATTTCAGAAACTCCCAAATAATTGTATGCATCCATCCTTGTTTCAAATCTTTTTTCAAATTTACATTTTTCATCAAACATATAAATTGGTGCATTTTTATTAAATTTATAATTTAAATTTATAGGAGTAATATTTCCTTCTTTATCTATTTCTACGTCTTCTTCTCTACGCCAAATACATCCACGACTTATTAATTGTTTATTATTTAAACAATCTACTAATCCTCCGCATTCCTCCAATGCATCTTTATATGAATTAAATTTTTTTATAAATACGCCTAAATCAGTAAATTGATATATAGGAATTGATAAAGGATTAACATCATAAGATTGTTGTCTTATTTTAGCTTTTTGTGATATTATATCTTTAGTTTTCTGAGATTGTTTATAACCAATAGTAGTATTACCACCTAATGTTTCGTTATATCCATAATCATATCTAACATATGATTTATATTCCTTTATTTTTTGAATCTCTATTTGTTCAGCTTCATTTTGAGTTAAGTTGGTAACAATTACTTCGTGTTTTATATTATCCCAGCCATATTTTTGTATAGCATTATAAAATGCAGTACCATTTTTTGAATATCCGTGTTTATATCCATAACCTCCGGCCCATCTTTTTGCTGGGTTTTGACAAGTTATTCCAATGTAATACTTATCATAATTATAACCACTTATTTCTTTTGGAACCGTATGTACGTATACACACCATTTTTTATTATCAATCATTATACAGTCCTCGTATATTTGTCCAATAAAAAAACACGAGCAACCATTGGACTCGTGGCTTTCGGGAGCTACCCTAGCTCGTGTTGTTTTAACAATTATATTTTATATAGTTGGTATATATTCTGGTTCATCGAGATCTTTCTTTCGATATTTTGCATTAATATCTACAAGTTTCTTGTCAAGAATATCAACCGGAAGCGGTTTCTCGTGATATTCAGGATCTTCGCTATTAACCATCTCAACCATGATATCTGACCACTTAGCTATAGGAACTATGGTTATCTTGGTTTTCTTGGTCTTACGAAGTCTTTCAGGTTCTATTTCTATTTCGTATTCGTCAACAATTGCAGCCTTAGCAAACGTGAACTGCACCTCAATGTCTCCCGGCTCTGATGTCAAGTCAGAATCTACGTCGAATTTATAAACCACATAGTTTTCATAAACATCATCAACGGTCTCGTCGTTAGGCACATCTTCAACAAGTACATCTACCAAGTATTTCTTACTGCAAGGCAGAATATACTCCATCATACAAGAAAATTCGGACATATTTGTAATTGTCTCATTATATGCCTTAGGTACTAATACACGTACTGTATCTACCATTGAACTTCCCTGTACGATTCTATTACCGCCTGTGACTATAACGGTATTGTCATTTCGTATATAAATATCGTACATAGTTTCCTCTTTCTTTTATAATTTAATTGCTACTGGATGATAGGCTATATTCGCAGTATGATTCCGTGTATTACTTTCCTTCAGAAACTGACCGGGGATATAGTATTGATCTCCGTTTACTTCTATAACCTTGTCATATAAATCATCTGCAGTTACAACCGCATAATCGGGGTAATACAGATTATCTATGTTTATATATCCATTAAAAAGCCAATCTTTTGCAGGTTTTAATGCTAAACTATCTTCAAAATAATCAGATCCATACTGTCCCACATTATATTGAGGGAATAATGAATTAACCCTTGTAGCACTTCTGTTTGCGTTTCCCAATAAATGCGTTATATTATATAAATCAAATACTTCGTGATGTTGTTCTATTCCACTTAAAGATCCCGCACCAGTATTAGAACCAGTTGGGAATGCAGTACTGTGAGAACAAGGAGTTCCTCCCATTACTGCACAATCATGATTGTCTATAGTTTTACCCTTAAATAAGAAAAATATAGGAGTTTTACTTCCACCTGCAGCATCAAAATTTTTGGTAGCAAAATAAATACAGTTTTCGTTATAATATAAAAAAGCATAGCAATTTGGTTTATTGCCGTTATTTGTATCCCAATAATGTATCCAACAAGTAGATATCGCCCAGGTTGCAGCTAAACGACCGGTAGAAGAGGTGTTTGCAGTATTAGCATATATAGGATATTGGCAATTACCATATGGAATAACTGCTACGCAAGCTGGCCCATAACCAGTAGTATTACCAGCTCCTACCGAATGCAAAAGAGCAAATCTTACTCCCCAAATATCAAACACATAATCGCTAACCTTGGTAAATGCAATATTAGCCTCAGTTAATAATTCCGATAACATTTGGCAATATAGTTTACTACCATTAATATAGTGTGTCATAGCAAAACTACCGCCATTTAAATTGGGTACATTTAATGTAGCGGTAGTAGTAGAATAAACTGAAATAACAGAATTAGCTTCTGTATAGCGTCTTTTTATATATGGCATTTAATCGTCCTCCTCATCAATCGTCTTGTCAATATATGGGGCTAAAATTACTTCTTCTTCCCCTACATTAACAATTATAGCGTCCCAACCGTATGTATGAGGTTGCCATTTAACATTGAATAAGGAGACGATAACAGTATCGCCTTCGCCACCGTCTCCTTTCTTAAAAGGGATGAGTTGGTCATCCCCTTCCTCTGTTGTAATTATATAGCCGAATTCTCCGACAGAGTTTCTGCCAAATCTAAACTTAACTCCATCTTCTGTGATCAAATCAGGATCAACAGCAGAAGAGGACGATGTAAAACTAATCGTTCCGTCAGCATTAGATATGGCATACTGTCCTTGTGTTCCAAAATCACCGTCTTTGACGGTTACATAGTCTGCTAAGGTAGAAGCAAAATTATCTACAAAAGTTTGTACATCCGATCCGTCAGACAATTCTACATCAACGGCATCTACAATCTTGTAGGCTTTGTCCATACCCATTTGTTTTAGTTTACTAGGTACTAAAACTGGCATTTTGCTCCTCCTTTCTATAGAACTCTTAATGTGACATTACCTAATCCGGTTTGGTCACATATCCTATAAACATAATAACTATAAGTAAATCCGCTTTCATTTGTCAGCGTGATGGTTGTTATATACTTAGCTTCAACCAAATAGTAATCCAATAACATTCGTGAGATTACGCTAAATGAAAACGGATAGATAATATATCCATATTCTCCAGAACGGATAGTAAAATCAAATTCGCCCTGTATGTTCTCTGCAAACCGCTTATTACCTAAGCCAATAGCAAACGCAGAAGTAAATCCTGTGTTATCCGCGGGAGCTGGGGCACTTCCCCAGTATATATTCTTACCAAACTTAAATTCTATTGTGGCTGAAGTAGTAGCCCCTCTAGAATCTTCGACTGTCAGAACAAAGGTTTTATCGTCATCAAGCACACCATCATATGTCGCAGTTCTAACGTCGGCAGATATTGATATATCTGTAAGTGACTGATCAACTACCAATTTGTTTGTAGTCCATGTGAATACTACGTTCTGTAACGAAATACCTTTTTCATATACTATGTCAGTTGGAACACTTGCTGTAAAACTTGTGATAACTGGTTTCTGATAGTAATAGTCATCTACAAGTTGGTCTAACTGAGCAAATATTCTATCAATAGCATTCTGAACAGTAGTAGAATCTACACCAGAAGTGGTATTATCATAGTTGACGTTACGTGCTTCCTCACCATTTAATGAATTAAATTTGTTGTCCAATTCATCAAGAGCGTCCGCAACAGTAGTAGAAACAAGAGATGTATATATTGATGTATAATTAATATTATCTGCATTACTTTGCGTAGTTATGTCTTGTGCGTTTTTATTAATAAAATCATTTAATCTATCAATAGCATCTTGCACATTATCTACTAATATTCCGTCAATTCCTCTTATTTGAGAATCAGTAGCATCATAATCAACAGCATCAGCAGAACTTGCTCCACCACTGCCTGATCCACCAGTAACAATACGTTGCTTATAAATATAAGTAACGGTATATGTTAAACCATTATGGTTCATAGCACGGTCTGCATTATAAGCAGTTAAGGTGGCATTTAAGAAATCAGTATCCCACCCAACTTTAACTAAATAATCAGCACCGTTTGAATTGGTGTCAGTTCCGTATGAAATACATGTGCGAGTTGCTTGTTTACCTATGACTATACGAGCAGCATACTGATTAGCTGCAAGCATACCGGTAATAAAAACAATTTCAGGAACATAATCAAAGTGTAGAGCACTATTAGTTGCCGTGCCATTACCTGTATAGGTATAGGTGGCAATCTTTGCAACATAAGTCACTCCACCGGTTCCGCCAGATCCACCCATACTTGCTATTTCGTCAATGGCTTGTTGAGCAGTAGTAGCGTCTAATCCAGAATACTGATTATCATAAGCTAATTGACTTATATCGGTAGGAATATCATCGTGTGTTTGTCCTATTAATGTAATAGTTTCATCTATTGCATCTTGAACATTAGTAGCGGTCAAGCCCGATGTAGTATTGTCATAATCAACCATACTTGCATCATCTATTGACGATATAAGATTTTCTACCTTTGCATTAACCTCATCAATAGCATCATTAGTATTGGTTGCTGTTAATCCAGAAGTAGTATGGTCATAACTTTCTGTCTTTGCAGTTTGCACCGGCTTATTCTCAATAGTAGTAACTCTTGTATTAAGATTTGTTAATTGAGTATTAGCTGCATCAACTGAAGAGTCTATTTCGTCTATTGCTGCTTGGACATCAGTTGCAGTTAATCCAGACATAGTATTAGAATAATCTATATCCGAAGCTGTAGGTGTATCCAAAGCAGCAACAGTATCAGATAAACTCTGTACTTGTGCTGGTAATCCAGACAACGTACCCATATCAGTATTCAAACTATCTAATTCATCTTTGACATTAGAAGAGCCATATACTACGTCTTGAGCATACACCGTTCCTTGAGCAGCAACAGGTTGATTATCATATAATAATTTGCCGTCTGCATCTTCTGAAAACTTACCAACTGTATCTAAATCTATTTTTGCTATATCAGTTGTATTTGTATCAACAGCAGTTGTTAAGGTATTAATTTTTCCCTCTGCTGTTGTAAGTCTGCCATCTAATGCCGTAGTTGTAGTTGTTAAATTTGTGATACCAGTTGCATTAGTATTGATAGAAGTTTGCAATCCATTGATTAGAGTTTTAATCGCTTCTAGGGCTTGCTGAACATTAGTTGCATTATACCCAGTGTTGGTGTCATCATAATTAACATCAGCGGCCGAATCAAAATCTTGAATTATTTGAGTAATCTTAGCGTCTGTTTGATTAATTAATGTTGTATTATTAGCGATTAGCGTTACAAGCTCGTCAAGAGCAGCTTGCACATTGGCAGAACTAATCTGACTTGTAGTATTGTCGTAATTAATCCCAACGGCTTCCGTTGTTAATTCAATAGCCTGAATATCTTGATATATTTTATCCAAGGCAGCCTGAACATTATTTACATTATATCCAGATACTGTATTACTATATCCAACATTCTCCGCCATTAAGTTGGCAAGAGCGGCAATATCTCTGGCAAGAACTACATCTAATGTTTCTCCGTTATAAGAAACGTGAGAACTATCCATAAGCCAATCATCAAGACGAGCATCAATCTCATCAATTGCTTGCTGTACGTTTGTTGCAGCCATTTTAGAGATGGTAGCATCATATTGAATTTCAAATGCTTCATCAATTTTGTCCTGATTCTCTAATGATACAACTCTTGAATTTACTTCATTTAGTACGCCCTGAACGTTTTTACTTACGAATGTAGATTGAGCATTGTCAAAAGTAACTTTTGCCGCAGACACTATTGAATCCATCTTTGCATAATCAGATAAATCAATGGTAACTACGCCATTTGCGTCTTTGTTATAAACCGTTCCTTCTTGGTTTTTGACACCTTTAACTACCACACTATCAAGGGCAGAGACTGAGGCATCAATCTTGCTTTTTATTTTTTGTAAGAGGTACTGGAGTTTGCCCGTACCGATCCAACGATACGTTTTCATGGTCACCTCCTAATTATGTCGGCCATACAGTTGCAATAATCGCATCAATTTCTGCGGTAGTAATTTCTACCATCTCTTCATCTTTAACATAGCCAGATAAATCAACCTCCGTAGTTCCTATTAACTCATAATAAGATTCTTCGGGATTAACAGACGTATCAGTAAACCAAATATATTCTTCGAATACATTAGGATTTGATGCTGTCGCTACAACAACTGTGATGGTATCACTTGCTGATGGAGTAGCAGTTACATCATAAGAAATTCCGTAATCAGCAAGATTAACTGCGTTCGAATTATAAACCCAATTAGTTCCATCAAATGTAAATACATATGTTCCATTAGCCGATATTTCGCTTACAAATATAGCCTTATCCACAGTGACATCAGCACCAACAATAGTAGTGGTTGCTGTTATAGTTTTTATAGGAAGAAGATATATCTTATTGCTCAGCCCCGGATTTGGCAATGTATCTACTTTAACAAATTCTAATCCAGCCGCTTTCGCAACTTCTTCATATATCTTTTTTGCAGACCATGTTTTGTCGGTTGCCGTGCTTGTGGTATCATCAATAAGATTAGCCGCATCAGGAAAATGCTGCTTTAATTTCTGAGTAAAATATAATAATCTACGTTCCGAAACGTAATCATAAGTCTGAGACATGTTATACCCCTTTCTATGAACCAAATACTGAAAATATAATGTCGTCTATTTCCTGCTCTGTTATTTCATCCAAATCAACGCTACCATCACTGCTTATCTTTTTAAGAGTCCCAGAGGAGTCTATTATTTGATAAAGCGTTGTACTTTCATCGCCAGATAACGTTTCTTCTACAACGGCCAATATTTGACCAACATATGCGACAGGATCATTTTCCGCATAATTGACTGCATCCGCATAACTTAATTTAACATAATCATTATCAAGCGGAACAGGATTACCCCGACGTATATTAAGAGGAGAGCCATAACCGTAGTTAGGATTATAGTTTACTATCATACTTTTACTAGCCATTGGTTATCTCCTCCTTTATTTCATAGTTATTTTATGCACTTCAAATGGGTCTATTTTTTCTGGTTGATAACACCACCATACGTAATCAACCATATTTGTCCCAGTCTTTCTTAAATCATCCACAGAAAGATATGTATCCTTTTTTACATACGTAGCGGTTATATCTGTTATAAGACCATCGGTCTTTTCTACCTTTGATATACCGCCCCTAGTATTTGATTTGGGCACAGCGACAATAATTCGTTTTATATCAGTTCTTCCGTCCACCTTGATTTCAAATGTTTTAGAAGAATTATAATTACCACCATTTGTTAATGCACGAACATCATCACTTGTTAAACTATTTGTATGAGTTAACAGCCCATAGAAGAACGCTCTGTATCCAGTGGTAGTGCCAGATGTTTTTGATATAGTTCCAGCACTTATTTGTATTGGAGGATCAGATACGTTACCAATATTTGTTTTAGCAATATTACCAGCAGAGTTCTTAACACTTGCTGAAATGCTATATGATGTATTGTCTAAAACAACAAAACTAGGAAAACTTCCACTTTTATTAGTAGAAGAGTGTCCATCTGAATCTGCAACATTTAAATCGCTGAATGTAACTCCAGTTGTACTATTATATGTATAAGAACCTTCGTTAAATGAAATGCTATATGAAGGATTAATTGTCGTACCAACTTCTTTCGCACCAGATTGCGGATACGATAAGGTCATAGACGGATTTGTTTTAGTGGGCTGTTCTTCTTTAGTAAATACCGTAGTAAGCAGATTAGTAAGAGTGGTTCCCTTAGATGGGAGTGTTCTAGTCTCTTTAAGCCCCTTTGTAATATTTCCAACTTCTTCATATTCTCCAGCAAGAAGAATATCTTGAGATATAATTACGTTGTCAGAGCTGACGTTTCCACTAAATGCTACCCACAAATTATCATAATATTGATAGCCAGCAACAACACCGTAGTCATCTTTAATTACTAAAACATCACCATTATTAAATGTGCTTACTGGCAGAGTTCTTGCAGCCTTATCAGGATCTGTAAGGTCATCTTGAATAACCACATAAATTGCTTCATCATGTGATTCACCGCCACCACCGGGTTTATATCCAATAACTTCCTTAGAATTAGCGTCTAATACTTGGAATGTACTTGTGGTAGATTTAAATACTAATTCGTCACCATCATAGAACAGCACCCTAATTGACACGGTGCCTTCTCTTTTTGTCATCCATCCAAGAACTGGGACTGTAATTGATAGATACCCTACTTTATAGGGTGTGATATCATACTCCACATCCATATTACACATATCTTGTCCCGCTCCGTTTGGAACAGATATTTCTATGTGCGGATTTAATGATGATAAATCTCGTCCAAAAACAAAAGGAGGCATTATTAAATGCAATGAATTAACATTATCTTCTTGTTCTAAGACATAGTAGACTTTAGATGTTCGTATTAAAGTTTTGTCTACTAATAAAAAGCAAAGATCCATTTTTCCTCCTTTCATAAAAATAGGATAGTACAGAGTCGAACCGGACTATCCTCTAAATAAAATCTTCGTTTTATTATCTGCTACGACGCTATTGTTGTTTTTTATAAATATGTCGTACATATCTATCCCTTTCTATAAAAAAAATAGAAGAGTGCAATTACTCACACCCTTCATTACTATAATACATATTTTTTATGTTCAGATACTAAATCAGACTGGATAATTTCAGAATCATCAAAACCCGTTACATCTCCAAATCTAATCATTGATATTTACTTCCTTATCTGCAATAGAGCGTTAATCGTTATTGGTTCTGTCATCCTCTTCATCCTCTAAAATAATAATCTCGGCATCATCGAATCCCGTAATGTCGCCTTGCCTTACTGTGTTCATACTTTTACCTAGCAATGCATTATTTGTAGACATATAGGCATTAGACCGTAAAAATTAGTTTGTCCGTTATAAATATAATCGCCTGCACTATATTCTATAAAAGTAGGTGTTGCCGTTGCACCAAGTTGTAATCTAATATCTGTTTTTGCAAGAAGGGTGCATGTGTGACCACTCATTAACCAACTGATGTTCTCGTCCTCGTAACTACAATCCCACCCAGATACTACTTTCTCTCCGTTTTTAAAAAGATAATAAGTTGCTGAGTAATACGTAAACCAATATACTGTGCTTTCGCCACTACCGCCCCCACTACCACTAGCCATTAGCTCTGTAAACATCTATTCCTCTCTTTCTACCCTCTCGGATAGGGAGAGGGATTTTAATTATTCTAAAACAACGATATCGCAAGGACAATGATTATAAAATGTATCTAAATTATTATATATATAATCCCCTGCTAAATATATCGATTTATATTCGCAACCAAAAGCCATCTTTTTAGTTTGAATTGTCATCTTATGAGTGTCTAAACTAAAAATCAAATTATCATCTGTGTAGTTTCCACCATATACTGCTGATAAAGTCGCTACTTGGATATTATCCTTATATATAATATAATTAGGCGTAGAGTATTCTATTTTATAATAAGAAAGAGTACCCCCCCCTCGCTAGACATTGCCAACATTTCACTAAACATAATATTTATCTCCTTTAAATCTTATGTACTTATAGGCGGTATATTTCAACCGCCTGTATTAATTAAGCCTCTTTAGCAGGTTTGTCAATGAACTTAACACACCCATCATAAACATCAAGGTTTCCATCGACTAATTTAACAACTCCCTGTACTTTTCCGTCATCATTAAGAAGAGACGCTACCCACTGATAGAAACTAACTTCTAAAGACTGAGGGTCAGAGTCTTCAAATTTAACAAGACAACTACCGTTGATATTCTGAATAACTGCATAATGTTCCATAATCATTTCCTCCTTACTTGTTAACCATAACTGTTACATTTGTCATATCTTTTAATCTTTCGGCAAATTTAATAGTTAATCTATTTTCAATACGATTAACCTCATATTCACCATCATAATTATCAAAGAATATTGTTGTATTACCTTCTGGTACATTATAGAATACTTTTTCTATCTCACCATAAAATGCCTTTTTAGTTTCTTCATAAGGTGTAATAGCATTAACCTTTGAATCAACTTGACTTATCCTAGAATTAACCCTATCAATAGCACTAGGCGGTAAAGGTGTATCTGAACCTTTAGGATAAATTATTTCATCGTGTTCTGTTGAATATTCATTTTGACGATAGAGATATTTATAATCTGAAAAATCAGATATAACTTCATCTTTATCGTTATATAATTTAAAACCTTTGTCTGTTTCGGGGATATCTTCACCTATAAAACGTATTGCATTATATCCGTGTTGTGTTGTAAATGGTGATATAGATACGTTATAGTGAACATCATCTCCATTAATCTTTATATAAGACACGTTCTATATTCTCCTTTCTTATTTATTTTTTATATAATAAAATTAGAATTTTATTTAGTTATTGTTGTGTTGATTACTATTTTACATAACTTCAACAATAATAGTTGCATATGTTGACGCTCTTTGAGTACAAGAAACTAAACCCGTAGTCTTATCATATGTTGGCATTGTAACCCCCTCATACGGTTGAAAATAGGCATTTGTTGTTTGGTAAAATGAATCTCCATTTTCATCGATAAATAATAATGCGTCAGAGGTCTTTTTTATAAATAAACTAGAAGCATTATCCCCAATCGCATACTTATTAAATGCCGCAGAACCCGAATCGGCTTTTAATGCGTATATTTTATTTTTAAGATTAGGTTGTAAAGTGAACGTTACAGTAGTTGAGCCAGTTTTGGCAGTATCAGCAACTACCCAATCATTAATATTTTTTAATGCGCTACCGCCACCACCACTAGCACCTGTTTCCATTTTTACTAACATATTTTTCTCCTTTTATTAAATAAAAGATTTATTTTATTATGATTATGGTTGATTTTTATGTAAGATATTTTATTTCTTTCTTATTTTATTGAAGCATAATAATTATATCAACATAATAAGCTGTAGAAGTAATTCTAATGGCATCACCAGAACTTATAGGAATATCTATAACATTCTTTTTATAAGGCGAACCTTGAACAGCACATACTTCTGTTCCATTAATAGATACATATGATTCCCCAGCGTTATCTCCGTTATTAATAAAAATACTTAATTTGCCACTCACTTTAGATGTAAATGTTGCATCGGGTTTTCCGCTAGTATTAGAAATTGTTCCACTTACATAAGTTAGTAAATCCTCATTATAAAATTCATTTGACGATATACCCGAAGCTGATACAGAAAATAACATCAAAGTATTACCACTAACTCCACCAACTTCACCATAATCAACTTTAATTATACTCATTATTCCTCTCTTTCTACCCTCTCGGATAGGGAGAGGGATTTTAATCTAAACTTTCATAACATACCCAATAATTCCTACTGGTGCTTGATTCTTTGAACGATAAAGTCAAAATGCTAGATGAAGCATCATATGACATAGTAAATTGTGCAGGATAAGTATTTTTCAATGGAGTAAACGCACCATTTTTTACTTCGCCTAAACAATGTTCTAAATCACTTATCATAGCATAAGCATTTTTAGTATGAAATGTTATATCTTTGATGCCCGTGTTTGAAGAGTTAACGAATGTTAATTCAGTACCCCCCTATAGTACCGTAGTCTACTTTAATTATTGCCATAACCTTTTTCTCCTTTTAGCTAATTTCGTTTCTTGTATATGTAATATCAACTGCAATACGTGCCGTTTCGGGTTTTATACTATTTCCAAACTTAATACAAATCTTGCCCGTATCAGTATCTAAAATATAACCGCCGAGACACGCTGTATCACCGGTTGGATCAAATTTAATTGAAACATCTACATCATCAGAATATTGTTCATAATATGTTGCAATATCTCCAACAACAGGACTAGCTACCGGAGTATATGTGTAATTAGGAGAAGTACCACTTCTGGTATAATAAGTTTTTCCTGTTACTATGGCACTATCTTTGGTAAGCATATAATATACCGGTACTTTAAATGCAGCGTCATACCACCAATCAGCTTCGTCTGTTGCCGGTGCAATTGATGATACATCCCCCTCAAACCATGTTCCTATACCAGTACTTCCAATACTTGCACTCCCTATAGGGGTTGTTCCAACCATTACCCTACGAATCTTTTTTTCATTAGTCCAATTCTTTATTCCAAAAAGTGATGCAACGCTATCATTTGTAGCTATTGCTCCATTAACGGCTTCAACGACATCATTTTCAGAAAGAGTAGAGGATGGAACGGGAGACATAGTATGGCCGCCTCCACCTCCAACTTCATATAAAATTCCCATTTCATTTTCCTCCTATTTAATCTATTTTTGTAGCAACTACCCACAAAGTTCCGTTTGTAGTTGGTTTCTTGTTAAAAGTAACTGTAAGTACGGAAGAAGAATAAGAAATGTTACTTTGACTTATTTTATTTTCAGTACTAAATAATTCAATCGTATAAGTACCGGTTTCTAAATTAATAGATATACTACATGAACTTGCATTGGCCGAATATGTATTACTACCGATTACTTTATTTCCGCCAGTATCATTTGCTAATTCAAGCTTACCGGAACTATTAACTTTAAGAATTTTACCGACATTTGTGGCTCCTTGATCCGTATTAATTTTTGCATTATTAAGACCAACTAAGGCTCCTTCTACGGTACTTTGTGATACTCCCTCAACAACAATAGGAGTAGAGAGTACTTTATCTTGTTTACTAGATAAATCTATAAGAGTACCAAAATCATCGTATTTATAAACGGGAGATGCGTCAGTGCCTATATTTATAACTGCCCAATACTTTCCAGCAGGTTCAGATACTCCAGGGCCTACCACGAAATTTGAATCTGTAGTGAAAGCATCTTTAATAAGATAAAAGAAGTTTAAATTAGTCGATGTAGGAGCAGGTAAATCTACAAAATTAACCGCTCCACCATAGGTTATAAGATTACTTTCTTTCGCATCGGCGATTCTTCTTAACTGAATAAGTATATCCTGACCTGTTTCATCAAGAATGGGAGGTTTAGTTACTGTTGCCATATATTTACCTCCTAATTAATTGTTATAAGTTACGCATATCATTCCGTCCACAACGGATAACGGAACTTCTGTAGCTATAGTTTCATCGCCGGTGGTAGGATCAGTTGTAACTTCAATACCATCTCCGACTATATATTTTCTTTGATATAAAGAAGAAAGAATTTTAGTGTTAAAATTTTTTAACGCTTGTAATAAATAGCTTTTATCTATTGCTTTCTTAGCCATTTTTTCTCCTTTCTAAAATAGAAGAGGAGAGTAATCTCTCCTCTTTTTTACCATTCTGTATCAAAATCAATCTGTGTTGTCTCAAAATCTATAGCAAGTTCGTCATTACTTGCACCTGCAAATTTAAGACCACTGAGGTTACTTCCTGTAAGCTGGTCAATGTTAAGCTTAATCTTAACTACCTGACTACCAGATACAGTTGAAATATCAATACCTTCTCCGGCCGTATAAACATCTACGAGGTCTTTAACATTAATATAAATATGTTCGTCAGTTGTAGGATCTGAAGGATCTTCAGCCTTAACGTTAACTACGAAATCTATATATTTATCTCCAACTTGGAAGTTAGGATCTCCATCAAACTTTCCACCAGCAGCCTTATCAGCAGCAGTAACCGTATTAACAGTACCACTCTTAACAAGGAAGTCCTTAGGAATATTAATCTTAGTAGAACCTACTATAGGAGAAGGTGTACCACCGGCTGTTGCACCATAAAGCTGATATGTTGCAATATATCCGGGATCTGCTGTAGTCTCCTTAACAATCGAATATTCAACTCCGGCAGGAATCTCCATTACAGCTTTCTCTTCCCACTTATATGTACCAGGAGTAGTAGCATCCTGTTGAACAATATAGAAATATCCATTCTTAAGGTTGTTCGTAGAGTCATCAGCACCTACATACTGAATAATTTTACCTTCTGTAGTAGCCGATGCTGCAGGCATAGCTGAAAAAGTTGCGTACTTCTCAATATAACCTTTCTTAAGAATATCAGCATCAAAATCTCTTAAAGTCTGAAGTAAATAACTCTTATCAATTGCTTTGTTTGCCATTTTAAATTCCTCCTTAAAAAAATTACCAATCGTTATTAAAATCTATGGGATCACTTTCATAAGTATCCGGATCCTCGACACCTATCGGATCCCAACTATATACACCGGTTGTATCATCACGTTTACACTGATAAAAACAACCGTTAATATAATCAGTAGTGGTAGTTCCAACATACTGATATATATTTCCGTATTCTGAAGCGGATGCAGTAGGGAAGGTAGTAACTTGAATTGAGCCACCACCACCACTATTACGCTGTACATCCTTTTGTACCCATTTATAAACACCACCATCTAATACACATTCATAGAAGTATCCATTGGTATATTGAGAAGTGGTAGAACCTACATATTGAAGAATAGCTCCAACATTAGAAGCACTGGGAGCTGGAAGAGTAGTAAATTGTGAATTTACCTTTCCACAATTTATTTCAGTTCCATCTGTAAGAAGTATTTTTAAGTTACCGTTATCATCTATAGATGCACCAGCAACTCCAACACCATCTTCTATATCAAAAGAATCAAAGTGATCTACTCCGGTTGTATCCGTCCACTTAAGTGTAACGGTTGTAATACCATTAGTTTTTGATATACCATCAACTTCACACGGAGCACCTTTAAGAGCACCAATACCAATAAGGGAGTTATTAATATACTTCTTAAGAATCGCATAGGTTTGTATATCCAAGAATCATCACTCCCTTCTTATAATTCACCCCAAGTATTATCACCTTTAAGCGTATAAACTGTAGAGTCAGGCAAGAGGCACACGCTTCCCGCGCTGACCTTATTCATGTGTTGTAATTCTGCCTTACCATCTTGGGTAAGATTCGGGAGGTTTGCCAGTTCTGCTTTTGTATCAGCATAGAATTCAGCATAATCCTGATCCCTATTGTATTTTGTACAAGAAACCATGTTTCCTCCTTAACTAAATAAAAGAAAAGTTTTATTCAGACTTTTCTTTACTCATATTTGCTATCTGATTTACTGTCTGCAACACCTTGTCAAAACCAAGCATGCTTGCAATCCATACCGCCACCGTCATAAGAATCATACAAATGATGTTATTAACAGTCCAAGGTATATTCATAAGCATATATACAACAGCAGTACCACCACAACCAACAACTATTGCGTTTACAAGTGCAATAATATTAGCCGAGTAATCTTTCTTCATGTTTGCATACATTTTCTTGATTGCTTCCGTAAGCAGAGCAGTAACCATACCACCAATTGTTAATATTGTTATAAATAAAGTAATACTCATATTATTTTCTCCTTGTTATCCAACGGCTTCATCATCAACTATGCCATTTTCAGCATCTTTCATTCTAAGTTCATACATAAATCCGGTATTAGAAGTATTCTCTTTAAGAGATTTAATCTGATAAACAATAAGTGTTATAGCATCACCTATTACTGCAGTAATAAGAGTTGGAAGAGCACTTATATCTCTCAGATAATACATAATGTATAAAGTATAAAGTTCTATAAGCGTAAAATTAATGAGTAAGAATATTGTTAACTTCTTACCCATTGCCATTTTACGTTTACCATTTTCACCGTATTTAATCTTGTTTAACTTTTGTTTGAATTTCTGTCGTTTGGCATATCTACGAGCCATGATCTCCATTATTTTTTCGATCTTCGTCATATGATCATCCTCCGTAGAGTTCATCATACTTGTTCTCTATAAATACCATTTCATGCTCAGTAAATCCATTCTTAATCTGTCTCTTTGCTATTATGTTTTCGTATTCGGCATTACTTTCGATAATATCTTGGAATGCATCCTTTGAAGGAGTTTTGCCATTTCTGATATTATCACTGAATTTCAAGATTTCACGTCTCAGCCGTCTTGCTTCGCGTTGATCTGCATCCACTACTACTTTATTTAAAATATCAGTAATGTTATCTATCTTATTATTCATCGCAGAAAGATCTTTATTGATATTTTCTATTGTGACATCGTGCTCCAGAACTTTTTTATTTCTTTTTTCAAAATCATTTCTAAATGCACGATATTTTTCTACAAATTTATATATACCTAAAACAAGAAAACCAATAGCAAGTATCCACGCAATAAGAGTACCTAAGGATATCTGATTAAATAAATCTATATATTCCATTTCATATTTCCTTTCTATTTAATAAATATCCTTTTTATCGATTCTTCTTTATTACTTCCATACATATTATAACCGGTGTATAATATGACTTGTCAGGATCTACGGACGTATCGGAGGTTACACTAAATGTATCCCCGTTTTTCTCATACCAACCTTTTGCTGAAGGATCTTCTGTACCACTTGGAGTTACTTTTAATTTCTCATTATTAAGATTAGAGAAATCAAGAGTGACACTTATGCTACCATCCGTAATAGTAACTGGGTTATTTTTATTAGAAAATACTCCCTGTAATGACGTTAAATATTTTACATGATAATAATATATTGTCCCCTCAGCATCGGCTTTAGAAAACATATAATCTGAGCCGGTTATAGTTAAAGAAGTCATTCCGGGATTTAAAGTGCCATAATAACGTTTAGTGTTTTTTAAATCATCAATGAATGTAATTGGCCCAAATGAAAAAGAAGGATTCCAAGTAGAATTCGTTGATGTTACTGCGGAACAAACATAGGATTCGCCCGTTGTATTATTAATGTACAAATCTCCGATTAAAGCATTAGTTTCGTTAAAAACAGTACTTGTTTGTACACCAGATCCAGTAATATCAGTACCGCTCTTAATCTCTGAACCTCTTAAATTAAATTCTAAATCAAAAGCTTTATCTGAAACACCACCACTTTCCGTTACATTTACACTGGATTTACCAGATGTGCGTTGCACAGATGCGGTAACAGCATTATCGGCAAAACCTGCGTCAGTACCATTAAATACTGAAATAGGATCACTTTGCCTTCCTTTTGTGTAATATGTTTTACTGATATCAACACTTGTATCTGAAGTAATAGTATATACATAATTAGGAGCTGAACCAGAACGTTCATACCATCCTAAATCATGAGGATTTGTATTAGCATCAGTGTCTGAAATTGATGTGGGCTCATATCCGGGGTTATCATAAATAAATCTAAATACTTTTTCACCGTTAGATATATCGCCATCATCTTTTAATTTTTCCATATGATCAACGCTAACACCATTTTTAGTAACACTATAAAATTCAGCGAATGTTGCGTCTGTAAAAGTAACCCGTGTTTTAATCCACATATATCCACCGGGAGCTATAGTAGAAGGCCATCCGGTACTCCAAGGTTCTGTATCTGAGGGCGGCGTTGGTGTATATTCATCTACGACTAAATATTTGCTCCAAGTATTAGATTGATCAATACCACTAATCATTGATGCCCATGTATAATTGGAAGCTATATTAATATCTAGACTAGGATCTGAGTCATCTCTAATATTTGTACTATTATAAAAACCTATACATGTTAATATTTCTCCTGTAATTGGATCAACGGGAGTCCAAGACATACCGGTACCGACTGTATCTTTAGCATATCTAATATAAGTTTTTTCCATTATATTGAGTTGACCACCCGCAGCCGTAGGATTTATAACCGGTGCCCATTCCATATTACCAGTATCAGTATCAAGATATGCATAATAAACATTACCATTAGAACCATCTAAATAGTAATCATTTGCATGTGTATCAGCACTGGCAGGAGACGGAGGAGCTGTATAATCAACCACCCAACTATTGGAATCTGCTGCTTTTGCTATTATCTGATTAAGAGCTTCATATTCATCAGATGCTTGAAGAGCAATGATATCATATGGAGCCTCAGTAACAACAATATTAAATGAAAAAGATAATATATAATTTGATCCGTTGTATATACCTACCGAATATTTTCCTATACCAGCAAATGAAAGCACTCCATTTGTTAATGGTATAGTTATTAAGTCATCTTGAGTAGGTGAAACAGTACAAGGATTAAATATATTGTATCCTCCAGCGTTTTTACCTTCTAATATAGCCGTAGAGCCAGATGGAATATGATATGCCGAACCATTCTGTACAAGAGTGACATCCACATATCTGGCTTGACTATCTCCCTGTGGAGCAATTTCAAAGTAATAATTGGTATCATTAGCAAGATCTATAATCTGCTTACCAA
>Ga0326511_10000244_pt1 | contig 45959 bp, 44 predicted proteins | sample 0_2496_0518_D_FD_203701 | JGI IMG/M metagenome (GOLD analysis project Ga0326511, IMG submission 203701) | Bovine rumen microbial communities from UC Davis, California, United States - 0_2496_0518 | ecosystem: Host-associated > Mammals > Digestive system > Stomach > Rumen | place: USA... | reverse complement strand
GGCTCCTCCCCTAAACTAGGGGAGGTGGCCGCACAGAGTGCGGACCTAGGCACAGGCTCCTCCCCTAAACTAGGGGAGGTGGCCGCACAGAGTGCGGACGGAGGGGTAAACTGCAGCCAGAAACTAACGCAATCACGCAATCACGCGTTCCCGCATTCAGAAGAATCACTCGCGCACTCGCGCAATAACGCGTTCCCACATTTTAATCTTTTGTTTTCACCCGAATTCCTTCGCGAAAGCAAAGCCCTCTACGACAACCTCTATCCCAGCCGTATCATCGTAGGTGTTCCCAAGATGATGGCCGGCAAAGAGTATGAGGAAGAGAACCAAGCCATCAAGGCGCTGACAGATATCGACTGGCTCACCGAGAAGGCCCACCAGTTCGCCCAATTATTAGTAGAAGGAGCAATCGGCCCCTCAAAAGATTCACTTACGCATTTACACATTGACGCATTAACGCAATCGCCATTAGGCGACGGTGCCATAGGCCCCTCGAAAGATTCACTTACGCATTCACACATTGACGCATTAACGCATTCGAATTCCAAAGGAATTCCTGTTCTTTTCATCGGCATGAAAGAGGCCGAGGCCGTGAAACTCTTCGCCAACACCTACCTTGCCCTGCGTGTCAGCTACTTCAATGAGCTGGACACCTATGCCGAGATGAAAGGCTTGGACACCCAGGCTATCATCGACGGCATCGGACTGGACCCGAGAATCGGCACGCACTACAACAACCCCAGCTTCGGCTATGGCGGCTACTGCCTCCCCAAGGACACCAAGCAGCTCTTGGCCAACTACGAAGATGTGCCGCAGAACATGATGACTGCCATCGTCGAAAGCAACCGCACGCGTAAAGACTTCATCGCCGACCAGGTCCTCAAGATGGCCGGTTACTACGCCTACACCGAAAACAACGAGTACGATTCAAAGACTAACACATTCACACATTCACACATTAACGCATTACCGGTACCGACGATTGGCGTGTACCGTCTGACGATGAAAAGCAACAGCGACAACTTCCGCCAGAGCGCCATCCAGGGCGTCATGAAGAGGATCAAAGCCAAAGGCGCGCAGGTCATCATCTACGAACCCACGCTGGACGACGGCACCACCTTCTTCGGCAGCCTGGTCGTCAACGACCTGGAGGAGTTCAAGAAGAGAAGCCAGGCCATCGTCGCCAACCGCTACGACTCGATCCTCGATGATGTGAAGTCAAAGGTTTACACAAGAGATATATTTAAAAGAGATTGAGGCTCTTGTGCTAGCGCGGTCTTTCCTATTCGCCTTGCCCTGCGGGCAGAAAGCTGCGTAAGTCGAGCGCAGAGCAAGTTTGCTTGCTTTGCCGAGATGCAGCAGCGTAGACATAGTCAAATCTCGTAAATCTTATAAATCTTTTCCTGCGGGGATTTTGTCCGTGTGCGGGGTTAGTTTAAATCTAGTGGATTTTTACAAGGTATCGCCGGCTTCGCGCGATGGATTTTATTTATTGCTTTTTTTCGTTCTTTTGTTCTAATTGCTTTTTATTGTTTTTCATATAAACCCCAACAGGTAGGCAACAGGTAGGCACCAAGTAGGCAAGAGGTAGGCAGAAGGTACATAAACATATTATCAATTAAAGTAACTATTCTTCACCCGAGAGTATTATTCCGTGATATCTGTGATATCCGTGTTATCTGTGTGAGAAAAAATGCGAGCGCAGCAAGCAGAAAAATCTGTGCTTTCCGTGCTATCTGTGTGACAAAGCCCCCGCGCCAGCATAAGACCCAATCCATCGCGCGTAGCCAGCGATACCTTATAAAAATCTACAAGATTTAGCCAACCCCGCACCCGGAAGAGAATCCCGCAGGAAATAATCTACAAGATTCCCAAGATTTCGTGAGCGCAGCGAGCAGGCGTTTTATTTCGCGTCAGCATAAGACCCAATCCATCGCGCGCAGCCAGCGATACCTTATAAAAATCTACAAGATTTAGCCAACCCCGCACCCGGAAAAATTCCCGCAAGGAAATAATCTACCAGATTTATAGATCTCTGCCCGCAGGGCAAGGCGAATAAGAACCCGCGCCAGCTGCACACTCATAACTCATAACTCTTAACTCTTAACGCATATCTGTCCCCGCACCCGGAAGAGAATCCCGCAGGAAATAATCTACAAGATTCCCAAGATTTCGTGAGCGGAGCGAGCAGGCGATTTATTTCGCGTCAGCATAAGACCCAATCCATCGCGCGCAGCCAGCGATACCTTATAAAAATCTACGAGATTTAGCCAACCCCGCACCCGGAAGAGAATCCCGCAGGAAATAATCTACAAGATTCCCAAGATTTCGTGAGCGCAGCGAGCAGGCGATTTATTTCGCGTCAGCCCCCTCGCGAGCAAAGCGATGCGAGAAGAATCTGTGATTTCTGTGAAATCTGTGTGACTTCCGTGGACGAGGTGAGCAGGAGGCCTAACAGCGAGCGGAGCGGATTTCGAGCGGAGTTAGACCGGAGTTAGAGCGGACCTAGAGCGTAGGAAGACCGAGCGAAGGAAATAGGGTTCGCGAACATCAGCTTTCATGTCTCAAATATCATAATGCGGTTCCAAGCCATAGCCCATTACGCGCAGACTGATGGCTCTTGATTGACAGCGGGCCACTGCGGCATTCCGCACAGTCGCAGACCCGCCTGTCAGACCGCAAAAAACATATATTCAATCTTTTTGACTCTTCATACAGAGTCGCTCCAAACAGAATAAAAACACACAATATATGAACAAGAAAATATCCGTCGCCGGAACCGGCTATGTCGGTCTCAGTATCGCCACCCTGTTGGCACAGCACAATGAAGTAATATCAGTCGATGTGGTCCCCGAGCGCGTCGACCTCGTGAATAATAAGAAGTCACCCATCCAGGACGACTACATCGAGGAGTATCTTGCCAATAAACCGTTGTCGCTCAAGGCCACCCTCGACCAGGATGCCGGCTATCGCGACGCCGAATTTGTCGTCATTGCTGCTCCGACCAACTACGACAGTCAGAAGAACTTTTTCGATACCAGCGCTGTGGAGTCCGTCATCGACGCCGTCCTCCGCGTCAACCCCGACGCCGTCATGGTCATCAAAAGTACCATCCCCGTCGGCTACACCCGCAGCTTGTATGTCAAATACCGCAAGCAGGGCGTCAAAAAGTTTAATCTCCTTTTCTCTCCCGAGTTCCTGCGTGAGAGCAAAGCCCTCTACGACAACCTCTATCCCAGCCGCATCATCGTGGGCGTCCCCAAGATGATGAAAGGCAAGGAGTACGAAGAGGAGAACGAAGCCATCAAGGCTTTGACCGATATCGACTGGCTCACCGAGAAAGCCCACCAGTTCGCAGACCTCCTCGTCGAAGGCGCTATCGGCCCCTCGAAAGATTCACTTACGCATTCACGCATTGACGCAATCACACAATCGAATTCCAAAGGAATTCCTGTTCTTTTCATTGGCATGAAAGAAGCCGAGGCCGTGAAGCTCTTCGCCAACACCTACCTGGCGCTGCGCGTCAGCTACTTCAACGAGCTCGACACCTACGCTGAGATGAAGGGTCTCGACACACAGGCCATCATCGACGGTATCGGACTGGACCCCCGTATCGGCACCCACTACAACAACCCCAGCTTCGGCTATGGCGGCTATTGTCTCCCCAAGGACACCAAGCAGCTCTTGGCCAACTACGAGGACGTGCCTCAAAACATGATGACCGCCATTGTCGAGAGCAATAGGACGAGGAAGGACTTCATCGCCGACCAAGTCCTCAAGATGGCCGGCTACTACGCCTACACCGAAAACAACGAGTATAATGGCTGCTCCCCTAAAGTAGGGGAGCTCCCCGAAGGGGTGAGGGGTATGGAGCAGAAGGCCATTCCAACGATTGGCGTCTACAGGTTGACGATGAAGAGCAACAGCGACAACTTCCGCCAGTCTGCCATCCAGGGTGTCATGAAGCGCATCAAGGCCAAAGGTGCCCAGGTCATCATCTACGAACCCACCCTCGAGGACGGAAGTACTTTCTTCGGAAGTGTCGTAGTAAACAACCTCGAAGAATTCAAAAATAGAAGCTCGGCTTCTTCCGTGCCGACAGTTCCAAGAAAGGCTTTGCCGAGCATTTGGCCGAAGTGTTCCCCTACTTGGTGGCTACCAACATACAGCGTGGCTTCAACGACCGGGGCGGCTACACCGACGCCAACACCAAAGACCATATCATCAACGCCATGGTCCACGAATTCGAAGACGTCAAAACCCTGATGGAAAGGAGTTAAGCCGCATTTGGCAAGCATATAGCAAGTATATCGCAAGTATATCGCAAGCATCTGCAAGCACTTTGAGCTTGCCATATCCTTGCCAACCCCTTGCGAAATAGGTCGCAACTACGGCGCAACAGCATGCCAGTGAACCTTGAACTTTGAACCTGTGCCGAAGGCTGCGACCCCTGAAAGGATGATGAGCACCTTAGAATAAATCAGATACAGCGAATAACACCGATGAATCAAATCAAATGAAGTGAGTCAAACTTGAAACCCTTGACCCCGCAGCTCTGCTGCCTTTGCCCCCCGCAGTTTCGCTGCCCATAAACCCCACCCCGCCATGTACGAAGAAACTAAACATATCACCTCCCGCTTGCAAGTGCTTGAATTTCTGATGACCCAAGCCAATCTTGTTGAACTGTTCCGTCACACCGATGTCCTCATCTGTGTGATGTATGCCCGTAATGTGGCCCAGGGGGTCATCACGCAGTACAACCGCATGTCTGAGAGTCTGAATATTAGTTTCTATGTGAGTTTCCCATTCGACGAATGGCTGCGCAAGATCCAGAACTGGAAGGAGAAGCTCACCAAGCCCGAATTCATATCGGAGCACGAGAGCACCATTGGCCGCAAAAGGGCCACTCGTTTGCGACTGCTCATCAACAAACTCAACAACTTCGATGCGGAAATCAAACCTGATGCCGAACTCGAAGACCCATTCAAGTCCATAGCCGACAAACCCTATCACGAAACCATCGAAGACCTTGTGGCTACACTCGATTCGCTCAAGACCAATCTCAGCAACCTGGCTATGTTGCCGTTGAAGATGTCGAAAGAGTCGCGCAGTAAAGCCTTACGTGATTACCTTGACGGTGCCCGAGCCAAAGAATCGGTAAAGAACGAGCTTCAGGAGTACGTCTATTATTGCAGCAACAAACGCAACACCACCGTTATCCGCCAGCTTCTCTACCTCAAGCAGCGTATCCAAGCCCTTGTGGGCAAAGACGAACTTTCAGACCTCGACCTCTCAGAAAGCGAACAGACAGACCTGCTCAGCGATTTGCGCAACATCTTCGAGGAGGGCGAGATCAACCCCGCCCCCAAGCAGATACCGGCCAAGGCCAAGCCAAGGGCCAACGACGAACTGCTGTCGAAGGTGGCCAACTTCATCAATATGCACTGCGGTCAACGTTTCCCGGTGCTCGACGAGGACAACATAGTGGAGTTTCTGGTACGCAAGGACGTAACCCTGAGCGACGGCGAGGAGGAACACCTGCAGATGCTGTTTGTGCTGATGGAAGCCATGTGCCAGCAATTGGAAATCACCATGCGAAACCGTCCGGAGCGTGTGGCTGCCTATTCAAGCGAATTCCAGCAGCGTATCAACCGCGTGTTGCTCAAGGTCAAGGCCTACAACGCCCGCCTGTTGCCCTGTATGGACAAGGGCAAGACCGTTGCCGACCTCAACGGTTTGTTTGAGCGATGGTTCTCACCGAGTCTCGACCCAACGTTGAGGCCGAATCAAGAGGAGCTGCTGAAACTTTTGGAAGACGGCTACGACAAGATCAAGATGGAAGCTTACGTCCACCTGCTGCGCGAGGCCTCGTCGTTGAGCCTGTTCAAGAAAGTCAAGCCCATGAGCAACAAACTCTATATGGCCTTGGCAACGGTGAATGGTGTACCAGACGAGGAGTTTCCGATATCAGGCGTGTCGTTCAACAAATACTTTCGCAACCCCGACTTCTGCAAAGAAGCCAAGTGGTGCGAAGCTGCCAAAGTGCTGACCGCCGTCCATCAAGAATTCATCACCGGCACCCAAACCTTCGGCCATTAACTTTGAACTTTGAGCATTGAACTTTGAAACCTGAAACTTGAAACCTGAAACTTGAAACCAAGTAGGTAAGCATCTGGCAAGCTCCAGCAAGCCTTTTATCCTTGCTAACACCTTGCTAACACCTTGCCAACACCTTGCGAAGTCCTTGCCAACACCTTGCCAAAAGGATTTGAAACATGAATCTTGAATCTTGAAACTAAAGCAACGCGGCCTCCCGGTCTTTACGCGCAGCCGGAGCCGCTTCAAGGGGCAGGAGGGTCTTCCGCACAGCCCACACCGCCCCAACCTAAAAGTGGCAGAAACAACCCGCAGGTCTCTCAAATATGGTTCAATTCCCTGCGGGCATGCTCACTTTTGATAAAACAATTAAGCAACTAAGCTAAAAATATGTACACCTTAGTATATCTTAACGGAAACCTCAACCGCCCCGACACATTACCCTCTTTCCTGCAAGCAAACGTGGGGAAGAGTCCACTGTTGCAGATTGATTGTGTTACACCTTTTCTAGGTTCACCCGATGAGTTGGCTGAAATGGTATGTAGTCATCTGAACGCTATAGACCCTCAGGTTAAGGTGGAAATTCAAGAAATAAAGAATGCCAGTGCAGAATCAGAAAAAACTAAACAACTGGTTCATTTCATGGTACTGCAAATAATGATATCAAATAATTAAACGTGGCATTCGGTCTTTACGCGCAGCCGATGCCTCAAGGGGCAAAACGGTGGGTCTTCCGCACAGCCTGCACGCTGCCCCGAATATAGGTTAGTGGGAAGTCCGTTGGTCTCTCAAATATGGTTCAATTTCCAACGGTTTTTTCCCACGACCTCAAAAATTTAATTATCAAATTAAGTATAGCTTTTACTTTGTAAAATATTTTATTATGATTCATCCTTTATCAGATTGCAAAAATCCCAATATTCCAGCCAACACCAATATTTGGCAGTTTTGTGTTGTTTTTCCAAACTGCAAGATTGGTGAGAATTGCAATATCTGCTCACATTGTCTAATTGAGAATGAAGTAACGATAGGAAACAATGTCACTATCAAAAGTGGAGTTCAGGTATGGGACGGTATCACCATTGAGGACGATGTTTTTATCGGTGCTAATGTCTCTTTTACCAACGATAAATACCCTAAGTCAAAAAATCACGACTGGAAGTTATTGCCGACAATCATCAAAAAAGGTGCTTCTATAGGAGCTGGATCAACAATATTACCTGGACTTACCATTGGTGAAAATGCTGTAATTGGTGCTGGTTCAGTTGTAACAAAGAATATTCCGGAAGGAGAGACCTGGTTGGGGAATCCAGCTAAAAAGAAAAATTAGCAATAATGTTTATAAGAAGTACAAATTAAAATTCCATTAAAAATGAAAAAAGTTTTATTAATTATGGCCATCATGATAATGGCTTCAGCTTCTTTCGCGCAGGAAGAAACCTCAAAGAATGCATGGGGTGCAAAATTGAAAGAATCCAATTTCCATCTCGGATTGGATCTTCAAACCAAATACATTTGGAGAGGTATGGAGATGATGACCGAGGATGCGGCCCCTGTGCTCTTCCCTGGTGCAAACTATTCCAACAAGGGTTTTTATGTGTACATCCTTGGTGGCTATTCCATTAATGGAAAGTATAGTGAGGTGGACTACGGTATCAGTTACACTTATAAATGGTTTACCATTGGCGTGAACGATTACTATTATCCAACAACTACAAGTCCGAACGACCAATATTTCAATTACAAGAGTAAAGAGACTGGCCATTGGCTTGAAGCTGTCATTACCATTGCTCCTGAAAGAGTACCTCTTTATTTGACGGTGAGCAATTTCTTCTATGGTGCCGACAAGTATCAGGTTGTGGATTCGGAAGGCAACACTAAAGACAAGCAGGCCTATTCCACTTATGCTGAATTGGGAACTTACTATGATTTCCTTCACGACCATAGAGTGTCGCTGGCAGTGGGTGCTGCATTCAACAAGAGCTGCTATAATGGCTATGACAAGAACTTCAGCGTTTGCAATGTTGAATTGAAATACACTTACAATTTGGCTATTAAGGACTTCACATTACCGCTTAGTGCATTGTTTATTTACAACCCTGTTTACAACAAGGCTCATGTGAATTTTACTGCATCTTTCGCTTTCTAAGACATTACAATGAACGCTATTATCATGGCAGCAGGGACATCATCGCGTTTTGTCCCGTTATCTGTTGAACGCCCAAAAGGTCTGCTTGAGGTAAAAGGCGAGATTCTTATCGAAAGACAGTTGCGCCAACTCAAGGAGGCTGGTATAGAGGATATTACTATTGTGACAGGTTATAAGGCTGCCATGTTCGACTATCTCCGTAATAAATTCGGTGTTGATACCGTTTATAATGAGGATTATAACAGGTATAACAACACCTCGTCGATTATCCGTGTTATTGACAGACTAAGTGATACTTTCATTTGTTGTTCCGACCACTATTTCAGCCAAAATGTGTTTTTAGAACCCGCCAATGAGAGTTATTATGCTGCCCGCTATGCCGATGGTGAAACGGGGGAGTATTGTCTAAGAGTTGATGATAATGACTATATTACGGAGGTAACTATTGGTGGCAATGATGCTTGGTATATGGCTGGCCACGTTTTCTTCAAGGAATCATTCTCAAAAAAGTTTCGTAACATTATGAACAAGGAATACATCTTTGATAGTGTCCGTAATGGTTACTGGGAGGATGTATACATCAACCATCTCCAAGAACTGCCCATGCAAATACGTCGTTATCCCGATGAAGCAGTGTTTGAGTTCGATACACTCGATGAACTACGTCTTTTTGATGAAAGCTATGTTGGTAACACTCGTTCTAAAATTGTGAAGGAGATTAGTGGCATGTTGTCATGTGATGAAAGTGAATTGTATGGATTTCAAAAAATGAAACATGATGGCGATTACATGCTTTTCTCTTTCTGTCACAATGATGTGAAATATGTATATGATGAGCTTGACTCAATGAAAATTAAGCAAGTAAAATGACTAATTTAGCTGTAATTCTTTCGGCAAGAAAAGAAAGGACATCTGATGTGCCTTTTCCTTTGTTGGAATATGAAGATGGTCAATGTTTGACTGATCGCACTATTCGGCTGCTAAAAGAGGTCGGTATTCGTCGCATTCTTTTAGTAGTCGGTTTCCGTGAGGAAATGTTTGGCAAATATGCCGATGATGTTGTTCGTATTGTCAAGGCAGATAATTATGAGTTTTCATCATCAATGGCCTCATTGGCAGCTGTCAAAGAATACATTGACGAGGATTTCCTCCTTGTTGAAGGGGATACTTTCTTTGAAAGAAAGGTGCTTGAACAATTGTATGCTGTAAAGAAAGGAAATTGTTTTGCAATCACCGAAGAGGGTGGCAGTGGAGACGAATGTTACATTGAATGTCAATCGGGTTTTATTACAAAGATATCTAAAGACAGGCATCGTATTTGTAACTTCGAGGGTGAATTGCTGGGTATATCAAGAATATCGCAGGGCACGTACCAACGAATGCTTGATTTGTGGGCACAGAGTACAAATAGTTACTTAAACTATGAATACGTGTTAATGGATGTTACCACAGCATTGGAACGCCCATTCATATTCTTCAAGAACTTGATTTGGGGTGATGTGGATTGCCCAGAGGATTTCAAACATTTGAAAGAGGTTGTCTGCCGTACTCTTCGTCGTAAAGAAGACCCGTTTGATAAGGAAAACCTGTTGCAATATTTGACTGATATTTTCCCAGGTAAAGATGTTTCTTTGGCCGAGGTTGTTCAGATAGGTGGTATGAGCAACAAAAACTTCCGTGTGAACTTTGAAGGGAAAAGTTATGTATTGCGTGTTCCCGGTCCGGGAAGCGAAGGAATGGTTGAGCGTAGCAATGAAGAGTTCAATGCCCTTGAAGGCTGTCGGATGGGTGTAAATCCCGAAATACGTTATTTTAATGCAAAAACTGGAATAAAACTGGCTGATTTCGTTGAAAATGCCGAAACCCTGAACTCTGCGACCATCCAACGTCAAGACAATCTGCGTAAGATTGCCGTGATTTATGATAAGATTCACAATTCTCATGTGCGGCTGAAAAATGAGTTTAATATTTTCCAAGAAATTGAAAAATATGAAACTTTACTTGCAAAAGTTGGAGCTACCATGTATGATGGCTGGGATGAATTCCGACCCGGAGTAATGTCGCTTGAAAACCGACTAAACAAGATAGGTGTTGAGCTATGCCCTTGTCACAATGATGCTGTGCCGGAAAACTTCATTAAAGCCGAAGATGGTACAATATTCCTTATTGATTGGGAATACAGTGGTATGAATGATCCAATGGCAGACTTTGCGGCACTTTTTATTGAAAGTGATTTTACTGCCGATAATAAAGACTATTTCTTAAATGAATATTTTAAGGGTCAAATACCTGAACATATAGAAGAACGCATACTATGTTACGAAATTCTTTGGGATACCCTGTGGGCGCAATGGACTGTAATTAAAGAGGCGTGTGGCGATGATTTCGGTAGTTATGGTATTGACCGTTTCAATAGAGCAATAATGAATTATAAGAATTTAAAATAGTAAGAAAAATGAAGACAATCGAAAAAATTCGTACAAAGGTTGATTGGCCAACCACATTGATACCGTTCATCATTGTTATGGTATTGATGATTGTGTTTATGCTTATTCCTGAGCAGTCAAAAGTATTTGTCGATACAGTTCGCGGTTTCTTGGGTGACACATGCGGACTTTATTACGCACTCTTTGGCGTAGCGGTACTTACCACAACGCTTTATGTGGCATTTTCAAAGTATGGAAAAATCAAGCTCGGTAATACCGATAAGCCTGAGTTTAGCAACTTTAAGTGGGGTACAATGATTTTTACTTCCACTATGGCTGCTGACATTCTTTTCTATTCACTTTGCGAATGGGCATTGTATGGCTCAGAACCTCATGTTACCGAAATGGCCGGAGGTATGGCTATGTGGGCGCCCACATTTACCCTTTTCCATTGGGGCCCTATCGCATGGTGCTTCTATGTGATTCTTGCCATAGCTTTTGGTTTTATGATGCATGTGCGCAAACGCGACCGTCAGCGGTTCTCGGAGGCATGCCGTCCCTTGTTTGGTAACAAAGTGGATGGGTTCTGGGGTAAACTGATTGATGTTATTGCGATTTTTGCCATTGTTTGTGCAACCGCAACGACATTCTCATTGGCCACTCCATTGCTTTCAAAGGCTCTGACCACTGTTCTTGGAGTTTCAGACAGCGTGGTTCTTGCAGTTGTCCTGCTGCTTCTTATCTGTGCAGTTTACACCTTCGCTGTTTGGTTCGGTGTGAAAGGTATTTCCAGATTGGCAACCTTCTGTTCCTATTTGTTCTTTGCTTTGTTGTTCTATTTCCTGTTCCTTGGTGGTGAAACCCGCTTCATTCTTGAGACCGGTTTCCAATCTATTGGTAATATGGTGCAAAACTTTATAGGTTTGTCAACTTATATGGATCCATTGCGTGAAACAAGTTTTGCACAGAATTGGACCATTTACTATTGGGCATACTGGATTGTGTGGTGCTGTGCCACACCTTTCTTCATTGCTCTTATCAGTAAGGGTAGAACCATTAAGAATATGATTTTGGGTACATACGGTTGGGGGCTTGCCGGAACCTTTATGTCATTCATTATTATTGGTAACTATGGTCTTGCCCAGGAATTGAAACATGGTGTTGACATTTCAGGTTTCATTGGCGGTGGCGGAAGCATGTATGATGCCATTCTCCGTATTTTCGATACACTGCCTTTGCCTGTTGTTGCATTGGTGATGTTGGTTATTACGATGATTGCTTTCTATAGCACCACGCTTGATGGTATCACATATGTGGCTTCATCCTATTCATACAAACACTTGTCTACCGATAGAGAACCTGACCGCAAGGTGCGTACTTTCTGGAGCATCCTGCTCATTCTCTTCCCGATAGCATTATTGTTTGCCGAAAACTCGCTGTATAGCATTCAATCTGTAACTATTATTGCGGCATTCCCTGTAGTGATACTTTCGATTTTATGTACGGTGTCGTTTTTTAAAGATGCCAAGAAGTATTTGAACGAAAAAGAAGATTAGGTTATTCTGATACATATTAAACAAACTTCCTCATAAAATAATATTAAGTTTTTTTGTTTTTTATTTATTAATATCATGATAAAGAATATCGCAGTAACAGGCTATTATTGGTCGGGTTCTTCGGCCGTGTTGGATTTACTATCAGAGTATGAAAGTGTATGCTCTGTGCCAATAAATAGAGATTGGAAAGATTATGAACATGTGTTATTCTATTATAGGGGAGGGTTGTTTGATTTATGTAATCATCTAATGCATGGAAATACCGTGGTGGGTTCAGATTACGCGGTCAATGTTTTTCTGGACTCTATGGAACGTTTGTATTATAATCGTTTCGTGTGGTTTGGATCATATAAAAATCTCATTGGAGAAGATTTTCTAAAAATAGTTGAAGATTTTATTAAGGAAATTGCTGTTGAATTTCAAGGGAGAAATTTAAATCATGCAGTTGGTACGGCGTTTTCAGCATTAGAGACAATCAAAAAAATCAGATATAATTTTTTACATCGCAAGTTTTTTGATAATCCTTTCGTGAAGAAGACGATTTTTGATGATAAAAAAGTTTATATATCACTTCCTAAAAAAGATGAATTAATAAATGCTTCTCAAAGATTTACCAAAAGTTATTTGAACTTATTTAATGTTACGAAAGGTGTTGATTATCGATTATTTGACCATTTGATTTGGCCTCAGCAGATTAATGAGTTTAGTAAATACCTTGACCCCGACCTTAAGATGGTTGTAGTTCAGCGTGATGTAAGAGATGTTTATATTTCAAATAAATATCTTAGTCGAGTTCATTTCTTTCCGACCAAAGTGGATGAATTTATAGAATTATATAAAAAAATAGTTACATCAATTAATAATAATCCTAATGTAATAATTGTAAATTTCGAAGATTTGATTTATAAGTATGATGAAGTTGAAAAGATGTTTGAAAAACAATTAGGCTTGATTCATAATGCGCATATAAATAGGAATAAATATTTTAATCCAACACGTTCAATAGATAATACGCAGGTCTATCGATGCAAAAATGAATGGTTGGAGGAATCGGTTGCATTTGAAGTAAAATTGCCTTTTTTGTGCTATCAATTCCCTTTTGAAAGGGTTCCTGATATTAATAAAATAATGGATAGAACAGCTTGATATTGAGTAATGAGCGAATTGTCGAGTAATAAGAGAGTGATGAAGAACACTCTGATGTTGTATTTCAGAATGTTCATCACCATGGCTATAAGTTTGTATACAAGTCGTGTTGTCTTACAAACTTTAGGTGTGTCAGACTATGGTATATATAGTGTGGTTGGTGGTTTTGTATCTATGGTCGGTTTCATACAATCAATGTTTGTTAATGCCACTCAACGATATATGGCGTACGCATTGGGCACGGGTGACGAAGAACAAGTAAAAAGAGTTTTTGCAAACTCGATTGTCACAGAAACTATTATAGCTTTTGTGGTATTGTTTATTGCGGAAACTTTTGGATTATGGTTCTTGAATGCTAAGTTAAATATTGACCCTAATAGGATGGTGGCTGCTAATTTTGTATATCAAGCAGCAGTGCTTACTCTTTTTATTAATATCATAAGCATTCCTTATAATTCTTGTATTATTGCACATGAGCATATGCAAATATATGCATATGTTAGTGTTATTGATGCAGCACTTAAATTAGTGATTGTTTTGGCTTTGGTAATTATTCCATTTGACAAACTGATTTCATATTCTTTACTATTGGTTGCAATAGCAGTTACTGTAAGAATAATATATGTATTTTATAGTAAACATCATTTTACTGAAACAAAAACTAAGCGGCCATTTAAATTGTTTGATAAAGATCTTTTTAAAGAAATGTTTATGTATTCTGTTTGGAGTCTAATGGGTGCTCTTGGATTTTCTTTTAAGGATCAGTTTTCAAATATGATACAAAATATTTTTTGTGGAACTATAGTGAATGCAGCTCGTGGTATTTCAAATCAGGTGTCATCGGCAGTAATGTCTTTTTCAAGCAATTTTTTAACTGCTTTATCACCTCAAATAACAAAACAATATGCTGCTAAAAATACTGAACAATTTCATTTTCTTGTTTATAATGGAGCTAAAATGTCATTTTATTTATTGTCGGTAATATGTGTTCCATTAATGGCAAACATTGATTATGTTTTGGGATTATGGCTGACAACGGTACCTAAATATACATCAATATTTATAATAATATCATTATTGTCTTCATTAATTTATTCTTTTTCAAGTAGTATTACTACTGCGGTTAAAGCAACAGGCGATATAAAATGGTTTGAGATAGGAGTGTCAGTTATTCTTTTTTTAGAATTACCTGTGGCTTATTTACTTTTGAAGAGAGGATATGAACCTTATGTTGCTATGTTGCCTGTTTTAATAACACAACCCTTAGGCTTAATTTTTAGATTTTACATTCTTAAACGAAAGGATCCGTCATTTAGTTATCGTAAGTATTTTTTGGGTATAATACTTCGTTCCTTAATTATTTTTATACTAGGATTGTTTTTTTCATGTTTAATCGTTCGCTTTTTGCCGCAGAACTTTGTGTTCTTTGTGCTTAATGTTATTGCATCAATAGCGGTCTATATCGCATTAATTCTTTTTCTTGGTTTTAACAAAGAAGAAAGAAGATGGTTGTTGGATTTTGTTTTTAATAAGATGTTCAAAAAAAAGCGATAACGATGTATATAATTTACTATTGAGTATTTGATAAATATTTTAAATAATAGTATTAGCAAACAAGTAATAAACATAAATGTAAAAAATATATATGAAAAAAAACTTATTTAACTTATTTATAGTTTTGATAGTGCTGTTTATATTTAATGGTTGTCAAGACAAATATAAGAAAAAAGGCTATTATTACGATAATACCACTGACTTTACTATAAAATCATTTGAAACAGCTGATACGTCATTCGTGAATTGTGGAGTGGAGAAGTGGCCTAATGGTAAAGAAAAGGTTGTGGTTTTTACTTGGGATGATTGTTGTCATGGTATATCAGGAGTTAGAGAAATTTTCGACAAATACAATATAAAAACAACTTTTTTTGTCAACACAGCTATTATAGATAACTGGTATGTTAAAATACGATTGTTATACAAAGGATCAATTTCGCGTGTATTAAAAAACGCATTAAAGAAAGGGCATGAGGTAAGTTCGCATACTCATGATCATTTAAAACTGACAGACATTTCTTTGACGGAAGTGGAAAACCAACTAAAAATGTCATCGAACACAATTTTTGAACATTTTGGCTATTATCCCTCTACTTTCTCTCATCCACAAAGTTATTATAACGAAACAATAGATTCTTTAATGCGCCTTTATTATCTTGATTCTCGATATTCAGTAAAAAATGATAGTGATACATTGATAAGGTATTTGCAAATTCGTTCATCATATCAGTTTGAATTCTATAAAAACAACTTTGATTCTTTCATTCTAAGTACAAGTGATCAATATGTTTATGGTGGTCATCAATTAAGAGGGGGGTATGAACCAATAGCTGAAGCAACGCTTGACTCTCTATTATCATATATCACCGAAAAATATAGTGATATATGTTGGATTACCACTTATGAAGATGTCGTGCTGTATAAAAGAATAAGGGAAGCGGTAACAATTACTAATGATAGGGGTGTTGTAAAAATTGACATCTCGAGAATAAAAGATATTTTGAGTCACTATTCGCATCCTCATGCATTGTTGACCTTAAAGTTCGAGAGAGAAAACCTTGATTTTTTGTCCGATGGATTGGTGAATTATTGGTATGATGGCGAAGATACGTATTGTACAGTTGATTTAAGAAAAACCAATGAATTAAGGTATAAGGTGGTTGAAAAGAACATGTTTCAACAGCCTATGAGAAACAGATTGTACTAATAGTTTTATCACTAGTGTCCACTAAAAATTTGGACGATTAAAAATTGAATGTTTAACAACTAAATAACAACAGTTAACTATTATCGATTTGTTCTTTGACATTGTGATAATCAGTTTTTTCGAAGAGATCTCTGAGCGAAGTCTTGTCGGTTAGCGAGATGCTCAGTATCTGAAGGACCTCGTAGGTCGAGCGTTCAAGCCGTATGTCGTGTTGGACGACAGCCACCAGACAATAGGACATGAACTCTCGTCCCTGCTCCTCGTTCCAGTATCTGATGAGTCTCAGTCGTTTCGGATAGTACTTTGACGGGTAATATCCCGTCAGTTCTATCTCGGCATCCGAGAGGACGTTCTTAGGCAGTCGGCGTTTCCACTTGACAATCCTATACTTGAGGTTGCCCTTGGAGCGGATGATGAAGAACGACTTGAGCACGTTGATGCGGTACAAGCGCTTGAAGTCGTTGTAGCCTCGGTCAAAGATGTAGAACGAGCCTGGCTCATAGGGTATCACATCCATCGCATTCATGTCGTGAACCGCCGCAGGCGTGATGTGGACAAAGGCTGGAACTTGGGTCTCGACATCGTACATTGTGTGGACCTTGACGCCGCCCTTCGTGGTTCGGAACTCCGCCCACTCAAAGACGCTGAGGCACAGGTCGATGGTTGTCGAGTCGAACGCATAGACGTTGCCTTCAAGCTTGAAGATGTCCGTACACCTTTTCCTTCTGGCCTCGTCAATCATGCGGTAGGCAAAGTCCTCGAAGATTCGGCAGTCCCTGCTCTCGTTGGCCTTGGCAAGGTTGCTCCTTGTGACATGCTTCCCCATTCCGAGGCAGTAGCACTTGTTGCGATGGGCTTCCAACGCGACAACCAAGTCCCGCAAGCTTTCGCGGTTTGAGAGTTGACCGAACATCAAAGCGAGCAACTGGTTTCAACAAGTGAAGTGCTTCACGTATCTGTCTCCTCCGTGTTTTCGGACGAGGTAGTTGAAGTGGTTCCTGTCAAGGAACGAGGTCAATTGGGAGAAAACATATTTGTCATTATTCATCTGCCGAGAGTTTCGGCAAAAGTAAAATTCAAATCCGTTGACTCGAAAAATCTCTGGAATCTACTGATTTTACTACTATTTCAAAGAACTATATCGATTTTTTAGTGGACAGCAATGTAGTTTTATATATCAAAAAGGGCTTTTATGAACAGCGTTGATGTTAATAAAAAAAATACTTATAATATTAAGTCAAAGTATTTGCAATTAAAGCAAGTCTTATTTGCGACAAACCAAAGGGTATGGTGGCTTTTTTTTCTTATTGCAATTGTTACTTATGGAAGATACTTATTAAATTTAACTGTGCCCGTTTTCTCGAGAATTATTCCATGGGAAATAGCTGCTTATTTCCCTAAAATAATTATTTGGCTTACTATTATTGTTACAATTCCACAGTTGGCTCCGAGATTGCGTTTAATTGATGTATTATTATATGTATTATTTTTCTTATTTTATACCTCTCAATATTTGTTCTATCCAGAGAATTCAGCGTATTTGGATGAATATTTCTCTTTTGTGTTATTTAGTGTTGTTCCTTATTATTTTATTGGTTGTGTTATAGATATTAAAAAGCTTAAAGAATTATTTTTGGCATTATCTATTTTGACAATATTTGTATATTATGTAGAAGATGTTCTGGTTGCCCAAAATGTCGTTGATAATGTAGATGGTGAATACAATATGGGAAAGGCATACTCTTTATTACCATCGGCTATATTTATCACCTGGTCAGTATTAGAAAAATTCAAAATCATCCCCTTTCTGGCGTTCATTGCTTCACTATTTCTACTGTTGGCATGTGGAACCCGAGGACCTTTGTTTTGTTTATTCTTATTTATAGTATTAATTTTGTTGTTTGTTTCAAAAGGAAAATATAGATGGTTTGCGATAGTTGTCTTTGGCCTTTTAGCCGTTTACTTATTTTTACATATTGAAAATTTGATGATTGCGCTTGATTCAAATCTGACTTCTGTTGGTGGGAGCACTAGAATAGTTGATTATTTCTTTGAAGGAAGAATGGATAGTGATAGTGGAAGAGATAATATTATTAATGTGTTAAAAAACTTGTTGGATGCCAATCCTAGTTATTTAGGATTTGGATTGTTTGGCTCATGGAGATATGTGGGAGTTTATGCTCACCGAATAACTTGGGATTTTTGGTTTTCTTTTGGATATTATTTTGGAACGTTATTAATTATTGTGTTTCTAATTCCAATCATATTAGGGTTAAAATGTTGTAAAGACTCAGATGAAAAAGGATATTGGTTTGTGTTATTATGTACTGGATTAATTCCTTTATTCTTTTCGGAGTTTTTTTTATTCAAAGAACATTTTTTCATATTTATTGGTTATTGTGTTTCAAGAATTAGACATATTGAATTACCTGTTATAAAGTCATCATGAAAGATAATAAATTAACTATACGAACAAAAAACAGAATTGGTCAATTAATAATGAAAACAACGATAAGAATTGACCATGGAAAGAAACTATGGAAGAAGAAATTCTATAAGAAGTTTTTATCTTGTATTCATAAATCGTATTTCCCTGTAGTAAATTATGAAGCTTATGTGGAATTGGTAAATAAAAGTGATTACAAATACTATGTTATTAAGTCGCACCGGAAAGGTATGGCAGGTCTGATTCAATATTATGATGACCCAGAGATACCACAAAAAACACTGGAGGTTGACCTTCCTGATATACGTCTTCTTTGTTTTGAAAACTGTTACATTAAAGGATGCTCTGATGTGGTGGTTGACTTAAAAGCAAATTGTGTCATAAATGAGGCATGTTATAATAAGCCCCCCGAAGCTGAATTAATCGACGGGTTATTATATAGAAGTTCCGATAATTTGTGCGTTCTTCGGGATGACTTTAAGAATATCGAATATGTACGAGCGGGCGTGCAAATGAGTGGCAAACTTGCTCATAATTATTACCATGTGATTTATGAGAATTTGATACGGATTCTACTCTTGAATGAATGCAACATTCCTATGGATGTACCGCTTTTGGTGGACGAGATTGTTTTTAAGGTGCCAAGTTTTAAAAAGATATTTGAAATACTTTTTGATTCTGTGCCGCAAAGACCTGTTATGGTTTTAAAGAGTGAACAAATGTATAGATTTGGAACCCTGTATAAGTTTGACAGCATTAATAAGCTTACATCACATTTGAATAAGATTGGGAAAAGCCGCCCTCAGGATTTTGTTTATGACCAAAACTATTGTGAACTGTTGCGGTATACATTACAAAAAAAACAATCCGAAGAGACCTTCTCCAAACGGTTTTTTATTACTCGTTCAAAAACTGCAGGCCGACATTGTAATGAGGATGAAATTGTAAAAGTTTTACAACCGTATGGCTTTGAGGTGGTTTCCCCGCAAGATTACTCGTTCGAAGAACAAATGTCTTTGTTTGCAGGTGCGGAGTGGATTGTTGGGAGTACAGGTGCGGCTATGTCAAACCTTTTATTCTGCGGATCAAACTGCAAAATTATTTGTCTTGGCGTTTGCAAGAAATATTACGAACCATGTATTTTTAATACAATCGCATACATTAATGGATGCAAAATATGGTATGTGGCACCAATAAATGATAATAAAGGTCATGGATTTCATTCGGATTTCCAAGTGGATATACATGCCTTTTCACATCGAATGAAAGAAATAATAGAGAAAGAATCATAAGAAAATGAAAATAAGTATAATGATAACCTGCTATAATATAGCAGATTATATTGATACGGCTGTTGAAAGTGCCGTTAATCAAGAGTTGCCGTTCGAATGGGAGCTTTTGATTGGCGATGATGGATCGAACGACGGAACGTATGAAAAAGCAATGGCATGGATGGGAAATTATCCGAAAAACATTCAGGTGTTTCAAATGCCACGCAAGGAACAGAATGAAAAAACCGGTTACCGAGCGGCAAGAAATAGAGCAAATCTATTGAGACATGCCTCGGGTGATTATCTGATTTTTTTAGACGGGGATGATTGCTTTCTTGATTCGCGGAAAATAATAACCCAGGTTAATTTTTTGGAATCGGAAAAATATAGGTCTTGCTCATGTTGTGCTCACAATATTCTAGTTAATTATGTCGAAACTGGTGAGAAAAAAGACATGCTTCAAAAACGTATAGGGAATACGGTTTTGACGGCAAAGGCTTATTGGAAAGATTATTATTTTCATCCTAATACTATTTTGTTTCGTAAAAGTTGCGTCCCTTTAATGTTGGAGCCTCTTTATTCAGATTATTTGAACGACAATTTCATAACTTATCTTATTCTTCAACAAGGGGATATTTTGTATGTTGATAAAACTATGGCACAATACAATATAACTGGACAAGGTTTGTGGACGGGCAAGAAACGAGTGTATGGGGTTTTTAGAAACTTGAAGTTATATGATCTGGAGATCAGAGTGAACCCTAAAATGAGAAAAGAATCCTTTATGCGTCATGTGTCGGACTTCAATCATGTCTTTTCCCAATACGCCTCTTCTGATATGCCGTTAATAAATCCTTTGTTTGAGAATGTAAATACAGCAAATTTTCCAATATCATACTTGTTATTCAAAAAGAATGATTGTGAATTGGCTAATAAAGTTCGTGTTGTTTTATTGCGAATAAAAACCAGGATAGTGTTAAGATACTGTCAAACAAGAACCCGCATTAGGGAAAAACAAGAATACTAAAAACGATTACTTATGAAAAGCGTTTGTTTTTTTTCAACATTTCCCAGAAATGACCAGAACGTTCTTTTTAAACAGGCGAAAACGCTTGTCAATGTAGGTTATAAGGTTACTGTTGTGTTTGCGGATGGTCTTCCTGATGAGCTTATGGATGGTATTTTGGTTACATCAATACCAGCAAAATACCATTTAGGTGGCTATAAATACCGTTTATTTAAATACCCACGCCTTTTTTTGAAAAAGTTGGTTGAAATCGATGCTGACGTTTATGAGACGAGCGATATAGATTCTCTAATGGTTTGTCTGAAGCTCAAAAGAAAAGGCAAGAAGGTGATGTTTCGTCTGCTTGAAGAGCATCCGTATACTGTTTATAACAAACTGAAAACACCGTATTGGATAAAGCGTATTATTGTTAGGCTGCTTTCTATATGGATGGGATTTGTGCTAAAACGTATCGATAAAGTGACAACCGTAGCACCAGATATTCAGGAATATTTGACGAGGTGGGGTGTAAAAGATGTTGAGATTCTGGGGAATTATCCAGAGTATAACAGTGACCATAGTATTTGTTTGGAGGATTATTTAAACAGGGAAGATCGGGTTTTATATTTTGGGGCGGTTTATTCAATCAGTCGCCAAGAAGTGTTTTTTGATGCGTTGACTCAATGTCCCGATGTTCATTATCTGATAGCTGGTGTTTTCGGCTTGGGTAATTATAAAAAAAAATTGGAAGAACATGCTTACTGGAATAAGGTTGAATTTATAGAACAGTTTCCTAAATCTGAACTGGTCAATTTCTTTAAGCGTAGTACAATAAGCAATGTACTTAGGGATTTTTTTCAAACAGGATACCCTCAAGGGTCTTATGGTATCATAAAGTTGTTTGAAAGTATGGAAGCAGGGTTGCCTATTATTTGTTCAGATGTTCCTGTTTACAGAGAAATGATGAAAGATTATCAATGTGGGATACTTGTTGATCCCAATAATAGTAAACAAATAAAAGATGCCATACAATATTTAATAGATCATAAAGAAGAGGCTTATTATATGGGACAAAACGGGAGAAGGGCAATTGCCGAGAAATATAATTGGACAATAGAGGGTACAAAATATGTGAACTGGATAGGTGATATATTAATGCAAAATTGTTAATCAAATAACTATATATTGTTATGTCAGTATTTGAAAATAAAACTTTGTTGATTACCGGCGGCACGGGCTCGTTCGGTAACATGGTGCTTAAGCGCTTCTTGGATTCCGATATTAAGGAAATCCGTATCTTTTCACGTGACGAACTGAAGCAAGACGATATGCGTCACAGTCTTCAGCGTAATTACCCGGACAAGGCCGCGAAAGTCAAGTTCTACATTGGTGATGTTCGTGACCGTGCCAGTGTGGATATTGCTATGCGTGGCGGGGTTGACTATGTTTTCTCTGCAGCTGCTTTGAAACAAGTACCAAGTTGCGAATTTTTTCCTCTACAAGCTGTTTATACCAATGTGCTAGGTACAGCTAATGTGGTCGAATCTGCTATTGACAATGGTGTCACCAGTGTAGTGGTGCTTTCAACTGATAAGGCGGCATACCCCATCAATGCAATGGGTATCAGTAAGGCTATGATGGAAAAAGTGGCTATTGCAAAAGCACGTCAAATAAGGAATGAGTTTAATACGACGATTTCTTGCACTCGCTATGGTAATGTGATGGCTTCGCGCGGTTCAGTTATTCCTCTTTGGATTGATCAATTGCAGAAAGGCAATCCATTGACTATTACCGACCCGGAAATGACCCGTTACATGATGACTCTTAACGATGCAGTTGATTTGGTGGTTTATGCATTTACTCACGCTAACAATGGTGATTTGTTTGTGCAGAAAGCTCCGGCAAGCACTATGATGAATCTTGCGGAGTCATTGTTAGAACTTTTCAAGTCAAATGTTGGTTATAAAGTGATAGGCACACGCCATGGTGAAAAAGTGTATGAAACACTAGTAACTCGTGAAGAGATGGCGCGTTCTGAAGATATGGGAGAGTATTTCCGCATTGCATGTGATGGTCGTGATCTTAATTACGACAAAGTTGAAGGAGGCAACCTTATGGTTCATCAAATGGAGGAATACCACTCGCACAATACCAGACGTCTGAACAAAGAAGAAATGATTCAGCTTTTACTGAAAGTTGATTATGTTCGTGAGCAATTAGATCTAATGGGTATTAAATACTAAGTAGATATGATTTCAGTTGGGATAACAGGCCAGCCAGGTTTTGTGGGAACCCACTTGTTTAATACCTTAGGTGAGCATCCAGAGGTGTTTTCGAGAGTTCCGTTTGAGGATTCATTCTTTGAGGATGATACAAAACTGCGTGATTTTGTGCGCCAATGTGACGTGATTGTCCACATGGCAGCGATGATGAGAAGCCCAGTGGAAGGGGAGGTTTATAAAGTCAATATGCGTCTGGTTCATCAATTGATTGAAGCCATGAATGCTGAGAATGTTAATCCCAGCCTCCTTTTCTCATCATCGGTACAGGAAGGCAATGGAAGTGAATATGGCAGGTGTAAACAGGAAGGTAGGGAATTGCTCCAAAAATGGGCATCAGAACACAATACTGGGTTCGTCGGAATGGTATTTCCCAACCTATTTGGCCCTGGGGCACGTCCTAATTCGCACTCTTTTATTGCTACATTTTGCTATAAAATAACTCATGGTGAAGAGCCACAGGTTATTGTTGATAACAATGTACCTCTGAAATACATTGGTCGCTTAAGAAACGAACTGATAGATATTATTGAAGATGTTGCCAAAAAGAAAAATATTCGCTCTGTTTACTTTGAACCGGAATATCAATTAAAAGTGACCGAAGTGTTGGCTATTTTACAGAAACTCTTCAATGGTGCTTCACCAGAAAACAATGTCGAAGCAGATTTGTTTGAAACATTGATGAGTTACAGAAATTATCAATTATAGAAAGAACCTATTATGGAAAAACAAAGGGTTTATTGGATTGATCTTTGTAAAGGTTTGGGTATTTTTTTGGTTCTTGTGGAACACACGATGATGAACAATGTAAGTACTTTTATCCAAGCTTTCAATATGCCAATGTTTTTTTTTCTGTCAGGCATAGTATTCAACGAGAAAAAACATATTAATTTCGGCATTTTTTTTAAAGGACGTATTAACCAATTGGTGATACCTTATTTCTTCTTTTATTTATTGACATGGGTATTGTGGTTGACTGTTGAGCGTAATTTTCGTTCTTTTGACATGCAATGGTGGGAGCCTTTATTAGGAATGATATATGCTTCACAGTGGCATGGATACATGGATCATAATGGAATTCTTTGGTTCTTACCATGTTTATTCATAGTTGAGGTGCTAAATTTCTTCGTGTTGAGAATAAAGCCAAAGTATGTGCAGTATATAGTTGTGTTGTTTTTGTTGGTATTAGGGATGATTATTCCGATAAACCTGCCTTGGTGCCTGAATACGGCTTGTGTCGCGTTGTCATTTTATTATTTAGGACATTTGCTGAAAGAGATATTGCTAACCCCAGGGCAAACAGTACTAAAACAAGAAAAAAGTGTTAAATGGCATATTTTATTATTGTTACTGTTTAGCGCAGTTTTCTTTAGTGTAGAGGGCATAACAAAAAATTCCGCATTAATGATTGGAAGGGTGTATGGAAATCCAGTTGTTTATTTTGTTGCTGCAATATCAGGTGTTTTGATGATGGTTTTTCTTGGTAAAGTCTTATCTCCAAATAATAAGTTATTGACGTCGGCTTTGAAAGGGATCCTTTATTTGGGAAAAAATACTTTGTTGATTTTTGCACTTCATGCTTTTTTCCTCAGAATTCTACGTTACGGGTTTGAGAAAATTTTGTTAGTGACCGATTATGACACAAATTTATTATGGGCTCTTTTAATGGATTTAATTATAGTGTTGATACTTTGTCCACTTATACCTTTGTATAATAAATTTCGTGATAGGATTTTATCGAAAGCTTATTTGAAATAAGTTCTGAAAAAGCTGTAATAATTAAAATAATATCTACAATGGAAGCAACAGACAAAATTACCATGCTGCTCTTATCATGTGATAAGTACAGCGATGTATGGGATGATTTTTTTAATCTAAAAGAACGCTTTTGGCCAGATTGTGAATACCAATGGTATATTGTCACTGAAACGAAAGACTATGAGCGCGATAAAGTAAGTACCATTAAATGTGGAACAGAATTAAATTGGGCTGGCCGCTTCAGAAAGGCTGTTAATCAAGTAAGAACTCCTTTTATTGGGTTATATTTGGAAGACTATTTTATTAAGGCCCCAATTGATAATGATAGAATCAAGTCGTTTGTGGATTTGATGGAGAAAGAACATGTTTCATTTCTGAATTTAGGGGATGTTTTTCGTCATATCTTACGTCAACCTAATCTTGAATATTTTGCCCCCAATATAGTTAAGATTCCACAACATCTTCGTTATGGTATAGATACGGCAGCGGCTATTTGGCATAAGGATTATTTGCTTGAAAAGTTGGGTGAGGGTGATTATAGCGCGTGGAAGTTTGAAACTGATCGTTGCGCTGAGGCGGCATCGGAGAAGGGTTTAGGGGGCTTGATTTTGTGTGATGATCAACTTTCTTTTAATGTGAGTAGAATTCCTGTCATTATTCAAGGCCAGTTGTACCCAAATGCTATAAAGTATTTTAAAGAAGAAGTGGGTTACGAAATTCTATCGAAAAGAAAAGTGATGTCAGCTTGGGATGTTAGAAAATATAAGTTCAAAACAAAGATGTCGCATGCCAAACATGGAAGAAAATTTCTGAAATGGGTTGGCACTCATATTATGGGATATAAGTTTTTCACGGAGGATTAACTATGATACACCAACTTGCTGACTGTCAGAACAAGAATATCCCCGAAAGTATCAATGTTTGGCTATATTGTGTGGTTCTGCCCAGTGCGACAATAGGGGAGAACGTTAATATCTGTTCCCACTGTTTTTATTGAAAACGATGTGAAGTTTGGAAATAATGTCACCATCAAATGCGGAGTGCAGGTATGGGACGGCATTGAGTTGGAAGACAATGTGATGATTGGCTCCAACGTCACATTCACTAATGATATGTATCCTAAAGCATAGAATCCAGACTGGAAGCTGCTGAGAACTAAGATTTGCAAGGGTGCTTCGGTTGAAGCTGGCTCCACATTGCTGCCAGGTATTACCATTGGTGAGAATGCTTTGATTGGTGCCGGCTCGGTGGTGACAAAAAACGTACCGGCTGGCGAGATTTGGGTAGGGAACCCTGCGCACTTCGTGCGTAAGGTGTGATACCATATAGAAGACATAGTGCAGAGATACTGATGGAAAGCACTTGGCATACTGTTCGCATAGTCAAAACCCCCATTTGAGTATGCCATGACTATGCCAACACTATGCGATGACTATGCCTACACTATGCCAACACTATACCAAGTCGCTTTCAGCGACGGTTCAAAAGGTTCAAGAAGTTCAAAAAGTTTAAGTATTGAAACCTGAAACCTGAAACTTGGACCTTTGAACCTTGAACCTTGAACTTTGAACTAATAAGCAATTAAGCTACTAAACAATTAAACAAATAAAAATATGATTCCGTTTCTTTCATTAAAAGACGTAACAGCTCTTCATGGAGCTGAGATCAACGAGGCCGTCACCCGTGTGGTAAACGGCGGCTGGTACCTCCAGGGCGAGGAAAACAAACGCTTCGAAGCCAACTATGCCAACTTCATCGGTGCCAAGCACTGCATTGGCTGTGCCAATGGCTTGGATGCCCTGATTTGGATTTTCCGCGCCTACATCGAGCTGGGCGTGATGCAGCCTGGCGACGAGGTGATTGTTCCGGCCAACACCTATATTGCCACCATCCTTGCCATCACAGAGAATGGCCTGAAGCCTGTGTTGGTGGAACCCAAGTTGAATACCTTGGAGATTGACGACGACCTGATTGAAGCTGCCATCACGCCTAATACCAAAGCTATCTGCATCGTCCATCTCTATGGCCGCAACGCATATACCGACAAGATTGGTGCCTTGTGCAAGAAGTATAACTTGAAGCTTATTGAAGACAATGCCCAAGCCCACGGGTGCAAAGCACCAGTTCAAGAGGTTCAAGGTTCAAGGTTCAAGGTAACGGGGTCGATTGGTGATGCAGCGGGACATTCATTCTATCCGGGGAAGAACCTGGGTGCTTTGGGCGATGGCGGTGCTGTGACTACAAGCGATGATGCTTTGGCCGAGGCGGTACGCACCTTGGCTAACTATGGCTCGCAGAAGAAGTATGTTTTCAAATACACAGGCCGCAACAGCCGTTTGGATGAGATTCAGGCAGCCGTGCTGGATGTAAAGATGAAATACTTGGTTGAGGACAATGCCCACCGCAAGCAAGTGGCCAACTATTACTATGACCACATCAACAATCCACTGATTACCTTGCCCGACCGCCTGTCTGACGAGCAGAATGCCTACCACCTGTTCCCAATCCTTGTGGGCGAAGGCAAACGTGATGCCTTGCACGACTACTTGGAGCAGAACGGCGTGGGCACTGTGATTCATTATCCCATTGCACCGCACAAGCAAGAGTGCTACAAGGAGTGGAATGGAATGAGTTTCCCTATCACCGAGCGCATTGCAAACGAGGAACTCAGTCTGCCGATAGGACCAAGTATCACCATGGAAGAAGTTGCTGAAGTTGTCCGCCTCATCAACGCATTCTAAACAATTAAGAAACTAAGCAATTAAGCTGAATATGAGAATTTGGATCGTCAATTACTACACAAGCCCCACTTGCTCGAACCCTCGTTATTTGGAGTTCGCCAAACATTTCATGGCGGCTGGTCATGAAGTGCTTACGTTCTATGCCAACTTCAAGGGTGATGAGTCGGCACCTCTTTTTCAAAGCAAGACTGTTAATGGTCTCGACTTTATTGAGGTAAAAGCACCACATTATGTTGGTAATGGCGTCGTAAGAATGAAGTCCATCTTTACTTTTGCGCGTGCAATTAAGAAGCATTGCAAGGAGTTTGATCGTCCTGAGGTAATACTTCACAATGTCCATGCCCCATTTGATGCTCCAATAGTACTGGTTGCCAGAAAGCTTAAATGTAAATATGTGTCGGAAGTATGGGATTTGTGGCCTGATAATTTCGCCAATTTCGGGATGATTTCACGCAAAAACCCAGTGATGAAGCTGTTTTATCGCATTGAGAAGTGGATATACGACCATGCTGATGAGCGAGTGTTTACTTTGGCTGGTGCAACAGCCTATTTGAAAGGGAAAGGTTGGACAATAGAAACTGGCGGTAAGATAGACCTCGCCAAGGTGCATTACATCAATAATGGCCTTGATTTGGATCAATTCGACAAGGATAAACTGGCTTTTCCACGTGAAGATGCAGATATGAACGACCCGAATTTGACTAAAATAGTTTATCTGGGTGCGATTAATAAGGCAAACAATGTGAAAACATTGATAGACGCAGCAGTACTATTACAAGATATGCCAAATTATCGTTTCTTTATCTACGGTAATGGTGTATATCGTCCAGAATTGGAGCAGTATGTAAAGGAAAACCATATTGACAATGTGGTATTCAAAGAAACTCGTATTCCTTTGGAGGAGTGTGCATGGGTGGTGAGCCAAGCAACGGTCAACATTATGAACTACGAAAAGGGCTTCGGTTATATGGGTGTATCGTCTGGAAAAATGTTTCAGTATTTAGCTGCTGGCAAACCTATTGTTTGCAATGTTGACATAGCTTACGATAATGTGATACAAGATAACAATCTTGGTGTCTGCCGTGACATTGAAACCCCGCAAGAGTTTGCAGAGGCTATACGAAAACCTGCTGAACAGCCTAAAGAGGAATATGATGCCATGTGTGAACGTGTGAGGGAAGTTGCAAAGAGGTTTGACTACAAGGTGCTGGCCGCCCGGGAACTGAAGATAATAGAGAGCTTAAAGGATTAGTAGCTTACAGCTTACGGCTTACAGTTTACGGTTATGTACTCTTTTGAAACATTAAACGCTTGGCAAGAAGCAAGGAAATTAGTAGTATCTGTTTATCAGTTGCTCGATGGATTTCCCAAATTTGAGAAATACGCATTGTGTGACCAAATAAGAAGGTCTATAGTTTCGGTACCATCGAATTTGGCAGAAGGTAGTGGCCGTATGTCGTTTCGTGAGCAGATTCATTTTATTGAGATATCTTATGGGTCGTTGATGGAAGCGTACAATCAACTTATTATTGCAGCAGACCTCAACTATATTGATGAGCAAAGTCTTGAAAGCCTCAAAGCGCCGATAGACAATGTGGCAAGAATGCTGAACGGCTTACGTTCCTCTTACGTTAAGAAACTGAATAAATAGTAGTAAACAGTAAGCTGTAAACACAATAAGCGGTAAGCAGTAAGCGGTAAACCAATTGATCGGTAAACACAATAAGCGGTAAGCAGTAAGCCAATTGAGCGGTAAACAAAATAAGCGGTAAGCGGTAAGCAGTAAGCTAAAATGGAAAAACTTCTGTGTAAACTAATCAATACAACCATTACTGGGAAACCTTTAGAGTTGGGGGAAGTAACCGAGGAGGACTGGCAGCGGTGTTTTGACATGGCATTACAACAGAATGTGTTGGCGATGACGTTTCCGGCTATGTCTTCGCTGCCAAAGGAGTTGAGACCTGCATTCACGCTGTGGTCAAAGTGGATGGCATACGCACAAAGTGTCGCTGAGCAATCTCAATACAAGAGACAGGTAGTTGAGAAGATAGGTTCTTGGTTGGCAGAGGAGGGGCTTTCAACAACAATCCTGAAAGGATATTCTTTGTCGGCACTTTATCCCAATCCAAACCTTCGTGAGTTTAGTGACATCGACATATACTCTGGTAAGAATTATAATGCGGTAAACGCTTGTTTTGCCAAGCATGGGGTGAAGGTTGATAGCGTAGATGGGCACCATACTTACCTAAAGGTTGATGGCATTTCAGTGGAGCACCACTTCGCTTTCTCGAACACAAAGGTGAAAGATGGCTTGGTTGGGCCGGAAGAAGTTTTGCAACGATTGGCAGTTAAAAGCCCACAGCCAACATCAATTCCAGTCATCAACTATCCAAACCCTGTTTTCACAGCCTTGTTTGTAGGCTGGCATGCATACGAGCATTTCTTGCAGGAGAAGATAGAAATTAAACATGTGATAGACTGGGTTTTGGCTTTCAAACAGTTGACTGAACAAGAAGTTGAAACGCTGAATGAAATAAAAGACAATACTGGCTGGGGTGATTTTTGTGATACGCTTACATCAATAGCCATTCATCAGTTAGGTTTGCCACATGAGTGGTCTCACCAAGAAGAGTTAAAGTCTACAGGCCACGAAGAACGAGTATGGAGCGACATCATTAACTCGCCCCGTACACCTAAAAGCAAGTCTTCAAACTTCCGTCGTATACTCATCGCCAAACGAATGTTGAAAAACAACTGGAAGTTCAAAGATTATTCAAACATTAGTGCTATACAGTTACTTGTGAAAGAAACAGTCGGCCACTTCAAAACAATAAACTTGAAATCTGACTATAATCAATAAACTTTAAACGATAAACTTTATAGAAATCATGTATAAATATTTTTTCAAACGATTCTTAGACATCATTATTTCTGGGATTGCCTTATTGCTTATCGGCTGGTTCATCCTGATAGTAGCTCTGTTCTTACATTTTGCCAATAAAGGTGCGGGGGCTTTCTTTACACAAGATAGACCAGGAAAGAATGGTAAGATTTTCAAGGTAATCAAGTTCAAAACCATGACTGATGAGCGGGATGAGAATGGTAAGTTGTTACCCGATGCTCAGCGTCTGACAAAAGTAGGCAAGATTGTTCGTTCGTTGTCTATTGACGAGTTGCCACAACTTATCAACGTTTTCAAAGGCGATATGTCGTTGATTGGCCCTCGTCCATTATTGGTTCACTACCTACAACTATATACACCAGAGCAAGCCCGTCGTCATGAGGTCAGACCGGGTATCACGGGTTGGGCTCAGGTGCATGGCCGTAATCTCTGCAAGTTGAGCGATAAATTCAAATACGATGTGTGGTATGTTGACCATTGTACATTGTGGACGGACATTCGCATCATTTGGTTGACTGTTATGAACGTGTTGAAGCGTTCTGATATTGGAGAGGGGTCAGGAAATATGCAAGAAGTGGACGATTTGAATTTCACACAAAGAATACGTGAAATGCGTGCTAAAGGTTTAATTGATTATTAATGGAGAAAAAATGAAAGATTTAATTATTGTATGTGCCGGTGGTTTTGGCCGCGAGGTTTACTATATGGCAAAGTCTATTGGCAAATGGAATATCAAAGGTTTTATTGACGACAATCTTCACGCTCTTGATGGGGTGAATATTGCTTTGCCTATCATTGGCACCATTAAAGATTGGGTGCCGTCAGAAAATGAGGTTTTTGCACTGGGTGTGTCAGCTCCCAAAACCAAGGAAATCATTGTCAACATTATGAGTGCAAAGGGGGCAAAATTTGAGACATTGATTGCTCCGCATTCGCGAATTATCGAATCAGCTACCATTGGTGAGGGTTGTATCATCAGTGGTTCTATTGGTGATTGTGTGAAGATTGGCAATTATGTAAACGTCATGGGGTCGATGATAGGTCAAGACTCAACCATTGACGATTTTTCAACCACCACTGGTTATACCAATATTGCAGCTGCTCATATAGGCAAATGTGTTTTTGTGGGTAGTCATGCGGTGGTGCTAAACGACATAAAGGTTGGCGATGACGCTTACATCTGTGCGGGTAGCATTGTTTTTAGCAAAGTAAAGGCAGGTACTAAGGTGTTTGGCAATCCTGCAAAGAGAATGGATTTTTAATTGACTGACTATGGCATTTTTCAAATTCAATAACATCAGGGTGGCTGGCGTGGCTTGTGCAGTGCCCAGGAATGAAGTAAAAACTGAAACCTACAAGTCGCTGTTTGGCGACGAGGAAGTGGAGAAATTCATGGAGATGACGGGTGTGCGTGCCTCGCACCGAACTTTGGAGCATCAAACCTGTAGTGATCTCGGCTTCCGTGCCGCAAGCGAACTACTGGCTCACAAGGGTGTGAAGCCCGAGGAGATTGGTGCAGTCATCTTCTCGTCACACAGCCCCGACTATCGCCGTCCGGCCACGGCTTTCGTGCTGCAATACCGCTTGGGTATTCCGAAGGAGGCGGTGTGCTACGACATCAGCTTGGGATGCTCTTCGTTGGTTGTGGGTATGCAGACGGTGGCATCCATCATGAACACGGGCGACATCCAGAAAGCCCTGCTCTTTGTGGGTGACACGGCGGGCAAGTCGGTATTTCCCGAAGACCGCAGTTCGGCCATGTTGTTTGGCGAGGCTGGTGCTGTGATGCTGTTGGAGAAGACTGATGACCCGAAGGACGAGATTGATGCTCTGGTGCGTAGCGATGGCAGTGGCTATCGCTATATGATTGTGCCAGGTGGTGGCTACCGCAACCTTCACGCTTCGGAAGAGGTGGTGATGTGCGAAGATGGCAATCCCCGCACCTTGATGAACAGCTTCATCCAAGGCACTTCGGTGTTCACTTTCACTATTTTCGATGTGCCGCGTCTGATTAAGGACTTCTTTGCCCAGACCGAGACCACACCTGACCAATACGACTGTTTCGCATTCCATCAGGCCAATCTTTATATCCTCAAACAGATAGCTAAGAAAACCAAGATTGACTTTGAACGGATGCCTATTACCCTCGACCGCTATGGCAACACCTCGGGTGCCTCGGCCATCGTGTCGGTGTGCGACAAATACGGCAGCTCCAGCGAAAACAAGACCATCAAGGTGATGGCTTGCGGCTTCGGCATTGGCATATCGCTGGGTGCAACCTCTTTTGAAATCAATACGGCTGATATTCTGCCTATCTTTGAGGATGACGCTATCTTTGAAGACGGCCTGATTACCGACCCTAACCAATTATACGAGAAGAAATAATGGTAACAAATATCCTTGAATACTTAGAACAGACAGCCAAACGCCTACCCGTAAAGACGGCTTTAGCTGACGATAAGCTGAGCCTGACTTATAGCCAGTGGTTGCAGCAATCTGAGAATATCGGTACGGCTATCGCCCAAGCCACCAACAGTGCCATCCGACGTGCAGTGCTGGTGTTTGTTGACCGCCGCATCGAGGGGCTTGTGGGGGCTATGGGTGCTGTGGAGAGCGGCAACTTCTATGTGCCTATCGACTGCAAGATGCCTTTCGAGCGTGTGCGCCTCATTACCGAGGTGTGCAAGCCTATTGCAGCGGTGGCCACTACAGAGGCTGACTTGAAAACGCTCGACCAGATTGAGTTTGCCGGACCAAGATTCCTCTACAACGAAGTTAAAGACCAGCCTGCTGACAAGCAAGTGCTGGCTGCTATTCGTGACCAGATTATAGACCTCGACCCCGTCTATAGCATCTTCACCAGTGGATCCACTGGCGTGCCGAAGGGTGTGGTCATCAGCCATCGTGGAATGATTGATTTGGCTGACTGGTTGGTGGAAACTTTCCAGTTCACCGAAGCCGATGCCTTGGGCAACCAGACACCGTTCTATTTCGATGGTTCGGTCAAGGATATTTGCATCTGTATGAAGAGTGGTGCCACACTGAATGTGATTGGCAAGAAATACTTCACCTTCACCAAGCAGTTGATGCCGTTTCTGAACGACCGCCATATCACAGCCATCCTGTGGGCTACCTCGGCTATTGTGCTGGTGGGCAACAGCGACATCCTCAGTGTGGCATTGCCGGAGCATCTGCGTTTGGTCACCTTTGCTGGCGAGGCCATGCCCGCCAAGCAGCTCCGCACCTGGCAGGAGAAGCTGCCCAACGTACGTTTTGTGAACCTTTATGGTCCAACCGAAATCACTGTGGACTGCACCTACTTTGATGTAACCCGTCATTATGCCGATGATGAGTATATCCCCATCGGCAAGGCTTGCCGCAACATGCAGGTGATTGTGCTAAAGGACGATGACACCGAAGCTGCCGTGGGTGAGGTGGGAGAGCTTTGTGTACGTGGAAGTGGAGTGGCCTTGGGCTATTATGGCAACCGCGCCAAGACCGACGAGGTGTTTGTGCAGAACCCATTAAATCCGCTTTACAACGACATCATCTACCGCACTGGCGATTTGGTGAAACCCGAAGCCGACGGCAACTTGGTGTTTGTATCACGCAAGGACTTTCAGGTGAAGCACAAAGGCAACCGCATTGAGTTGGGTGAGATAGAGGTAGCTGTGAATGCCATTGAAGGTGTGACCAATGCCGCCTGTATTTTCGACCATGAGCAGGACAAGCTGGTGCTATATTACACTACGGTTGACGGTACAGAACGCGATGTGATCAACCTTGTGAAGGAGCGCATCCCGGTGTATATGTTCCCCGAGGTGGTGAACCATTTGGCGCAAATGCCCTACAACCTCAATGGCAAGATTGACAGAATTGAATTGAAAAAGCAATATGAAGCCACAAAAGATTGAAACATACGAGCAGTATATACAGTTGGTGGAGCGATATAACCGCAAGGGTCGCTTCACCAACGACTACCTCCAAAACGAGGCCGCTGACATAATTATCCACGACCGGCTGTTTGCCCTCTGTGGACAGGACAATGCCTTGATGTTAGTACAAAAAGAGGGCTTCTACCGTGTGTATTACTACATTAACAACGCAGAAGAGTTGCTAGCTTTGCCCGAAAGCGAGCTGGTGACGGAAATCCTGTTCCGAGGCCAGGACGCCCCCGAGGCCGAGGTGCAATGGCTGGAGCACATGGGCTTCAAAAAGAACCTTGTGCGTGACCAATATTTTGCCAAATACGCTTCTTTGACACAACCCATCTTAATCGAAGGGGTGAAGATAGAAATTGCTACAGCGATTGAGGATGCTCTTTGGGCAATCAAGCTGTTCAATGCCTCATTTGACAAATGGAGTGGTGATTATATTCCAGAGGCACAAGCACCGTTGTTGATACAAGAGAAAGCCATTCTTATTGCCAAGGATTTGGATGGTAACCGTCTCGGTGCTTTGCAGTTTGAGATGCGCCAGGGCGCTTGTTGGCTGAACCATGTGGCGGTAATGCCAGAGGCTCGTGGCAAAAAGATTGGCCGTGGGCTGACGGAAGCCTATATTGAGCAAGGCCATGTGGACGACAACAGCCGATATATGCTGTGGGTGCAGCGGCAAAACGAGAGTGCCGTGACCATGTACCGCAACAAAGGTTTTGCTCCGATGAACAAATCAACGCTTTCAATGATTACAATATAAATACATATTGACAATGGAAAAGTTAATGGAAATTTTAAAGGGCATCCGTCCTGATGTGAACTTTGCCAACGAAACCGCTTTAATTGATGACGGTATTCTTGATTCATTCGACGTGGTAAGCATTATCTCTGAATTGGACGATGCTTTCGATGTTCAAATTCGTATCAACGAACTCGATCCCGAAAACTTCAATTCGGCAGAGGCTATTTGGAAACTGGTTCAAGAATTACAGAAATAACAATGGATATAAGTATCATCAAAAAAGGCCTGCAAGAGTTCAAGGAACAAGCAAGGATTGTTTCTGACCTGTGCGGGGGGGGGGTATAAGTACTATATAATCAGTGTGTTATGGTGTCTGGTGCGATATGGTGCCAGACCGATGGATTATACACGGTTTGAATTCTACAAGAAAAATACCTACGAGCGCAATCGCTATCTCACCCTCTATCGCTACAAAAAACTGCTGAAAAAGTTCGGTTACTACAATGAAACCACTCATGGTAAGATTGCAGCATACAAAACTTTTGCAGATTATATCCACCGTCCGTGGATGATTGCCGATAAAGATACGGAGCCACAAACAATAACGGACTTTATTGCCAAGCAAGGCACGGTCTTTGCCAAGCCCAATCATGGAGACCAAGGCAAGGGTGTGATAAAGATAAAGGCGGATGATAGCTCCGCTATTGAGGAATTGATCAATGATTGCAAAAAAGATGCATTCGTTGTAGAGGGAGCTATCGAACAAATCCCTGAAATCGCAGCCATCAACCCCTCTTCGATTAATACCGTAAGAGCTTATACTCTGTTGAAAAAGAATAGTGAAACTGAAATTCTTGGCATCATGCTTCGTGTGGGGCGCAAAGGTTCGCATGTTGACAACTGGGGTTCAGGTGGTGTGGGCTATGACTTCGACATTGAAACAGGTGTTTGCGTTGGCTATGGTCGCGATAAGAAGAACAACCCATACATTTTCCATCCCGACAGCAATGTGCAGATGGTTGGATTCCATTTGCCCGATTTTGAAAACTTGAAAAAAATAATAATTGAATTAACACATAAGGTTCCTGAAGCCCGTTTTGTCGGCTGGGATATTGCCATCACACCAAACGGTTACGAGTTGGTTGAAATGAACTGTCCTGGCGGGCATGATTTCTTGCAAGCTTTTGGGAGGCCTTACGGTGACTTGCTTAAGCGAGAATTAAAATAGAATATGAATATTATCGATTTATCCAATAAAACCTTCATTGTCACTGGTGCGGGTTCTGGCATAGGGCAAGAAACAGCTAGAGTACTTAGTATTCAAGGTGCAAAAGTTGTTATGCTTGATCTAAATCAAGCAGGGCTTGATGAGACTCTTGCCTTGATGGAAGGAACTGGACACTTGTGCAAAGCATGTGACTTAACGGACTTTGAGGCTTTACCAACTCTTGTAAAAGATATAATGGAACAATGCGGTACGATTGACGGATTGGTTCATTGTGCCGGCATCAGTAGCCGTAAACCATTGAATGTTCTGAAAGCAGAAGGCTTCTCAAAGGTAATGGATGTGAATTTCTATTCTTTTGTGGAGTTGGTACGCTTGGCCACCAAGAAGAAATACTTCAATGATGGTGGCAGTATAGTGGTGATGTCGTCAATCAGTAGCATCCGAGGCTACAAGGCCAAAAGTGAATACTGTGTGAGTAAGGCTGCTGTGGATGCCTTTGTCCGTTGTATGGCTCTTGAACTGGCAGACCGTAAGATAAGGGTTAATTCTGTCAGGCCAGCTGAGGTATTGACTCCACTCGCATTGAAAGCTCGTGAGACGAACGCGGCAGTTGGGGCTTCGGATTTCAATGCTCCATTAGGCCCTTCCGACCCATACGAGGTGGCAAATACCATTGCATTTTTATTAAGTGACGCAACGAAAACAATCACTGGCACCAGCATTTTGATTGATGGTGGTGGTTGCATATAATTGAATCATTTAATCACATTTAATTTTTTTTGAAATGACAACAGAAGAAAAAATTGCATTATTGGAAGACATGCTGGAACTGGACAATGGTTCCTTGAAACCTGAAACTGTATTGGCTGACATCGACGAATATGATTCGATGGTAAAATTGTCGCTTATCGTTTTGATGGACGATGAGTGCGGCAAAAAACTCACTGGCGAACAGATTCGCGAGTTCAAGACCGTTCAAGATATTCTTGACTTCATGGGCTAATGCTTGCTGTAACATCTGCTGTCGGACAGGTCATGAACTCCATTGTCTATGCCCTGTCCGATGGCATTAGCCATGATTATTACCTCGTTGACATAGGTGATTTTGATGCCGCACGGAGCCTCCTTCCAAAGGATGCCAACGTGCGAGGTGTCTTTATCACCCATGGCCATCATGACCATATTTTTGGCATCAATGACCTGAAGAAGGCATACCCTGATTGTGTAGTGTATGCCTCTGAAGAGTGTGCCCGAATGTTAACCTCGGCAAAGCTGAACCTTTCCATGTATTTGGAGATGCCTATGGAATATAAGGGTGAGGTGACGATACTGCATGATGGTGATAGGGTTAATTTGTTTGATGGTATCAATTTAACAGCTATATCTACACCCGGGCATAACCCTTCGTGCCTATGTTTCATAGTGGACGACTACTTGTTTATAGGGGATTCATATATTCCAGGGGTGAAGGTTGTGACAAACCTGCCGGGAGGGAGTAAAAGACAGGCTCAGGAATCGGTTGAAAAGATATTGGAATTGGCAGAAGGAAAAAAGGTTTGCTCAGGGCATTATGCAATTCAAGATCAGAAATTAATATGAAAGAATTCGGTTCAGACTTCCATTATATTATCGGCTTTCAAGGCAGGGGTAATACTCTTAGTGATTTCTATCCTCATGCCAACTATTATGCTGATGGACGGCAAGCATTGATACATCTGTATCATAGCCAAGGTTGGCAACGGCTTTGGATGCCGGAGTATTTCTGCTATGATGTGATTGCTTCGCTGAAAGAGGCTGGGCTGAACTTGATGTTTTACCAAGACTGGCCTGATGACCATAGTGACAGCGAAACATTGGAGAATATTCAGCGCAAAGGCCGTTTTCTGCCAACGGATGCGGTGCTGAGAGTGAACTATTTTGGCACTCGCAAATATCGCAGCACTGAAAAGCTACCTGTGGCAGCTGTGGTGGAGGACCATACGCACGACCTGATTGGTGATTGGCCAATACATAGCACGGCTGAGTGGTGTATAGCCTCACTGCGCAAAACGTTGCCAATTCCCGAAGGGGGAATGCTGTGGTCGCCCATGGGGTTGAAACTTCCTCAATCACCTGAATCCTCTGTTGAAAACGAGCAGATTGTTGCCACACGTTGGGAGGCTATGAAACTAAAGGCTCGTTATCTGGCAGGGGAAGCGGTTGAGAAAGCAGAGTTCCGTAAAGGCTATGTGGATACTGAGGAATACTTCGACCATGCTCAAGTGTGTGCTTTGGATAAAACAAGCCAAGAATACCTGAAGATTTTTGATATACGAGGTTGGTATAACCAAAAACGGAACAATTGGGAATTGTTGAAAGACATCAAGAAAGAGGGTGTGCGAGTGATTACTCCTGAAAACATGGGCTGCTATCCATTTTCGTTGGTGTTGCTTTTCGACAATCCTAATGAGCGAGACCGGGTGAGGAAAGCATTGATAGAACATCAAATCTACCCAGCTGTTCTTTGGAATGTCCCTGACTCGGCAAGCGATGAAGTAAAGAGCTTTTCCAAGCGAATGCTCTCCATCCACTGCGATGCCCGATATACAAATGAGGATATTTTTCAAATGAAAACCATTATAGAATCGATTCTTTAGATTATTGATTTTTGGTTTCAAGTTTCAGGTTTCAGGATTCAAATTCATTAACCTTTAACCCTTAACCTTTAACCTTTACTGAATGATAACAATATTTGACTTGGCCCATTCTGCGGAGTGGGATGAAACGGTGAAGACATTTGCCGATTACGATATTTACTACCTAAGTGGCTATGTGAGGGCATTCCATATTCACGGTGATGGTGACCCCTATCTGTTGTATTACGAAGAAAACGGGTTAAGGGCTATCTATGTGTATATGCGTCGTCCAACAGCTATCGAAGGCATTTATGACTCCGTAACACCATACGGTTATGGTGGTGTGCTGTTTGAGGGTGAAATCTCAGAGGCCAACCGCCAGGCATTTTGGAAGGCATATTTGGCCGAAATGGAAAAGGAAAACATTGTGGACAACTTTGTGCGTTATCATCCCGTGCTGAAAAATGCCGTTCCGATGAAACCCATCTCGAATGTAATCGACCTTGGCAAGACCATTGCCATGGACTTGGCTTCGCCCGAACTGATTTGGGAGAACATCCACAGCAAGAACCGAAACATGATCCGCAAAGCCGAGAAGAACGGCATTGTCATCGAGCATGGTCAAGGCATGGATTTGTTTGACAAGTTCATTGATATTTACAACGCTACGATGGACAAAGATCATGCCGAGGAGTACTACTATTTCAAGCGTCCGTTCTATGAGTCCATCCACAACGACCTATGCGACAACTATGAACTGTTTTACGCCAAGTTGGAGGATAAAATCATTGCCATGTCCATTATGATTTATGCCAATGGTCGTTTGAACTACCATTTGAGTGGTTCGGACATTGAATATCGCAACATAGCTCCGTCCAATCTGTTGCTTTACAAAGCTGCACTTTGGGGCTGCGAGAAAGGCATGAAAACCTTCCACCTTGGTGGTGGCGTGGGCAGTGGTGAAGACAATCTCTATAAGTTCAAGGCAGCTTTCAATAAGGTTTCGGACTACCAGTTCTCGATAGGGAAACAAGTGTTTAATAAAGAAAAATATGATGAGTTGGTTAAGATTCGCAGAGAGTCAGATCCAAATTTTGATGAGACTTCGCACTATTTCCCGCTGTACAGGTCTTGAAGTAAAGGTTAATGGTTAGAAGTTAGTGGTTAAAGAGTATCTATGGTAATAAACGAGAGTCTTCTTATCAATTTGTCAGAACAGGCCAAGGCTTCGCCACGGTTGCGGATGAATATGGATTTGCGCAATTCGGAAGAGGACAACTCGCAGCGGATGCTGAATGCCATTGAGCCTGGTTCAGTGATGAAAATCCATCGCCACCAAAATACTTCTGAAACTGTAGTATGCCTACGTGGTAAGGTGGTAGAAGAGTTCTATGATGATTTGGAGCGCATTTGCACTGATTCAATAGAATTATCGCCCAATGGCAAAGTTGTCGCGGTAAACGTCACTGCCGGCCAGTGGCACAGACTGCGTGCCGTGGAATCTGGGTCAGTGGTGCTTTCGGTGAAAGATGGGAAATATGAACCGCTGACGGATGCGGATATTCTTGCGATATAGCTTAATGGCTCAGATTCTTAATTGCTTATGGTTATTGACAATATAGTTTTAGACGAATTATCTGCTAAGGCCAAGGCTTCACCTCGGTTGCGCATGAACTTGAACTTCCACGAAAGTTTGGAAGACAAGTGCCATCGGTTCCTAAATGCAATGGAGCCTGGCACAGTTGTGCCCATTCATCATCACCCTACCAAAGAAGAATCGTTTGTTGTTCTGCGTGGTAAGATACGTGTCACCACATACAATGACGATGGCTCTGTTATCGAAGACCACATCTTATCACCCACAGAAGGCCGTTACGGTGTTAATGTTGAAAAGAACATATGGCACAAGGTTGAAGCATTAGAGTCTAATTCCGTCATCTTTGAGTGCAAAGAAGGACCGTTTGTGCCGCATGAGGTCGAGGGCGTTTTGACGGTTAACGGTTAACGGTTAGCGGTTAGCGTTGGCTTATGGCTTAGGGGCTTGGTTGCTTAATAGATAAGAAAATCAATAAAAATCATAATATTATGGCTGATAAAAAGCGAATTTATTTATGCTTGGCTCACATGAGCGAAGCTGGTTTGGAGCAAAAGTATATCAAAGAAGCTTTCGATACTAACTGGGTAGTTCCGCTGGGACCGAATGTGAATGGGTTTGAACACGACCTTGAAGAGTTCGTTAACGAAAACCAAAACGAAAAGCTCGCAAAGCGCGTTGTTGCGCTTTCGAGCGGCACGGCTGCTGTTCACCTGGCTTTGATTAACTGCGGGGTGAAGGCAGGCGACGAGGTTTGCGTGCAGAGCTTCACTTTCTGTGCGTCGAGCCACCCGATTACCTATCTGGGGGCTACGCCCGTGTTTATCGACAGCGAACGCGACACATGGAATATGGATCCTGAATTGCTGGAAGAGGCTATCAAGGATAGAATTGCGAAAACTGGTAAAAAGCCTAAAGCCATCGTGCCGGTGGCGTTATATGGCATGCCTTACAACGTTGACCGCATTATGGAAATTGCCAATCGCTACGACATCCCAGTGGTGGAGGATGCTGCCGAGGGCTTTGGTAGCCGCTGGAAAGGCCAGGTGCTGGGCACCTTCGGCAAATACGGTGTGCTGAGTTTTAATGGCAACAAGATGATTACCACTTCGGGTGGCGGTGCCTTGGTGACAGCCAACGAGGATGAGTGGCGCGAGATAATGATGTACGCCACGCAGTATCGCGAGAGCTATCCTTACTACCAGCATGAGAAGATCGGTTTCAACTACCGCATGAGCAACATCTGCGCTGGTATCGGTCGTGGACAAATGACTGTAGTGAATGACCATATTGCGCATCATAAACACGTGCAGGCTCTCTACGAGGAGCTGCTGGCTGGCGTGCCCGGCATCGCCGTGCATTCGCAGCCTAAAGGTCACACAGATAGCACAGATAACACTGATAAGGTTCCTGTCTTCGACAGTAACTATTGGTTATGTACCATAACCCTTGACCCCTCGCTCCGTATCAAAGGCCAGGAGAATGCCTATAAGACCATCGTGACAGGTGCCGTGGGCGGTGCTGCTGGCGTTATCCATGCTGCTTCGTCGGCTGTTACCGATTGCCAGCCGAATGACAACGTGGAGGCATTGCGTGTCTATATGGATGCCGCTGGCATTGAGGCAAGACCAGTATGGAAACCCATGCACAAGCAGCCAGTGTACAGGAATTGTCCCGCCTACGTCAATGGCGTTTCAGAGGCTATTTTCAAAGTAGGTATGTGCTTGCCTGCTGGGCCGTATGTTTCAGACGAGGATGTGAAATACATAGTAGAAACAATTAAAAGTGCTATTATCGCTTAAATGCTTAGTTGCTTAGTAGCTTAATAGTTTCAGGTTTCAAGCAATCAATTTAAAAATTTCAATATTATGAAAGGTATCGTATTAGCAGGCGGGAGTGGTACCCGCCTTTACCCTATCACCAAGGGTGTCAGTAAACAGCTTCTTCCCATCTACGACAAGCCGATGGTGTATTATCCCATCTCAGCTTTAATGCTAGCAGGAATTCGTGACATTCTGATCATAAGTACTCCTTACGACCTGCCTGGATTCAAGCGCCTTTTGGGTGATGGCTCTGATTATGGTGTACATTTCGAATATGCTGAGCAACCTTCTCCCGATGGGTTGGCTCAGGCATTTATCATCGGTGAGAAGTTCATCGGCAACGACAGTGCCTGCTTGGTGCTGGGCGACAACATCTTCTATGGAGCAGGTTTCACCACCTTGCTCCGCAATGCAGTGAAGGATGCCGAGGAGAACAAGAAAGCTACCGTGTTTGGCTATTGGGTTTCAGACCCTGAACGTTACGGTGTGGCAGAATTTGACAAGCAAGGCAACTGCCTCAGTATTGAGGAAAAACCGAAAGAGCCCAAGAGCAACTATGCCGTGGTGGGCCTCTATTTCTACCCCAACAAGGTGGTGAACGTGGCAAAGACCATCAAGCCCTCTGCCCGTGGCGAGCTGGAAATCACAACCGTGAACCAAGAGTTTCTGAAAGACGGAGAACTGAAAGTGCAGGTGTTTGGCCGTGGTTTCGCATGGTTGGATACTGGTACGCACGACAGTTTGAGCGAGGCTTCTACATTTGTTGAGGTCATAGAGAAACGTCAGGGTTTGAAGGTGGCTTGCTTGGAAGGCATCGCCTACCGTAACGGATGGATCAGCGAAGAGAAAATGCGTGAGTTGGCCAAGCCGATGCTGAAGAACCAGTATGGGCAGTATCTGCTGAAGGTGATCGACGAGATGAAAGAAGAAGTCAATTCAGGTACTTTTAGAAACAAATAGCCCTATGAAAAATATCATCATCACCGGTGGTGCCGGTTTCATCGGAAGTCATGTGGTACGTTTGTTTGTGAACAAGTACCCCGAATATAAGATTATCAACCTCGACAAGCTCACCTACGCAGGCAATCTGGCTAACCTCAAAGACATTGAGAATAAGCCGAACTACCGTTTCGTCAAGATGGACATCTGCGACTTCGAAGGTGTGCTGAAATTGATGCAGGAGGAACAGGTTGACGGCATTATCCATCTAGCCGCTGAGAGCCATGTGGATCGCTCAATCAAAGACCCCTTCACCTTTGCACAGACCAATGTGATGGGTACGTTGAGCCTCTTGCAGGCTGCCAAGGCTTACTGGGAGAGCCTGCCCGAGAAGTTTGAAGGCAAGCGTTTCTACCATATCTCCACCGACGAGGTTTATGGCGCACTGGAAATGACGCATCCTGAGGGTATCAAGCCACCATTCACCACCAAGGCATCTTCAGGTGAGCATCACTTGGCTTACGGTGAGAAGTTCTTCACGGAGGATCTGAAATACCAGCCTCACAGCCCCTACAGCGCTGCAAAGGCTAGTTCAGACCACTTTGTGAGAGCCTTCCACGATACCTTTGGAATGCCCACAATCGTGACCAACTGCTCGAACAACTACGGCCCTTACCAGTTCCCCGAGAAGCTGATACCGCTGTTCATCAACAACATCCGCCACCGCAAGCCGCTGCCCGTCTATGGCAAGGGCGAGAACGTGCGCGACTGGCTGTATGTGGAGGACCACGCCCGTGCCATCGACCTCATCTTCCACGAAGGCAAAGTGGCCGAGACATACAACATAGGAGGCTTCAATGAGTGGAAAAACATCGACATCATCAAGGTGGTCATCAATACTGTTGACCGTCTGCTGGGTCGCCCCGAAGGTGCAGATATGGATCTTATCACATACGTTACCGACCGTGCCGGTCACGATATGCGTTATGCTATCGATTCCACCAAACTTCAGAAAGAGCTTGGATGGGAACCTTCGCTTCAATTCGAAGAAGGCATAGAGAAGACCGTCCGCTGGTACTTAGACAATCAGGAGTGGTTGGACAACGTAACCTCTGGCGACTATCAGAAATACTACGATAACATGTATTCAAACCGATAAATTATGGCAACAGTCGAAGACGTTAGAATAATAGAGCTCCCGAAGTTTTTGGACGCAAGAGGGAACCTCTCGTTTGTGGAACAATTGAACCACATTCCGTTTGAAATCAAGCGGACGTATTGGATTTACGATGTGCCGGGTGGCGAAGCCCGAGGCGGCCACGCTTTCCGTCAGAACCAAGAGTTCATCGTGGCTCTGTCGGGTGCCTTTGAAGTGGTGGTTGACGACGGCAAGCAAAAGAAGTCGTTCATGCTGAACCGCTCCTACTACGGCCTGTACGTCCCTGCCGGCCTGTGGCGTTCGATGGAGAACTTCTCCACCAACTCCCTCGCCATTGAGTTCGGCTCGGAGCACTACGCAATGGACGATTATATCCGAGACTACGAGGAGTACCTGCGCTGGTGCGAGGAGAGTTCAAAAGTTGTCGGCAAAGCCGACGGCACACCACAAGAGTTCAAAGGTTCAAAAGTTGAAGGGCTTGAACCGCTTAAACCCCTTGAATCGTTTGAACCCGTCAGCAAGTATAACGTCTTCGACTGCACCATGGTTGAACTTGACCGTCACCACAGCGACCGCATGGGCAACCTCTCGGTTGTGGAGAACGGCAAGACCCTGCCTTTCGATGTAAAGCGAGTTTACTATCTTTATGACGTGCCAGGTGGCGAGAACCGTGGTGCCCATGCACATAAGGAATTGAGCCAACTGATTATTGCAGCTTCTGGCTCTTTCACTGTTACGTTAGATGATGGGAAATGCAAACGCTCATTTTTCTTGAACCGGCCTTATCAAGGTTTGTATGTGAAGCCAGGAATGTGGCGTGATCTAGAGGATTTTTCATCGGGAGCGGTATGTATGGTGTTGGCAAGTGATGTGTATTTGGCTTCGGACTATATAAGGGATTATCAGGAGTTCTTGGAGTTTAGGAGAAGTTAGCTTACGGCTTATGCTAATAGACGATAAAGTATTAGATGACTTGACGAGGCGGGCGCAAAACTCGCCTCGTCGTTGCAAGAACTTGAACTTCCACGAAAGTCTCGAAGACAAGTGCCACCGCTTCCTGAATGCTGTGGAGCCAGGTGCTGATATTCCTATTCATCGCCATCCTGAGAAAGAGGAGTCGTTTGTGGTATTACGTGGCAAGATACGTATCACCACCTATAACGACGATGGCACCATCTTTGAAGACCTCGTTTTATCACCCACCGAAGGCCGCTATGGTGTGAACGTGGAGAAGAACGTATGGCACACCGTAGAAGCGTAAGTTTACGGTGAAAGCCGTCTTGTGAGGTTTCTGCAGTCTCAGTAATTTTGCAGTCGAATTACAAACCATCAAAACCGACTGCGATGAACAATAACACACAGAGAAAGAGCCCGATGTTTGCCG
>Ga0326511_10000243_pt1 | contig 46092 bp, 66 predicted proteins | sample 0_2496_0518_D_FD_203701 | JGI IMG/M metagenome (GOLD analysis project Ga0326511, IMG submission 203701) | Bovine rumen microbial communities from UC Davis, California, United States - 0_2496_0518 | ecosystem: Host-associated > Mammals > Digestive system > Stomach > Rumen | place: USA... | reverse complement strand
CTGATCCAGCGGGATAGAACGATTCTTGAAATCCATGACCGGCAGCATCTCGATGTACTCCAGCCCCTGCACCGTGACGCCGGTCTTCACCCAACAAGTCTTGCCGTCGGTGAAGTAGTTGCAGGGACCATACTCGGTCTCGCGCTCGTAGACAGTGAACGTGGTACCGGGGAACTGATCATTGATCTGATCCCACGCCCAGGCCCAACTCAGGTAGGTCAAGCCATTCTTCTTTTCGGTATGCTCGTTCACGTCGATGGTGCGGAGTTTCTTGAATGCCGTGTACTCCATTTGTCACTTCTCCTTTTCTCAATCGTGTACTTGTGACAGTCATATCCAAGAGGAAGTACGTCCTCTTTAGACATCAGGTATGGCAAGCGCTTCCGTTCCTCATTGGCCTTTTCCAGACGGTTCTTGCCCTGATCCTGGTTGATCCTGACCTTGGGATCCGGGAGACGCTTGATAAAGATGGGAGGTTTCTTCAGACGGTCACCGTGAATGTCGCACGGAAACCACATGAGCGCTCCCTTGGGGTAGTATTTCTTGGTCTCGTCATGGGAGTATGTCTTGTCACCATGCATATGATCCCTAGTTCTGTAGCCGGAGAGGAAGTCCACCAGCTCAGGATGGTTCGCCGGATCGCTCACCAGCACCTTGGGCATGGCGATGTATATGTCCAGATCCTCCCTTGTCACGCGATAGCCTGAGCGGTTTTCGCTCTCGCCTGCGCTCTGGCGAAGGATATAGGACGGATCCGTCCGGCCTTTGACAAAGTCTTCTTCCGCGACGATCCCGAGGAAGTAGAGCATCGCATCACTCCTCGCGGATGTTGATGTGCAGCATCTGGTACAGCATCTCTCCGGCGAGCCTGCCCAGATCCTGGTAGGCTTCCTGGCTTGTCTCCAGTGTCTTGATGGCACCCACGCAGGATCTCGTGGTCTCGCCGTTGTTGTAACGCACCATGTAGATTTCGATGTATGCACCCTCGCAGGCACCAGGGGTGACGGTCACCTCAAACCAGTCGTCGATCTCGACCTTGTGGTCCGTATCCTTGCTGGCGTTGTGAAAGCTGGCATAGTCCAGTTCGGTGTTGCCGTAGGTACAGAAGTAGTGATTCCTGACCGTGCCACAGCGGCTGAAGGCCTTCTCAAGGAAAGTACCAACCGTCATTTCACATCCTCCTCACTCCACTTGAGTCCCCGAGCTTTGTATAGCGGCACCCAATGCGCCTCGTAGAAGTCGTACCCGGCACCATTGATGCCGAAGATGTAACCGTAGTCTTCCTGCTCGTAGATGCGGAAGCCACAGTCAGCCATCTCCTGCATGTGATTGCCGAGATAACCGTTGAGCCACTCCACATCCGTGGGATCGGTGAAAGCCCACATGGTGCCCCACATAGGCAGCAGATCGGCAGGCTCGCAGCAGAAGTCAGAGGTGGTCAGCTCCACCTTGTCGCCATTGTCCAGGCGAACGGTGTAGAGCAAGTCGTGGCCATCGCTGCGGTGAGACAGGATCTCGCCATGCTGGCCATCGGTGTCGAACACGTAGACCACATCACCCACAGCAGGCGGCGTCACCTCGGTGATCTCGTCCTCGCTCACCTGCATGAGCTTCTCCACCACCGCCATGGGGATGGCATTGAACTCACGGACCCAGGCATGCGCGGCTTCCAGTGTCGTCTGATACTGTTTCATCTGAAATCTCCTTTCATTTGACGCCGCGCCGCTGTTACACGACGCGACGTTTTGTCGACTTTGTTTCCTGCGTCTTCTTACGACGCTTCAGGTTGTAGGCCTCGAAGTAGAGTTCCTTGTGCTGCTCCGTACACTCCGGGCACCGCAGCTGGCGGGAGTTGACCCTTGGGGTCAGCTTGCCGCAGTCCATGCAGCGGATGAAACCACGGGGCAGACCGGTGCAGTCATGAGGCGAGGACCAGAGAGGAATGGACATACCGCAGTCTGGACAGATCCGGCAGGCCACCAGGTTCCGCTCCAGCATCTTGATGGCGATGTCGCCGAAGACACGCCAGAACATCTGCTTGTGGCTGGACTTGCCGATATTGGCCTCGGAGAACAGGGCGTATACCACGGCGGGATACACGGTCTCCAGGCTCCCGTACTTCTCTGTCAGCGTGCGCTTGATCTGTTCTGCGACAAAGTCGTAGCCAGCACCGGTAACCCGGACAGCGGAGTCGGATTGCTCGGAAGTGTCGATGAGATTCGAGACGTTGGTGTTGTCCATGTCGAAGAACAGCTTGACTGCGTCCTCCATCTTGTCGTCCACATCGGCCGAGAGCATCATGCGGTAGTTGAACGGGGCAACACCAGCATAGTTCATGTTGATGTTCCCGATCCCGCCGAAGTAGTTGGCCAGACGGTTCATGATGGAGTCGTTGGGCTTCTTGCAGCGACGCTTCTTCTTGTTCTTCGTGTCCTGGTTGTGCCGTCCGTTGCGGCTGAACTGGAAGAAGTGGGGCATACGGCCATTCTTGCCACCCACGGCAGCGTTGATGCGCTTGGCAATCTCCGGATACTTGTCGTACCCGTTGATGACTGGGAGCTTGGCTCCGTCGATTCCTTTATACCCTCGGTTTCCCGATATTTATTAGGGGAGTAGACTGTATCATAGACTCAGAGAGTCTCTCCTTGTCAGTCGTTCGGGCGCACTGTTAGTTGGCGCCACGGGATTGCCTTGCTCGTGTGTTATTCGTGTGCGTTTTGCAGTATTCGTCCCAGCCTTCCACTTCGACAAACTTCCATGAACGATTGCTTCTTATCGCATTGATATTTGATCTTGAGACCCCGTAGGCATCTGCAAGATCTTCCCATGCGACGTTTTCCATCAGGGAGATTTTGATTTCAGCAACCTGTTCTGGAGTAAGCTTTGTGGATTTCAGTTTCTCTCCTTCGAGAATACGTTTCGTGCGAGTGGCAATCATTTTGTTTGCCATTCCTTCAGGACGTTTCTTGCCGAGCCTGACAGTAGACATCTTGCTCTTTGTCTCAGCAGATGCCTTTTTGCCAGTGTTGAGGATTCTATTTAGCTCGCCAAGCTCTCTTCTTCTCTCTGGAGATAACGGAACGCCAGGAGCTCCTCCACCACCGTCGGCAATATTACAGCAATGCCCTTGCTTTCTTGCTTCTGCTATGGCTGCACGTTCCAGATCGTCAAGCGTCTCTGGATCGTCTACAGTAATCAGCACAGAAAACTCAAACACATCTTCGCCGTATTTATTGTATGATGCCTGGAGCCAAGCATTGTCATGCTGGTTGTTCCGCAGTTTGCATCTGTGGAGGGTATATCTTTTTGCAAAACTTTCCCGTGTTTGTCCGATGTACACGAGCCCAGAAACAGTATTTCGAATCTGGTAGATACCGATTTCTTTGCGATGAATTTCATAGTCGATAAACCTGAACATTCTTATCACCTCCTCTCAAGAAGATAAACACACATACACACGAGTTTAGGGTTCCCCCGTTATTCGGAGTTCAATCATGCGTCGCCGCATGAAGGGGCTATCGTTAGTTAACCTGATTGTTGTAGTAGCACAGCAGCTTGCCGGAATGGTAGTCAGGCTCGTCGGAGTTCCACAGTTTGCACAGGTTATTGGAGACCTGGCCAATACCGGAAGAATCGTGGGCGCGAACCAGACCGATGAAGATGTTCTCCCGGTTGATGATCTCAGGAGGAACCTCATTCGCGTCATAGAACAGCGGCACGATGTCGTGCTCCCGGATGTTGCGTTCAGCCACCTCCACGAAGATCGAGTTCACCAGCACGTTGAGCTGATCGCCATCGCAGTCAAACTGCAGGATCCGGCTGATCAGATCGTGAACACTGGTATAGATCCCGTTGGTGATGAACCAGCTGTAGACCTCGCTGGAGTGACTGATGTTGCGCACCGCGTGTTCCATGTACAGGTGCGGAGAGCGAAGGCAGTCGCACTTGTCATAGTTGCGGTACACTTTGCAGGCGACCCAGCCATTCTCCAGAAGACCCTTCGGGTTCTTCTCGCCAAGGAACAGGTACTCGCAGAAGGCATAGAGATCCGGGATCGCGAAGAGCCGCTTGTTCTCGCAGATCAGGCGACCGGATTGCGCGTCCTTGGTCCAGCGCTTCTTGATGGCCTTCAGCGTGTCCTTGGAGAAGCCGTCCCGCAGCAGGGGATCATAGAGGGAGAGTGCCCGCTTGTAGGGCTGATCAGAGAACTCGTCTGCCCGCAGCGTCCGAAGCATGGACGCCTTGTCGGTGGCAATGTTCTTGATCTTGTCCCAGGTCCGCTGTGCGAACTGCACCATCTCTTCGTTGGTGAAGTCCGTCAGGGACTCTATGAACTGATAGTTGACCGTCGTGTCGGGGATGAAAGCTTCCTCATAGTTGGTGAAGGAGATGCCCCAGCCACACATCTTAGCGATGGTCTTGTACTCCTCCCAGGAACTGTAGAACTTCCATAGTTTGAACTGGGAGGCGGTCAGAATCATGGTGATGTGTTCCTTGACCAGGTCATGCTTCTGACCCCAGGCGTCCGTCACCTCGGGCTTCACGCCATGCACCCGGCAGAACCGGAGGAAATCAAACGGGGACACCAGCCCCTTGATCCAGGCGGACCGGATCATCCGATTGTCCTTGAACTCAGATGGCAGGACCATTCCGCAGCCATCCGTGTGCTTGATCTCCACGGTCGCAACCTTGCGCTCCACCGTGTAGTCCGGGTTGATGTAGTCCATCAGGCCAGTCACCAGACCGGTGAAGTCCTTGACGACGACGATGCTGTCGAAAGAGAAGTCGGAGGGATCGGTGGCACTGAAGTCCAGCGCGGTATAGGCCAGATACTTGGACACGTTCAGACCACCCTTGGCGTTGATTGTGTCCCAGTCCAGTCCGCACTGGATATGCACACGCAGTTGTTCCCATGCCGCGTCCGAGAAGCAGCAGACCTTGTCGGTCCGAAGCTGGCCTGCGGATGCGGTCACCATGTCGTAGTGCCGCAGATCAATGCTTCCGTCCTCCATCTCGATGGGGATGTAGAAGCCGTCCAGAACGACCTGATGCAGGACTTCCACGGACTTCCACTTCAGGATGACCTTGTCCAGGAAGACCTGATCCTTTTGAATCCCCAGGAATCTGGAGGCGTCGGAACAGAACTCTGCGATCTTGCGGGATGCGCGAAGAGTATTCCAGGTGATGCCAAGCTGCGGGATCGGTTCGCCGTTACAATCCTTCGGCAGCAGTCTGCTGTCTGTCACTCCGGCGACCCGTACGGTCCTGGGCACACCACGGTGCTCCAGGATCAGTTCATCCAGCTGCACCTGAACGGATTTCTTCTCAGCCAGCAGTTCCGCTTTCCGTTCGGTGTTTTTCTTGGTGTTGTTCTTCTTCGCTTCGCTGTCCAGCCTGTCCATCTCAGCAATAAGCGCCATGATCTTCTCGTAGAGCGCATATTCATCGTCTGTGAACAGGTCTGTGGTTGTCAGCGTGATGAGCCGGTACTGCTGGCTCAAATAGCTCTTTTTAGACATTGTCTTCTCTCCTTTACTCCACGATAGCCGACAGGTTCCGGTTATCGGGAGGGCCACGCAACAGGTTTGTCACTTGATCTCCTCCTTAGTCGAACACATGTTCGTGTTGCAGCTGCAATATACAGTTTCGGCCTACCCTTTGACAAGGAAATTTTTCGCAACTTTCGCAACGAGTTTTTCTTCTCATTACGTTCATTTTCGAAGTTGCGGTTTTCACTTGATCTTGACCATGAAGTTCTGGCCGCAGTCGTAGACTTTGCGTTCCAACTCTTCCGCGTCGGAGAGAAACACGAAGAGCGAACAGTTTTCTTCAGCTGCCTCAAGGATCAGGAGATCGATGGTGAAGAAGCGCAGCAGAAACTTGAGCCGCTGCTGATGCCTCACGTTGTCGTCCAGGTCACAGTATTCGCTCAATGAACCACCTCCGAAAAAAATAAGGGCCGTCGTTGTGAGCGACAGCCCTTGAGATCATGACGCAATGTTCGTCCGGTCGGGATCGGTGAGCCGGGCATCCAGCTCGTGCATTTCCACCGGCCACTGGTCACCCATGTCGTAGGCCTTCATGCCCACGACCGGCCGGTAGAGATTCGTGGATGCGTACATCTCCATCTTGCGACGCAGATATGCCTCGCCCTCCGGCGTGCGGATGTAGGTCGTGAAGAATTCCAGGGCCTGCTCCTCACTGTCGGCGAGGATGTAGGCCGTGGGGTGGACTTCCAGGCGCAGATCCATCGAGAACACCTTAGCCATTCTGTTTTTCCTCCTCTTCGTCGTTGGGTTCTATCAAGTCCGTGATGGACATGTAGGCATCGAATGTGGCCGCAATGCTGCAGGCCTTCTCCGGGTCGAACTGGAAGATATGCATGTCCCGGTCGTAGACCCGGGCATCCTCCGCCAGGGGCGTGAGAAGATAGCCGGGGCCAGCCAGACTGCCGTCATCCGGCATGACGTAGGGGATGCCCCACTCGTCCATGAAGATGGCGTTGTCGCCCACCTCCAGGAAGGTGTTGGTCTCCTCGTCGTACAGACAGGCGTCGGCAGGGAGCAGCATAACGTGCACATACTCCCAGTCAGTATCGAACTCGTCCCAAAAGAAGGAGCCATCCCTGGAACCGATGCAGCTGTAACGAGAGTAACGATCCCAGGAAGTATACTCATGGTGCAGGTTGGAATACAGAATCCCCTTGCGCTCATGGAACTCGCCGATGGTTACCACGTCGCCTTCGCCGTTCATGATGGCCCACTTGGAGCGGGTCGCGTTGCTGATCAGGTCCAGGATATCCTTGCTGCGGTAGAACTCATGGTCGTAGCGGGCCAGGGGCGTGATCTGGGTGGCGATATACTCCATCGTGTCGGAGATATCCGGGCGACTGGTGTCAATAGGGATGACACCGTTGTGGGCGATACCAATCGTGGTCTTGATGGACAGCTTCTGCAGCAGCGGAATGGAGTCCGTCACCGGGAAAGGATGGGTATTCTCCGGCGTGTTGCCCCCAGCGGTGCCGATGCGGAAATGCATCACCATCGGCAGGGCGAACAGGTCATGCTTCTCGCCCATCTTCTTCAGCGCCTTCAGCAGGGACTCCACGGTCATAAAGCCCTTCTGGATATGGACCGTCTCACCGTCGGCCCACATAAAGCCTGCACCATGGGGATTGCTGTCCCACATGGCGCGAATGGTCTCCTCATCAGGCATGCTAACATTTCTCGGTTTGACTGCAATAACACACATATGCTTTTCTCTCCTTACTCATCTGCTCCAGGCATGTTTCTTTCGGTAAGATATTGTACCAGTTCGTCGTATCTGTGGATGTTGATGATGGACTCCCAGGTCATGGTGCTGATCTCCTCCAGGGTGTGGGTCTTGGCAATCTCCACCACATTGGACACCAGCTGTAGGGAGGCGATCAGGGTGTTGTACTTCAGGGTACCACGGAAGATCCGGAACTCCACCGTGTTCTGATTGCTCAGATTGACAGCGCAGTAATGATCTGTGCAGGCATCCTTGGACTTGTAGATGGCCTTGAATCTGGTATCTCCGGGCTGGATCTGGGCATTGGGTGCGAAGGCGTAATGGTCCAAAGAACCACGCCTTCTGCGGGAGAAACGCACGAACATATCCCAGAAGCGGTCGAAAATCATGATGATTTTGGCCGCCGTATCGTCCCGTTCGTCCGCCGTGTCTCCCAGTGCTGTCCGGTTGACATGGACATGCAGTCCACAGGTGCCGATATTGTGGGACAAGAAGTGGTAACTCTGCGCAATGTCGATGATCCGCTTCCACGGGAAGCTCTGCTGGTGGTATTCCAGCGTACAGGGATGGGTGACGATCTCAAATCCGCCGTGGGTCAGAGACGCATCTTCCTTCAGATAGAACAGGTCGGTCCTGTTGTTCTCGATTTCCAAAAGTTCCTCGGCGCATTCCTGCTTCTGATCAGCACCATCCACCTCCAGCTCCACACCCATGAAGAGCATGGACGGATCCCCGAACCGCTCGGTACCGTGAAAGATGGGCGCAGGCTTGTAGCCATAGCGATGGATGACGCAGTCCTGCTCCCGGCGATCATAGCCATGCTCCCGGGCGCACTCTGAGCACAGTACATCGTTGTGCTCAGTGACATAGGCCTCTTCCGTTCGGACGTAGCGACCGCACTGGTCACACTCCGTATAATGGGCGGAAACACACCGGTGACATATCCAGACACCGTTGACGGTATCCATGCTCGAGGCGAAGAACAGCCGTCCGCAGCAGTTGCAGACCTCGAAACAGTTGTACCGGATCGCGGTATCGCTGCTCACCCAGCCAAGCTGAAGATTGTTTCTTCCGTACAGCGGCAGAGCGAGGCTCTCGTATTGGATGGGTTCGCCGGTCATGTAGTCATCTTTCTCTTCGCCCATGCGCTTGTCCAGGTTCAGCCAATCCCAGCGTGCACGCGTGATCTGACCGGGTCTGGCATTGCCCACGCAAATCAGGCTGACCAGACTGGGCTCGAAATCCCAGTCGCCAATTTCAGCGTTATAGACCCGGGCCTTGAAGCTTTCCCCGGTGGGCATTGTAACCCGGACCAGATCACCCTTCTGGAAATGATCCGACGCACGCCCATAGATCGGCTGGCTCAGCAGATCCGGCGTGCAGAACGGGCCTTCCATGGTGTAGTCAACCTCTTCCAGGTGATCGCTGTCGTCCAACCTGTGGGCACAGTTGTATTCGTCTCCACGCTTTCGTTCGTTGATCACCAGGTATTCCGGCAGAAAGCTTCCTTGCCTTACCTCAAGCACCTGGAAAACGGAGCCGTGAAGCAAGGAGTCCTTCCGACCCACGCGGACATAGGAACCAGCCTGAATCATGGCTTCTCCCTCCTAATAAGTTAATAGAAAATACGGGGCGGATTGCCCGCCCCGTATCAAGTGTTGAGCTGCAGTTCATCCGTGAACGCAATGCGGTAATCGTCGTCCGCTGCGTTATTACGGATCACAAACACGCCGGGCTGGATGATCTCTGTCACCTCGGCAGGGAACGGGTTCTCCCGGTCCATGCTGCACAGGACTGTGTCTCCAGCATCGATCGCGTTGGTCTCCTGAATGTCACCAAGGGGTTCGGTGGTGAAGTCGTTCAGGCCCTTGGTGGCCAGGTAGGCAGTCAGCTCCGGGTACTCCTGGATCTTCACCAGGTCTTCCCAGGTGGCATCCTGCACACCCAGCAGGTCCCGCTCCTTCGCCAGACGGACGATGTTGGACACCAGCTGCAGGTTCGCCATAATGGTATTCCTGTTCAAAGTGCCCCGGAACAGACGGAACTCCACCGTGTTGGCGTTGGTGATATTCAGGGCATAGTACCGAGCTTCATGGCTGCCATCGTTCTTCCGCTTGCTCTTGCGAATCGCGTTGGCGTTGCTGTCCCGACGGCTGATGCCCGCGTTGGGCTTCTTCGTCCAGTGGAGCTGGGACTTATCCCGGCGGGAGAAGACAACCAGCTTCTTCCAGAACTTGTCCATCAGCAGCATCATCTTCGCCACGGTGAGATCCCGCTGATCATCGTCAGCACCCAGGGCACACCGGCTCACATGCACGTGCATGCCGCAGGTGGTGGTGTCGTGGGACCGGAAACCGTTGCGCTTGGCGATGTCGCAGATCTGCTCCCAAGGGAAGTCGTCGATATGGTACTGCAGGGTGCAGGGATGGGTGACGATCTCGATACCGGATCCGTTCTCGTTCAGGGAGGCATCCTCCTTGCAATAGAACAGATCCTCGTCTCCGTTCTCCTCCGCCAGTTCGCCCAGGCAGTCATCACGGCTGCGGCCACCATCGATCTCCAGTTCCACGCCCATAAAGAGCTTGTCTTTCGGAACACTGATGGTACCCCAGACATCTACGTCACCGTTGGCCGTCACATCCCGGAACACCGGGTCGGGCTTGTAGCCGTAGCTGTGCAGGAAGTCATCATGGCGGCTGCTGTGGTTGCTCGCACAGTTCTCGCAATACCAGCAATCGTCCACCTCATAAAGCTCTTCGGTGCGGACGATATCGCCGCAGTCCTCGCAGCGGCAGTAGTTGTCGTCATAGCAGGCACGGCAGACCGTGATGTATTCGTCGTTCTCGAAGTCGATGACAGCCCGGCCGCAGTCCTCACAGATGTTCCAGCCATCGCCAATGTTGTCTTCCAGCACCAGGCCGATGGCATCCTCATAGGCGCGCTCGCCATTATACAGATCATGGTAGTCGTCGCCCTCGTAAATGGGTTCGAACGTGAAGAAGTCGAAGCCCACGGGAAGCTCACCGTTCTCGTTGGGATGATCCTCCGGGCGGTCCTCGACGATCTCCAGCTTGTCAAACCGACGGAAGGTGGAATCCACGTAGTAGCGATTCCTGAAGGTGATACCCACCATGCTGTGGGAGTCATAGCACCAATAGGCTCCACGGCCATAGGAGCTGACCCGACCGTCAATCTTCGTGCCACCGTCCACGGTGAAGCGCACGCGGGTGCCCAGGGGCAGCAGGCTGCTGGCGTCCTTGTAGCAGATCTGGTCCGCCAGGACAATCGCGCTCGCCTCTTCGTCCGTGATTTCCTGGCAATGGTCCTTATTCACGTAGAAAGTGCGTCCGTCAACACCCTGCAGCTGGTAGTTTCCAATGTACATAGGATTGTCAACGACCTCAAAGACACAGCCATGGATGGGAGAGACGGGATTGTCAACGCGAACGAACATGTTGTTTCCTCCTTAGTTCTTGTCGTCTTCGTCTTGTTCGTCAGGGTAGAAAAAGAAATACGAGCCGTTGTTATCCAGCGGCTCGTTGTAGTCGAACTCGTTTTTCATAGTACCGTCGGGGAAGTAGTCATAGGCAGGGTTCATGCCGCAGCAGTCCCCCTCTTCGCCTTCCTGGCCACGCTGGCATGTTCCGCGCTCTTGACGCGAGCCGCGTAAATCTCAGCACGACGCGCCCGGAACACTTCCCGAGCCTCCTTGTTGTTGGCCTGCGGAATATCGTTGGGACCATAACCCATCAACCAGGCCACAGGCACGTTCAGGGCATTCGCGATCATCGTGGCACGATCGATCTTCGGGCTGAACTTCTGATGCAGATAGCACTGGATCGTGTGATAAGCGAAGGAGTATCCCCAGCGCGCCGCATAGGCATTGACATAGCTATGCAGCCTGGCGACATCCACATACAGCTTATCGCCGGAACCCTTCGTGCAGTTGTTCTCAATGCACCAACGTACCAGACGCTGGCCCAGCGTCTCCTTACGGTCGCCAAAGCCATCCATGCGCTTGTGCGTGTAGGGATAGGTCCAGATGGGCGCGCCATTGCGCCGCTCTGCGGGCAGGTATTCGGGCTTGCCGGTGAAATCGGACTTGATCAGGTTGTTGCTGATGTCGTAGAGATCGCAATTGTGAGAGTCCTCGAAGTTCATCATAGTATCTTCTCCTTTATTCTTTGTTCTGCTTTGAATCTGTATTGCTGGAAAGAAATGGATGAAGTGGGAGGTCTTATGCTATGTTATAAGACATCCCACTTCACCCACCTGTAGTTTTCTGAATCAGGCAGCCTTGCGCTTACGTATTTTGGCTTCCACAGTCTTGCGGGCACGGGCCTGCTTGCCCGCCTTGGTCTTGGCGACGATGGCATTCAGCGTGCCCATGTCAGCCGCGAAGTCAGACGTCCGGGGACCATAGCCTTCCAGCCATGCCACGGAGACACCCATGGCCATGGCCAGCATATGGGTGCGGTCACTCTTGGGGCTGTACTTGTCACGCAGATAACCGTACAGGCAACTGTAGGAGAAGGTAATGCCGGTGCGACGGCTGAAGGAGTTCACATACTGGGCGAACAGCGTCACGGGCATGGGACGGCCACCAACTTCGTGCTTGTTCAGCCAGAAACGAATGCGGTCGCTCAGCAGCTCGCGACGGGCACCATAGTTGTTGTCCCAGGCCTCGTAGGAGTAGGGATAGGTGCGACGGGCGTTGGTCTTCTGGATCTTCGCGGTGGTGGTGAAGGCGTTGGCGGTGTAGGCGGTGCTGGTGATCTTGGTCTTCTTCATGGTATTCGTCTCCTTACGTTTCTTTTTGTGATTCTTGATTATCGACGAAAGATCAATCCTCATTGTCTCTGGGCTGATTCTTTCGACTGTATTTCTTCTTCGATTCTTTGCGCCGGGATACAGGAGAGAAACCCCAGACCTGGCGCTGCTTCTTATTCATTTCTTTCTGAGCCTTCTTGCTCAGCTTCTCTTTCGGCACCATCTTGGTCATGAGGTTTCCCTCCTTTCATCGTCAGAGTAGACAGAAAAAGGGAGGCCTTATGAGGGCCTCCCTTTAGTGGACTCCCTTATCAGAAGGGGATGTCTTCATTGACGGGGGTGGGCTCGGCCGGCTTCGCGTTGTAGTTCGGCGCGGCGTGAGTCCCAGCAGCCTGCTTCGGGCTGGACAGGAACTCGTGGGCCTGCACCGTCAGCTCCAGACCGGCCTGGGGCTTGCCGTCCTTGGTCAGGTAGGGCACGGGCTTCAGCGGACCGGCCACGAAGATCTTGCTGCCCTTGGTCATGTACTTGGCGATGCTCTCGCCAACCTTGCCCCAGGCAGAGCACTTCACGTAGAAGGTATCCTCGGGGTTCCGTCCGTTGATGGCGATGGAGAAGTCGGTGACAGTGGTCGCACCAGTGGAGGCGTTCACCGTCCGGGTCTGAGGGTCACGGGTCAGGTTGCCGATGAAGGAAGCGTTGTTCATGAGATTTTCCCCTTTCTTGGGTCGTTTTATTTTCTTCATGCAAGACGCATGGAGATTCAGAGAAAGAAAAAGCAGCAGCTCAGCTGCTTGTTCTGTGAAGCAGCCAAAGCGACCAAGCCGCCTGGCAGCCCACCAAAGACGCGCCGTATGGCGCAACGAGCTCATGGATTGCTTTTCAGGAAATCGCTCACGAGTTGCTCAATCTCGTCAGGCCTCAGCACAGGCTTGTCGCGGTAATGCTGGATGGCAGTAACTTCGTATGGATACTGGCTGACAAGGCTGAACTCTGTTCCGCAGCCAATTTTCGTGAAGATGACAAGAAAGTATGTCTTTTCCCCGTTGCCGGTGAACATCTTGGGGATCTCCCAGTAGGAATTGAAGAACTTTCCTCGTGTCTGAAACCTGGCTGCAACGGTGTTCTTCGCGATTAGCACCTTGCAACTGAAAGGATATTGAAAGGAGGCAAAAGCATTGAAGTCTCCGCTGTTGCCAGCACGATGTTCTTTCAGGCACTGCATCATGAAGTCCCGGAATGGCCTGGTAATAACGAAAGCTTTGCTGTTCAAACGGTCGGCGAACCCGCTGAAGTTTATCACGCCCAGGTCCATGTCAGTCCTCCTTGAGAAACACATCGTGATCTGCTTCCTGCTTGGCACGCTGAAGCAGGATCGCGTTGTACTGGTCGTCGGTGAAGTAGTTGAGCCCGAGTTCGGAATCCAGGCCAAACTGCGTGCAGATGGAGAAGAAGTATTTCTTGCCATTGCCAGGGAAGATCCCATCAGGGACCTCCCAGTAGGACGAGAAGTGCATGCCGCGATTCTGCAGCTCATAGGCAATCCTGTTCCGCTCGATCTGCTGTTTATATCCGTACATATGCCACATGGCCAGGACTGCTTCGTAGTCTCCGGAATCGCCAAGCCTGTGCTTCGCGACACACAGGGAGATGAAATCCCGAAAGGGTTTCGTCATGATGAGCCCTGCATCCGCCATATTACAGACGAACCAGGTCATCCTGAAAACGCCGAGTTTCATAGTGTTCATCCTTCTTTCGCTTTCAGTCTTTCGCGATATGCTTGATAATGGCCGGGATCAAGCGATAACAGCGCCACTCGAGTTGCAGGCCCATTGGTCCAGAAATCCACAAACAGGTTATCCAGACCAGAACTGAAGTAGCCCAATGGGATTTCCCAGTAGGAGCTGAAGCTGTACGAAGAAGGCAAGCACATGACCATGCCCTCTACGCATGAGGCAAGTGCCTCCTGATTCAGGTTATGCCAGTATTCGGTTATGCCCTCTGCATTGCTCCACAATTCTTTCAAGACACCTTCGTATCCAGCGCAGTGTGCCTGAAGGATCCTATCAAAGATATTCCTGAAACCGGTATCCAGCTGAATGTCGTTCTCCAGCAGGAAACAGGAGGCCTGTTTGAAATCAAGCGTTCCGATCTTGAACTTCTTGGGCAATGTAATACTCCCTTTCTTTCTTGAAGTTCTCAAACTCTATCGGCCTCAGAACAATGAATGTGTATTCCGTCTTCTGACCGCCGATCGAGTCGAGGCGAAGGAGCAGATGGTATCCCCGGTAAGACGTACCGTACTTGGTGATATCCCAAATGGACGTAAACCGGCTGCAGGGACCGCTGTCCGCAAGCTCCAGATTACGACGCACATGCCGCAGGGTTTCCTCATTGTTCTCGTGGAGCGTGTTGGCGTAGGACGTCAGCCCCAGGGAGTTGATGAATGGAATCAGGTCTCCCTCCCGACCGGAAGCATGGAGATCGGTCGCCCCTTCAATGGAGTCCCTGAGGAAACCATCGATCTGGATGCCATACTGCGTCAGGACATCCTTACTTTCGGAAAAGTCCGGTTTCCCGATGGTGAAGAGATGCGGAAGGATGTACATGCAGTCACCTCATTTCAGATTGTTGCGAATGGCGAGTTCCCGAATGAGCTCGGTGATGCTGTCCATCTTGGTCTTGATCATGGGATTGTTGTTCTCGTAGATCGGCTTCATTTTTCATTCTCCTTTGCGGTAGTGTCATTCAATCCAGTCGATGCGGCGTCCGCAGTTGGGACAGAAGTTGTACTGGCGGAAGATGATCTCGTCGCACTTGCCACAGTGTTCCCATGTGCGACCGTCAATCTTCGGCCTGGGCATTTCGGTCAGGGGCTTCAGGCTGCGGAGAACATCATTTCCCAGCAGTACCGTGCAGTTGTCCAGTTCGCGGTAGGGACAGGTCTTGCACTTGTAGGATGCGGTCTGGGTACAGCACTCTACACCCCGGATGATCACATCCAGACTTTTGCGAATTGAGTTGGTAATCGTTGACATAATCAGCCCTCCGAGCTCGGATTGAGATACTTGTCGTCGATGACGATCGTCGCCTGACCGTTGTATTCGTACTCGGGCTCGGGCTTTGAGATGCGGATGTAGGAGATGGGACCACCGATGGAACCATAGCCCCATTCCTCATTGGAGAAGGCGTAGACCACCTCGATGAATGCGTCGTCAGGGAGAGGAGCGAGAGCAGCAATGAGTTCCTTCTTCGTGGATGCGGTAATGCGCGCCATGCTTTGTACCTCCTTGCTTTGAGCGCAATAAAACCGGGAAGCTCTCCCGGCTTTATATAGTGGGATTGAAGTTCTGTTTACTCTTGTTTCGGGTAGTATTTTTCTTGTTTGCGGTAAGGAAAGTGGGAGTGAGGATTGGAAGAGAGCGAGGAAGAGAGTAGAAAGTGGGAAACTGGCCCTATTTTTGCCCTCTTTTTACCCTCAAAAATCGCTGATTCCCCTCATTTCTTCCCTGATCAAAACGGCTAAATCAAAGGGTTTGTGGGTGGTAATGTCTCCTTGATCGAAGTCGAAGTTCATGGTCTCCATCATGCCCTGATCCGCACTGTAGCTGAATTTGTGGATGATAGCGTCGCCCTTCAATCCGTCAAAGAAGAACTGATATCCGCCATTGGCAAGGTGCACTTCGGAGATCTTGATACCAGCGCCATCGCAGTAAAGAATGAACTTCACTGCAGTATTGCTGTAGACAGCCGGGATATCCTCGTTGAGCTTTTTGGAAAAGTCGTCGAGCTTCTCATCCGGGGTCCTAGTGAACTTGATATGGAAAGTCTCGCAGCAGTCTTCGACAGGATTCTTCATGTCGCACATCTCCTTTTATCGTTGAGGGATAGTCTATTAGATTTATATAGAACCTCCCCCTTTATGTTGGGACAGTAATGGATTTCTCTTAAGGAACCAATGAAATCAAAATACAGTACTTAAATACTTAGTACTTTATTAGAGTACAAAGAACTTAAGTACTGTATTTAAGATCCATAGGTTACCTTAAGTTTGATACTTAAGATCCTATGTATTACTTAAGTTGGCAACTTAAGATACTACAAGGAACTTAAGTTGGATACTTAAAATCCAATATGGAACTTAAGGATGTATATTTCTTTTTTCTCTTTTTTAGTAAGAGATTGTGATATACATCCTTAAGGGAACCATAGGATATTAAGTATGCCAAGTTATTGAAGAGAATCTTATTGTAGTTTGTTGTATTTTATGAGTATTTTCAGTCTTATCTTTTATTTTAGATTTCTATTGACTTAAGTTATATTATATTATATACTATTTAAATATAATACAACATAAGTCTCTGATCTCCTCCTTTCAGTGTGCATTTTCTTGCGAAAGATTTTATTCCGCCGTCCACGCAAGGGTCATGTCGAGAATCTGGTCGTCGGTTACGTCGTTCGTGCCCATGTCATCCATGGTCATGGCGACGATGTCGTTGATCTGCCAGGCCTCGGCAGAGTTCCAGCAATAGATATCGCCTGTGGTATTCTCCAGCGAGATACAGTCCTGCGACCGGTCTACGTCCACTACGTAGCCAACCATGCTGTAGGTATTCGTCTGCTGTGCGGTAGCCCCATGACCGAAGCCATTGAAGTAGGCGACCACCATGCAGATAGCGAGGATCATCAGAGCGAAGCTGATCATCGCAGGTTTGCGGTAGTAGTTCATGCGACGCCTCCATGAGTGTTTCTTTCCATTACGTTCGTTTTCGAAGTTGCGGTTTTGCGAAGGCCCTCTGCCCAGCGCAAAGCATCGCGCACAGCAACCCGAAACTTGCGGACGTTATCCTTGAGCACTTCCTCAGGGTTTGCGGTAGTGAGATGCGGATTTTGAATTGAGAGCCCAGCCTTCCGGATCAGCTCGTATGCGATCGGTCCGCTGGACATGAAGCCGTCCACGAGACAAGTACTCTTGCGCTCGAAGTACATGTCCTGGACAGTATGGGTGATGATGGTTTTCAGCTGGTCGTCGTATTCTACCCAGACAGAGAAGGTTAGGTATTCATTGGTCGGAAAGTCAACCAACGAATGCATGAAAACTTTCACCATGTGATCACCCCGAACAGGCAGGCGATGATGAACCAGGTCACTACGCCAAAGATAATCATCTCGATGAAGAGATGCGGCCGCTCAATCCACGGCACTTCGTCTTCGTTCTCGTAGTATCGCCCGCTGTAGTCGCCTTTCGAAATCATTTGCGGTCCTCCTCAAAAGATGTCGTCGTCGTCCTCCACCGGTTCGAGAATGGCATCGTTGAACTGGTCGTTGACCTCAGCAGACAGTTCGCGGTAGCCATCCAGGCTCTCGTACTCGGAGACGTCTTTGAAGCCAGCACCACGCAGGTAAGCGATGGCGAAACCGAGATCCGTGGAGATGCACTCGTAGCCCTCCCAGACCTCTGCGGTCACGTGCTCTGGAGCGATGACGTAGTAGACGCTCCGCACCTGGCGGTTTTCGACCCAGACAACGGCCCGGGTCTTGTAGAACTGGTTGTTGGAAGTGGTCATCAGGTCAACGTCCATGCGGATCTCCATGCGATAACCTCCTTTCATGCGAAAGAAAAAAGGGCAGCCCCGTGCGGAGCTGCCCAGTTACGGTAGTGTCAGACGGCCTGGGTGAAGGGGAACACGTCTTCGGTGGCATTGAAGCCGACGGTCTTGCCCTTGGCCAGGACGCGGTACTGGGCGTTATTGCCCATGTGAATCTCGAGCTTGCGGACACCGGCCTTGTTCACATAGGAGCGGACCTTGATGTCGCCGGTCATGGAGACGAAGGTGCCCTTCTGGAGCTCAGCCTGGGCGCGCTCGGACTCCTTGTTCCAGGCGCCGAAGGTGATGGGCAGGTAGGCCTGGAAAGACGGAGCCTGGATGTGGTAGTGGGCGCAGACTTCCCGCACGGCCTCGATGATGGAGCCGATGTCGGTCGCGTTCATGTTGGTGCTGTAGTTGGCGAGGGCGGTGAAGTTCGTCACTTTGCCGCAGCTGCGCTCCGCCTCGGGCAGAGGATTGGCGGCGAGGTTGCCCTTCAGGGTGATGTTGCTGATGATGATCTGCAGGTCGTTGTTCTTGATTTCGCGGATGTAGTTGGTCTTCATTGTGGTATCCTCCTTGAATTCTGTTTTGATAGTCGTGAAGTTAACGTTGTTGTGCGAGTGGGTCCTGTGCCGTACCCGCACATTCATCACAAAGATAGCGCGAGCAAAGCGAGCGCCGTCTTTTGTTAAGATATACTCGCTCTTGCTGCCTTGGCGAGCTGGTCAGCTCGTTCGTTCATGGCATGCCCGGAGTGGGCTGCCACTTTCTGGACTGCCATAAACAAGTTACGGCTCTTCAGTTCTCGAATCAGGTCGAGCCACAGATCTTGATTCTTGACCTCGGTTCCTCCACTGGTGTGCATGTTGCGACCCATCCAGTCCCGGAAGTTCTGGATTCCGGTCTGCACGTAACGGCTGTCCGTGCACACCGTGATGGTGCGACGGACCGCTTGCGGTCTGATCTGGCGAATCGCCATAATCACAGCCGTCAACTCCATGCGGTTGTTGGTGGTCGCCTCTTTTACAGGCGCGCCGCCCTCGGTGATGACGGTACCTTTGTCGTCGGTGATGACGGCACCCCAGGCACCCTTTTTGGTTTTGGTGTCACAGGACCCGTCCGTATAAATGACCATACGGTCTCCTTTCCGCCAGTTCACTTGCTGTGGCTGGCATTCTTTGATGTCGGAAATCAGCCGGTATGATACCGTTGCCCGTTTCGCGCCAACGTGGAGGCTTTCCGAATGCGAAACAACCGCAGGGTTTCCCAGGCCCTGCGGCGAAAGGAGGGGCGGCTGTACCGCCATAGTGGTCACCGGGCTGAAGATGACCCGGTAACCGGCACTCGATGCTGCCCACGCACGTCTGCACGGAATCATGCACGTGGGCAGGGACGAGGGTCGGTTATTCCTGCTGGGCATCACGCTGGAGAGTTTCCAACGAAATTATTTTGTTGCCTCTCCAAATGGTGACGGATTTGAGGAGCTCGTGCTCTTGCGAGGCATAAGCGAGTGCCTTGAGAGCACTGTGGAACCTGGTTCCCCACAGGTCAGAGATGCCATAGCCCGACTCGACGAAATATTCGGGCTGGGGTTTGACGAACTGGGAAAGGTTCATGCGACTACCTCTTTGGCATTTGTCAAGTAGTGCTGGTTACATCTCCGCCGCGTTGATGTACGGAGCGCGACGGAAACCACGGAACACGAACTTGTGGACCACTACGAGCTTGCCGTCCTCCATGCGCTCCTCGGCCACGCGGTCACTTTGGCCGAAGTAACAGGTAAACCCAAGAGCCTGGAGTTCCGCGATGATCATGATGGTCATCACGTATTCTCCTGCAACCATGGCCGCCATTTCCAAGCGGCCATCGGTATGGCTCTTCCACATGGCAGCGACATCCCGGGCTACCTCATGGGCGATGGCGCGGTATTCGTTGTCGCTCATGTCCGGGCTCACGGTCGGGAAGGGCAGGTCGACGACTTCACCGCCAAGCTTAGCAGCGGTCTCGATCTGTTCGGCGGACCAGGTAGTGCGCTCAGAGTGGCAAGGATGATTGGTGATGTTGAAGAACATGGGACTTCCTCCTTTGGCTGTCCGGGACTTGGGAACCCGGTCACCCCTTTGGGGTGAGGCCTTACATGCAGGCGCGTTGTCTGGGCCTGCATGCCCTCGGTTACTCGATCACGATGCTCTTGACGAATCGGCTGAAGTTCTCGCCGTAGATAATACGACGAGACTGAGCGTACGCCTGAGCGTCACCAAGATCAGCGAACTCGGCGGTGGACACAGAATTGTCGGCGTAAACGATCGTGCAAGTGAACATGTTTCCTCCTTGGCGTTGGTCGCCACCCAAGCGGTAGGTCGCCACCCTAATTTCACCAAAATAGCGCGAGCGCAGCGAGCGCCGTTCTCTGCGCAAAACAAATCGACAGGCCATGGAAACTCCGAGCGTTCGAACACTATGGAGCTACTGAAATTCCAAGCGTATGAATACTATGGAACTACTGAAATTCCAAGGCCTGCGAAAAGTGCACAGCAAAGTGCTATCACAGCGTGAAGATTAAGCTGACATCAGCCTAATCTTCATCATACTTGTGCGAGCAAAGCGAGCACCGTAGCCCGCAATATAAACAAACCAAGTAAGTGATAACCGTAACCCTGCGTCACCGAATCGAGATGCGAGGGTTTATTACGGAAAAAATATGGCGCCCAAATACTATGGCGCTACTTTACGGTGCAAGGCACTCCGGGCAAGTTCGGGGACTGGCATCAACACTCTGTTGCGAATGCTGATGTCAGCTCCCAAAGGAGCTGATGATTAGGTTTGCCACCAGTAGAGATCTTCGATTGCTTCCCAGTCACCATGAAGATCTTCAAACCGGAATGTCACGTATTCGTGCCAATTGTCGTCGTACGATTCAGCATACCGACATACGTAATACTTTCCGTCTTCAAAGCTGATCTCTTCAAAGTATTCTGATTCGACGATAATTCTTCCATGTTCATATGACACAGTGAACTCTTCGTCAAAACCAATCTCTATTAGCTTGAACATCCATTCAGGAGTGTTCTCCGGTACGGACCATGTCTTCTTCTGCTGAATGCGAGGAGAGACAGCGATATGGCCGAGCTTCTGCTGCGCTTTCTGTTCCTCCTTCCAAAACTCATGAGCCAACCCGAGAATTTGTAATGCGATTTCGTCAGAACAACCGTACATTTGAAGTGGCCCACGAAAGGACGCAGCGAAAACCAAGCGCCTGTTCTCGCCGATTCCAGGAACAATTCCAGAAGCGTAGGCTCCCACATTGCGCTGATTTGCACGGTGGCAGAAGTCCGTCGCTTCCTTCCAGGAGTTTACAACGCTCCTGTGCCATCTCTGGTCAAACCAGAAAACATAGAAGTTTGCATCGGAAACGTCGATGCTTTTGTTTAGGTCAAACTGGAACGGAAGTTTTTGTGTGAAAGCCATGGGAGTCCTCCTTCTCTCACACTTGGCAGTGAGCGCCAATTACCACTATGTCCCACGGCTTTAGACGGGGACTGCGGTTTAACACGCCTATCTCACGACAGTCGTGCCTATCGCCTCGTTAGTGGTCACAGACCGTCTTGTAACGGTCAAAGGGGCAGACCCGCTCCAGCTCTTGACGAGTCCGGATGCAGGTGTAAAGGACCCGCACCTGCTTCTCGCAGGGCTTGCCGTCCCTGCCAATGGCAGGAACCCACACTTTGGTATCAGGCCTGTACCACTGCGAACAGTGATACGTGTACGTCCGTTCCTTGGGATCATCAAGGAAGCGGACATCGCACACGAGGTAACCGCCAACGACGGAAACCACGTCGGGATGCTGCTTCGCTGCGGCGTATTCGGCAGAAGCTTTTGCTACTGCCTCTTCGGGAGTATTGCCTGTGTACGTGTACAGGCTCTGGGAGTCGCGGTAGGTTACAAACATTGCTGGGGTCATGGGGATACCTCCTTCGTTTTTTGTTTCAGCCGAGGGCTGACTACAAAAGAGACTGCCGCATTGCTGCAGCAGTCTCTTCTGGGTGTCAACCTTCGCCTTGAAAGGCCTCACTCGAGAGTAATGCTTCCTTCGGTGAAGTCCATGTCAAGCTTGTCCTCCTCGGAGAGCTCGACAAACTGGAGCGCACGCAGAGGCGCGTTACGCTCCAGGTTCTTGGTGATATCGGGCGCGAAGACCCGGAGGACGAACATGGCGAAGCTCGCCTTCTTGTCCTCGGCAATCCCGTTGCCGTGGTCCAGCTCGAACGCCATGCGGATGGCGGCGTTCACGACGAGCGCCTCCTTCTCAGCCTGGCTGAGCTCACGGCCGTTGTAGCTGTGGCTCTTCGCCGTCAGGGTCTCCATGCAGACCTCGCGGCAGAGCTTATACAGCTCGTTGGACTGCTCGGCACCATCACCGAGCATGCGGTAAGACAGAGCGCACCGGTTGCGCCAGAAGAAAACCAGAAGGTCCTTCATGGTGACGGGCTCGCCCTTCCGTACGGCGACAGCAAGCCTGCTCTCGTCGTCCGCGTAGTTCCTCCAGTTCAGCTCCTGGAGGAACTTGTGTGCAACAGGAGCCCCGTAGGGCTTGTGGCCGCACGCGGTATTGCTCATCATGAGATCCGCAAGAGCGGGATCCCACGTGGGAGCATCCTGCAGTTCCCACTCGCCCACATCAGTCATGATGCAAGCGGCGATCCTGTCGGCCGTGCAATCCATAAAGGGAAGCACAGCCTTTCCAGGCCTGTGGAACTGCTGGTTCCAGGGCTTAAGACCCTGAGTGCGCTTGCGCACATAAGCCTGCAGCTTCTTAAGGGCAGCCAGCAGCTCAGGGCTGATGTCGTTGCCCTTGACCTGGTCGATGCATAGAATGGCACCGACATGAGCGAGCGACGCGGCACGGAGGTACTCCTCCTTCTTGGCATCCTCGCCGTGGTAAGCAGCATCGGATGCCAAAGCGAGAAGAGTCATGGCCAGGTCGCTGTAGATACCGACCTGGTTAAACTCCTGGCTCCGCTGCAGGGCAGCCGCAATCGCAGAGGCCTTGTTCTCCGCAGTGCGGAACGCCTTGGCCTCTTCCTTTGAGCCATGCTCAAACACGATGAGCGGGAAGTTGGCCATGGCCAGCATCCGCTTCATCAGCTGAACGAACCAGGCCCAGGTGACGAGGAGTGCCTCATCACCGTCAAAGTCGCCATCGAAACGAACGATGGCGTCGCCGTGCCAGGACAGCACGAGGATGCCGTCCAGCTTGGCGAAGGCATTGATGACCCGGTTGACCATCACCTTCGCGGTGATGGCATTCGCAGGATACCTGTTCACACAGGCTTCCTGCTTGTCTTCCATATCAGGAGTGGAGAACTCCTCAGCACCGAGGACGCCCAGGTTGGAATCCTCCGGGTCGTGACCGAAGACAGCCACCTGCAGGAAAGCCACAGGGTCCTGCGCCAGGAAGGGGTAGCTGCCGCTCACGCGGAGCTTGCCCATTGCGGCATGACGCCGCTTCTCGGACCAGCATTCCTTCAGGTAATTATCGATGTGCCGCTCGCCCATGAGCTCGGGCAGTGCGGCAAAGACCTTCGCGGCATCAGACCGCTGGTCCTCGGAGAGATTGGCTTCGGTGAGCTTGCGATAAACTCCCGAAGCGGTCTTCTCCTGCTTGAGCCAGCGACGAGTGCGCTGGGTGAGGTGTGCGACCTCCTTCGCGGAGATCAGCAGCATCTGTTGCAGGAGCTGCCGGGACAGCTCACGGGTTTCGGTGGTCTCGTCCTCGTCGAGATTCTCCGGATCGTCGGCCAGACGAACGCAGCGAAGATATCCGATGAATGGATACTTGGCCTCGAGCTTGTCGACCCAAGCCAGGAAGGCGTCCCAGCTCGGGAAAAGCTTATTGGCCTTCCACACATCAGTGGTTGCCACAACCTTATATCCCCAGAACTCGCTTGGGAAGCTGTCGACATTCTCAAGGTCGAAGACGGCCTCAACGATGTCCGGATCGTCGGTGCGGACCATCTGGCCATCGGCCTGAGTCTGCTGAGTGGTCATGGACTCGACGGGATGATACTTCCCGTCAACCATCCGGACGCGGTCGAACGTCCGGTTGATCTTGATGGAGTTAACCATCTTGATGTCTCTAAGGTGGATCGGGCCATTCTCACCGTTACCAATGAGCATGGCCTTGATGAAGTATCCGCGCACCTGCGCGGAAGAACCAGAGACAAGGATGGAAGACGGCGTCATCAACACCGCCATCCTCTTAAGCCATTCGGCAGCCGTGTCCGGCCGCTTCATAGCCTCGGCCTCGTTGCCAGCGCACTCACGGGCGTCGGCCGTCTGATCCATGACGGGCTTTGCGCCCATCAGCAGTTCGCCCTTCTTCTGGGCGTCGGCCGAGGCAGCCAGAGGAAGGTACATCATCTTGTTGATGACGATGCCGCTGAAGCAAATACGCCGAAGGATCTGCTCCTTCAGCTCCCGCAAGTTCTTCTCCGCCTCGCTGGGCGTGGTGCCCAGTACAAGGTGGTGGATCTTGAAGCTGCCGACGTCATGGCAGACCTTGACGATCTGCCACGCAGGGCGCTGAAGGCCATACTGGACGCCCAAGATGTCGGACATGAGGGACTGCCGGAGACCGGTGACCCGACCGGTCTCGGGGTTGAGGGCGATCGGCTTGGCCATGTCGGCCTGGACCTTCATGGCCAGGTGGCACTTGGCCACCCTGGCAGCCTGCAGCTCCGCCGGGTCGTAGGTGCCGTCGGCCTCCACCTTGAAGGCCATCATGGCCTTCAGGAAGGCCATGTACTCAGCCAGGACGTGCTCCTGGCCGAATGTCAAGATCTTGTAAGATGCGGGTTTGGTCTGGACGTTCTTGGTATTCATGGTTGCTCCTCCTTATTGTGCGTGGTGTTGGTCACCGCGCTCCTTGTCGTTGTGTACGGTGTGGGTCACCGGGACAGCCTACTGTCCACTCTGTCCAACCTCCGGGTGCCTTGTGTATCCCGTACACGTTGGTGAGTCCTGAGACTCAAAAGAGCCCACTGTGCCAAGCGCATGGTGGGCTCTTTTGAATCACAAAACCGACAGCCTATCTTTAACGTCCCGTTGCCTGGGACTGGCACATTGAGGCATCAGCCGATAATCTCGTTGCTCAGCGAAACGAAATCAACATTAGCCTCTTTGAAGGCTTTCCGAAAAACCTTCAAAACAGCAATAAGCTTCTTCATGGGATTTCCTCCTCGTTGCGCCTGCCTTTCAGCCTCCAGCGCATTCGGGGTGGCCATCACGCCTTCACGAGCTCCAACACCCGGTGGCTCTTTCACCACTGTCTTTGTGCGATTTGCCCTACGCACTCCGGGATCAGTTTCAGATGTTGCCTGCGTACCAGGCGAGGACGATCATGTCGTCCTTTACATTGCCTCCGGTGAACGCATCGAACATCAGAAGGGAGACCAGGTCTCCCTCCTCCCAGTCCTCGGATCCTTCGAGGATCCAAACATTGATACCGTCAAATAATTTGACGATATCTTCATACTGGTTGACTTCAATTACCCGAGCGGTGCTCGGATACAAGTTGTAAATCGAGATCGACTCAAGGTCGATCTCTTCTTCGTACAGAACGTGGCTCTCTTCCGGAAGCCACATCTGTGTCTTGTGATAAGTGACGTAGTCCTGGAAGGACTCGCCGCTGACGCTGACGGCCATGGTGAGGACCATGACGATGACAAGGATGAGAGCGATGGCTTTCTTCATGGGACACCTCCTGCAGGTTTAACGTCTTTACTGTCGCGACGAAATAGCCGACTCCACCTCGCGCAGCTTTGTCGGCACATGCCTGTGATGATCAAGCGCCACAGGCAGCGCCTTGGGATCAGTGACGATTCCGCTTCTCGCGAAGCAGTGCGTCTCCAATCTTGGTGACAGCATCGGAGAGCTCATCGCTCTCCTTGCCATCGATCTCCACGATGGCGTAGTCGGCGCCATAGCCACGCAGATACGCGGCCATGGCTTCGTCCATTGATGTTCCTTCATACCGAAGGAACTCGCCGGTGCGGCCAGTGTCGTCATCGATATCGATATCGATGACTTTGATGATCGTGTTGTTAGTACCCATGGGAACCTCCTTCTGCGCTTAACGAGAGCGCTACGTATTTGCCCACAGAATCCGCTGAGGATCCAATGGACACAAATGAGCAGTTTAACGTCTTGCTCAGGACATTGAACAAATTAGAAATCGAACTCGTCGATTTCGTCAGGCTCAAACGTTGGCTGTTTGACGATGTGCGTCAGAGTGCCATTGATTATTTCCGTGTCGTGGAGCTGACCAAAAGCGGCTTCTCTGAACGTTTTGCTGAGGAACCAATCTCCGCTAACGGAGACTACCTCAACAAACTGCGTTAATGTTTCGCGATGCCCGTTGCGAACATGATGCCCATCGTGGAGGATATCTTCGGCGACCTTGGAGGTCACCTTCGTGACAGACATCTTTGCGATTTCTTCTCTCGTGATGGGTTCGATAACCCACCATTTTGTCTCTTGGTTGGTGCGCAGGGTCCACTGATTGTATTTGTACATAGGGATACCTCCTTGCAACTTAAGGTGAGTTGCCACCAGATTACCCACTCAGGTTCATGCGCCATCATGGGCAAGTGCTGGCTATGATCAAGCCCTACCAGCTGGGCATCGAGCGAACCTGCAGATGATTCTTTCTCCCGCTGCATCGCCGGGATGGTCGATGAGTTACTGTTTTGACAACCGGCTCCGTGTCTGGTCGGAGTGTGCTCTTTGTTCGATCCATCTCTGGATCAGGAACCACACATGTCCGTTTTGCCATTCAATTGCTTCCTCCCTCCCCTTGTTCAGCCTACACAAGGGTCGTTGAGTACAGGATGTTTCATTGCCATTCGACAGGGCCTTCCTTCGTCTATTAAGCTCCGCATCCATCTCTTTGGGACTTGCCCCCAGGACTAAGCGCCATGGCATCTGGCTGATCGCTTTCGTCCCGTTCGGCTGTGGATCACGATTTGTCAAATCGTTACATGACTTTCGTCATAGCCGTTCCCGCCTGCCATCTGATCAATAGATGGCATCGGGTTCTCCACGTTTATTCTCTACTAAAACACACAGTCGAAGACGTCTGCTTTCAGAATCCGCATCGCTCCTTCACCGGTTGCCCGGACAGGACGAATCCTGTGTAATCTACGGAGCTTTGCTTCATCAGATCGCAAACACCATCAACTGCGCGTTCGTTCGAGGGTTCACGTGGCTGTATTTCGTCGGCATGCGCATTGGCGTATAGGCTGACTAGCTGTTCTTGCCGTGGCTTGTTACACGCTTGTCCTCCACCTCTTTCATTGCACCCAGCAGTGCTCAGAGGCTTCGCAGGAAAGACAGACGATTCGCATCAGGAGACACCTGATCGTCCATCCAGCCAAGTGCCTAAACATGTCTTCATCAAGGTCCAATCCGAAGAGCCAGCAAGCTGACTGAGCGACATCTTTCCAAAAATTCGACATGCAAGGCACTTTGGCCAAGCGATTGCCCTTTGTAACTACAACATGCAACCTGCGTGCTGATACGCAGATCGCACATTGTCGTTTGCATACACTTGATGTACCAGCACACCAAGCATACGTCTACCAGTTTCCATAGGGTATTCTGGCCACCCATACCGTGTCTGTCCACGGTGATCAGTCGCTTGTTAGCTGCTTCCCGTTTCGGCTAATGCCACAGCTTGCGCTGCCCTCCGAAGAGGTCATCAGGGGACGGACTCTCACCGCCCGACGGGAGGCGTCATTTGAGTGACGCCTTCTTGTTGGCCTGGAACGCGTCAGTGGGCATAGCCCACTGCCACGCATTCCTTGCACGCATCCATTCCGTGCAGTATTCGGCACTCAGGCATGCGATAGCGATCTTCTGGTTCTTATTCATGGGGACCTCCTTCCGCTGCGTGCCAAATGGTCACGTCTTATGCGGTCTGCAGCTTCTTGCGATCGGATCGCTGCACCATCCACCCAGGGATGTAGCCGTCGTCTGTACGCCAGACGATCGCGTTGCCCGACTTGACCCTCGGACTCAGGTTACCCGCACTCAGCCGAGCACGCGCAGGGTGCACGCGGATCGCCGAAGGCGAGACGCACTTTCGAGCGTTTACGCTCGAAAGTTGAAGTGAGTTCGTCAGAACTCACTTCAGTTTCTCTCCAAGTTCTCTCCAAAAAATCCGCAACTTCGAAAACGAACGTATTGGAAAGAAACGCAAAAAATGCGTCTCTTTTTAGCATTATATTTTCATAATAATCAGAGGTGATCTCATGCCAGAACCCATTGAATCCAAGTCGAAGAAATCCAGCATACCGACCAAAACAAAAACCTGCCAGAGGTGTGGCAAGAGTCATCCGCTGACTGACTACTACGCGAACAAGGACTGGACCGAGCAAGGCGGCAGGGATGCATGGTGCAAGGACTGCTTTGCACGTTGCACGACCAAGGATGAAGTCCGCGAGTACTTCTGGTACAACAATCGCGAGTTCAGCGAAAAGATGTGGCAGAGTGCGAGCGCTAAAGCCGAGGCATCGGCGAGCAAGAATGCGACATTCCTGAAGCTGCGGGACGATCAGAAGATCAAGGTCCTGGAGAAGATGACCTGTCAGCAGCTGCCATCTCTTCTCATTCAGCACTACAGTTTCGTCGACAACACGATGGGCGGGAAGCTTCACTCCTACGAAGAGGCAAAAGCCGAGGGCTACATCGTGGAGGAAGCAATCGACGACGACGTGAAGTATCACTCCTCAAAGTTCAACGGCGACTTCAAGAAGAAGGAGCTGGAGTACCTGGAGGACTACTACTCCGGCTTGGAGCAGGACTTCGACCTGACGGACGTGAACCTGAGAGATATTGCGAAGAAGCTGGCGAAGGCCTCGCTTCAGTACGACAAGGTTCAGGCAGACTTTGCCAACGGCAGATGCGACATCAGCGTGGTGAAGGATGCGATGGCGCAGTTCGACATGCTCTCCAAGTCTGGCAACTTCGCCGCATGTAAAAGGCGACCTGGAGACACAAGCGGTCTAAGCTCGTGGTCCGAGATCGCCTTAAAGTTAGAAGAGTCCGGTCACCCTTGTACTCGCAAGATCGAGTGGGAAGAGGACGATGTCGACAAAACGATCAACGACTTCCGGTACCTTGTAGAGTCTCTGTCTCTTGATACCTTGTGAGATTAACGACCCCACTTTCCTATAAACAGATTCGCGCTGTGATGGCTCACGGCGCATTGACGCGCTGTAGTGCGTGTGAGCAGAGCTCACATTATAACCACGGCGCGTTTTCGACGCGCTGTGGTGCAAAGGCAGCATGTTAGGGTCATAACCTAAAGCTTCGGGTTCGAGTCCCGACGGCGCAACTTCATATTTAGCGAGGTGTTACCATGTAGAAAGCAAAGCTTGGTGTGATCACAAACTGGGACGTAATGGAAGAGCAGATCATTTTCTACAGGACGCACCTTGATATCTTCATCGAAGATGCTTTTCCACCGATTAAACTCAGCAGGGACCAACACGTGATCGCAAGACAGATTGGCAACTGCAGAGACTCAGATGTTGTACAGAACCGTGGTGCGGGTAAGACATGGCTGATCGCACTCTGCTGCCATGCGTTGTGTTGCCTGTACCCGCAGACATTTGTTGCTGTGTGTTCAAAGACAGCGAAACAGGCGAAGCTGGTTCTGGAAAAGCTAAAGTTTCTCGCCGAGCGTAATCCGAACATTGCGAACGAACTTACGTCGAACAACGCCAGGAGTCTTGTGCAGATTTAGACAGACAAAGGCAGGGCCATATACAAGAACGGATCCAATTTTGAATCCTTTGCGATGGAGAGTGCTCGTGGCCAGCGTGCTAAGATCATCGTTGTTGACGAGGCACGGGATGTAGATCCCGAGATTGTGGATGCCGTTGTTTCTCCTCTGAAGAACTACCGCCGGGAGATCTCGTTTGAGAACAAGTTCCCGGATTTTGCTTCGAAGACGATTCGCATCACATCCGCATGCGAGAAAGCCCTTCCCTATTATCAGGAGTTTGTGAAGACCCTGAAGAACATGGCCACAGGTGACAAGCAGAGCTTTGCTTGCGCTTTGGACTGGAGGGCTGCTGTGGAGAACGGTGTCAACCAGGAGGAGTACTTCATCCACGAGCGGGAGAACAAGCCCGAGGTTGTTTTTGCTATGGAGTACGAGTCAAAGTTTGTGGGCTCCACCAACAACTCAGCCTTCCCGTATGAGCTGACGCAGAAATGTCGGACGCTTCAGAAGGTCGAGCTGGAGCAACCCAAGAACTCCAAGAGCCGATATGTGATATCACTGGATATCGCAACCAGCGATGCCGACACCGCTGATAACTCCATCCTTAGCGTGCTGAAATTTATGGAGAAGACTGACGGCACGTTCAATAGAAAGCTGGTCTACATGCGATCCTTCCATGGTGAATCACTGGATGTGCTGGCTGAGGAAGTTCGCAAGCTGTATCATCTGCATTTCCCGAATGCAGAGAAGATCATATATGACGCCAGAGGTCTGGGCGACAGTCTGGACAGATTCTTCGACAAGGAATGGGTGGACTACGCCAGCGAGAAAGAATACCCGCCATTGGTGGTGGACGATGAGCCGAACATGAACGCGGCTGCTCAGCCGATGCTGCATCCGTTCCGGGCGATCCAGGCGCTGAATCAGCGGTTGTACACCAACATGCGTGTGGCGCTGGAGAAGCAAAGGATTGAGCTGCCGATCCCCAGCAGACTGCTTCAGTCGAAGGAGCTCGAGCGGGACGATAAGCAAAAGATGTCCATGTACGAGAAGGCCATCTATGCAGAGGCTGATGCCCTGCAGTTTGAGATGGGCAATATCGTTGCGAAGGTGTCCGCCAGTGGCAACGTATTATATGACACGACAAACATACGCCTGCACAAGGACCGGTACTCCTCCTTGGCAATGGCGAACGACTATATCAGCGAGTTGGAGAAGATCAATATCAAACGCTTTAATCGTGGCGTACAGTGTATTGGTCTGGCCAGCACATTTTAATGTTTGTGATTAATAATCAGGATACCTTGGTATTGAAGAGGAGGTGGGAGCATGGCGCACGCTCTGGTGAGAAAAGACGATGAACCTATCAGCCCAAGCATATGCGAGTGGGTGATCGAGCAAGACAGCGACATTGCCGACCTTCCCACTTCTACAAAAAGAGGATAGCAAGGAGAGCCGACCTGTTATCCAGGATAGACGGCGTATCTCCAAGACCTGTCCAAGGTCTGGCTGCTTGGGCTGGATAACGTCTGGCATCTGGCAAAGTAAGGCGGTGGTCGTATGGATATTGTGACCTACGCGCTTGCTGTTGGCAAAGCCAGAGAACTGATAGACGAGCATATCAGCGATCTTCCTGTCGCGACCGAGGACAGCCTTGGTGCAGTGATTGTAGGCGACAATCTCAGCATCACTCAGGCGGGAAGGCTATCTGTGCTGACAGCTCCGGATGCGGAAGAGGACAACACGCTTCCTATTACTTCGGCAGCTGTGTACGCAGAGATTGGAAACATTAATGCCTTACTCGCCACGATATAAAAGGAGTGATGAAGCATGAGCACCGCAACGGAGATCTCGCGTCTGCAAACAGCGAGAAACACGATACGGAATAAAATGATCGAGTTAGGCCTTGGCAAGCCTTCAGATCTGTTGGACAATCTCGCGTAGGAGATCGATGGCATACAAAACCGTGGCGCGGTGAACGCCACAGTAAAGGAAGGCGAATCCTATACGGTGCCTGCCGGTTACCACAATGGATCCGGTACAGTTACAGGTGTGGCTGGTGGTGGCAACTATAAGCTGCAGACGAAGTCAGTCACGCCCACAACACAACAGCAGAGCGTTACACCGGACAGCGGATACTACGGCTTGTCAGGTGTGACGGTTGCATCGATTCCTGAAGCTTATCAGGATGTCACAAGCGTGACCGCTTCAGCCGGGGACGTGCTGGCGAACAAGGTGATTGTGACATCCACCGGTGCGGTTGTTGCAGGCACCATGCCAAATAACGGCGCAATCAGCCGTACGCTGAACACAAACACGCCGAGTGTGACCGTCCCTGCTGGTTACCACAATGGGAGTGGCACAGTAAGCATTACGCTGGAAAGCAAAGAGGCTACGCCGACCAAGGAGCAGCAGGTGATCGCTCCATCCACCGGCAAAGTGTTGAGCGACGTGCTTGTGAATCCCATTCCGGATGAATATCAGGATGTCTCAGCTGTGACTGCGGACAGCAATGCCGTGCTCGAGGGCTACGATATTGTTGACGCGAACGGCGACATTGTGTCAGGTGCCATTCCTGTCATACAAAGCGAGAGCGCAACACTTAACGTTGCGACAGATACTTATCAGATCGAAACAGGATACCATGACGGTCTTGGCAGTGTCACTGTTGCATACAGTGAGATTGATGCCTCTAATCCGGTTATCCCCAGCACGGAGCCTCAAGTCATCACTGATGCCGACGGAGGTTTCCTGTCTTCCGTATATGTAGACGCGATTCCTTCGAACTACATCGACACCTCGGATGCGACTGCGGCTGCTGCTGATATCATTAACGGGAAATCGGCTTACGTTGACGGTTCTCTCGTGTTTGGCACCATGCCCAATGCGACGACCGATATTGTTTTGTTCCCGAATCCGATTACTATAGGGCAGGAAACGGTTGCGGCGCGTACGAGCGAGATTATCTCTCAGGGCTATCACGATGGCACAGGCATTGCAAGGATTATTGTGGAGCCTGCTACTGCCACACCTACAAAGCAGACTCAGACGATCTATCCGTCTGATGGACATACATTATCATACGTGACGGTTAATCCTATTCCGGCGAATTATATCGACACCAGTGATGCCACAGCAAAGGCCAGTGACATTCTGGAAGGAACGACAGCATACATCAATGGCCAGCTTGTCACAGGCACTATGGAGAACAATGGTGCCACAGCACTGACAATGGATGGCCTGACGACAACGAGCGTTACCATTGCGGCAGGTTATACATCAGGAGGTACAGTCTCTTTGACCGATGATATAGAACAGGCTCTTGCCGCTATTTAAGGCGGTGAGAGAATGAGCATATCAAGTGAGATCGCGAGGTTGTCATCGAATGTCTCTGCTGCAAAGGCAGCCATCGCTGCGAAAGGTGTTCCTGTCCCAAGTACCGCGACATCAAACGATCTCGCCAACTTGATCAGCCTGATCAACACAGAGAAAAGCGATATGTTTCTTGTAGACCTTTCATGGGACGGGACGACAGGCGCTGCGAGCAAAACGTATGATCAAATCAAAGCGGCGGTTCTTCTGTGGCAATAGACAATGCCTCTGGGAACATTTGTGTTGGGAGAATCCACAATCGGATATCCGTCGCTTGTATACGGGGTTGCGACCTTGCAAAACGAAACAAGCGTCTATGACCGGAATGTTTTCTCATGCGCTTTGTATCAGATGGACGACGCCAACAAAAAAGCATGGTTTCTGGTAAAGCCTTCGCTGGCATTATCGGTGGACGAGAACGGTGCTGTTGCTGCCAGTACTGAACTTACATAATACAGGAGGTGAGGCCAATGGGCTTCCTTGATTCAATAGGACAACTCTGGAGACGGCCCACTCAGCAGGCAGAGCCTCCGGCTAAAAAAGAGAGACCAGGAAAAGTAGCAGTTGGAGCGAAGGATGAGGAAGAGCGAAAAGATCTTCAGTCTTACAACAACTCTAATATCACATTCTCTGGAGAGCTTTCTGGCTACGATTACGATTAGATCCTCAGAAACAAACAGGCGCATATATATGACCTGTATAGGCTGTAGGATTATTATACGGATGCAGATCCTCTGATCCATGGTATTGTAAAGCATGTTTATGTCCCATACAGCTTAGGTTCTTCCTGGACGCTGTATAATGCGTCTGAGAAGACAATTAAGATATATGAGGAGTTCTACAAGAAGATTCGGCTTCGCGAAAAGCTGAGTTAGATTCTTCTTGAGTACTGGAAGTACGCCAATGTTTTTGTGTACATTTATCATGGCGTTCCGATTACATTGCCTCCTACAAAGTGCAGGATAGGCAATGTATCTTTTAATGGTGAGCCAGTTGTGGACTTTGACTGCCAGTCGATTTATAATGAATTCAGACAAAAGAGCTATGTTATAAAAGAGAACTGGGTTAAGGATAACGATCTCGAGACATATTTCGAAGGTTTTCCTGATGAAGTCAAGGAAGCAATCAACAGAGGCGAAATGTATGCCCAGCTGAACCCGAAGTATTGCAAAGTCCTTCAGGCAGATAAAGAAAGTTGGCAACGATATGCCATACCGTTTATTTCCGCATGCCTTCCTGCTCTTGCCAAGAAGGAGTTGATTAATAAGTACGAAGTAAAAATGCTTGATTTAGGCATTCACTCATTCGTGCATATCAACTATGGCGACGAGAAGAAAGGCGCCGATATGCTTCCAGAAATCAATCAGTTAAGAGAGACTCGGAACATATTCTCCAGAGCTATGAACAACTTCCCGCTCGCTGTCACCAATCAGCTTGCGCATGCGCATGTGGTGCAGCCTGATCTCGATAATCTCTTCCAGTTTGATAAGTACAAGGATTGCAACAACGACATTCTGTCTGCTGGTGGCATCAGCGGCTTGCTGGTCGCTGGTCTCAGCACGGATGGTTCCACGTTTGCTTCCGCTCAGGTATCTATGCAGACGGCTGCCGCGAGGATTGAGGCTTGCCGGGATGAGGTCTGCGATCTGATGAATAAGATCAATGTCTGCATCCAGGAGGAGCTGGCGAACACGCACGTATATAATGTGTCACAGGTCCCCGAGTTTACGTTTATGCCGCTGGACATGGCAGGCAAGAAAGCGCTGCGCGAGGCTTGCGAGAAACTGTGGAAGGAAGGCGTGGTGTCTACCGAGACGCTGATGACTTCCTATGGTTATTCTATCGAGAGAGAGTCTGCACGGCGTAAGCATGAAGACTCTTCTGGCTTAGATGAAACGCTTGCTCCAAGGACTGTGGCTGATCAGAAAGCGCAGATGAAGATGGAGCAAAGTTTGAAGCCTGCGATAGAAGTTAAAGAGGAAGAGCCGAAGCAAGAAGATACTGTTGAAGAAACAAAGATTGGTCGCCCAGAAATGACCGATGATGAGCGTACCTCAGATCCAGAGGCTGCGCTTAGAGGCAAACAACCGAAACCTTCGAATCCAGAAGGAAGTATGGGCGAATGATTGCAAGTTGGCGGTGATCGGCATTCCTGATTCAGGAGGAGAAGTGATCTCCAAACCGTAATATACCACGATTATCGCACTGAGTAGTGGCGGGTGCGTAAATTGCCACCTTTATGTCTGCCTATAACTGTGCGTGGCAGGAAAAGGCAGATTTTATTATTTTGATCTAATCTGGGCAACCAGTTTAGATAGATTAGCACGAACGCTCGCGTTCGTCTTAAACTGATTAAAACGGCTTCGCCGTTTTAATAGATTAGCTCGCTTCGCTTGCTTTGCCCCCTACCATTGTGAGCAGAGAGAGCAATAAAGGGGATGAGACCCATGAACAGGATGAAAACCTGTTTTGCCTCTGTCATCTCCGAAATCCAGCAGTCGGATATTTATCTGACCGTCAAGGCTCGGCTGTTCGAAACACCGGGAGCTAATCTTAATGGTGTTCGAGTTACTCCTGCGTTCCTTGCCGAAATCGTGGAGCATCAGGAGAAGTATGTCGGGCTCCCACTGTGCGCGGATGTAAAAAATCTCGCGAGCGGTGATTACCAGCACCTTGGTCATCTGTATGATGCGCGCACGGGAGAGTTTCACTCTGCCCAGATTGGCTCCTTCTATCGCTACGAGAAAGAGGAGACTGCGGATGGCGCTGCGCTTATCGGTTACGCGAGGATCATGAAAAGGAACAAAGCCGTCTGCAGGGCAATTTCCGAATTGTTTGCGGATGGGAAGCTGAAGTTCTCCTTTGAGATCTCCTGCGGAAGCTACCGAGAGCTCGAGGATGGAACCATTGAGATCGACGCTTCTGAGGACAACTTCCTCGAAGGCGCTGCCGTGGTTACGTTCCCGGCTTGCGAGAGCGCTGTTGCTTTGGATCTGGTGGCCGAGTGCAACAGTATTGCGGATGGCCGCAGAGAGGGTGAACAAGAGATGACAGATGTGAACGACATCAAAGAGCAGGAGAGCCAGGAGGCTCTGGCTGCGAAGGTCGTGGTGGAGGACCATGTCGCGGTTGATACCGTGAAGGTGGTCGACACCGAGACCGGCAACGTTGTGGAAGACCATAACGTGCATGAGACTCACACGGAGACGGTTGTCCAGGATCCAGCGCCGCTGGGTGACAACAGTGTAGCCGTGGTCGAGTTTGCTGAGACCGACGATGAAACCGCTTCATGCTCCGACGAGGAGAAGAAGTGCGCGGAAGAGGAGGATCCTGAGGATAAGTCTGACGACGATCCTGAGGAGAAGCACGAAGAGGAGACTGCCTCTGTCGAGACTGCCCAGGAAGAGTCGATCGCTTCAGAAGAACCTGCCGAAGAAGTGGCCGAGGCTACGGACAAAGTAGCTAACGCCACAGAGGAAGTGGCTATTGCTACCGAGGAGGTTACTGCAGAAGAGACCGAGTCTACCGGGGAGACCGCAGAGGTCGGCACGGATTCCATGTCCGCGCTTGTCGCTTCGCTGCAGGAATCCATTAATTCGCTTCGTCGGGAACTGGCCGAAATAAAGGATCAGCTGAATGATACGCCTGCGAAGGTTATAGCCGAAGTGGCTGCGGCCGGAGCGGACAAGGCGAATCCTTTTATGGCCGACATCCAGGAAGGCGAGGACCGTCCGAAGTACTCGCTGCTGGAGAGTGAAGAGCCTGTCTCTTCTTATACTCTGCTGTGACAGAGCAAATATATTACGAGAGGAATGATAGCAATGGCTGGATACATGACCGCCCTTCAGGGCTACGTGTACGAAGGCGAGCTGGTGAACGGCGAGAACACCGCTATCGAGAACGGCATGTTTGTCGCTCCTACGATTGCTAATGGCCAGCTTGTCATGAAGCTGCCTGCTGCTGACACCGATACCAAGCTGCTGTGCAAGGAAGTTACCACCATCTATGATGGCATGCCTGCCTACCGCTTTATCGTGAATGCTGTTGGCAAGAACAACTATTTTGTCGAGAACGGTTTCGAGGTGAACAGCGCTGCTGTGTATGACACCACGCTGTACTCCACTGCTTCTGGCAAGTATCTGCGTGCCCATCCGATTCAGGTGGGCGAAGAGTTTGTGACGGACAAGGTCAGCGGAACGCCTGTGGTTGGTACCGAGTATGGCATTCTGGCGACCGGTCTCGTCGGTTAAGGAGGTGCAAGACAATGAGTGATATTATCGTGAATCGCGACAGCAAGCTCATTAAGGTGCTTGCGTCTCAGGCTCGCGGCGAGCGGGTCGACTAGTCCAATGTGGACGAGGCTGCGTCCATCATTGCCGAGCTGTAGAAGGATCTGACTCCTCAGAATCGGCACCAGATCGCGTAGGTCATCGCGTTTACCGTGGATGAGCTGCAGAAGCGCGAGCTGGATTTCCTGAACCAGGTGGCTGACCAGAAGTCTGTCGGCTATCAGGACAAGGCCGTGTTTAATATGCGCACCGGCGGCATCAAGGCCTACATCCAGGCCAAGGGTTCTACCACTAAGCGCAGCTATGTGGCTGATCGTCAGGTGACGGTTGAGACCGATGAGATCTCTGCCCGTCCCGCCATCAACATCGTGGACCTGCGCGCTGGCCGTGTGAACATGGCTGACCTGATCCGCGAGGCGAACCGTGAGATCACCAACAAGAAGCTGGCTCTGGTGGAGAATGTGCTGCATACTGCCATGCAGACTTACTCCAGCCCCTTCTATGCTGCCGGTACCGGCATCGTGAAGGCGACCCTGGACGCTCAGCTGGCGTACTTCCGTCGGCTGGGTCCTGTCACCATCCTGGGCGACCAGGCGGCTGTTGCTCAGCTGGCTGGCCTGACCGGCATGGAGATGAACCCCGGCGCGACCGGTGGCAACCTGTTCACCGAGCGCAGCCATGGCATGATCGATGAGATGAACGACAATGGTTACATCGGCCGTTACAATGGTGCTGCCGTGGTGTCCCTGGCGAACACCTACTTCGACGGCACCACCACCCCGGTGCTGGCCACTGACTGGCTCTACATCATTCCTGGTGGTATGAGCGGTGATGCTCGCAACCTGAAGATCGTCAACGAGGGCGGCGTGAATGCGTTCGAGTCCCAGAACATTGATGATCTGGTGTACGAGGTCCGCCTTGACACCTGGTTCGGCGCTGGCTTTATCTCCGGCAACCTGCCCACCATCGGCGCTTACAAGATCAACTGATCTCTTAAAGGGCAAAAGGGGCACCATTATGGTGCCCCTCGCCCTGATTTATTTTTACAAGGAAGAAGGTATAAGGCATGGATATGACACCCGCTGGATACACTGAGGCCCGTTATCGGGTTTACAATCGTTGCAAGTATGATATCGGTGTGACCGTTGCTGACGGTCGCCAGTACAATATCAGGCCTGGCAGTTTTGCACTGATGACTGCTGCTGATATCGAGTATGTTGACAGCATTTGCCGAACAAAGAAGTTCTTCGGTTCCGGAATGCTGGTCGCTGTAGATGGAACCAACAAGGAGATTCCGCTGGATAAACTGAACATTGTAGAGGTTGATGAGAGCGAGAAGCACCTTACTGACGAGGAAATCACCGCTGCGCTCAAGAAGTCTGCAAAGGCTATGGAGGCATGGCTGAACGCCATTGACGATCCGGTTGAGCTGCATGCTATTTATACAGTCGCGTCTGAGATGGACTTGCCGACGAGCAAGCTGAAGATTCTCAACGCGAAGATGCCAGACAAGGATTGGCTGGATCAGTTTAATTGATAAAGGAGGCGCTGCCCATGACGAACGTAACAGAGCTTGCGATGGAGCTTAAGGACATCGTTTCCTGGCAGAGAACGCCAGAAGAAATGGAAGATGCGGACTTTATCAAGATGATCCTGAATGGCATCAAAACCCTGTACATTGACACGGGCAGAGCGTCTCAATACTCCAAAGACATGATCGTATATCCTGAGGAGCCGGAGTCTGAAGAGGAACCTGTGGACAACACGATCTGGTTCACGGTGGATCTTCCGATTGACGAGGAAAAGTATGTGCTGATCGTGGCACAGATTGCATTCTTTAAGAAGGTGCAGAGCGATGTGAACAACATTGTTTCTTACACGACTGATGCGCTGAGTGTTGCGAATGCTGATAAGCCATATGCTCATCTTCAGGACACGATCGCTAATCTTGAGAACGAGCGCAGGATCATTTTCTATAAGATGGTCTCCTACTCGTTCTACTCTGTTTGAGGTGAGAGCATGAACGAAGACTTTACTGTCCGTACTGAGTATTACAATAAGCTGACGAACACACGGGAGATCAGGACGTATCCGTTTGAATCATACGCGGATCATATTTTTAATGAACTGAAATCTCTTGTGCGGGACGTCGAGTCTGTCTTGTCTTATCTGCAGAACTACAAGGATAAGGAAGACTGGGATCCGGAAGTCTGGGAAGACTTTCAGACGATCCGGAAGAAACTGCTGAACAATGCAAACAACATTGGCCGTCTCCCCCAGACTCTGTGTTACAAAGGGGTCCCATGCGCCAACGTGAGCATGAGCGAGATCATCGCGAAAATCATTAACGACCAGTGATGAAAGGAGCTGGCGCAAATGTCGAAACCATATGTGCCAGCTGGCACGAAGACAAGATTCTTCAGACCGCCAACACTGGCGTAGGACTTTACGGAGTTTCTGGATGGAGATATCCCAAACATGGTCATGGACTTTACATTGTTGACCAACTGGTATGATCAATTCAAGGAAGGCTACGAGCCGAAGATCATTCGCGGTGAGTTCTACACAGAGACTGCGAAAAGCCGTTATACCAACACGGATAACAACGTTAACATCCGCTGTGATCTGGCAAGCGGGATCAAGAAGGGCGACATGGTGATCGCCAGCAACAACAATGATGTGTATATCCTGGACTGGGAGATTACGTTGCAGAGCAATAACGCTCCGTCCCGGGCACTCAGGTGCAACTTCGACCTGACGGTCAAAAGGCATCACCCGGAGATTACGGATGACAGAGGCTATCTGCTCAAAGAGGAAGGCGACGACATTATTGTGGACGCGCTTCCTGCGAACGGATACTTCTACGACGGAAGAAACGCGAGATATCTTGCGTCCAACGGAACACCTGGTATTGCGCCTGAGGTGAATGCTCTGGTGACTGTGCAGTATAACGAGCAGACCAAGAACCTGAAGGTGGACGATGTGTTCAAATGGGGCAGCGATATCTACCAGATCACAGACATCTCTGTGGCAGGTTTAAACAGGGCTGGTACCAGCGGCTGCCTGAGCCTACAGACCATACAGAAACCGGGTGGCATCTATGACAAATAACATGAACGGCCTGGTCGAGACGGTGAAACGTTCCGTAAAAGATGCTGTGTTCAAGAGAGTCAACGAGATGGCGAGATCTCTTCAGAGCAGTCTTTTGTACGAGTTCCAGAACGATCTGGTTTTTGCGGGACACTCGAAAGAGTTTGAACCGCTGTCCAGCATTACGGTTTCGGTGGAAGAGAACGGAGACAACCAATATAAGCTTGTCATGGATATGGGCAAGCTGAACGACAAACAAAAGGAACTGTTTGAGTTTTATTTCAAGAATGCAAAGTCACGCGTGTTAGGAGGTGATGCTTGATGCCGGCTACATGGATCCATGATTGGAACGAGATCATTCGCGATGTGATATATCCGGACGTCGAGCTTCGCCGACTGATGCGTCTGCCGAAAGATACCGGCATTATCGAGTTCATCGATAAGTATTTTATGCGATCCGGTTACTCTAACCAGACGCTTGAGCATGAGGATGTTCGGATAGTCTACGGGGACATCGCTGCGCATGAAACAGAAGTTCCGAACGTGACGAAGAACGAAATGAGTTTTGATATTTATGTAAAGCAGGAACACCTGCATAACGTCGGAAACGACAGGCTGCAATACAGGACACACCTGATTGCGGCCAGACTGATTGAGCTTTTTACCAAGCATGGTACAAGCGGCAAGTATTTAGGCGGATATCGGTTCTGGGTCAAGAACGAGATGGATCTTGGCACACGAACGACAGGTTATGCACGGTACTGTGTTACGTTCTACTACATGCGAGTATATTAAGGAGGCGACGTTTCATGAGCACATATGTTCCAGCCTGGAAAGGCTATGTCGCAGACGTCCCGCAGCTTTGGTTCAGGAGATGCGATGGCAACGTCTACCATTTTGACGAGCTGACCCAGGTTAGCGTCCAGCCCGATACGACCACGATTGATATTAATGCCGGGCACAGCCTTTATCCCGTGGCGTATCTTCCCGGCCAGTCCACGATGACGATTGATATCACCAGCGGACAGTTTGATGCTGACCTGTTTGCGATGGCGAACAACGCGTAGTTTGAGGATGGGTCAATCGAGATCCCCGGCTCTGCTTCAGAAGCCATCGAACTGTATACGCAAGAGATTGCGCAAGGCATGACTGTTATGCACATCAAGCTGCACAACTTCCTGGCTTACAAGACGGCAAGCGTTCAATTTTCTCTTAATGGGGAGAATGTCGGCGACCCTATTGTTTGTTCTGATACGCAGGATGCGGACAGCAAAACGAGCTTCAAAAATGCTGTCGCTCAGTTTTTCCCACATGATCCTGGCCAGCAGATGGGAGTTATTATGCCTGAAACCGGTTATGATGTTGACATACAGATTAACTTCAACTCTGTTCCTTCTCTCCCTGAGATGCCAGCCGATGGTGGCACAATGGAGTAGGAAGGTCGGGTTTCCAGTGGCAAGGTCGCAAGGTTTGATAACAAGTCCGCTGCTGTTGGTGAGGCCGTTCTGAAGTGGCCGGTGTATGCCAGCGGAGATGACTGCTCTGACTCTGCCATTAAGGGTTATGTGATTCTGCGGATGTACCGTGCCAGGATCACGAGAATGCCTGGGTTCGACGATTCGTACAAGAGCGCCTCTACTTACCAGTTCCAGCTCTCCGCGATGGATCCGAAGCGGGACGATGCCAAGATTTATGATATTGCTTATTGCGAGAATGACTCGCAGCAGTATGAAATAATTGAGTTTGGTGGTTATACAGTACAATATAGCAATGGCAATTTTATTGTTAATGGAAACCCTGTTTCTGAAACCCAAGGAAGAACATTTCTGCTCGTGAATGGAAAGAACGGCTTTGTTTCTATTTATCAGCCAACAGGCGACGATGATCCGTTTGCTGATATTGAAAAAATAGATCCAAATTCTAGTGACACTTTTGACGTTATTTACAGTTTTGATGTGCCAAGCGGCGACGGCACCATAGAGAATGCATCGTATTTATATAGCAGTCGATACGGAACAATGAATGTGGAAGATTATGCAGAAATGGAAGAACCTGCTTTTAGCGGCAGACTAGAGGCGCTTAAAGATGGAACGTAGGTTGCAGTTGTTTTGATTGGAAATAAGAAAGACTATCACTTCTCTATATCTTTTGAATAACTCTATTTAACTGATTGATAACATGGGGTCTGTAGGGGGACAACGTGTTTTCAATATATAAAACAAATTTTACCAAAGGAGAGTGTTGCATATGGCCAATACATATGTGCCTGCCTACAAGGGCTATATCGCGGACGTTCCGCAGGTCTGGTTCAAGCGCTGCGACGGCGAAGTGTTCCACTATGACGAGATCACTCAGGCTTCTGTGAACCCCCAGACCAACTTCACCGAGATCAATGCCGGTTGGTAGCTGTATCCCGTGGCTTATCTGCCCGGTCAGTCCACCATGGAGATTTCTATGACCTCTGGTCAGTTCAACGCCGAGCTGTTCGCGATGGCGAACAAGACCAAGTTCGCTGCGGACGCCAGCTTCACCACCTTCAAGACCGAAAACCTGACTCCCGACGCCACGACCCACAAGGTCACCCTGGCCGAGACTCCTGTGGATGGCTCTGTCGCTATTCGCGGTCTGGAGCTGACCACTGACTTCACCGTGTCCGGCAAGGAAGTCACCTTCACCAGTGAGACCATTACCGGCCCCGTCGAGATCTCTTACGAGTACACCGTTGCCGATGCTAACGTGATCAAGATCGATAACAAGTCTGCCGCTACCGGCGAGGCCGTCATGAAGTGGCCCGTGTACGGTGCTGGCGACGACTGCACTGACAACGCTGTGAAGGGCTATGTGGTGCTGCGGATGTATCGTTGCCGGGTCACTCAGATGCCTGGGTTCGACACCAGCTACAAGAGCGCGGCCACCAATGCCGTGACCTTCTCCGCTATGGACGCGAAGCGCGACGACGAGAAGATCTACGAGATCGCCTACATCGACGCCTAATCAACCAAACATCGTTTCTTGTAATAAGGATAAATTATAAGGTTATGCAAGGAACTCAAGGGGTTGCTGCATAACGCAGCAGCCCCTTTTTTATTACGTATAAGGAAAGAAGGATTTATATGCCAGTTATGAACAAAGATCTCCCGGAAGCGAAGGAGAATAATAAAAAGCTTCCTGCGAAACGTGCCCTGAAGAAGGAAATCCCTGACGAGGCTGAACTTGATAAAGAGATGCCGGAAGCCTCGGAACTTGACAAAGAAATGCCGGAAGCTTCTCCGCTTGATAAGCCTCAGCCTCCGCTTGTAGACCCGGAGAACATTATCCGGGTTGGCGACCAGGACATTGAGATCAAGCCGACGAAGCTGCTGTACCAGCGGAACAAGACTGCTGCAGCTTACCGGATTCTTGACGTATACCCTCTGCCCGACATCCTTGCGATGGATAAGGGCATTCTCGACCCGGAACGTGATGGCGATGCGATTGTGTTTGACTTCCTGACTGCTGTGTTCGACGACGGCAAGCTGGTGGCCAAGTATTATGACACAATGGACTCTGAAACCATTTATCGTGCGGTTCAGATCTTCAAGCGACTGAACCATATAGACGATAAGGAAGAGGCCTCAAAAAACCGGGCAGCCAAGGGGACGAGCAAATAAGCCTTGACGAGGCTGTAGCGCTGGTTGCTGTCTACCTTGGCGAAGCTGATGAATCGAAAATAAACGGAATGTCGATTCCGTTTTTCAATAATGTATTGGCGGCATTAGGCAAGCGCGTTAACTACGATGCCGTCGTGAACTATGCCGGCAACTCTTTCGCGAAGGATTCCTGGAAGCTGATTCAAGAGGCAAACCCGTTGGTAAAGCCGAAGAAGATCAGTTCCGGATTTATGGATCTGTTGAACAAGGCTGCGCCGAAGTCTGATGCTAAGACGCAGAAGATGCTGAAAGAGATTGACTGGGCGAAATAAGAGGTGATTTATATGAACCGTGCTTGTTTCTATTATGAGGCAATGATGCGCTCCTATGATAAGCTGATTAATGGCGAGTGTAGCCAGGAGTCTTTTATCCTGGCTGCCAAAGCCTTTGCTGCTTTACGGGAGCCTAACCCATTCAAGCGTTGCGAGGATGATACGCTGTTTTCGCAGAATGCAGCGATTCGTCCTTAGGCTGATACTAAACTTATTACTGCCGTAAAGGAGGAATCTTGATGAGTTATTTTGACGTGTTGAATAAAGCTTACGAGCTTGTGATTGTTACTGACGAACTTACTGCTATGTCTTATCTGCAACCATCATATAAAATGTTGCTTCGAGATAACGACATTCATTTGCCAGGTTATGATGCGGTTTCTAACGATAATGACCCTGAACTTTGGGAGGCTGTGAAGCTTGAGGTTGAAAAGCGGAACGCTATGTTTAACTTCATGAATCCGGTTGCGGAATGGGTTTATGCTGTTATCGCTAACGTTGTTGACCCAACAGTGACCAAGGAAGAAAACGAATTAATAAAGGACGTAATCGAATACATCAATACAAAAAATAAAAAAAAGAGAACACGCAAAAAGAAAGAAGAACCTGCTTCTGAAGAAACACAGGATGACAATATCTGATTTTGTTCGGCAGCTCAATGCTGCTTCCGAAGGAGAGTGATTTACTATGTAGGAGCGTTTAGAATACGAGATTTCCGTTAATATTACAAACAGCGGAGATGTTGATCGTTTGGTCGATGGTATGCGCCAGGTGGAAGCAAGCGTTGGGAAAGCCCAGGAAAAAATGGCTGCATTAACAGCCGAAGCTTCCAGAATGGGAGAAGCTGCCTTAAACAGTACAACACAACTTGCGGATGGTGCGAGTAAAGCGCAAGAAAAACTGGCAGCTGTTGCCCAAGAAACATAGCATATTGGCGAATCTGCCACTAATGGCACGCAGCTTCTCTCGATGAGCGCAGAAAAAATGGCAGAAAGAATAGCTTCCATGATGGCTAAAACAGAAGAGATGAAAAGTGGGTTTTAGTCTCCTGTAGCCAACTTAGAAGAAGATTCTTTACAGAAAATTGGATTTCTGCAATAGGCAATACAGAGACTTCAATCTCTATATAACAACGTTGCAAGCGCTACAAACGCGAGAGACAGAGATATAGCTGTAAGAGATTTCAATAGCACGTTATCGTTTGTTGGTTAGAGATAGGCTGACTTAAGGCAGGCGTAGAAGGCTGCGCAAGACTTATAGTCTGCAATAACTGGGACTTTTTCTCAGGAGTTTGCTCAAGGTATACAAACACATTTGCCAGCCATAAAGAATATGATTCGGAATGCATCTTCTACTTTTACTGAGATGTATGGTGTCAGAAAAGGAGAAGACAGAACTAGTCGCATTGTCGAAGCTTTAACATAGTCTGGTGGACTTGAGAACGCCAGATACCAGCAAATGTTATAGCAAGTAAGAAAAGGGGCTTCAAACCCACATGTGTTTTCTGATAGCAATATGGAAAAACTTGTAAGAGCGATGACATATGTGTATGCACCTGAGCATCAAAGAGGTATAGTTGGAACATATGACCCAAGTGCTGACGAAGCTGGCAAAGACAAGAGATTTGTCTTTGATTTAATGCCAAAACAGTTTGGGAAATATTTGGAATCGCATAGAAAAAGGAATACATTTGATACAACGCAAGCACGGCGACAAGAAGCATCTCAACAGCTTACTCCACTTGAAGTCGATAGATTATTTGGTATTATTTCAAATACACCATATATGATGGATGAAGCGCTTGATAGTGGATTATTGGTAGCAAATCGCGGTCACTATCATAGGAAAAGTGTAATTACGAGAGACGATGTAAATAGATTTGCAGGAAGAGTAGGAAGAACGTTTACATACGGAGCTGCTGGTATGCCAGCTTATGGCATCGATGATATTTTATCTTTA
>Ga0326511_10000242_pt1 | contig 46103 bp, 46 predicted proteins | sample 0_2496_0518_D_FD_203701 | JGI IMG/M metagenome (GOLD analysis project Ga0326511, IMG submission 203701) | Bovine rumen microbial communities from UC Davis, California, United States - 0_2496_0518 | ecosystem: Host-associated > Mammals > Digestive system > Stomach > Rumen | place: USA... | reverse complement strand
GATACAACCGATTCCATTATTTCTGATACCTCAGAAGAAACAGTTTCAGAAGAAGTCATCTGGCTGTATTCTTTTTCAGCAGTATTATTACAGCCGCAAAAAGTAAATTGCAGAGTAAGGATAAGAGCAGCTGCAAGAATTCTTTTTTTCATAAATAATCCTCCCACAGCCTTACTGCCCGCCGAAATTTCCCTGATTATAGGGATTATTTGGGTCATTGTTTATATTTGTAAGAAACGGATTATTAAGATCCATATCTCCATGATCTATATTCTGATCTGGAACAACCGGCTGAGAATCAGCAAAACTTGCGTTCGGGTCATAATACGAACCATCAGGAGATGAATTCTCTCCTTCTTCATATCCTGAATACGTAGCAAACGGGTCAGAATAGCTGTCCATAAGATTATTGCTAAAAACATCTCCGGCACTATAATCTATACTGTTATCACTAAGACCGTTATCGACTGTCGGATCGCCAAAAGTACCTATATCCTCAGGCTTTGCAAAAAGAGGCTTATAGCCGTGGATATTTCGTATTATAGTATCAATATTTATCCATGCCAGTAATAAAGCACCAATGAATATAATTGCAAGAATTATATATGTTGCAAGATGATCTGTATACAGAGAGGCAGGGTGACAGTCCGAAGGATTTTCCGCAATATAATATATTGAAATAATGTCGCCGGGCTCAAGTGTTCTGAGACTTTGATCTGTTTCATCAATAGTGGTGGTAAAATTCTTTACATCATCATTCATATCCGTACTGAACGCTATATCAAAAACATAATGTATAACAAAATCCTCATCAGTACCTATAGTATATGCTGTTTTGGTAAGTATTTCAGCTTCAGCCTCAGATGCCTGCATACGAAAATCTCTTGCTTCCTTGCTTGCATTATTAACATTCACAGAGATACCTATACATACGCCCATTATGATAACTGCAAGAATAACTAAAACTATAGGCGGAATACGAAATTTCTTCTTTTTTTTTGTTTCTGACTTTTCCATAAATCTGTACCTCCTGCATGACAATACGTTTTATATCCCACATTATAACACGATAAATCATAAAAGTGAACTACCCATTGTCTAAAGCCAATGGGCTTCCTGCTTCATCGTCCTCGTAACCTACTAACTCCACAGGCGTAAAATCGGACTGAACCGTCCCTACTCGTTATTTATCAAGCTAAAAGCCTTAATCCCTCCGAAAGAATATTTTTTGCAGCATTGACATCTCTGTCGTGAATTGTTTTGCAGCGAGGACATAACCATTCCCGAACAGATAAGTCTTTTGTTTCGGGATTCTTATACCCACAACATGAACATATTTGACTGCTTGGAAAAAATGTATTTATCTTTTTATAAATACAACCGTTCCACTGTGCTTTATATGCAAGCTGTCTCGTAAATTCATACCATGACACATCTGCAACGGATTTGTACTTATAAGATTATTATATCACAAATCTACGCTTTAGGCAACCTTAACCCACCGTCTATAGCCGGTGGGATTGCGGTTGCCATTTTTTCAATCAGCAATTACACATTCAGACCTTAAAAGCGGCTACTTGACTAATGAACGGAATGGCATTATAATTAGGTTATCTAAATTATTGATAATAAGGAGAATCAATTATGAAAACTTATAACATTACACTTCTCAAAGGTGACGGTATCGGGCCTGAGATCGTAAACGAGGCTGTAAAGGTACTGGATGTTACCGCAAAGAAATTCGGTTTTGAAGTAAAATATACCGATGCACTTCTTGGCGGATGTGCCATTGACGCAACAGGAGTTCCGCTCCCTCAGGAAACAATCGACAAATGTAAAGCAAGTGACAGTGTTCTTTTAGGTGCTGTAGGCGGTCCGAAATGGGATACTCAGCCCGGAAATAACCGCCCCGAAGCAGGACTTCTGGGTATCAGAGGAGCTTTGGGACTTTTCGCAAATCTCAGACCTGCTGTAATATTCGAACCGCTTCGTGATGCATCTCCCCTGAGAGCAGATATAATCGGTGACGCTATGGACATTATGATAGTACGTGAGCTTACAGGGGGCATCTACTTCGGAAAAAGAGGTAACTTTGAAGAAGACGGTATTCCTGCCGCTTATGATACCGAAAAATATAATGTTGAAGAGATACGCCGTATAGGAAGAGTTGCTTTTGATATGGCTATGAAAAGAAATAAAAAGCTCACAAGCGTAGACAAAGCAAATGTACTTGATTCCTCACGTCTGTGGAGAAAAACAATGATTGAGCTTTCGGCAGAATATCCGGAAGTAGAACTTAATCATCTTTATGTAGACAACTGTGCTATGCAGTTGGTACGCAATCCAAAACAGTTCGATGTTATTGTTACATCAAATATTTTCGGCGATATTCTCTCTGATGAAGCATCAATGATAAGCGGTTCTATCGGTATGCTTGCATCAGCAAGTCTTAACAGCACAAAACTCGGTATGTATGAACCTATACATGGTTCTGCTCCTGATATTGCAGGAAAAGGAATTGCAAATCCTCTTGCAACAATACTTTCAGTAGCCATGATGCTCCGCTATTCACTTGACGAACCTGCTGCTGCTGATGCTATCGAAAAAGCCGTTGCCGACGTTCTTAAAACCACAAGAACTCCTGATATATACACCGAAGGCACTAAAAAGGTTTCCACAACCGAAATGGGCGACGCTGTAGCTGCACTCATCAACTGATTCAATTTGCAATTAGTGGTTATTAAGCTTCAACACACTATCACAAAATAAATGACTGCTGCATTTTTGTATCTGTAGCAGTCATTTTTCATTCATCATATTTATTATTTGTCGGGGAGTCATATACAGTAAAATTATGTTTATCTTCGTCGGGAATATCAAGTTTTATTCCGTTTGACATTATTTGTAATGCCTTCTTTATCATAAATATTGCAAGACCTGCAAAAATAACAATAAATGCGGCAATCAGAAAAGTAAATCCTACCGAAGCCTTGACTACAGCCTGAGAGGGATTTTACGGGTCATAATATACTGTTATTGTTTCACCATTTTTAAGCCTTGAATCATTAACTCCGAAACCCTCGACGTGTATGGAATATTCTGTTCCGTCAACCTCATAATGTGCGGTAACATTATTACTTGACGATACGGGGTTATAGTGTCTTCTGTACGAATCAGATTTTTGAACATAATCAAGAGTTGCAGACACAGGCACATAAGAATTTACTTTAATGGTATTATCTGCAATAATATTGAATCGCATACCGTTCCGAGTACCTGACCTATTGGGTCACGGATAACTATATCGGCTTTGCTGTCAAATGATGTTGATGATTTATTCAGTAATACTATCTTACTGCCGTTGAAATAATTCAGAAATCCTGCGGCAGGATATACGTTAAGTGACGTGCCCCCGATTATAAGTACGTCTGCTTTTGCTATGGCACGGACAGCTTTTGTTACAGTAGCATCATCAAGCCCCTCTTCATAAAGAACAACATCAGGCTTTATTATGCCTTTGCATGTACATTTCGGTACGCCTTCACTTTCTGTTATCGCTGAAAGGTCATAGAATTTATGACACTTCATACAGTAATTCCTCAGTACCGAACCATGAAGTTCATAAACAGTCTTACTTCCTGCCATCTGATGAAGTCCATCAATATTTTGAGTAACAACAGCTTTGAGCTTTCCCATTTTTTCAAGCTTTGCAAGTGCATAATGTGCCTTGTTCGGCTTTGCTGATGTACATATCATCTTGTCACGGTAAAAGTCATAGAAATCCTGCGGTCTTGTCATAAAAAAGCTGTGACTGAGTATCGTTTCGGGAGGGTATTTGTATTTCTGATTATACAGACCGTCAACACTTCTGAAATCGGGTATTCCGCTTTCAGTCGATACTCCTGCTCCTCCGAAAAATACAATGTTGTCACTGTCCTCAATGACCTTTTTCAGTTCTTCATACATAACATCTGCACATCCTTTCAATTATTTTTTTACTCTTAATGGTTGAACAAAATTTTAATATCAGGCTGTTCCCTATGCATTCTGCGGATAGTAGCCTGTACAGAAATATAATCGTCTGCATAAAATACTCTTTTCAGAAGCTTTTCTGATGGAATAAGCCCTTCCTCAAGAGCTGTATTATCGATGAATGAATCTCCTGCTATAAAAATATTCTTCTCAGCAATGAAAAATCCTGCCATAGCCTTTGCTGCTCCGCTTATGTCAACTGCAAGTATACTTCCGTCTCCGAAAATATCAAACACCCATTTGAAATAATCTGTCATTATACTTTTTCCCTTGAATATACCTGCCGCACTTTTCTTTATTTCTGCTGAAGGCAAGGTTGAAGGCATAATTCCGTCATTTTTATCAGCAAGCCACAACACAGAAAGCACCTGTGCAGTAGAAATAAGTTCATATTTCGGCAGCAAGGGCAGAGCACCGCAGCATTCCGGCGTACATTGAGTGAGCAGTACTTTTTTAATGATAAGAGGGTCTTTTCCTTCATTTGAAAGCTGAGTACATATTCCATCTTCACTGCCGAAAATAATTTTTCTGCCGTATACAAATTTCGCAAAATCGGTAAGATTTTTTTTAAGAATATGACTGCAGCCTGTATTTATCAAAATATTTCCGTATTTTCTGTGTTCAAGCAAAAATACATTTATCGGTAATGTCTTTTTACCTTTATCGCATTTGCGGAACAATTCATTATAATCAAATTCCTCTTTTCCGCAGTTATATTGTTTAAAACTGACTATTTTATCCATTTCATACACTCCGTTTTCATTGCGTCAAACACAACAAGCTTTTAGACTATAAAGGGTCAATTTTTGATACAGCAGTATAAAGCTCATGCCTTACTACTTATAATCTTATAAATATTCAACAAAAATGTCAATACCCATTTGTAAGATTTTCGGTATTTCACATATGTACCATAAAAAAACAGTTGAAAAAGTTACAGTTTTTTGATATTATTAAAATGGTTTTTTTAAATTTTTAAATAAATAACAAAAAGGAGAGGGATATTATGTCAAAAAAATCAGTGTGGCATAAACGTCTGACAGCTGCTTTGGCAGCAGGTGCTATGCTTGTAACACTTCCGCTCGCCGGCTGTAATCAGACAAATAACGAAAAAAGCGATGATACATCCAAAGCTTCCGAAACTGTATCAGAAACCACCGAATCAGTACCTGAAACTAAATTCGGTGACGGCATAGTTGCTCAGTCAAAAACATATAAGATCAAATATTCTGTTATGGAATATCTTCTGAATTATATGTTCGCAAATTTCTACAACAACTACGGCTCAGACAACTCTTTTGATACTTCAAAGGATCTTAAACAGCAATATTACAACGAAACAGAAAAAACATCATGGTTCGATTATTTCACACAGACAACGAAAAATTATCTTACTCAGGTAATGGTATTTTCCGAGGGTGCAAAGGAAAACGGAATAAAACTTTCCGAAGAAGATGAAAGCACTCTTAGTTCAGGGTTTGATATGATGGCATCTGTAGCGGCAACATCAAGCATGACTGTCGATGAATTCATAAAAAAGACCTACGGCACCCATGTTACAAAAGAGGATGTTGAGGAAATTCAGAAAATGACCATACTTGCCCAGAATTACAATAACTACCTTATGGACAATTTCCGCTATACCGACGCACAGTATGAAGAGTTCTATGAAAATGATAAGAATAAATATCGTCAGGCAGATTTCCTTGCATATTCTTTCCCATATACAGCAGATACAACTGATGAAGAAAAAGCTAAACTTAAAGAATATTCCGATGGTCTTGCAAACTGTAAGGACGAAAAGGAATTCAAGACCTATATAACCAATTATCTTAAAGATAACAGAAATCTTGTGTCCATTCCTTCCGAAAGCTCAGAAAGCTCAATAACAGAGGCTGAATTCAATTCCGCTGTTGACGCACAGGTAAATGCTGCTGTAAATACAGCAGTAGCATACAATGATACCAATGACGCATACAAGTGGATATTCAGCGAAGACAGAAAAGTAAACGATACTCTTTCAATAGATGTAAATAACGCATATAATGCTATAATGATCATAAAGCCTATCTACCGTGACGAAACAAGTACAAGAGATATTCGCCATATACTTATCACATCAGAAACAGAAGGCTCTGACGAGGCTGCAAAGAAAAAAGCCGAAAGTATTCTTCAGGAATGGCAGGATGGTGTTTCTGACGAAGATTTCTTCTCCGAGCTTGCTTCAAAGTATACAGAAGATCCGGGTTCAAAGGGCAGCGGCGGACTTTATAAAAATGTAAAACCCGGTGAAATGGTTGCTGAATTCAATGACTGGATGTTCGATGCAAAACGCAAAATAGGCGATACAGGTATAGTAAAAACAACTTACGGATATCATATCATGTATTATCCTGGTCCCGGTCTTAAAGCATGGCAGGTTTCCGTTGACGAAGATGCAAGATACAAAGACCTCGAAAGCAAATATGAGGAAATGAAAACCACTTATGCGATAGAGTTCGATGATGATGCTATTGCAAATATGACCATAAAAATGCCTGAAACTTCCTCAACAGATACAGACAGTTCTGAAGAGTGACAGAAAAGTAACTATAATAAAGGAGTTGCCGTATACCACGCAGGTACAGCGGTAACTCCTTTTTATCAAAAAATAAATTTTTACTATATGGAGGAAAATAGTATGTCAAAAGTAATTATAATGGATCATCCGCTGATAAAACACAAAATATCTCTTCTTCGTGACGAAAATACAGGAACAAGGGATTTCCGTATTCTTGTTGAGGAGATAGCAATGCTTATGGGATATGAAGCACTCAGGGATCTGCCGACTGAGCTTGTATCGGTAAAAAGTCCTGTAGCAGAGTCAATGCAGCCTATGTTATGCGGAAGAAAGCTTGCTGTTGTACCGATACTTCGTGCAGGACTGGGTATGGTAAACGGTATACTTGCACTTGTTCCGTCAGCTAAAGTTGGTCATATAGGACTTTATCGTGATGAAGTGACCCATGAACCACACGAATATTACTGCAAGCTACCAGAAAATATAGACGAAAGGCTTGTTATACTCCCCGATCCTATGCTTGCAACAGGAGGCTCTGCAATACAGGCTGTTGATTTCATCAAGGCAAAAGGATGCACAAATATAAAATTCATGTGCATTATAGCAGCACCCGAAGGACTTGAAGCTCTTAAAAATGCACATCCCGATATTGATATTTATGTCGGCAACCTTGATGATCATCTAAACGATGCGGCATATATTGTTCCGGGGCTTGGAGATGCAGGCGACAGAATTTTCGGTACGAAATGAAGTCTGTTCTTAGATAAATTTCACACTTTAGCTCTTTAAAATAATACATTATTAATTATTGAATATTATCCACAAAAATGATATAATACACTCAGAATTTTTCTTGTTTGCAATAATACATTTTTAAGGAGAATTGTATGGACTATGATTTTCTCGCTATAAACTTATTCCCTATCATAGGCAGTCTTTTTCTTATAATATTTCTTTGGCGGAATTCAGACCTTACCAAAAACTTGAAACTGACATTCTATGTACTTTTAGCTGTTGCAGATACTGAGCTTGTAACATATAATCTGGAAGTTCTTCTTCCTTCCACTGCCTGCGACCCTATATTCATGACAATAGTGACCTGTATAGGATATATACTGCGAACTTGTATGCTGTATCTGCTTATACTGCTTATTACCCGTGAGGATTACAGCAAAAAAACAAAGCATCTTCTTCTTATACCTCTTGCTGTAAATGCCTTGTTTTCGGTTTCAGGATTTTTTACAGACCTGTCATATTCATACGACGAAGCAAAGATATTCCACAGAGGCCCTCTTGGCTGGACATCCCATGTTATAATGCTGCTGTATCTGATAATAATAATCGTTCTGCCTTTGAGCAAAAAACATAAACGCCGGCGTTTTGAACAGGCTGTAATATTTGAAACAGCACTTATGATCACTTTCGGGGCATTTGCCGAATCACTTCTCGGCAGTCTGGTATCAATGAGGATAGCAATAACCGCATCCATTATTTTTTACTATATGTTCTTTCAGTCTGCATATTATCGTGAGGATATTACTAAGAAACAGTTTGAACAGGCAAAAATGTTTGAACGCTTTTCATATCAGGTAGTAACAGCTCTTTCAAGTACAGTAGATGCAAAGGACTCCTATACAAACGGTCATTCGCAAAGGGTAGCAGATTATTCAAAAGAAATTGCGGGCAGATTGGGTATGGATGAAGATTTCATCCGTGATATATATTTCATGGGGCTTCTCCACGATATAGGTAAAATAGGTATTCCCGACAATATAATAAATAAAAAGGGAAAGCTTACCGATGAAGAATACAGCATAATCAAAACTCATCCCGCAATAGGCTCGGAAGTTCTTAAAAAAATAACCGAAATGCCCGGTCTTTCTTGCGGTGCAAGATGGCATCACGAAAGATATGACGGAAAAGGTTATCCTGACGGTATCAAAGGAACTGATATTCCTATTGAAGCAAGAATTATTGCTGTTGCCGATGCATATGATGCCATGTCATCAAAAAGAAGCTATCGTGACGCAATGCCTCAGGCTGACATACGCAAAGAAATAGTACGGGTAAGAGGTACACAGCTTGACCCCGAAATTTCTGACATAATGATACAGATGATAGACGAAGATGTAAACTACGATATGCGTGAAAAGCCGCAAGATATTGATGCAATTCAGTTGTCATCATAAATAACTCAAACAAAAAAGGTTGCTGCACCCGAAGGTGTAACAACCTTTTGTTTTTACTCAGCTTACAGCAAGCCTCTTTCTTACTTCTTTTAAAATATTGGTATCATTCTCGTGACGGCACATTTTCATAGCTTCATCCAGACTTACCCATAAATAATAATCTATTTCGCTGGGCTGAAGACTTACTATACTTTTGTCGGCACGGGCAAGAAAAAATACTGCTGTTTTTCTTATCTTGCCGAAAGGGCGATAACTGCTTGTCTGTCGGAATCCGGGTATGATCTCTACACTTAGACCGGTTTCCTCTTTAATTTCCCTGAGAGCAGTCTGCTGTTCATTCTCCCCCATTTCTATATGACCTTTTGGAAAAGTCCAGCATTTGCCGTTATGATTTTTTACAAGTAGTATTCTCACATCGTTTTTTTCATTCAGGCGATAAATTACTGCTCCGCATGACTTTTCATAGATACAGTTTATCTTTTTGTACTTCAGAGAAGTCATCGAGAGTCTTTCCACTATATCGGGTTCATAGAATACTTCTTCGGCAGGTGATACAACTAAACGTGTCTGATTACTTGTTTCACCTATTGCTGCTGCTATTACAATACAGTCTATAGTTCCATGAAGCTCCGAATCAGTCACTATATATACCTGACGGCTGTCACGGCTTCCTACGATAAATCCTGAATATAATTTCTTTTCGGCAAGAGTGCCGAATATCTCAACTGTTACATTTTTACCGAGCATAACGGCACACCTCACTGTTCAAAAATCTGATTACTTGAGTATCGTTTTAATCTCGTCAACACGAATCTGTGTATTTGCGTTCATTATACTGTTAAGCACCAATACATCTGTATATTTATTTTTCTTTATATAATCGAGCACATTTCCTTCATAAAATGTCGGATCAACTATATACACTTCATCAAAATTACTTACTGTAAACGGGGCAAATGCACATCCGTAAGAATCTTTTATTATACAAAGTTTTCTTCCGGTTTTAAGTGATGTCTTTATATGCATATACGGGTTATTTCCCCATATAAACGCACTATATGCATTTGAACCTTCCGCAAATGTTGCAATAAGCGGCACATCCTCTGGTTCGGATTTACCGTTTTCAAGGAGTGTACAGGTATAACTTCCGGGTATTTTGTAATATTTTACAAAATCGGGATTTGCTGCAAGTACCTTATTTCCTTTGGTACTTTGTTCTGTACGGGTCGCTGCCGAAAGCGAACCGAGGAAATTTTTGATCTCACCTGTAGAAAGAGTCTTTACATCAATGGGAGTAACGCCTGCTGATTTACAAAATTCCGTGTATGCATAATATGCACCCAGACCTGTCCAGTTATGATCTGTTTTGAAATATATGTATTCGTCTTTATGCTGTTCAAGTGCGGAGAATACATCAATCGTAACTATATCACTGCCATATGATTTATAAGCAGTAGTGACATTTGATTTTTCATCATTTCCAAGTTTCTTGTAATTATCGGGCAGTGCATAATAACCGTGTGTAGGTACGATCATATTATACACCTTTACATCCTTACCGAGTGAATTCTTTATAGACGATACCACATCGGTATATTTTTTTGCACTGTCATCTGTTCCATAGAATATTTCATAACCCTGTTTATCATAAATAAACACATTTCCATCGAATTCTCCCTTTATTTCCTTTGCAGGAGCCGAAGACTGCTGAATTTTGCTTTCCTGCTGAGATTTTTCGGAGTTTTCTGACGTTTCGGAAACTTTTGTGCTTTCAGACTGCTGAACACTTGTCTGAGAAACCTCACTTGAAGATTCTGAAGTTTTTTCATTCTTACCCGAAAATACTCCAAGATATGCACACACTCCGACTGCTGCTGCAAGAACAACTAAAACAATGACAGCAATAATTATAGCCTTCTTTTTTCCGTCATCTCCTCTGCGATTTCTGCGGTATCCTCCGTAACCGCCGTAGGAGCCGGAACGATACGAACTGTATCCGTATGATGATCTTCTGCTCATTTCTATCCCTTTCATTGATTTATACTTACATATGGTATATTATAAATCATACTCACAAAAATTACAATTCTACAATAACACAAACTTATTTGATTTTTTCCGAAATATTTATAAACACTGCCCACTTAATCAATGTAACGCAAAATACCTCTTGACAAATAATACTACGTATAGTATAGTATATCACAAAGGGAGGTATTTATATGGATACACAACTAAAACGAGGACTTCTTGAAATATGCGTTCTTGCCGCAATAAAAAATGAGGACTCCTACGGATATAAAATAATCCGTGATATAAAACCATATCTTACAATATCTGAATCAACACTGTATCCCATTCTTAAACGTCTGCATATGTCAGGCATGATAAGCGAATATTCTATAGAGCATAACGGCAGACTTCGGAAATATTATCATATCAATGATTCAGGTCTTGACAGACTGGAGGAATTCGATGATGAATGGCAGAAGATCGTCGCAATATATAAATTTGTGAAAAGGAATGATTAACATGAATAAACAGGAATTTCTTACAGAACTCAAAAAAAAGCTGAAAGGACTTGCTCCCGATGAAATAGCAGGCTCAATAGAATATTACGGTGAAATGATCGATGACGCAATGGAAGATGGAATGTCCGAAGAAGAGGCTGTTGAGTCGTTGGGTGATATTGATGATATAGTAAGTCAGATAAGAGGTCAGGAACGTACATCCTCTTCTCCTCATAAGCCTGAACCGTCTGTTTCTTACGAACCCACTGAAAATGTTATGCCTGATGACAATAATAAAAAAGGTACCAACGTTGTATTGATAATAATACTGATCATAGTGGGTATTCCCTTGGGAATTGGTGTTATTTCAACAGTATTCGGTATCTATACGGGTATGTGGGGAACTTTGGTAGGTCTTTACGCATCGGCTGTGGGTATAGGTATTTCAGGTGCGGCTCTTATAATATCCTGCCCGTTTATACAGTCAGGACTTCCCGAAATACTTGTTCAATTCGGCGTGGGATTTATTCTTTTAGGTCTTTCCATACCGTTTTTTATGCTTTGTAATCTTATCGCAAAGGGTCTTGTGGAACTTGCTAAACTTATTATAAGTTTGATTCAAAAACTGATAAAAGGAGTAAAAAAATATGAAAACATCATCTAAAATAGCTCTTATCATATCCGGAATACTTTTTATAGGAGGATGTACAGCCGCTGCTGTGGGTGCTGCTATGGTGAATTTCAATTTTTCAAATTTTAAAAATCACGAATATACTCAACATACAATGGGAGTAACACAAAGCTTTGAAAAACTTGATATATACACCATAGATGATGATGTGATATTTGTTAAATCTGATGATAATACCTGCATCATCAATTATTATGACAGCGATAAAACAAAATACAATATAGATTGTTCAGATAACACTTTGAGTATCAAAGAAGAAGGTCATGACTGGTTTAATTTTAATCTTTTCGGTTTTTCTTCTGACCATTCTGTAGAAATATATCTCCCCGAAAAAGAATATGAAATACTTACACTCACAACAGTGAGCGGTGATGTTTCTTTAAAAAAAGACTCAGAATTAACCTTTAAGGAACAAAAAATCAATACCACAAGCGGAGAAGTCAATTTCTTTGTTAACGGGAAAAAAGGTTATGTTGAAACTGTAAGCGGTGATGTCTTAATTTCAGGGAAAACAGATTCATCATTTGACGTGAATACGGTAAGCGGAGATATTTCACTTACTGACCTTAACTGCGGCATTCTTTCCGTAAATACTACAAGCGGAGATACCGTAATGAAAAAAACCGATGCCAAAGAAATTTCAGTCAAAAGCGTAAGCGGAGATATAACCGGAGAAATTATAGGCAAAAAAGATATAAATATAAATACAGTAAGCGGAGATATTAATATTCCTCAGTCTTTCACCGGAGAAGCAAAACTGAATATAGAAACCGTCAGCGGAGATATTAAACTGGCGTAAACAGACTAAAACCGTAATTAATTTTACGGTTTTTCTCTATTTAAAGTAATAAAGTGTTGTAATTCGGAAAAAAATGCGTTATAATTGGTATTGTTGGTTATTATATTTGCATATGAATTATAATGACATTATTGCAGCAGCTTTGTAAAATAACTGAAATACGGAGGAAGTAAAAATGAAAAAAGGCGAACTCGTATCATTCCGCCCCGATATAAAAGTGGTAGATTGTACTATCCGTGACGGTGGACTGGTAAATAATTTTGAATTTACAGATGATTTTGTCCGTGACCTTTACAAGACAAATATCAAAGCAGGTATTGATTATATGGAATTCGGCTATAAGGCTGATAAGGATGTATTTGATGAAAGTAAATTCGGAAAATGGAAATTTTGTACGGATGACGATATACGTTCTATTGTCGGTGATAACGATACAGATCTGAAAATTTCCGTAATGGCTGATGTAGGCAGATGTAATTTCAGACGTGATATAGGGGATAAGGCAAACAGCCCCGTTGATATGGTGCGTGTTGCTACATATATCAATACTATCCCTGCCGCACTTGAAATAGTTGACTACTGCCATAACAAAGGCTATGAAACTACTGTAAATATCATGGCTGTTTCAAAATCAAATGACAGCGACCTTGATGACGCTCTTACTATTATCGGTCAAAGCTGTGTTGATGAAATATATATCGTTGACAGCTACGGCTCACTATACCCTGAACAAATGCGTAGACTTGCTGAAAAATATCTTGAATGCGGTGAAAAGCATAACAAAAAAATAGGCATACACGCACATAATAATCAGCAGCTTGCTTTTGCCAATACTATCGAAACTCTTACAATGGGTGTAAGCTATCTGGATTCAACTGTAAGCAGTCTTGGCAGAGGTGCAGGAAACTGTCCTACAGAGCTTCTCCTTGGTTTCCTGAAAAACCCGAAATATCACATCACACCAATACTTAAATTTATAGAACATCATATCAATAAACTCAAAGAGGACGGAGTTATATGGGGTTATGACATCCCCTATCTCCTGACAGGCAGACTTAATCAGCATCCACGTGACGCTATACAGTTCACAGCTGATCACCGTACAGATTATGCCGATTTCTACCAGTATCTTTACGATAAGGATTCATTCTGATAAAAATAAACCATCAGGAAAGGAGCAGCTGCCATGATACTTGAACAGCTTCTTACAAGACTTAACTATACCGTTGCTGCCGGAAGCACTGAAATAGAAATATCCGATGTCATTTATGATTCCAGAAAGGTCATAAAGGATTGTGTATTTGTATGTCTTGTGGGTTCCGCCTTTGACGGTCATGAATATGCCGCAGATGCGGTAAAAAAAGGAGCCGCCGCTGTTGTTGTAAGCCGTGATACAGAGATCGCAAACGCAACAGTCATAAAAGTGGATGATACAAGAAAGGCTCTTGCATTTATGTCAGCTGAATATTTCGGCAATCCGGCAGACACTCTCACTACTATAGGTATCACAGGCACAAAGGGTAAGACTACCACTGCCTCAATGATACGCTCCATACTCGAAAAGGGTAACATAAAAACAGGTGTTATCGGTACACTCGGTATCATCATAGGCGATAAGCTTATCAAAACAAATAACACTACTCCTGAATCATATGAAATACAAAAGGCTATGCGTCAGATGATAGATGAAGGCTGTAAATGCTGTGTCATGGAAGCATCGTCACTCGGACTTAAATGGCATCGTACAGACGGATTTATTTTCGACTATGGAATATTCACTAATTTTTCCCATGACCATATAGGCGGTGTGGAGCATCCTGATATGGATGATTACCGATACTGCAAATCCCTGCTTTTCAGACAATGCACAACAGGCATTATGAATATTGATGACCCTGCTTATAAAGATATGCTGAAAGATCATACCTGTGCTGTCGAAACCTACGGCTGTGATGAAAATGCCGCCCTTCGTGCGACTGATGCAAAACTGCTTTCACGTCCGGGCTATCTTGGAGTACATTTTAAAGTAAGCGGTAAACTTTCTATGGAAACAGATGTAGCGATTCCCGGAATGTTCACCGTACACAACGCTCTTGCTGCCATTGCTGTATGCAGTCATTTTAAATTAAGCGAACAGACCATATATGACGGTCTTAATGAAGTAAAGGTAAAGGGACGTGTCGAAAGTGTACCTGTACCTGGAAATTATACACTTCTTATAGATTATGCACATAATGCTGTAAGTATGGAAAATGTACTTTCCACACTAAGAGAATATAAGCCTCACAGACTTATAACAATGTTCGGAGCAGGAGGAAACCGTCCCCGTGACAGACGTTTTGAAATGGGAGAAATATCCGGTAAGCTTTCCGACCTTTCAGTAATTACAGAGGATAATTCAAGATACGAAGATGTTGAGAATATACTCGCGGATATAGAACAGGGTATAAAACCCACAGGCGGAGCTTATGTCAAAATAAGTGACCGTACCGATGCAATACGCTATTGTATCGAAAATGCCGAAGACGGTGATATAATCGTACTTGCCGGCAAGGGTCACGAGGACTATATGGATAAGCTCGGTAAAAAGAGCCATTACGACGAAAGAGAAATCATTGCACAAATTCTCTCGGATATGAAAAATTAAGGAGGAACGTGTTATGACTTCAGTTACAGTAAAAGAAATTGCAGAAATTACCGGTGGAAAGCTTCTTTGCGGTGATCCCAGTATAATCATAGATAATGTTCAGTATGACAGCCGTAATGTAAAAGAAGGTTCATTATTTGTTCCTATCGTTGGGGAAAAAGTGGATGCACATAAATTCATTCCCCAATGTCTTGAAAACGGTGCCGCTTCATTTTCTCAGTATGATGATACATTTGATGGTACAAAACCAATAATTAAAGTTGACAACACTATTTCAGCATTACAGAAACTTGCTTCATGGCAGAGGTCACAATTTCCTGATCTGCATTTTATAGGTGTTACCGGCAGTGTAGGCAAAACAAGCACAAAAGAAATGATCGCGGCGGCTCTTTCCGGCGGTTTTGATGTAATGAAAACTCCCGGAAATAAAAACAGTCAGATAGGTATGCCCTGCACTATGTTTGATATTGAGGCTAAAAATCAGGCGGCAGTCATTGAAATGGGTATGTCCGAATTCGGTGAAATGGACAGGCTTTGTGATGTTGCACACCCGAATATCGCTGTTATGACAAACATAGGAAAGGCACATATTGAAAACCTCAAAACTCAGGAGAATATCCTTTCAGAAAAATTCAAAATAACAAAACATTTTACAGATGATGATGTTCTTTTCATAAACGGAGACGACCCGCTTTTAAAAACGCTTTACGGCAAACAGCATTTCCGTACAATAAGTTTCGGTTTTGGAAAAGACTGCGATTATTATGCCGAAAACATCAGTACAAAAGGTTTTTCAACCGAATTTGACTGTATTTACAGCAATAAGACCGTACATTTTTCAATTCCTGCACTCGGAGAGCATAGTGTAAAAAATGCCCTTGCCGCTATCGCAATAGGAAGAACATTAGGACTTAGTGATGAACAGATACAAAGTGGTCTTTTGACTTATAAAAATGCCCCCATGCGTCAGCAGATATATCAGCTTAGTAAGATCACGATAATTGATGACAGCTATAATGCAAGTCCCGAGGCTACAAAAGTTTCACTTGATGTACTTAAAAGTATTTCAAAGGGCAAAAGCATTGCAGTTCTTGCAGACATGCTTGAACTTGGAGAACAGGCAGCATCAGAACATTACGGCGTAGGAAAACACCTTGCAGAACTTGGTATTGATATTCTGTTTACAGTAGGGACTCTTTCTGAAAATACGGCTGAGGGTGCGGCTGAAAACGGATGCGGAAATGTACACATATTCAAAACAAATGAAGATGCCTATAATTCGCTTCACCAAGCTCTCGAAAGCGGTCTGATAAACGAGAATTGTACGATTCTGGTAAAAGGTTCAAGAGGTATGCATACGGATGAAATAGTAAAAAAACTTCTTGACGAATATAAATAAAAAAATATCCCCTTTAAAGCATTTAAAAAGCTTTAAAGGGGAATTTGTTTTTTTAAATAACTTCACCGTTTACACGTATTTCACAATCACTGCGGTTTATAGCACAGAAAAGACTTCTTGCAGATGCTTTGAATATGCCATGTGATATACCGACACCGAAAAGTGTATTGCCGTCAGGAGCTTTTACCTGCATATAGCATACAGCCTTTGAGTCAGACCCCTGAGAAACTGAATGTTCTTTATATGACTGAATCTCAAATCCTGTTATGCCTACAGCCTTGAGGGCATTTGAAAGTGCATCGATAGGCCCGTTGCCTTCACCATATATTTCAATATCACGGTCAGCCTTTACAAGATGTACCGTACCTTTAAAGGTAGCCTCATTTTCTCCTATATTATTTACAATATGCTTTACGAGCCATATTTTCTGAGGAATATCAATATAATTCTTATTGAATACGTCCATCAGGTCAGAAGGAGAAAGTTCTTTTCCCAGACGGTCACTTTCAGCTTTTGCAAGTGAACCGAATTCGGGGTGCATTGCCTTGGGCAGTTCATAGCCATAAACATTTTCCATAATGAATGCAGCTCCGCCCTTACCAGACTGAGAATTATAGCGTACTATAGCTTCATACTGTCTGCCTACATCAGCGGGGTCAATAGGAAGATACGGTATCTCCCACTTATCGCTGCCTGTAGCTTTTACATAGTCAAAGCCTTTCTTTATAGCATCCTGATGTGAGCCTGAGAACGCTGTAAATACCAGATCACCTACATACGGCTGTCTTTCACCTATTTTCATCTGAGTACAGCGTTCATATATTTCCTTATACTTGGGAAGATTACTGAAATCAAGTTCGGGGTCAACGCATTGAGTATACATATTCAGACCTACAGTAACTATATCGAGATTGCCTGTACGCTCACCGTTTCCGAAAAGTGTACCCTCTATTCTCTGAGCACCTGCCAGCATAGCAAGCTCAGCACAGGCAACACCTGTACCTCTGTCATTATGGGGATGTACACTTATTATAGCTGCCTCACGGTTTTTGAGATGCTTTATGAAATACTCTATCTGATCTGCATAGGTATTAGGGGTACACATTTCCACAGTATTCGGCAGATTGAGTATTATCGGATTTTCCCTTGTAGGCTGAATGACATCCATAACAGCCTCACATATTCTTACAGAATTATCAACCTCTGTACCGGAAAAGCTTTCGGGAGAATATTCCAGACGGAAGTTTGTATCTCCTTCATAACTGTCTATCAGTTCTTTTATAAGCTTTGCACCCTCAACTGCAATATCAATAACACCATCCATATCCTTTTTGAATACGACTTTTCTCTGAAGTGTTGAAGTAGAGTTATAAAAATGAACTATTACATTTTTTGCACCCTTGACAGCTTCAAAAGTTTTTCTTATCAGGTGTTCTCTTGCCTGAACAAGCACCTGAATCGTAACATCATCAGGAATATGACCGCCGTCAATAAGCTCACGGCATATTTCATATTCTGTATCACTTGCGGACGGAAAACCTATTTCAATTTCCTTAAATCCCATATCAACAAGTGCATGGAAGAATTCGAGTTTCTGTTCCATATTCATAGGTGTAACAAGAGCCTGATTGCCGTCACGAAGATCGACACTGCACCATATAGGAGCCTTTGTTATTGTATTATCGGGCCACTCTCTTTTTTCCATTTTAATTTGCTGAAACGGAATATACTTTTTAAATCCCTTTTCCATGATCCATACCTCCAATTGATTCTGACCGTAATTCATAAAGACGAATGAAGAAAAATTCATCAAAAAAACCGCCCCATGTCCAAAAGGACAAGGGACGGGCATAAAGCTCGTGGTACCACCCAGATTCAGACACTAAAAAGTGTCCCTCAGCAGATCTCCGACAAGATCCCGACCTTTAACGCTGTCTTGCGTACTGTCCTACATATCAGACAGTCAACTCAGGAACGAGCTATACATACAACCCGTGACACTGTCTTACACCAGCCGACAGTTCTCTTTGCACACAAAGCGGTATCTTTTTTCCTTCAAAGTCTTTATTATATTCATATATTAACATTATATACAAGTTACACAAATTTGTCAAGACCCGAATTCAATAGTTAATTAGATTTGGTTTAAAGGGGGTAACAGTACGGAAATTGTTTACTAAATTCTTTTCATCAGAATCAAGTTCAATAAAATCTCTTTTTATAGGTTTTTCATCATAAAACGGTTTACTGTAATTCTTTATCAGGTCAGTTGTGCTTTTAAGCAAAAATGTATCATCCGGAACAACGATTCTGTTTGTTTCAAATTTTGATGTATCCTTTAATTTCATTTTTATTCTCCTTAACACAAAATATACATCCATTCGTCAAACAAGCACATTATAACACAAATTCATCTATTTGTCATCATTTTTCCGCAAAAAATAACTGTACAGACCGGCAAAAATCTGTACAGTTATAAATTTAATCTGTTGTCTGCATGAAATCATAATTTTCATATTCAAATGCATCATTATCCTCGTCATTCGGGTCTGCCTTTCCTCTGTGAATATATCCTTCACTGAGGCTTTGCAGCTGTGAAATTGCCTTCATCAGTTCTTCACGGCAATCTCCGTACTGATCATTTCTTTTATCCAGCATTTCTATTCTGCTCAGATATGCAAGATACATACTTTTATTCTGCGAAGATGAATTATTCATTATATCATCTTTCATCTGTGCAATTTTTTCATCGGAAAAATATCTCATATACCCATCCGCCTTCTTTAAATATAAATAAGCATAAAGCGACAGGAAATCATCCTGCCGCTTTGAATTAGTTTTGTTTTATTCAATATTCTCTGTCTTAACTCTGTTCATTCTGCAATAATGTCTGATATAGGAATTATCCTTTGAACAGCGTACACGGAGAGTTCTGTTAGAACCATTGAATGCGTTCTCTTCGATTGATGTGATAGTATCAGGAAGAACGAGTGTTCTAAGGTTAGCACACTTACTGAATGCACCATACTCGATAATTTCAAGATGCTGCGGGATATTCACTGTTTTAAGTGCCGAGCATCCTGTAAATGCACCTGCTCCGATAACTGTTACAGCTTCGGGAATATTTACAGTCGTAAGGGATTCACACCAGCTGAATGCATTCTTTCTGATGTCCTTAACACTCTCAGGAACAACAACCTTTGTAAGTGCACGGCATCCGCTGAATACGTTCTCAGGAAGTTCTTCAACACCATCTGGAATAACGATCTCGGTAAGAGACTCACAGTTAAGGAATGCGTGTTTTCCAAGACCCTTTACATTCGGTGGAATTATAAGCTCCTTAAGGCTTTCACATCCGCTGAATGTACTCTGTCTTATTCTCTTGATAGTTGAGGGCAGGTTCACTGTAGGAAGTTTTGTACATCCAGTGAATGCACCTCTGCCTATCTCCTGAAGACCCTCTTTCATTTTTATAGTAATAAGTTTTGTACAGCCTTCAAATGCCTTGTCACCTATCTTTATAAGTGATGTAGGCAGGTCAACAGACTCAATATTATCTTTCTTTGCAAACGCTGAATCTTCAATTACCTGATAACCCTCAGGAATAACTACATTAACGCCTGCATTTTTGTTAGCATCGTCCTTTGTATATACCTTCGCACCAACAGGCACTTCAATAGCACCAACAGCAGGACTGTCCTCGGCAGGAGTCGGTGTATTATCCGGAATGGGTGCATTTGAAGGAATCGCTGATACCGGTTCATCCGGAATAGGATCGTTTGAAGGTATTACCGGTGCGGGTGCGGGTGCTGCTGCAGGAGCAGGAGCTTCAGGCTGCGGTGCAGGTGTCGGCTCGGGCTGTACAGGAGCTTCGGGCTGTGTAGGCATTTGCTGATTCGGCATCTGCTGATTCGGCATCTGCTGATTCGGCATTGGCTGTCCCCATGGATTATATCCCCAAGGCATCTGCTGATTCGGCATCTGTTGGTTTGGCATTTGCTGATTCGGCATCTGCTGTCCCCATGGATTATATCCCCAGGGCATTTGCTGATTCGGCATCTGCTGATTTGGCATCTGCTGTCCCCACGGATTATATCCCCAGGGCATCTGCTGCTGTCCATCAGGCTGATTCGGCATCTGCTGTCCCCACGGATTATATCCCCAAGGCATCTGCTGATTCATATTCGGATTCATATTCGGGTTCTGCTGTGCATCGGGTGCTGCCGGCTGTTCCGGCTTCTTCTGCTCAGTTTCCTCTGTAAAGTCGAATACAGGTGATTCGGGTTTGAACTCTTTAGCAGGTTCTTCCTTCTTTTCTTCAATTTCATCCGAGAAATCAAATACAGGTGATTCGGGTTTGAACTCTTTAGCAGGTTCTTCTTTCTTTTCTTCAATTTCATCTGAGAAATCAAATACAGGTGATTCAGGCTTAAATTCTTTAGCAGACTCTTCTTTCTTTTCCTCTGTCTCGTCTGAGAAATCAAATACAGGTGATTCAGGCTTAAATTCTTTAGCAGACTCTTCTTTCTTTTCCTCTGTCTCGTCTGAGAAATCAAATACAGGTGATTCAGGCTTAAATTCTTTAGCAGACTCTTCTTTCTTTTCCTCTGTCTCGTCTGAGAAATCGAATACAGGTGATTCGGGTTTGAATTCTTTAGCCGGCTCTTCTTTCTTTTCTTCAATTTCATCTGAGAAATCAAATACAGGTGACTCTGGCTTCTTTTCCTCCGTTGCAGCCGCCTGATCCGGCAGCTGTGAAGGCAATACAAAACCTTCTTTATTATCTCCTGCAGGTTTTTCCCACATATTCTCGTCTGAGCTGCCCTGATCTTCCCAAACCGGACTGCCTCCTACAAGAAGAGGAATACCCTTTCCATTTTCACCTGATTCATTAATATTTTCAGGTATCTGATACATATGGATGTTAGGTGTGATACCAAACATCGGCACATTCCAGTTCAATGCATAAACATAGGTCTCTACTACGTAGCAAGCCCATTTCTCAGCCATACAAGCCTCTTGTGTGAGGACTTTTATGGATTGGAGAATAGCTATACACTTATCAATTTCGGGCTGATCATGTGCCAGATAAAGTGCATTGCACACACCTGCTTCATAGGCATCCATAAAAACCTTGCGTTCCTGTTTCAGATCGGGTATAAGCTCACTTAGTACAGTTTTCAGTTGCAAACCGTCAATGATAACATCTACGCCGTAAGTTTTTATTATGTACCTCAACGCTTCCTTTGCATTCTGAAATATCAGCTTGTCTTCTTTTTCCTGTTCAAGCTCGGCACCGCAAAAAGGACAGCGTATCATAACACCGGCACGAGTGTTGGTTTTCCACTCACTGCCACAACTTTTACATTGCATTTATTCTCACCGCCTTTTCAGGAATTTTAAAACCGGAAGAATAGCTTTTCATCTCTTCAAAATTCCCTTCTATTTCTTTAATAAAGATTACATCTTTAACTATACTAAATTTTAAATGAATTTTCAATAGTTTTGACTAAATTTTTATATATTTTATTATATTTGACAGAAAAACCATTTAAAGTCGTTGCCAAAAACGCCAAAGCCCGAATAATTCTTAAATAAATATAGTGAAAAATGAATAAAATAAGATGTTCCGAAATCTGCTTACAAGCATTACTTTTAAGCATTTTATCAAAACACCAAAAAACATTACGATGTCATATTAACACACGATAATATTTATATTAATAGTATACTAAATACTTTTCAATTAATCAACATTTTTTCGCACATTTTATAAATCATTTTCAACAAATTTACAATCATAATTTTTACACCTTCACTTATTATGTAGTAATTTTCACAAAATTTCCATAATATTTCCGAAAAAGCCCTGTCCATTCACATAGACAGAGCTTATTTCAAAGGTTATTCTGTTATACTCGGAATTTTAACATCAGGTTCTATATCAGATTCATAGTCTACTCCACTTATTCCAAAACCGAATAATTTGTAAAAATCATCATGGTAACCTGCAAGATCTGCATGGGTATCCAGATTATCTGTTGCAATTTCTTTCCAGAGCTTGTCAACCTCGGACTGTATTTCAGGCTTCATTTCCAGATCATCCATACGTATTCTTCCCTCTTCGTCAAGAACAGGTTCTTCAGCATAAAGCTTTTCATTGAAAAGTCTGCACATCTGTTCGATACAGCCTTCATGTACATTATGCTCCTTCATTACCTTGTAAAGAATGGAAATGTAAAGCGGAACTATCGGAATAGCTGCACTTGACTGAGTAACAAGAGCCTTGTTTACGGAAATATATGCTTTAATTCCTTCATTTTCGGTCATTTCCTTGGCGGCAGCGAAAAGATCATCTTTAGCCTTGCCGATAGAGCCGTCTGCATACATAGGATGTGTAATTTCCGGGCCTATATATGAATAAGCCACTGTAACAGCATTATCTTCAAGTACATCGGCATTTTTAAGTGCCTCCATCCACAGTTTCCAGTCCTCTCCGCCCATTACTTTAACCGTGGCATTTATTTCTTCCTCTGTAGCAGGTTCTACGGTAATATCACTTACTGTATTATCTTTGAGATTTATTGTTTTATTGGTATAGGGTGAACCTACTGTTTTAAGGACGGATGTATACATCGTTCCGTCAGGTGCAGTTCTTCTGGGAGCTGCAAGACTGTAAACAACACAGTCAACTTTTCCAAGATCCGCTTTGATAAGTTCAATAGTCTTTTGTTTGATCTCATCGGAATAAGCATCACCGTTAAGAGTTTTTGCATAAAGACCGTCTTTTACGGCTTCTTCCTCAAATGCTGCTGTATTATACCAACCTGATGTAGCAGTTCTTGCACCCGAAGCAGGCTTGTCAAAAATTATTCCTATGGTTGCAGCACCGAATGAATATGCTGCAGAAATTCTTGATGCAAGACCATAGCCCATAGATGCTCCCACAACAAGCACTTTCTTCGGGCCGTTTTCAGCGTGTTTCTGATTTTTTACATAGTCTATCTGCTCCCTTACAGCAGCACGGCAGCCCTCTGCGTGAGCCGTTGTACAGATAAATCCTCTTACCTTTGGTTTAACTATCATAATTACATCGCCCTTTCATTTATTTTTACACCATACGGTGTTATTTATCAGAGTACCTGTCTGTAATCCTCTCCCGTACTATCTGCCATAAGGATACGGTTTGTTCCGTCTGCGGTGACATATATCGGTTCAGACAGTGATATACCGTTTTCATACTGGAGTTTGGGAGTGATACGATAGCAAAGAATACTTTTTTTCTCGTAAAGCTTTGCATCAATTTCAAATGTATATGCATAAAGAGATTCTTTCAGTTTAAGACTTTCGGCTTCTGCTTTATTCAGTAGAAGCAAAGCCTCTTCGGGAGTGATTTTAGCATCTTTGTAAAGTTCTTTTGTATCAATGTCCTGAGAAGCGGAATTTATTTTCACTTCTTTATAACTGCCTGACCAGTCTGCACTGTATACCTGAGAGCCGTCACTGGCAACGAGGAAATTCGTTCCCGCAAACATTTTTATACCGCTTTTCTCGATATAAAAATACATGGAATAATATTCCTTTCCGCCAAGCTCCACATTACCGTAATAATATTTCTGATAATTCTTTACGGGGGACGGCAGATAGAATGCAGTAAAAGTACAGCTGTCAACTATCTCTTCAGCTTTTTTCTGTGATATGCCGTCTTTCAGAACAGTGAAGGTCTTTTCATTTCTTCTGTCTGCTATTTTCCCTCCGACCTCTTCAAAACTGTTTGTATCATCAAATTCAAATACAGCAGCACCGTCGGAATTCTGATATACAACAGCTCCCACATCACTTGTATCGTCTGTGCTTTGTGACGAACCGCCGTTTGAACAGCCGCACATACCGCAAAGCATAACTGCCGCAAGAATTATCATAAGTTTCCTTTTCATATTTACCCCTGCCTTTTTCTTAAAACTCTTATTATATAATCAGCTGTAATGCTAAGTTTTTCTATGTTATCAAGAGTATTTTCTTTTTCCTTCTTTATCCTGTGTATATGGGGTGTCATCATAAGAAGATCAACAAGTTCCTGATGGTTCACCTCAAACACAAAGCTTTCATTAACACATTCTAACTGTTCAAATTGTTCTCCGAAAGGAGACGGTTTTTTATGCTGTTCATAAACTTCGGAATATATAAGCTGTTTAAGTTCGGTAAGATGTTTTGAGCCTGCCGTTATCTCAACCACAATACCTCCGCTTTTCAGTACCCTTGCATATTCATCATTCATAAACAGCGAAAATATTGCTGTTACAGCATCGGCACTTTCAGACGCAACAGGCAAATGTGATACAGTAGCCACAGTCCATAATACATCTTTGCTTCTCGAACAAGCCATACGAGCCGCTTCCTTTGCTATATCAACACCGATACATGAAAAGCCTTCATTCATAACGGCACAGGTATAATAACCTTCACCACAGCCTGCATCTATAACTACAGGGGCTTGTGTACTGACATATTTTTTCAATCTTTCGCATACAGATCTGCATACAGGTTCATACATTCCCTTATCAAGAAAATTTCTTCTTGCCGAAAGCATGGATTTTGTATCTCCGGGGGTGAGAGAATGTTTACTTTGCACAGGCAAAAGATTTACATATCCTTGTTTTGCAATATCAAAACTATGGCGGTTTTCGCATACATAGCTTTTATCCTTACGCCTTAGCTTTTCACTGCACAACGGACAAATAAGGCTTATATTATCATACAATAAACTTTCTCTCCTTTATTTTATTCTGACAAGTTTTCCACCACACCTGCAGCGGTATCTTGCGGGATTATCTACAAGGGGACTTCTCTTTACTCTCTCTGTTTTTGCACCGCATTTTTCACATTTTATTATATATCTGCAAGGCGTTTTAATTTCTATACCCATTTCTTCTCTTGAAGCGGTACGGCTTATATCATAGCCGTATGTACTGTTCATTAAGGCAGCATATTTTTTGAATTTTTCACCATGATCAAAACATTTCGGACAGGTATGTATTACTTCATGTGCAAGAGTCTGCATACATGATTTTTCGGGTGCATCAATAAGGTCAGCCGAAAGCTCTATTGTAAACCTGCCGTTTTTATCCTTTTTACAGCATCCGAGCCGTCTTACTGCCCTTTTGTTCACTATTACATCAGGACTTATATTATGTGAAACAGGTATATTTATTTTTTCAGCCTGATCAATAACCCTTTCAAGAAGAAAATTGAAATCATTCATTTTTTTCACCGGTATATCTGCTTATTGCAAGACGTTTACAGTCATTCACTAAATTTTCTATATGTGAAACAATATCCTCCGGCGGCTTTTTCATACCGCCCGATACCCATGCGACAACTGTTCCGTTGAGTCCGTATGAAAAGAATTCCGCAATAAAAAGCTCATCGTCCTCTGCTATAACACCCTTGCCTGCTATAGATTCTATAACTCCAACAAAAACATTTGTACTCACCTTATGCATATACTCTTTGAATTCACTGCTGTATGATGTTCGCATAGCATTCGTATAAAAACGGGATTCTTTTTTTATTATCGAGAGCATATTGAGAAGCTTCTGACTCCAGTTATCAAATGTAAGATCATCTGCAAAAGGAGTTATTGCTTCATTATAGAATATCCAGTTCAGAAGGTCATACTTATCACGAAAATGATAATAGAAAGTCTGTCTGTTAAGTCCGCATATATCGGCTATATCCGATATAGTTATTTTCTCAAAAGGCTTTTTACACATAAGTTCTTTAAAGCCTTCAGCTATTGCCTTTTTTGTAATACTTGCCTCCGACATATAAGCCTCCATAAAAAATATCGGAGTGCCGCATTCGTACACCCCGATAAGATCAGAAACAGAAATAAGCACTGTTTCATTATAACATCTTTTTTATAATTTTTCAACAATCATTCTTTGAGAAGCTTTTCCCATTCCTTAACAATACGGCGGTCAGCAAAATAATCTATTTTCATAGCCTTACGCACACGTTCAAGTGTACCGTTTGTAACTTCTCTTGCCCTGCTCGTACCGGCAGCGAGTATATCATATACCGCATCAATATCTGCTTCCCATTTAGCTCTTTCTGTTCTTATGGGAGCGAGAGTTTCCTCAAGCACCTGAATAAGAAATTTCTTACAAACTCCGTCACCAAGTCCTCCTCTGCAATAATGCTCCTTCATTTCATCAAGATTAGCATAATCCGGCAGATACTCAGCAAAATGTTCGTCTGTACAGAATGCATCAAGATATGTAAATACAACATTCCCCTCAAGATGTCCGGGGTCTTCAATTCTCAGGTGTGCAGGGTCTGTAAACATTTTTCCGTTCACCTGTTTTTTTACAGTTTTGGCATTATCCGAAAGATATATACAGTTTCCGAGAGATTTACTCATTTTTGCCTTTCCGTCAACACCGGGAAGTCTTCTTTGTGTTTCATTTTCAGGTATAGCGGCTTTTGGAAGTACAAGGGTATCACCGTATATACGATTGAATTTTTCTACGATCTCCCTTGTTTGTTCTATCATTGGAAGCTGATCTTCACCTACGGGAACCAATGTAGCATCAAATGCTGTAATATCGGCAGCCTGAGAAACAGGATAAGAGAAAAATCCTGCCGGAAGTCCTTCATCAGCAAAACCACGCATCTGAATTTCAGCCTTTACTGTAGGGTTACGGGCAAGTCTTGCTGTAGTTACTAAATTCATATAATAGAATGTAAGTGCGTGTAATGCAGGCAGAGCAGACTGTACACATATTGTCACCTTTTCGGGATCAAGACCTGCCGAAAGGTAATCGAGCACCACATTAACAATATTATCACGAATTTTACCGGGATTATCAGCATTATCAGTCAAAGCCTGATCATCTGCAATAAGTATATATATTTCATCAAATTCGCCCGAATTCTGCAATTCCACACGTCTTTTAAGAGATCCTACATAATGTCCCAGATGCAGACGACCTGTAGGGCGGTCTCCTGTAAGAATTATTTTTTTCTCACTATCCATGTTTTGTCCTCCTCGTTATCAAACTACCTTTTAATTATACAAATTGTTGGTGATACTGTCAACAACTTTTTCAGTTTGAACAAGGAAATCAACTTTCTAAATAAGAAATATACAAACCTGTCATCCTGAGCGGTGCCCGTAGGAAATGCCCTTGGGGCACGAAGGATCTTTGTCACAAAATCAGTTATATCAGAAAGATTCCTCGTCACTTACGTTCCTCAGAATGACCACTAATTACACATTGCTAATTGACTTAGTGAAGGGTTTATGATATTATAGGTGTAGTTTAAGTTCGCATTTGCTATAATGTCAGGAGTGATAACGATGAAATTTGGAGAAAAATTAGCAGCACTCAGGGAAAAATCAGGTCTAAGACAATCAGATGTTGCCGAAAAAGTAGGCATAAGCAGAAGAAATTACATAAGCTACGAAACCGAAGGGAGATACCCCCGCAAACGTGAAACATATCATAAACTTGCAGAAGTTTTCGGCTGTGATGTTAATTATCTCCTTACGGAAGATGAGGAATTCATCGTAAAAGCTGCCGATGAATACGGCTATAGCGGAAAAAAAGAAGCCGAACAGCTTGTAAATCAGCTTATAGGTATGTTTGCAGGCGGAGAGCTTTCGGATGAAGACAAGGATGCTGTAATGCGTGCTTTAACAGAAGCTTATTTTGAATGTAAAGCCGATAATAAAAAATATTCATCTAAAAAATAAAGAATTTATTTCAAAAAGCGAGGTGACGGCAGTTGGATTCGTTTGAAATATATTCACGAGCACAGCAAATAATTAAAAAATGCGGAAGCAGGAATGCCCATGATATTGCCGGAATGCTTGGTATTCGCATAATATACAGGTCGGATTTCAAAAATCTTTTGGGAATGTACACATACCTGCTCAGACACAGACTTATCTTTTTAAGCGACAGACTTGATTATAAGCTTGAACAAATGGTCATAGCACATGAAATAGGTCATGACCAATGTCACAGGGAGCTTGCATCTGAATCAGGTATGAAGGAATTCAGCCTTTTCCGTATGAATAACAGCTCCATAGAATATGAAGCAAATGCCTTTGCTGCACATTTACTTCTTGATAATAATGAAGTATGTCATTATGCCAAAATTGGTTATGATGTTGCTCAGACCGCTGCTGCCCTCGATTCCGATATAAACCTTATGCTTATAAAGGTGAGAGAAATGGCAAATTTAGGCTATGACTTATCCGTACCGTTTGATCCGGACAGCAGGTTTTTCGGAAAAATAAAATGCTGAACGGAAGATATGTAATGAAGAAAATTTTTTTTACAAGAGATGTCATACTGGTAGGTATAATTTTTCTTATCGGAATTTTAATATTATGTGGTCTGCTTATTTTCGGAAAAACAGGCAAAAGCGTTCAGGTGCGTATTGATGGTAAAGTTACTGCACAATACCCTTTAAGTGAAAACCGTACCGAAATTATACAAGGCATAAACGGCAAAAATACTCTTGTTATAGAAAACGGTGAGGCTTTTATTCTTGATGCGGATTGCCTCGATGCCCTTTGCGTAAAGACAGGCAGAATAAGCATGGCAGGACAAACTATAATATGTCTGCCGCATAAAACAGTCATAGAAATATGCGATTCGGACATAAAGCAGAATTCCGGCGAAGATATTGATGTTTTGGTGAAGTGACATTTTCATGAAAAATAATAATACAGAAGTAAAAAAAATTGCTGTCTATGGTCTTATGATCGCTTTAGCACTCGTATTCAGTTATATAGAATCTCAGATACCTGCCTTTTTTGCATTTCCCGGAATGAAACTCGGACTTACCAATGTTGTAGTGATACTCGCACTTTATAAGCTCGGAAACACCCCTGCTATGACTTTGAATATTTTAAGAATAGCCCTTGTTTCCATATTGTTCGGAGGAATATCGGCTTTTTTGTACAGTCTTGCAGGCGGTATGCTTTCAACTCTGGTGATGATACTTCTTAAAAACAAATTTCGCACCGTTACCGTAAGTATAATCGGTGGTGTGGCACATAATATAGGACAAATACTTGTCGCCATGGTAATTATGAATACATCAGGCATAGCATGGTATCTGGTCATTTTATGGTTTTCGGGAATGTTATCCGGTGCAGTTATCGGACTTATAGGCTCACTCCTTTGCACAAGATTGCCGGACAATCTGTTTTTCGGAGGAAATAAAAATGAAAAATAAAATTCTCGCTATTACTGAGATTATATTATGCCTTTGTATATTCTGCTCCTGCACAGCCGAAGATGCTGTTAAATTTGACCCGAAAAAAACGACCCGCGAGCTTTTTGCCATGGATACGATAATGACCATAACAGCATACGGAGATAACAGCGAAAAAGCCGTTGATGAAGCTGTGCAGGAAATACAAAGACTTGATAAACTTCTTTCTGTCGGAGATAATGACAGTGAAGTTTCAAAAATAAATGCTTCGGGCGGCGGTATTCTTTCAAATGACTGTCGTATACTTACCCAAAGATCACTTGATATATACCGCACAACAGATGGTGCTTATGATATTACTGTATATCCTCTTATGGAGCTTTGGGGATTTACAGGTGATGAACCTGCCCTTCCCGATGACGAAGATATACAAAATGTTTTGTCATCGTGCGGCAGTGATAAGCTTACATTTGACGGTAAAAAACTTACCCTCGGTGAAAATCAGGGTATAGATTTCGGAGGTATAGCAAAGGGTTATACAAGCTCACGCATTATGGAAATATTTAAAAAGTATGATATACTTTCAGGAATAGTATCACTTGGCGGAAATGTACAATGTTTTGATACAAAGCCTGACGGAAGCTTCTGGAGATGCGGAATAACCGACCCGGATGATCCTCAGGACAGCAGTAAACTTTTAGGTGTAGTTGAGGTAATGGATAAAGCCGTAATAACATCGGGCGGATATGAAAGATATTTCAAAGATGATAAAGGCTATGTATATCACCATATTATGGATATGCAGACAGGCTATCCGTCGCAAAGCGATCTCAGTTCCGTGACCGTAGTAAGCAATGACGGCACATTGGCAGATGCCCTTTCTACTGCCTGCTTCGTAATGGGAAAGGATAACGCTATCGATTATTGGAAAAAATACAGTAATTATACATTTGATCTCGTACTCTGCACAAAAGACAAAAAGCTTTTTATTACTGACGGTCTGACAGAAAATTTCACTTCCGAATATGATTATGAAATCGTAAATTCATAAAAAATTCCCTCCATTTTTTGTACGGAGGGAATTTTTTCATTCAGCAAGCGAACAAAGTTCTGAAAATTTGGTTTCAAGAGAATTTATAATTTCGGAATAATCCATATCTTCTTTTTTTCTGAGATGTTCTGTAACAGTATATACTATTTCATAAAGAGGTGTAAGAGAAAGATTTGCATATACACCTTTGAGTGAATGTGCTGTTTCAAATGCAGCGTCAAAATCTCCGTCTGAGATCTGCTGCTTCAGTTCTTCAACAGAATTGTCCGACATTGCACTTTCAACAAGCATAATATAAAATCCCTCATCATTCATACATCTGGTAAGTCCTTCTTCGGTATCAGCTCCGAAAGCTTTGAGTTTTTCTACAGTTATCATTATAATTTTCCTCCTTCAGACATAATTTTCTTTTCCATCAGATCAAGAGGCAAAGGCTTTGAGAAATAATAACCCTGAATAACATTACAGCCCATCGATTTAAGTAATTTATACTGTTCCACAGTTTCGACACCCTCTGCAATAACAGGCACTGAAAGGAACTTGGCAATTTCAAGAATAATTTCCACCATTCGTTTATTCTTTTCACCGTCACACATTTTTCTTACAAATCCCATATCAAGTTTAAGTACATCTATCGGCAGTGAAGTAAGCATATTCAGTGACGAATATCCTGAACCGAAGTCATCCATTTCAATAACAAAGCCATCATCACGAAGCCTTTTTACCACTTCTATTATCTGACTATTATTTCCTGAATATGCAGACTCTGTTATTTCAAGCATAAGAGAACCGGTATCAAGACCGTTTCTGTTTACTATATCAAGCAGTTTATTTTCAAGCTCCGGATCAAATATATCAACTCTTGATACATTCACCGAAACACGAAAATCTATTCCCAATTCATTTCTCCATTTTTTGATACAAGCCGCTGTTTCATTCCATACATAATGGTCAAGCTTCTGAATAAGACCATTTTTTCAAACAGTGGAATGAATATACCAGGGCTTATCATGCCATGTTCGGGATGTACCCACCTGATAAGTGCCTCAGCACTTGATAAAACAGGCTTATCACCCTCTATATTATATTTAGGCTGGAAAAACACCTTAAATTGTTTTTCTGCAAGAGCCTTGTCAGTATCACGGATAAGCTTTTCCCCGAAAAGTTCCTTTTCATGCAGATCGTTGTCATAGCAGGCAAATGACGAAGAATATGTTATACGGCATTTATTGCAGGCAACAGAAGCACGGTCTATTCTTTGTGCCACAGTCAGCCCCTTATCGCTGTTTTGATATATCCCTACACGAATAGAAATATCGGGCAGTGAGCATTCTTTTGATATATAACTGCAAATAAATTCAAAAAGCTCCTGCGGATCATTTTGATGTGCTATGTAAAGATAGAAAGTATCAGCATCACAGCGGCAGGCAAGTCCTATATTTTTCTGAAGTATAAGCCGAATCGCATCAGCAGTTGTCTGGAGCAGAACATTACCCGTTTTATGTCCGTAAAGTTCATTTACAAGATGAAACCGGTTTATATTTATGAAAGCAGTATCCATAACAAGTTCGGGATGGAACATATCAAGATCATTCACATAACGTACAAAAAATTCCTTGTTATAGAGACGTGTCAGACTTTCATTTTCAACATCGGTAAGGAGCGAATTTTCCTCTGCAAGTTTTATTGAGCGTTTTATTCTTGCCTTTATAACTTCAGGCATATCATACGGCTTAGGTATGAAATCTAACGCACCAAGCTGAAGACTTTTTATTTCGGCAGTCTTTTCCGAGGTCATAACTATAACGGGAATATTTTTGAATCTCTTGTCATTAACCAGTATTTCAAGCAATTCATATCCGTTCATTTCAGGCATAAGAAGATCAAGCAAAATTATTGAAAGGGTCTTATACTCTGCAGTTATGACATCAAGAGCTTTTTTACCGTTTTCCGCAAAGGAAATTTCATATTCATCGCCCAATATTTTCCCAAGCAGCATACTGTTGATTTTTTCATCATCCACAATAAGTATTTTACGCTTTCGTGTTTCCTTTTCTATTCTTGATACAGTAACCATAATCACACTCCAAACTGAAATAAATATCCCACATATGTATATATTATAATATCTTTTCCCGCATAAAACAAGACATAAAATACAATTAGCAATTTTCAGCTTTAAACCCGCTTATTTTCAATACATTTTATTGTACACCATATCTTGACATTCTTTATTTACGGTGGTATACTTTATATAAATTGAAAATTAATACCAAGGAGGAATTAAAAAATGTCACGTCAAAAGAATCAGAAAGTTAAAATAATGGTAGTTTTTGATATTTTAAAAAATGCAATAGGAAAAGAAAATGCTCTTTCGACAAAAGCACTTATCGAGAAACTTGACTCGGAGTACAAGATTCCTTGCGACAGACGCACACTTGCAGATGATGTCCAATGCCTTCAGCAATATATAAACGATAACGATGAATACCAATTCAGAATATACTGCCTTAATAATGGTAAGGAAAATATTTATTATTCCGAGTATAAAAATGAACACGTTGAGTTTTCGTTTGATGATCTGAAAACATTGATAACTGCTGTAAAAAGCCTTCCCCTTACCGATAATGTTGACGAGGAATATACAGATCATCTTACAAACAAGCTTGTCCTTTCCGGTGAACCGGATAAACAACAGAAATTGAGGGATTATTCCGAGGATAAACCATATGTATTTGACACAGTAGCAGCAAAAATCCTTATTGACTGGATAAAATCACTTCACTTCTTCAAAGATTCTACCACTTCTCAGCTGGTTGAAACCATTTCCAGACTTACCGACAGTGAAGAACGCAACGCACTCGCAGATACTGAAATTGACAAAAATCAGGGAAACAAAAAAGATCCTACCAGACTTAATCTTTATCAGATAGATGCAATATTCCGTGCTATATCAGAGAAGAAACGCCTTAAGTTCAAATATTTCGATCCCGATGAAAACAGAAATAAAGTATACCGCCATGACGGAAAAGAATATGATGTTGAGCCTCTGAACCTCACTCCCAATGACGGACATTATTACCTTATATGCTATAATCCGGATGAAGAATGTACAGAAGATGAATATATGATCCGCACATATCGCATTGACCGTATGGATGATATAAAGGAAACAGATGTACCTATATCTGAAGATGCTGTAAAATTCGGCAAAAAAATACGTTCTCTTACAGATCAGACTTTCCGTATGTACAGCGGCCCCGCTGTTGATGTTACACTTGAATTCGGAAATAAATGCATATCTGCTATATTTGACGCTTTCGGTGATAATGCTGACATAAAAAGAGTAAATGATGACCTTTGCAGAATCAATACAAAAGTACAGCTCAGTCCTCCGTTTTATGCATGGCTGTTCATGTTTAACGGAAGTATACGTCTTGTCGAACCCAAAGAAATAATAGATGATTATACATCATTTTGCCAAAAAGCAATAGCTGTATACTATAGCAATACAGAAAACGAGGAAACTCCAGATTCCGAAATCAATACAGAAGAATAAAAAATTTCTCCCTTGCCCGAAAAGCAAGGGAGTTTTATTATACAAAACGATTGAGAGTTTTGTCATATTCATAACCGACAGCAGAAAGCTTTTCGGTTATCTCCTGAACATCAACACATTCCGAACTGCAAAATTCTTCAAGTGACGGATAACTGTCCCTGAGTTTTGTATTGACATAGGATAAAAGTATTATAGGATCATTTGGCATATTCTTTCCTCCTTATTTAGTGAAAATATCAACAACTGCCGCTACCTGTTCTTTAATATCATCGGATACCTCTCCGAAATTTGAATGTGAGCCGTCTTCGTTCCATGCACATAGAAACGGCTTATCACCTTCATTTACACCACTTTCAACTGTAAAATAACGGTATTTTGAGAAACTTTCATTGTTACTTGTATCAAGGTCAAAAATACATATTGCACGAATACAAAGAGGCTCTTTTTCGGGCATGGGAAACTCTGCCGTAAGAATATAATTCCCATGTTCTGCTTTTTCATCCATTCTTATGAAATGTATACCGTAATCATCCGAGCTATAAGGGCACTGTCCACCGTCATTTTCAATTATATCCTTTGTGACATCATAAACATATTCTCCACCGCTTTTTATCATAACATAAATAAAATTTATTTTCTGCTCATAAAAATTTTTCGGAAGGATAACGTGTTCTACCAGATATCTGCTGTCGTATAAAATATCGCCCACTTTTTCATCTCCCTATTTTTCAAAATTCAGTAACCACTTAAACATTTACTTCATATTATAGTAAAAAACATAAAGCGGTGATATTATGCTTATTACTCTCAATATTGAAAAAGCTGATAAAAAAAGCCTTGCTTCATTTTTACATGAAGATGTGATAACAACAGAATACCATAATATTCCGGAAATTGCAACCATGAACATAAATTGTCTTTATTACAGACGAAAACCTGATTATAACCGTATATTATCTCTTTGCGGAAATGATTATGACAGGGTGCTTTGCAAAGAAAATATTCTCCCGAAAAACTGCGGACTTGAACGCTTTTGCGATAACACACTGAATATCAGAATGATGGAAAATGCAATTCTTTATATACTTGACTTGATTCCAAAAAACAGTCTATCGATAGGCATATCTGACCCAAAAGGAGTAAGTCGTGAATTCTGCCGCAAACTGCTGAAATACAGTTACCGTATTACAGTTGCTACAGAAATGAAAAACTATTATCCTGTGATCGGTGCATTAACTCTTGCCGACACTGTGCAAGACCTTTATAATTGTGATATGATAATACATCAGGATATTATTACCTTTCCTGTTCTGCATAAAAAGGGTGCATTTGTATTTACCGCCTATCCGCCCGAAATAAAAACGGATGACAAAGTAATATATTCATACCGCACACCTGTTTCAAAGGAATTACTCTCCATTATCCCAAAAAATACAGACAGACAGTATTTTTTGTGCGGAGCATATTCTCTTTGCAATTTAAAGGAACTTGAACAAAAATTGCCCGAAGTATGCATAACATCTCACGGTGCTGTTACTTTGGATTACCTGAAAAATCGTATGTACTCTGAAGCATGAATTCAGCTAAAAGTTCATTTTCTACGCACGGATAAATATTTGCCCCTTTTACAAGACCTGACGGACAGAATGCTTTATCAGCTTCTTTCAGCATAGGTATATCAAATTCACTGTCCCCCGCCGCAAAAATTCTGTCTGCACCTGTTTTTTGTCTTAAACGTCTGAGTGCAAGCCCCTTGTCAAGTCCTTTCGGCACAGCATAGACCTTTGTACCGTTGGTGAATATATCCACCTTTTCATTATCAAGGGTTTCTCTCAAACAGGCAGCTGTTTTTTCGGGCGTATTGCTTTTTGTGAATACAAACAGCTCACGGATATATCTTATCTCAAAACATACTTCATTATCATCTTTGAGAAGTTTTATTGCTCTTAAAATTTCACTGTCACTTTTTTGGATAAGTTTTCTTGAATCATCATACCATTGCTTGTTTTCTTCTCCGTTTTCAATAAGCACACCACCATTACAGACAAGTGCATACTTGAAATCCTTTATACCAAGATCTATTCTGTCATATTGTTCTCTTGTGCGTGTAGTCACAGGAACTATCATGATCTTTTCAGAAAGTTGTTTCAGCAGTTCATATGTTTTTTCTGTAATAAATGATATTTCCCTGCCCTGATATATTTCGGCACAACGTTTATTTTTTCCTATATCATGCTTATATGAATATATAAGCGTATTATCCAGATCTGTAGTAAGAATTGTCATATAACCCCTCTTAAACAAAGGGACATACGGTTTTGCCGTATGTCCCCGATTAATTATTTGTCTTTTTTGCTTACTGCCATTGTAATTGCTTTTCTGATAAGGTCTACAGGTATCATAGTGATAGCCATGCCGATTACAAGCAGCCAGCCCTGCCAGCTGAACGGAGTACAGCTGAACATATTGCTTATCCATGCGAACGGATTGAATACTTCACCATTACCTACAGGGATATTAAGCGGGATAAGAGCAGCATTTACAATAGCTGCCTGTACAAGTGCAATTATAAGCATAATGCGGATGAAGTTCGGGTTTTCTTTAAGACCTTTGAAAATACCGAAGCCTTTATCACGAACATTGAAGCCGTTGCAGAGAGCTGCAAGAATAAACAGAACAAAGTAGCCTGTTATATGTTGGTCATTGATTATTGCTGTTGAAGCAAAACCTGTTGAAGCCTGTGAACTGAATACAGCTGCGATCTGCGGAACCATGAAATACAGTGCACTGAGTATAACTGCCCAACAAGCCATGATACCTATCTGAGCAGCCATTGACTTGCTTATGATACTTTCATCACGGCGGCGGGGTTTCTCAAGCATATATTCGGGAAGAGCGGGTTCATTACCAAGCATGATAGCACCAAGACTATCCATTACAAGGTTTACAAAAAGAAGGTGAGTTACCTTAAGAGGCTCGTCTACTCCGAAGAAAGGAGCCAATGCACTGATAACAACAGCTGCAACATTGATAACGAGCTGGAATGTACAGAATTTAAGAATGTTATGGTAAATTGTACGGCCATAAAGTATAGCGTCTTTGATGGAACGGAAGTTATCGTCAAGAATAACGATCTTACCTGCTTCCTTAGCAGCCTCAGAACCGCTGCCCATTGCAAAGCCGACATCTGCCTTTTTAAGTGCCGGAGAGTCATTAACACCGTCACCTGTCATACCTACAACAAGATTGAGTTCCTGACAAAGTCTTACCATTCTGGACTTATCTGTCGGGAGTGCTCTTGCAATAACACGAATATCACGAACGATCTTCTTAACTTCATCATCAGACATCTGATTGAGTTCTGCGGATGTAAGCACTCTGTCCTTTTCGGATTTGATAAGACCTGCATCCTTAGCTATAGCAACAGCTGTTTCCTTTCTGTCGCCTGTGATCATTACTACCTGAATACCTGCATCCTGTACTTCCTTTATAGCAACCTTTGCTTCGGGACGTACATCATCACGGATACCTACAAGACCGATGATAACCAAATCGTCATTGATCTCATTTTCCTTCATAGGCTTTTCTGAATAACCGAATGAAAGCACACGCATAGCCTTATTTGAAAGCTCGTCGATCTTTGCATCAAGTGCCTTCTTATCAATATCCTTAACTGTTCCGTCAGCAGTAAGATATTTCTTTGCTTTTGCAAGCAGACGCTCCGGAGCACCCTTATAGAATGTCTTACCCTGATTATCAATTCTTGCCTGACTGAATTTGTTGGTAGAGTTGAAGCCCTGATTAGCTGTTACCTTATTCTCCTTATCAGCCTCAAGTTTAAGGAAAGTTTCTTCGCCGATAAATTTCATCAAAGCACGGTCTGTAATATTACCGCCGATGATCTCATGCTTTGAATCAAACATTGACTGAGTATTTTTGCCTATTGCAAAATGGAGGTTAGTGCTGAGTTTTTCATACTTTGATATATCTTCCATTGCAACAGTTTTTCCGTCTGCTGTAAAGAATTCTACAACCTCAAGTACACCTTTTGTGATAGTACCTGTCTTATCACTGAAAAGGATATTTACAGAACCTGCTGTTTCGATACCTTCTGCTTTTCTTACAAGTACGTTATGATCAAGCATTTTGCTTGTATTCTGCATAAGTACAAGAGAGATCATAAGCGGAAGTCCCTCTGGAACAGCACAGACGATAATTACAACTGCAAGAGAAACAGCTTCGATAAGTTTAGGAAGCATGAAGCTCAGGAAATCCTGTGCAAAGAAAACAGACGGGCCTGAGCCGAGGTTATTGCCGTTCACTACAACTGGAGCAATGAATATAAAGTAAAGTATGTAAAGAAGTGTGATAGAACCGGCACCGATATAACCGAAAGTTGATATTTGTTTAGCAAGCTTTGCGAGCTTAACTTTAAGAGGTGAATCAGGTTCATCACCCTGCATTTCCTCTGCCATACGTCCCATCATAGTCTTGAGACCGACTTTTCTTACATCGAGAACACCTTCGCCGTCAAATACCACAGCACCTCTGAAAAGTGAGTGAGCATCAACGAATGTATCACCGGTAATTTCATCAGCAAGCTGAGTATCCTCAGTTGTTTCTGTCTTTTTACATTCCTCAGCTTCACCGTTGAGGGCGGAGTTATCGACACGCATGTTGCCTGAAATAAGGATACCGTCAGCAGGGATTTTGTCACCTGCCTGAAGGAGAACTTTATCTCCTACAACAACATCATCCACTTCGATAACGATCAGTTCACCGTTACGGTAAACCTTACATTTGTCTTTTTCTGTGCTGTCTTTAAGCTGGCGGTACTTTGTATCGGAAGCAACGCCTGTTTTTGCCGAAACTACTGCAACAACAAGAACTGCTATGATAGTACCCATAGGCTCATAGATCTCAACACCTGTCTGCAATCCTGTTTTGCCGAGTATGAAAAGTACTATCATAATCGCAGCAATTACAAGAAGTATCTTGATCATAGGATCGCTGAAAGTTTCGAGGAATTCAGCCCAGAACGTCGTAGGTTCAGAATCAGGAATGACATTGGAGCCATGTTTTTCTCTGGATTCTTCAACCTGTTTGTCGGTCAAACCATTAAACTTCATTTTGCATTTGTCCTTTCATATTTTTTGTATAAATATATACAAGCTAATTATACACTGTCATAAAATAACAGTCAATGAATTTTTTTACAAAAATAGCCTATTCTCAGAATATTCTTTCATCCAAATTGTTAAATTATTATCAATCAGTATAGAAGGAACGAAGTGACAAGGAAGTTTTTTAATATTCCTCGCTTCGTTCGGGATGACAACTGACATACTAAGCAAAGTAAATTCAAGTCACCGCCGATTGCACATTGCTAATTGAATAAAAGAGGACACCCTAAGGGGCATCCTCAATATCTTCACTTATATCTTCTTGCAAGTTCGTCAACGCTGTTATCATTTGTACCCTGACCGATAGCGGTAAACTTCCATTCATTATTATAACGGTAAACCTCGCCGAAAATCAGAGCAGTACAGCCCGAATAATCATCTGTAAGATTATATTTGATAATTTCCCTTTGAGTTGAACCGTCAATGATACGGATATAAGCATTTTGTATCATACCAAAATGCTGATTGCGTATTCTTGCCTGAAATATATTTACCACGATAATTACTTTGTCAATATCATTCGGCAGAGCAGCAAGGTCGATATAGATCTGTTCATCATCACCGTCACCTGCACCTGTGAGATTATCACCCATATGTTTTATACATCCTGAAACATGGTTAAGGTTTCCGAAGTAAACAATATCTTCCTTACCTCTAAGAAGACCTTCACGAAGAACAAAAGCAGATGCATCACAATCAATGGGTTCCGGTTCTTTGGCAAAAAGTTTTTTCTTTCTTGGAGCTTCATCCCAGCCAAGAGCCGCTATCACATTGGTAAGACCTCCGCCACTTTCTTTTGTAAGGCTTACCTTCTGACCTTTTTGAAGGCTGATAGACATATTAAAGCTTCCTTTCCTTTATTTTCTGCCGGGTACCCATCTCAGTCCCCAGTGAAATTCTTTATCCAAAGCACTGTGACCGGGAAAGAACTGCACCAGCTTTTCTACACTGAAAGTTGTATCCGATACATTTTCAAACAGCACCAGACCGCACATTTTGTAGCTTGAATCAAAGCTGTCCATGCGGACTATCATATCCTCGGCACCGGGATATTTTATAGTAACAACAGCATCAGCCTGACGCCAGTTAGCTATACCCTCATATATAAAAGTATAAACTAGAATACGTCTTATATTGCTTATCATATTGCCGTTTATTCTAAGATTTTCTCCAACCGAGGACGCTCCTGTACGGTCATCACCATCAAGAGAAACATATGGTTCTCTTGTAAGGCTGCCGAAGGTATTGCCCAGAGCCTGAACAGTACCCTTCTTTCCGTTTTTAAGTTCATAAAGGCATCCAAGATCAAGATCTATTCCCTGATCGGCAGTACCAAAAAGTTTAGCGAAAAAACTTTGATTCTGCGGACGTGAATTCCAGTTGAGATTGATAAGAATTTCTCCCAGACCGGCATCAGAGCTTTTTTTCAGATTGACCTTGTTTCCCTTTGTAAGATTTATTGCCATTTACATATGCTCCTTACTGAGCGTTAATGCCATAGTTACCGCAAAGGGCTGCAAGTCCTCCCTGGAAACCGCTGCCAATAGCATTAAATTTCCACTCACCGTTATTTCTGTAGAGTTCACCTACTACTACAGCTGTTTCTATTGAGAAGTCCTCAGCAAGATCATATCTTACCATTTCAGTACCGTTAGACATATCAACTATTCTGATAAATGCATTGCTTACCTGACCGAAGTTCTGTCTTCTGTTGTCAGCATCGTAAATTGTTACCGTGAACGCAATTCTCTCAATGTTCTCAGGAACTGTTGTAAGGTCTATCTTGATCTCCTCGTCATCGCCTTCACCTGCACCTGTAAGGTTATCACCCATGTGCTGAACTGAACCTGATGAATGTTTGAGGTTTCCATAGAAAATGAATTCCTTATCTGACGGGCAAACACCTTCCATTGTGAGCATGAACGCGGCAGCATCAAGGTCAAAATCTCCGCCTGTATCATAACGGTTAACATCCCATCCAAGACCCACCATAATATTTTTAAGTCCGGGATTATCCTTAGTAAGACTGATTTTCTGACCCTTTGAAAGACAAACTGACATAGTAAATTCCTCCTTGATTTTTATTTATTATTTACGCCGCTTTCATACAGAAAACGGCGTATTTGATGAAATTAAGCAACCTGAATACCAAAGCTACCGCAAAGAGCAGCAAGCCCCCCCTGATAGCCGCTGCCGATAGCATTGAACTTCCATTCGCCGTTATTTCTGTAGATTTCGCCTACAACAACAGCAGTTTCGATTGAAAAATCCTCACCGAGATCGTAGCGGATAAGCTCCATGCCTGTAGCCATATCTACTATACGGATATAAGCATTGCTTACCTGACCGAAATTCTGACGACGCTTATCTGCATCATAAATGGTAACAGTAAAAGCTACTCTTTCAACATTACTTGGAACAAGAGTAAGATCCACCTGAATCTCCTCATCGTCTCCTTCGCCCTCACCTGTAAGGTTATCACCCATATGCTTTACAGAGCCTGATGAATGTTCAAGATTTCCGTAGAAAATGAATTCTTTTTCAGTGGGGCATCTGCCGTTTGACCCAAGCATAAATGCGGAAGCATCAAGGTCAAAATCATAACCTGTATCAAATTGGTTTACGTCCCAGCCGAGACCTACCATGATATTGCGGAGACTCGGATTACCCTTTGTAAGATCTACTTTTTGTCCTTTTTGTAAGCTGATTGGCATAATGATTGTCCTCCTGTCATAATATAATATTATTTACAGACTTTCGTCTGTTATGTGTTATAAAGCTTATTTGCCTGATTTGGGCATATTGTATGTTTTGTTGAACTCGTCTTTGATATTCTGAAGTTTTGCCTTATCGCTCACACGCTGATTGTGTGCCTGCTCCTGAATCTTCTTTGTTTCTTCGATACCGTTCATAATGGTCTTCCATGTAGTCTCAAGAGTTTCGATCTTGATTGAGCTGCCCGAAGCCATTCTTGCTGTCATCTTAGCCTGCTCTACACTATTCTGTGCATTCTTTATAAGCATTTCGTTGGTCTTGTCATCAAGAGCCTGCATAGCCTCAGCCTGTACACGCTGTCTTTTGAGCATCATAGCCTGAGCAAGAGCCTGTTTGAATACAGGAAGTGTTACGATAAATGCAGAATTGATCTTTCTTACAAGGTTCATATTGCTGAACTCGATAGTCTTTATCATAGGTATTGACTGCATAGCTACACTTTCGGCTGTACGCAGATCCTGAGTTCTCTGTTCAAGCATCATAAGAGCCTGCTCGCATGACTGTATCTCAAACTGTATTGAATTATCTCCTGTAGCTTCCATATCTGCACGTCTCTGAGCGATATAAGCCTCGATCTCTTTACAGCCCTGCTCACCTGCAAGAATATATTTTACCAGTTTGTGATAATATTCTACATTAGCTTCAAACATCTGCTCAAGGTTTCTGTTTGAATGTTTGATCTCGTCTTCATACTTTTTAAGCTCTACATAGATCTTATCAACTTCCTTACCCATGGTATTATACTTTGCAAGGAGTTTATCGAGCTGTTTCTTTGCGTTATTGAAAAGCTTTGTAAAGAAGTTAGGTTCTTCTTTGATCTCATCAATATCGAACTGAGACATGATCTTTGTAAGCTGATTAAGCATAATGCTTGTTTCATCAAGCTGCTTCATGGTCATGCTGTTAAGAACAACATCAGATGCTTTTGAGATCTCGTCTGCTGCTTCTGCACCGAAGCTTACGATAGTTTCCATATTGTCGATCTGGATCTGGCTGCAAAGTTCGTCAACTTCCTTTGAATTAACAAGCTCTGCATTCATCTGCTGTCTGTCAGCTATTATATCATAGCTTTCGACAACAGGATTTTCAGGAGTACCTAACTGAACCTGAGGCTGTGCTGTCTGGATAGCTGTCTGAGTTTCGGTCTGCGGTTTTGCTTTTGAAAAATCAAGTCCCATAATTATTTTCCTCTCTTAAATAATTTTTCATGCCACGACTTATGCGTGACAGGTTTGTCGCTTACTCTGTTGAAATTCGGCACCTTAAGATCATAGAGATATGTTCCGAGCTGATGATCGTCAAATATATCCCTTCCCGGTGCAAAAAACCTCTCTATCGTCTGATAGCCTGTAGGTACGAATACCACTACATCAAATCCGATAAGACTAAGGAATTTGATGAATATCGTATCCTCAAGAGACATACACTGTTCATCAAGTGACAGACATATTATCTTAGGATTTACTTTTGTAAAGTCAAATTTCTGTATCAGCCTTACAATAGTTTTATCTAAATTGAGTACGGTGGAAACAATGGTATACTCCGTACCGTTCTCAAAGGTACCCTTTATAAATCTTTCGTTTATAAGTATCTGAAGTTTATCAAGTATATGCTCCTGAGCTTCATCACGAAGCATACCGTATTTATACATATTGTGTCGTTTTATTACATCTCTCTGCAGTTTTCCGTTTTTAAGGAATTCATTTGCAACCGACTTCATAGGATTAGGAGTTCCCGGCTGGATTATCGGGAAATGATCAAACACAAGAGTATCCTGAGTAAACAGTCTTTTTACGCTTACCCAATAATTATCCACATCATTATCCTTGACACCGCAAAGCTTTGCAAATATTACCGGCACAGTAACAATGTTGTTTTCTACATTGAAATTCGGACGGAATTTCAGTTCGAGTTTCCAGAGCTGATCTATTTCCTCATACATAGTTTTAAGCACAAGTGCATCTGCTCTGCCGTACTGCTGGTCACGGTACATTCCCGAATCTTCATACATTATCTTGTCAAGTTCTCTTTCTGCATGATAAGCCACAGTACCCACACGGATAGAAGAAGCTTCACTCGGATATTTATTTACAGACATACTGTCCTCATAATCAAAGTCAAGTAAAAGCTTATCATCAAGCATACCCTTTTTATTTTTGTCAGGTATAAGTATAAGAACATCTACAGGAAGTCTTGCAAGGAATTTAAGAAAAGCCGCTTCATGCTCGTCCTTGCATCCCCCTAAATATATAAATACAGATACATCCGGAGCTTTCCAGCCTGTAAAAAGATCGCTCATATAGCGTTTAAGCCAGCATATAATATACACAGCCTTATTTGTAAGGCGGTTCATATTTGCCTGACTTTCATTTGCAAGCTCAAGCATAATATCAACAAAGACCTTATGCATAAGCTTCTGCATTTCAAGATTCTGAGGAAATGTTATATTTGAAGCCATATCCGCAATAAGACGGTCAACCGAAGGGTAATTACCCTTTCTTACTTTTGCGATCTCGTCAAATGTAGGTACAGGTATCTTATCATCTATGATAACAATCTTTCTTCCGCTGTTCTTAACTTCAAGCTGATAGCGGTAAAGATCATTAAGATAAGTTATCTTATCGTGTACACCATTCATTCTGAAAAAACAGTTATAGAAAAACTTCGGGTCATTACCTCTCGATGATACGGGAGTTTTGAGGTCATCAAAACCCTTGCCTTTTGTCCATGCATTAGTACATCCCGTGAATGCGGGAGCAGGCCCGTAAAGTCTGTCTATATTTGCCTGTTTTTCTATATTTTCCTTTATATTCTTCACTGAAAATCCGGTCGGGAAAGGTGCAAGACCGGCAGCCGAATACTCTTTTGAATAAGCGGATGATGGGTCAAGCTTTTTATATTCTGCATCCCCGCTGTATTGAAGCATTACAATATCACAGCCGGCACCTGCTATTATACGCAGCATCATGAATTCATAGCTTGCCGGAGTTCCTTGATAAAGTATTTTCGGCACATCATCACTACCGAGCTGATTAAGAATCCTTTCAAACTTATAGTAAAGCCAGCACATGAATTTGATATATGCATTTTTCAGCATACCCTCATTTTTGCCCTGTCTTGCAAGCTCGTTAAGTATATCATACATTGCACCTGCAACAGCAGTAGCCTGCTGAAGTCCCATTCTGGGTATCCATTTTTTCAAACTCTGGGTCATAAACGGCTTATCCATACGAAAAGCAGCACCCATCATTTCATTATAATAAGACAAGTTCTTATTATCCGGATTAGGTATACGTTCCTCGATAATTACACCTCTTTGTCTGGCGTAATTATAGTATTTCCCGAGAAAATCACCTATATCTTTACTGTAACCGTTGAACCTGTAGAAGTATATACCGCCGGATGTGCGGTTTTTAAGCGGTTTGAAATAATCATCAAGTCCGCTGAGAGTAAGTAGGTCAAACATTCCATTCAC